>Ga0164242_10004169_pt1 | contig 16276 bp, 15 predicted proteins | sample OricomgcompostMG_FD_108783 | JGI IMG/M metagenome (GOLD analysis project Ga0164242, IMG submission 108783) | Miracle-Growth compost microbial communities from Emeryville, California, USA - Original compost - Miracle growth compost (MG) ... | reverse complement strand
GATGGCGGAGGGGCGCTGAGGCAGATACGAGAGTTTAATGCCTACTTGGAGCGGGCGGCTGCCGTCCTGGAAGGGAGGTAGACAGGGCCTGGATATGACGAGGCTAGAGAGCCATGCTCCACCGGCTTACCTAGGTAGATGTGCACATGACAGATGATGAGACATGAGTTCTGAATCCTTGGCAGCGAGCCATCACGAGTTTATTTGATATTTTATGTTCACTCCTCTCTAGAGCTAGCGCCACGCCGGGAAACCCTCGATTAGTCGCTGTCTCCCCAGCGACCGTAGCTCTCGGGCAGCAATTCCAGGCCCTAGCATTCAATCATTGGTATCTACTATTTTCATCACCTATTCATATCCATGGAGCGCGGACTTAATTCGTAGATATTCTCCGCTCCTTACGCAGAAATCGGACGGCCAACCCGTGCCTACCATTTAACTCCAGAAAACACGTTTTTGTATGCCCGTATTTGCTTTTGTTCCCCTAGCCATGCCCCTTAGGCGTAGAGCTTCTTCTCGTACGACTCCATGTTCACTCCACCCTCGAGCTGAGCGCTGGCAGTGCGGATCTCAAACCGGACAGTGCCGGCCGCAGTCCCCTCGTGGAGTTCCTTGAGGCTCCTCATGCCGCAATCCTGCATCAAGTGCTTCAACCCGGCCGCGAGATATGGCACGAACTTGTTAATAGAACTAGAACAAAAAGTTAGACTTTCTCGCCCCGCAAAATCTGGATGCGAGTGAGACAACTTACCCCCTGTGGGAAACAGCCCCAGAGACGCCCTGAGCAACGAGGACGCTATCGCCTTCGGAGAAGTAGCGAGCGGTGCCTGCGTTGCTCTTCTGGCTGTCCTTGGCGCCGCGTCCGGCCTTGGTGTCCTGCATGGCGTCGATACTTCCCATTCCTCGGTACGCCTTGACCAACTTGCCTTCTCTGGAAACGAACGAGGTTCCAGGAGACTCTGTTGTGCCTGCAAGCAGGCCACCCATCATGACGGTGGATGCACCCAGGGCAAGACTCTTCACGATATGGCCGACGTTTTGGATTCCGCCATCCGCGATGCACGGCACGCCAAACCTGGCGGCAAAGGAGCTGACGCTGTAGACAGACGTCGCCTGAGGCCGGCCAACAGCCATGACCTCTTGGGTAATGCAAGCGCTTCCGCTACCCATGCCGATACGGAGGCCATCAGCACCGGCAGCAATCAAGGCTGCAGCCTGCTCCCTTGTAACGACGTTGCCACAAATGACATCCATCCCCGGGAACTCTTTCTTGACCCATTTGAGCATCTCGATCTGATACATGCTGTTACCTTGGCTGCTGTCAAGAACCACAATGTCGAGACCGGCATCCACGAGCTTTCGCAGCCGATCCTTGTCTGCAGGCCGGGTACCAATGGCAGCAGCGCAAATCAGCTGCTTGGAGTCTGGAAGCTTGGAAGCAAGCGGGAAGTCGAGGTTCTTTGTCAAATCGGAGCGGGAGATCATCGAAACAAGGTTGCCCGCCTTGTCGACAATCGGCAGCTTGCCCTTCTTGGACTTGGCGAGGATCTTGTTCGCCTCCATCAGCGTCACGCCGGCGGGCGCCGTAATCAGGTCTTTAACCATGACATTGGACACAGGCTGGTTTAAATCATCCTCGAACTGGATGTCACGGTTGGTCACGATGCCCAGTAGCTTTGAGCCGAGCTTGCCAGTTTCTGTGGTATCCCAGCAAATGTTAGCTGAAATGGTCACCAGATAAAGTTTGGCTTGTAACAAGAATATTCATGTGCGTTCTTCATAATTTTCAGTGGATATTTCCCCATGACACATAGGTCGATACGGTGGAACGAAAGTTATTGATTTATAGGTTTGTAATCATTGAACACTTCGGGGAGGGACTGCGGGCAACCGAGTAAAAAGGGGATTCGGGACTGACCTGTAACTGGGAAGCCTCCAAAGCCCCACTTCTCCTTTAAGCTTTTAGCATCGCCAACGGTGGTGTCCCGCGTGATTACGACGGGATCCAGGATGAAGCCGTTCTCGTAACGCTTCACTTTGCGGATCATATCGGCTTGGGAATCCGGGTCACAGTTGTGGTGGATAACGCCCAAGCCACCCTGGAGCGCAATGTGGATAGCCATCTCGTGTTCTGTGACGGTATCCATAGGGGACGACAGGAACGGCGTCTTCAGCGAGATCCTTTTCGTCACCGGCGAGTCCAGTGTAACCTCGGACGCAGGGAAGCCGATGTAGCCCGGCAACAGAAGGAAATCATTATAGGTCAAGCCACCATGGACCTTGGAATCCATCAACTCTTGGACGTTGAGGCCATCGCGACTGTCATACTCCTTGAGGACTTCCTCTGCCGTTCGATAGTCGAGGACCTTGCCACTAGCGGCGGTGTTCTCGCTTGCGGCTGGCATTGTTTTCAACAGGAAGCAGTATTCAGCGGAAAGGAGAGGTAAAAGAGGAAAGGTTGGGTTGGGTAGAAGAGAGTCAGAGATGCGATAAAAAGAAGCTTCCGACTGCTTGCCTTGCTCTTCTCCACAGAAGGAAAGTTTCAAGAAACGAACTATCAGGAAATTTTTTCTTTTCAACGAAACCTCCTGCAGGGGTCTCGAGCGGTGAGGGGTGGGATGCGGGGCAAAATGTTAGTGGATTTGGTAGGGCGGACGTTGTGAACACTAACAATTTTAAAGCCGGCAATTTCCATGCTGCAAAGGCGGTAGAACCTGGCAGTGTGTGGCAGACCGCCCCGCTAGCGGGAGGTGCCATGGCAACCGGACGTCAACATGTTGACAATTTGGGAAGGGCCTCAGCGTGAACCCGGTCCAACTCCCGGCCACCTTAATTGCCGTGATGATGCGGCTCATGGCCACCGATCGAGACTACGAATAAGGACCTCTCCAGATTTGCACCACCACCCCAGTCTCATTCCCTGACAACCACCACCATTTTACTCTCCTTTTCCCCCTGCGCTGTGCGCCATTTGCGCCCGTTTAGAATAATCAGAAAAAAACCGTCGCGCCATGTTGGGGGATCGCTGCGCTTGATACCCGGTCAACATTCCAGGTAGGAGAAATTCCGCGCTCAAACTGGGCCCCGAGGGCACGCTTGGCTAAGAACAGTCGAAAGAAGTTCCATCGCGACCAGATATTTGCTCTAATGTTGCCATCCCTTTGCACCCCCGGCGAACTACACTTCACGCGCAAGCTTTCTCTGAAGTGAACGGTCTGATAAAATGCCCCTCCGGCCGCATCCACTGCGCCAAGCGCAGACCGTCGACTACACGGTCAACCGTCAACCTTCAACTGCATCATCGTCCGCATCCTCGGGCTACTCTAACTCATCCGCTACCTTCGACGTCGGTAGAGTAAGCGCCCTCTCGTCGGCCCCTTCGAGTCCTTCTAGCATGTACTCCACCCAAGGACATAAACGCGGGAAAAGCGAAGTTAGCCGACTACCACCAGCTCTACCAACCACGGGAAGCTTCAATTCTAAACCCACGACGGAAAACATTTACAATGCCGCTCGACAATCCCTTCGGCCACTGCCCCAGGTCCCGGCAGAGCCCGCTCCATCTAGGTCTTTGAGCCGTCATGAACGCGGCCAGAGTCTCGACATTAGTAAGTTGTCCTTGACAGACAACTATCGAGGGTCGCCAGTATCGCCTCCAAGATCGACCGCCGCTCGACCCTATTCGATGCTCCTAACTCGATCTGACTCTATCAACCGCGGCAGCACTGCTGTTGCCCATGCCCACTCACCCTCTTCTCACCAACTCCACACCACTCCACTTGCGACTCCGGATCTAGAGCGACTTGGGCGGTCGTCAACGAATCAACTGAGAACCCTGTCCAAGCTAGCTCAGTCAAGCTCGGCGGACGAGTTTGCCCACACCCTCCCAGCGCAGGAAGTCGTTGGTCTCCGTGGCCGGCGCAGGCTTCAGCGAAGCGACAAGCCAAATGCCTCTCAGGTTGGCCCCCGAGGCGGAGGCTATGGCTGGGAGGGCCGGAATTGGATGGATAAACAGAGACAATTCCTCCAGGCTTACGAGTACCTCTGCCACATTGGAGAGGCCAAGGAATGGATCGAGGATATTATCCATCGTTCAATCCCTCCCATCGTGGAGCTCGAAGAAGCTATGCGAGATGGAGTTACACTCGCAGAAGTTGTCGAGGCCCTAAACCCAGACCGGCGGTATCGGATCTTCCGCCACGCAAGGCTTCAGTATCGGCACTCCGACAACATCGCAATATTTTTCCGGTACCTCGATGAGGTCGAACTACCGGATCTATTCCGCTTCGAGCTGATTGATCTTTACGAGAAGAAGAACATTCCAAAAGTCATATACTGTATCCACGCCCTGAGTTGGCTACTCTTCCGCAAGGGCATTGTGGACTTCCGCATCGGCAACTTGGTTGGACAGCTAGAATTCGAACACCATGAGTTGGAGGCAATGCAGAAGGGCCTCGATAAGCTGGGCACAAATATGCCTAGCTTTGGAACTATGGGAGCCGACTTTGGCGTCGAACCAACCCCCGAACCCGAGGAGACCGAGGAGGAAAGAATTGACAGGGAATTGGGCGAAAATGAGGGCACCATAATTGATCTTCAAGCACAGATTCGTGGAGCATTAGGGAGGATTAAACTCGGGAATACGATGCAGCAACTCTGGGACGCGGAGCCTATGCTCGTCGAGCTTCAATCTCGTGTTCGAGGAGACTTCACACGCCAGATCATGGAGTACAGGCTCAGGATGCGACGGTTCGCGGTCGACCTACAGAGCGCTTCACGTGGATTCCTCGCTCGAGAACGTCTAGCTCAAAAAGAACACTTCTGGAAGAGCATGGAACCGGACATCTTGAAGCTACAGAGCTTAATACGGGCCTCCAAGGTCCGTAACGAGGTACGAGATGAGCGGTCCCAACTTTCCGCGGCGAGTGGTCCCATTCGGGGCATCCAAGCGTTGGTTAGGGGCTTCCTGGTTCGAGAGCGTGTGTTCGACCAGCAGCAGGAGACGACTCGCGTGGCTGGTGCAGTCCCGGAGCTCCAAGCTGCAGTTCGAGGCATGTTGTTGAGACGGGAGCTAGAATGCCAACAGGAGGAACTAGAGCGACATGCTGGCGCAATCGCCGGCCTGCAGGCTGCTGCACGCGCAATGCTGACGAGAAACCAGATCGGTTTGCAGCTAGAGAGACTCGAAACCTTTGCACCGATGTGGGAGACTCTCCAAGCCGCCTGCCGAGGCAACCTTGCTAGGTCCAACGTTCGGGCGCTCAAAGCAGAGCTTCGACAACACACCCCATCTGTGGGTCTTCTCCAGGCTTGCCTTAGGGGGGCGGCCGTGCGACGAGAGGTGTCGGAAACGCTGGAGGAGCTGGGCGAACATGAAGAAGGTGTTTTGGAACTTCAGTCAATGGTTCGGGGTATGCTTCTTCGCAACCGACTTTCGGACGACCAGGACGACCTTATCCGCGAGACCCCCAAAATCACATCCCTCCAGTCACACATTCGTGGACTCCTCTATCGGAAACAGCACAACGACTTCCTCGACGAACTCCGGTCACATACCGAGGAAATCACTTCCATCCAATCTCTCTCCCGGGCAATGTTACTTCGAGCCGACGTTGCCTCTCTTCTGGAGCAGCTCGACGAGCAGGAAGAATCTGTCATTGCAGTCCAAGCCGCGGCCCAGGCATTCCTTGTTCGAGCAAGGTTCGAGGAGAAGAAGAAGTTCTTCAACGAGAATATGCAGAGGGTCGTCAAGATCCAGAGCTTTGTCCGGGCGAAACTGCAAGGAGAGGCCTACAAGAACCTCACGACCGGCAAGAACCCGCCGGTTGGCGCGGTCAAGAATTTCGTCCACCTCCTCAACGACAGCGATTTTGACTTCAACGAAGAGATCGAATTTGAGCGAATGCGGAAGACTGTGGTCCAGCAGGTCAGGCAGAACGAGATGCTGGAGCAATACATCGACCAACTCGACATCAAGATCGCCTTACTCGTCAAGAACAAGATCACCCTCGATGAGGTTGTCAGGCACCAGAACAACTTTGGTGGCCATTCTAGCAACCTACTGGCCAACAGTTCCATGGCGAGCGCCAACCAGTTTGATCTCAAGGCCTTGAACAAGAGTTCCCGGAAGAAGCTCGAGTCGTATCAACAGCTATTCTTCACCCTCCAAACGCAACCTCAGTACCTAGCTCGCCTCTTCAAGCGCGTTCGCGAGCAGGGGACCGCAGAGAAAGAGTGTAAGCGGATTGAACACCTAATGATGGGTCTCTTCGGCTATGCCCAGAAGCGAAGAGAAGAGTATTACCTCTTGAAACTTATCGGTAAATCGATCAAGGAGGAAGTCGACTCCTGCAACTCCCTTCAAGACTACCTTCGTGGCAACTTCTTCTGGTCAAAACTCCTAGGCAACTATACCCGGTCGCCTCGAGACAGGAAATACCTGAGAGACCTTCTTGGCCCTCTGATCCGCGACAACATTGTTGAGGACCCGGCATTGGACCTAGAGAGTGACCCAATGCAAATCTACAAGTCGGCCATCAACAACGAGGAACTACGAACCGGCCGTCCCAGCCACCGACCTCTTGACGTTCCTCGTGAGTTGGCAATCAAGGACCCCGAAACCCGAAACCTATTCATCGACCACCTCCGAGATTTGCGTGAGATTTGTGATCAGTTCCTCCTGGCATTGGAAGATCTGCTTCCCCGGATGCCCTACGGACTTCGCCTTGTCTGTCGACAAACCTACGAGGCGCTGTGCCAGCACTTCAAACGAGAGCCACAACAGAGTCTACTCCAGCTTGTGGCCAATTGGCTTTGGCGTTTCTACCTGCAACCGGCACTCACATCGCCCGAGAACGTCGGTGTTATCGAGAAGCAGCTAAGCCCCCTGCAAAAACGGAACTTGGGCGAAGTTGCCAAGGTTCTCGGTCAGATTGCGTGCGGACGTCTCTTCGGAGGCGAAAATATATACCTCCAGCCCCTTAACGCATTCCTCGAGGACTCGATCAAGCGGCTTATGCATATCACCAGCGAGCTCATCGCCGTGCCAGATGCAGAGAGCACGTTTGACATTGACGAGTTTAACGACCTCTACGCGAAGAACAAGCCAACCTTATACATCAAAATGACTGATATCTTTGCAATCCACAGCCTCGTGGCCGCGGAGCTGGCTGCCATATGCCCCGGCCGAGATGACATGCTTCGGGAGATCATCCAAGATCTTGGTAGTGCTAAGAACAACGAGAATGAGATGACAGCTGCAGGGTCTTCAGACATACAGATGTTCCTCACTCCGAAGCTGCATGACGTCGACGACCCCGAGGCAGAAATCAAGGCTCTATTCATGGAGACAAAGAGGTGTATCTTATACATCATCCGCGTCCAGAGCGGCCCCAACCTGTTAGACATCCTTGTCAAGCCGATCTCCCCCGATGACGAGCACAAGTGGCAAATGCTCCTGCGCGATGACTTTGCGGCGGGCTCCAACACGCGAGGCGCGTATTCCGACGCCAACATGATCGATGTTGCGAGGATGTCGTACTACGAGCTCAAGAGGACCGCCCTCGAGAATGTTTTGCGTCTAGAGCACATGGGTCGGATCTCGAAGCACAACTTCTATCAAGACGTTCTTAATGCGATCGCACTTGATATCCGTACTAAGAGCCGAAGGAGGATCCAACGCCAACGAGAGCTAGAGGGCGTGCGGTTAACACTCGGCAATTTGCATCAGAAGGCGGCATACCTGGAACAGCAACGCAAGAGCTACGATGACTACATCGAACAGGCCATGGCAACATTGCAAAACAAGAAGGGGTAAGTACAACCACCTGCCTAGTTATGACGTGATAAGAACACATGAATACTAATACCTTCGCGCCCCTACAGTAAAAAGCGCTTCCTCCTCCCTTTCACCAAACAGTACAACCACCAGCGCGAACTGGAGCGCAGCGGCCGTGTCCCGAAATTCGGATCGTTCAAGTACAGCGCCCGCTCCCTCTCCGAGAGGGGCGTCCTCGTCTCGTGGACGGGCGTCGCCGAAAGGGACTGGGATAAGATTAACCTTACTATCTCATGCGACTCGGTCGGCGTCTTCTCCATCGAGGGCTCGCGTGGCCACATCCAGATACCCGGAGCGAGCGCGCTCGTTCCCATCGAAGACCTACTGCAGGCTCAGTTCGAGTCCCACCAGTTCATGAACCTCTTCGAGGGGAACCTGAAGCTGAACGTCAACCTGCTACTACATTTGCTGTACAGGAAATTCTACAGGACGCAGTAAGGGCTTCTGGGGTTATTTCGGTGTTGGTCGTGCGCATTACATTTGGACATTATGGGAGGGTATGGTATTTTGCTGGCGTTGTGTTGATGCATGCATGGGTCACGAATCTGACGGGCGAACGACTTGCTGGGTTGAAGGGGGAGAGGTGTTCAAGGTGTGCGTGTGAGATTTGAGGGTTCTTGACAAGCATCGGATCGGCAAACGAAAAGAAAGGGGGCACGGAGGGCGAACTTGCATGGCCACTTCTTATTTTTGTGTAGGAGGGTTTAGGGGGCTGGGGGCCTCCGGATTGCTGGTTTACATGGTTTTTAAATCGGTGTCTTTGTTGGAGTACATACATGGCTTGCGTCCCTTCTTGTCTATCCTACCTTCCAATAGCTCCCTGGGTGGTTTTGCTACCGTCGTCATCTCGACGATTGTCATCAGGGGTGGTTTGTAAGGAGGCAGGAGGGAACTAGCACCGACGCGAGTCCAGCTGCGGAATATGCCTTCTTCGATATTTAGATATTTGACCGTCCGTTCAACACAACTTTATGACCGATGTTTCCGACCGAAAGCCATCTTTGGGCGAAAGTGTCATTTATCATTATTCTGTCGACTCTTCTTCGCTGTGATTGTATTTAATTATTATCTTTCCTCTGCCCCAAGTCTCTCTCTCCGCCAATATCTAGCTTTAGTTGTATTGCAGGTTGTATCCCATGCTCCTAAATGCCTTTATAAACATCGTCATATATGAAACGGCCTACCCAATTCAATGATGCCGCCCCCTATTTTTACCGATCCATGCAAGAAAAAAGAGCTCGGTTATGTTGTCAATCTTGAATGGGATGGATGGCCGCCGACCTGAACTCCTGTTGAAATGCAAACCAAATTATTAACTCGTTCAGACAAGCATCTCTGACCTTATGCCTGAAATTGATGCACGGCTTTGTCTCGTTACGTTCTGGAATCGTGAGTACTGGCGGTCACGGGCCGCGAGGGCAGTTTGAATGCCCCATCGTAGCTATTCGAATCGTTGTCCGGATCTTCGGGCTCGGGGTCCATCACGATGAGGTCCTCCGAGGCACGGGGGGGACAGCGCCCGCTATCGCTGGTGATGAAACGGGTCTCGGCCCCGTCATCTCCGAAATCAAACTGGTCTCCATCGTCGCCGCCAGCTAGGGTGTCATCTTCCTCGCCATCGTCATCATCCTCGTCCTGGGCAGGAGTCGGTCCGGGGCCTTCGACGGTGAACCACATCGGGATGGCGCCAACGAGGGCCACTGCGGCGAGGAGCCACCAGGGGAAGATCATGAAACCCTTCCGCACGCCCAGGGTGAAGACGGAGCCGGTCATAGCGGGCCCCACGGCCCTGCCGATGCCGCTGAAGGTGGTGGCGAACCCGTTGAGGGTGCCGAGGATGCGAAGCGAGGCGGCGGAGTTGGTGAGCATGATGGTGGTGCACGGGAAGGCGATGATGACGATGCAGCCCTTGACGAACATGAGGGCGAGGAAGAAGAAGTAGCGGAGGTTGTCGTCTTGTATTAGTGCGGTGTAAGGGAGGAGCATGTAGACAATCGGGAAGATCAAGGCTGGTTTTTGAAATTAGCCTTGCGTCAGCGGTTAGAGATAGAGACTTGACTTACCTGCTACTTTGAGGCAGTTTAGTACACCGAAGCGCGTACAGATCGGTGGGAAGACGAAGAACTGGATGATACCGCACCCAATGCCGTAGACGGTGAAAATTGTGCCGATCCGGTCCGAGCCAAGGCCGAAACCGCCAGAGAACTTGAAGGGAAGCTGTGTGTTATGCTCGTCCGGTATTTGCCTAGGATAGTTCAGGAAGACGGGAAGGACCTGGTCGAATGCGACGGAGTGCAATGCGAGGAATGTGTAGGATATGAGGTTGATGATGGTTTGAGAAGTAAAGATCTCGCTCGTCGTCGGCGGCTTAAGGTTAAGAGGCTTTGAACTGCTCATCTCGGGGTGTGGGAGCAGAGGTGCCTGGGCTTCGTCGTCGACGAAGGACCTCCTGTGTTGCCGGCGGTGCTTCGGCTTCGACCTCTTGAAGGTACGGGTCAACTTCTCCCCCAGAGCCAAGCCCCAATCTTTCGTGTGACGTTTGCTTTCAAGGGTTTCCTAGGTCAACTGGTAAGTCAAGATGTTCTGGGACAGGAATGGGACGGTAAATACCTCGAGGAAGAGAAGGCCGGCCATCAAGGAAATAAAGAAGACAACGCAAGCTAAAATGTTGGGTAGGACAAAAGGGTATTTCTTCAAATACTCGCTGCCTCCAAACAAGCCAGGATACTGCTCGGCGGGGCGGGCAAAGAAGCCTCCAAAGGCAGGGCCGAATACACTTCCCACCGACCACACTAGCGGCATGATAGAAAAGGCTCTTGGTTGCAGCTCTCTCTCGGGGACCATTTCAGCTACCATCGTTCTGATGATACCAACTGCCATGTATTAGCCAGGGAAATGTGGGGGTGTTGGTGTTGTGGGAACGAAGTTAAGACTTACCATTGCCGTTTCCTCCTCCCATAATGGCTCTCACAGTAATGGCCATAGTTAAGCTGGTCGACATACCCCAGACCAGAAAGCAAATCATTGTGCTAAACAGGCCGATTAATATCACAGGCTTACGACCCCACTTGTCGGAGGCCCTCCCCCATGGGACGGCTGCCATGCTCTGTGTTACCGAGAAAACGGCGCCGGTGAGGCCGGCCCATTTTGCGATTTCGTTTTTCTCGACGCCAAAGCTCTGGATCATCTCGGGCAAGTAGGGAAAGACTGAGGTCAGAGCTAAAGGTTCGGCGAACCTCGCGACAGCTAGAGATAGATGTTAGCTCCGACGTTTCGAAGTGGGTATGGTACCTGGGGTCCCAACTGCTTCTTGTGTGCCACGGCTACTACCCTTTAGATATCTTCGTCATCCATGCTGCTGTACCACGTCGCCATCGAGTAACCCTACTCGAGAGAGTGTGAGAAGGACACCAGCTCAACCTAAACAGCATTCAAGTTCAAAGGCTTCCGGCAAAGACACTGCTCGAGGGTTCTCGACAGAATGGAAAAGTGGAACTGTGCATAGATGGGACAAAAGACAAACGTGTGTATTTGACAACAAGGGCGATAGGTACTAAGAAGAGCTGGTTTGGAAACTGATACTATAGCGAAATGGTATTGCCTACCTAGGATTCCCAACTGCTTCGCCGGCAACTTGGGCGCATACTTCTTGGACCTCGCCATGGTTGGTTTACGGCGAGACCCTGGATCGACGGTTTAAACTTTTCTTGTTTTTGTTTGGTTCCCCTTTTTTACTTCTTTACTCGGGAACTTGACTCGTTCAAAGAATGCGGGGTGGAAATCAACTAAAGGCGTTGAAGCCAAGGGAGTGTTCTTATTCGAGGGAACGCAAAGGAACGAAGGAACAAGCCATACAAGCAGCGAGGACGCGTTGGTATATAGGCAGAGAGAGAGAGAGTAGGGAAAAGACTGCACGCGAACACTCTTTCGCAAGGTGAGTCAAGGAGTGGCGGGGCGGGACCATGCAAGGCCGATAACCTCCAAGGCGCTTTTTTTTTTGCAGCGGTTTCTAAGCAGGGCCCGCAGTAAAGGTCTGCGATGTGCATCAACTCCAGCCTCTGACTGGCTCATGACCTAAATATGCATAACGGGGGTGGACCGGAGACCGGGGTAAGAATCTGCACGGTCGGGGATGTCGGTCACTCCCGGTCAAAGGCGCGAGGGCGTTCGAAGCAAGGGCGCTGCGGGTTATGCGACTTTGCCGGCGGAGGCCAGCGCTTCGCTTCGCAGTGGCGGGGCCAAGAACGTCCGCGATCGGCTCCGATGGCGGGCTGTTATTGGTTGGGACGGTGTACGAGGTGGGGTCTTCTCTACACCCACTATGGAACTTTTAGGTAAGCATGTAAGCATTGGCAGTGGATTGGCAGTGGGGTTCCCTCTTCGCTCTTGACTTCTTAGCGCCCCAGGAATGGTCACCGGCTGTGTGCAGTTGTGAAGTGTGGGAGCTCACCTTCGGGGATGGTGTGGGAATAAACCGCTGTGCGCAAAGTGAAGCAATCGTAATGCACTTTTTTGTCCAATCGATTGTTGCTTGAAGAGAACACGGATGAGCGGCCTTGGGCCCTCCGAACGCCACACTCTTGACTATAGCGGGGTTGCATGTGGCTGAGCAAGGAGCTTGCTTGGCCGCCACACTCTCTCGGGTCAATTCCCCCCACATGGGGGCACGTCATCTTCTATCCATCTGTTGCAAAGCAAATACATAGTACTCCTCCATATATTTGGGGGTGCTGTTGTTTGTCGTATGGTGCCCGCTTCTTCGTCTTCCGTTATTACTGTGTAGGAGATTGCCGAAGGCAACTCCTAAACGCCTACGGCCGTCTTTAAGCGCCAAGGCAGTAATCGGCTCAAGGCGGTGGTGCAGCATTAAACCTAAACAGGCAGTTCGTTGCCTGCCATCACGAGCTTCCCCAATACTCGCGTTGGCTGTGACTTGGATGAACTCCATAACTCTGAGGGAAAACGAAACCCTCCCTTTGGCTTGGCCTCTCACCGTTAGACTCTGAAGTCACTTTATATATCCCACAGCCTCCGTTTGACCCGGACCTTCGGTACGCAGCCCCTTTCCTGCCACAGAAGTTGTAGTCGAGCTTACTGCTACATACACACCATACATCTTCGATATTTGTTACACTAAAGACTGTCTCTTCCGAGGTTGCTAATGGCTCTGCAAAGTAAACCTTCGTAACGATGCCGGGCGAGCACACCCCTCTGCTCACGACGGTGCAAGTTGGCCGCCCTCGGAGGCGATACCCTCATAATGTCCTGCGCCGTTTCTGCACCATCGCACTCTCATCCATCATCATCTGGTTCTTATTATCCGTCTTTGTGGCTATTGCCGTGCATCCCATTCCACCAAACCATCCCGGCCACCACCACCATGATCACGATAGGTGGAGATGGCCCGGATCCAGGGATCGGACGCTCTCATATGAGCAACTCAAGGAAATCCTGATCGAGACCCCGAGTAGTGAGAAAGCCGAGGAGTGGAGCAGGTATTATACTGCAGGACCCCACCTGGCAGGGCAAAACTACTCACAGGTTCGGGACACCAATACTCCCTTTTTCGTCTTGATTCAGCTACTGATTCCGTCTTCAAGGCCCTATGGACTAAAGAAAAATGGGAGGAATTCGGCGTAAAGTCGGAGATCGTGGCATACGACGTTTATCTTAACCGACCAGCTGGACACAGGCTGGCACTGTTAGAGAAGAAGAAAGAGAAGGGTGTTTCAAGCTGGAAGGTCGCTTTCGAGGCCTCCTTGACCGAGGATGTCATCGACGAGGACCCCACGACTGGGCTGGATACCAGCATCCCGACTTTCCACGGTTACTCCGCTAGTGGAAACGTAACGGCGCCTGTTGTCTACGTCAACTACGGAACTTATCAAGACTTTGAGGACCTGCGCAAGGCCAATGTCGACCTGAAAGGGAAGATTGCCATTGCGCGGTATGGCGGTATCTTCCGAGGCCTCAAGGTTAAGCGTGCACAAGAGCTTGGCATGGTCGGAACCATCATCTACAGTGACCCTGGCGATGACGGCGAGAATACCGAAGAGAACGGAGCGAAGAAGTATCCCGATGGCCCCGCCCGGCAACCCAGCAGCGTCCAGCGAGGAAGCACTCAATTTCTAAGCATCGCACCCGGAGATCCGTAAGATACAGGACAAGATATTCCTCCTTAGACTAAACACTGTGCTAACTGGCGTGTAGAACGACACCTGGATACCCATCCAAACCCGGGGTTCCTCGGGCGCCTGTAGACGGGTATATCCCTAGTATTCCGTCTATCCCCATCTCCTATAAGGATGCACTCCCAATCCTCAAAGCTCTCAACGGCCATGGACCGCGAGCCAAGGATTTCAACAAGTACTGGACTAGGAACGAGGGGCTTGGGTACAAGGGCGTCAAATACAACATCGGTCCGACGCCGGACGAAGTTGTTGTGAATTTGCACAACGAACAAGAATACATCACCACACCTATCTGGAACGTCATCGGCGTCATCAACGGCACTATCCCCGATGAGGTCGTCATCGTTGGTAACCATCGCGACGCCTGGATCGTGGGAGGGGCTAGCGATCCCAACAGCGGCTCCGCCGTTCTCAACGAGGCTATTCGGTCATTTGGGGCGGCTCTCAAGAAAGGCTGGAAGCCCCTCCGAACTATCGTCTTCGCCTCGTGGGACGGAGAGGAGTACGGGTTGGTTGGGAGCACGGAATGGGTCGAGGAGTACATCCCCTGGGTGAACAAGGCCAATGTAGCCTACGTTAATGTTGACGTTGGCGTCAAAGGCCAACACTTCAAGGCCTCTGCGGCTCCGCTGCTGGACGGCTTGATATACGAGGTTACCTCCCAAGTGCAGTCGCCGAACCAGACCGTCAAGGGCCAGTCGATCGCCGATGTCTGGGACGGCAAAATCTCCACCATGGGTAGCGGAAGCGACTTCACGGCCTTCCAGGACTTTGCCGGGGTTCCCTCCCTAGATGTGGGCTTCTCCTCCGGCCCGAATGACCCAGTCTATCATTACCACAGTAATTATGACAGCTTCTACTGGATGGAAAACTATGGCGATCCGGATTTCGTCTACCACCGCTCCATGGCCCAGGTCATAGGCCTGCTTACGGCTCGGCTGGCTGACACTGTGGTCATTCCCTTCAGCGCGGAGGATTACGCCAAGGCGCTCAAGGCGTATGTCAAGAAGGCCGAAGACCACTTCCGAGAATCCTTCTCAATACAGTCTTCAGCAGACGAGGTAGAACTCTCCCTGCTCACTGACGAAGATATCTTCGAGATTCGCACCAGCACGTACTCCGCCGACTCCGTGGCCACGGACAGCTTCTCCTTGATCGAGGAACTACACTTGTTCGACGAACTATACAAAGCTGTATCGAGGCTGGCAGAGAAGGCCGTCGCCCTGGATGAACGTGCGAAGAACCTGGAACACAGAGCCGCAGAGGGTATCCCCTGGTGGCGCTGGCCGGCTAAGATCAAGCTGGGCTTCGAGATCCGCAAGGTGAATACCAAGTACAAGTATCTCGAGCGTAATTTCTTGTACGCCGGGGGTCTCGACGGAAGGAACTGGTTCAAGCATGTCGTTTTTGCACCCGGGCTATGGACGGGCTATGCTGGTGGTGCGTACCAAACGTCTCCTTTGTTCTTCTTACGGAGAACGCGCTTTACTGACATCGCAATCTTGTTTTAGCTGTCTTCCCTGGCTTGATGGAGAGTATTGACGACAGGGATGAAGCACGATTCCAAAAATGGGTTAACATCATTCATTCGAGTCTCGAGAGCGCAGCGGAGAGCTTGTAGAGTGCCAGGAGATTATGACTAGGTCCGGATCTGAGAACATCTTGTGAATCTTCCTTTAACTTGGGGGAGTTCGCACATATATTTGCATCAGCATTGGGTCTCTGTGTGAGAAAGATATATCGGCAACTACTGGTTGTTGAACCGTAACGAAGCCTCATTGCCTAGAGTCGATCGAAGGATATAAATGAATAAGCACCTGGGGCAATATGATGCCTCCCAATTGACACCTGGTATCTTTATTGAGAAAATATTGCTCCAAAACTTGACAAACATCGGAAAACAGGGTATCCCTTCCCGCCTCTATACACAGGCAGCATTACTCCTATAACTGTTCTTCAACGGACCATCACTTCATCCTTCTCCGGCCCCTTAGGCCAGTTGCTGCGGGTGCTGCTGCGGCGACTGTTGCTGGACCTGCTGCGGCTGGGAAAAGGTAGAGCCGGTCTGCTGAGCGACCAACGGATCAGCCACCGGCTGCTGCTGCTGGTAGACATTGGGGTCGACGGGGTACGACTGCTGCTGCGGAACCGGCGCAGGAGGCCCCTGGGCGTAAGCTTGTTGGGGCGGCGGGGTCGGCGAGTAGGTCTGCTGCATCGGTACCTGCGTGTACATGGGCTGCTGCTGCTG
>Ga0164242_10004168_pt1 | contig 16277 bp, 15 predicted proteins | sample OricomgcompostMG_FD_108783 | JGI IMG/M metagenome (GOLD analysis project Ga0164242, IMG submission 108783) | Miracle-Growth compost microbial communities from Emeryville, California, USA - Original compost - Miracle growth compost (MG) ... | reverse complement strand
GAGGCAACACGACAGGCTCCGGCCCCGGAGCCTCCGCTCTGAAAAGGAGCGGTGAACCCATGGCCGCCTTGGGCGGCCCATCACGCCATCCCCGCGCTTTTTCACGGGTCGCGCAGACGCGCGCCCGCCGCTGTTTGACAGGTTGAATCGGAAAACGGGAGACCGGCGCCGGATCGGCGCGAACTGCCTGCTGCCGCGCGCCCATGACGGCGGCGCGCTACGCTGACGCTAAACACCAACAAAATCAGGTCTACAGAATTGGGATGGCGCCCACTCGGGCCGCTTCGCGGCCCTCCGTGGCGCTCAGTTTTTCTAAGCTCACTGCGTTCGCTAAGAAAAACTGGCGCGCCCTAGGGGAGTCGAACCCCTCTTGCAAGAATGAAAATCTTGAGTCCTAACCGATAGACGAAGGGCGCGGCCGGAGGAGCCGGGGCTATAAAGGCTCTCGGCCCGCCGATCAAGGGTGTGCGTGGGTGCAAACACCTGTTTGCGCTGCGGGTCAGCCGCTTTTGCGGTTCCACGGCATCAAGGCCAGCAGCCGCGTCAGGCCGCAAAAGCCCGTCACGCCGGCCATGACAAGGCCCGCCCCGAACACGGCCACCAGGGCCAGAAAGGCGGGACTGAGCAGCCAGGACAACAGCGCCGCGCCGATCAGAGCGCTGCCGATGGCAAGTTGAGTCTGGCGGTCCAGCGGCAGGAAACCGCCCTGCCCCCGCAGCGGCAGGCCCGCGGCCCCCCATGCCTCGATGCCGCCGGCGAGGTTGTAGACCTCCAGCGCCGGATTCTCGCGCAGCAACTTTTCGCAGGCGGCGTTGCCGCGCCCGCCCTTCTGGCAATGGATCACCAGCTTGCGGCCGGCAAGGTCCGGCAGCCGCCCGGCCGAAACCGTGCCCAGCGGGATCAGGCGCGCGCCCGCGATGCGGCGGGCGGCATGCTCGGCGGGCTCGCGCACATCGACCAGCACGGCCTCGCCCGCCTTCAGCCAGCGGTCCAGCGTCGGGGCATCAATCGGGGTCATTGGGCTCTCCATTCATTAGAATATGCTAATTTCTTTCGCCGGGCCCGCAATAGATGAGGTACAGCGTCGAAAGCAGCGCCCGCACCTCCATGCTGCAAAGCCGGTAGACCATGGTCTGGCCGCGGCGTTCGGCCTCGACCAGGCCCGCGTCCCGCATCTTCATCAGGTGCTGGGAAAGCGCGCTTTGGGAAAGCCCCGCCAGCGAGGACAATTCGCCCACGGTGCGGCCGCCCTCCATCAGGCTGCAAAGAATCCGCAGCCGGGCACCGTTGGCCATCTGCTTCAGCAGGGCCTCGGCCCGGGCGGCATTGCGGGCAAGGTCGGCGGCGGCAGGGCTTTTTCGTCTGGCCATGGCTTGAATATATTAGACGTTACTAATACATTCAAGCCGAAGGAGCCCGCCATGAAAAATTATCCCGAGATCACCAAGGGCATTTCCGCCAATCTGAGAATCCTGCGCCGCGACATTCCCGAGACCATGCAGGGCTTTTCCGCCCTGGCGCAGGCCACCGGCCGCGACGGGGCGCTGGACCGCAAGACCAAGGAACTGATCGCGCTGGCCATCGGCGTCGCCACGCGCTGCGACGGCTGTATCGGCTTTCACAGCGAAAGCCTCGTCAAGCTGGGCGCCAGCCGCGCCGAAGTGGAGGAAGCGCTGGGGATGGCCATCTATATGGGCGGCGGCCCGGCGCTGATGTATGCCGCCGACGCCATCGCCGCCTTCGAGCAATTCCAGGCGCAGAATCCGCCTATCCCGGTTTAGGCCGGCGCGGCGTCCTCGACCTCCAACTGGACGGTCACCTGCCCGTTCCATTCGTTGCGCTTCAGGCGGCCCACGGCATGGATGGCCGCGCCCCGCGCGCCCAGCAGCCCGTCGCCCAAGGGCGTGCCCACGGCCCGGAAAGCGATGGCCTGGAGCGCCGCGCCGCCCCCATTCAGGCGCAGCCGGATATGGTCCTTGCCCACCACATCGGCGAAAGCCACCCGCAGATCGGGGAAGGCCAGCAGCGGTTCGGGATTGCCGGCGCCATACGGCCCGGCCAGGGCGATCTCTTCCAGCAGGCCCGGACCGGCCCCGGCCGGTGACGCCACCGTGTCCAGTTCCAGGACCGAGGCGGCGGCCAGGGCCTCGGATTTGCCTTCAAACGCCGCTGCAAGAAACGCCTGCAAGCCGCTGAGTTGACTGGAAGAGAGGGAAAAGCCGGCCGCCATGGCATGGCCGCCGCCGGATTCGATGACTCCCGCCAACATCGCCGCGCGAATGGCGCCGCCGACATCGATGCCGGGGATGGAGCGGGCGCTGCCCCGCCCCATGCCGCCTTCAAATCCGGCCACGAAGCTGGGCTTGCCGAACCGCTCCCGCAGCCGCCCGGCCACGATCCCGACCACGCCGGGGTGCCAGCCCTCGCCCGCCGCCAGGATGAAAGGCGCGTTGCCTTGGGTGGCGGCGGCGGCCAGCGCTTCCTCCACGATCTGCTTCTCGATGGCCTGGCGCTCGCGATTGTGCAGGTCGAGTTGCCGGGCGAATTGCGCCGCCGCCTCGGGGTCGCGCGTGGTCAGCAGGTCCGCCCCCAGGCCGGAGCGGCCCACCCGTCCCCCGGCATTGATGCGCGGGCCGAAGACGAAACCGAGATGGTAAGGCGACCAGGGTGCGCTGGCCTTCGCCACCTCGGCCAGCGCCCTCAGGCCGGGCCGCGTTCCCAGCTTCGCCAGCCCCTGGCGGACGAAGGCGCGATTGAGGCCGGTGAGCGGAACCACGTCGCAGACCGTCGCCAGCCCCACCAGATCCAGCGCCAGCCTGAGGTCGGGCTCGGCCATGCCGCGCGCCTCATAGAAACCGCTCTCGCGCAGGTGACGGTTCAGCGCCACCAGGAACAGGAAGGTGACGCCGGCGGCGCAAAGATGGCCCAGGCCGGAGGTATCGCCCGGCTGGTTGGGATTCACATGCGCGCAGGCGGGCGGGGCGGCATCGACGCGGTGATGGTCCAGCACCACCACATCCATGCCCTGTGCCTTCGCCTCTTCCAGCGCCGCGGTGGCGGCGGCGCCGCAATCGACGGTGACGACCAGCTTGATGCCCTCGCCCGCCAGCGTCCGCATCGCGGCGGGCGACGGGCCATAGCCCTCGGTCATGCGGTCGGGAATGTAGAGCCGGGGCGGCCGGGCCAGCGCCGACAGGAAATCGGCCAGCAGCGCCGAGGAGGCCGAGCCGTCCACGTCATAGTCGCCGAACACGGCGATGGCCTCGCCCGCTTGCAGCGCGGCGGCGACGCGCGCCACGGCCTTGTCCATGTCCTTCAGACCCAAGGGATCGGGCATCAGCCTGAGCGAAGGATTGAGATAGCCGCGAACATCCTCTGCCACGATGCCCCGCGCCGCCAGCAGGCGCGCCAGGGTCGGCGAGATCTGCTGCTCGCGCACCAGCGCGGCGGCGGCCTCCTCATCCAGGCTGCGCAGGCGCCAGCGCCGCCCGCTGAAGGAGTGCGCCACGCCGAAGGCCGGCGGTTCGGACGGCAGGGTTTGAGCGGGTATCAGGCCGCTTCCATGGGAATCATGCATGGCCGTGCCCGTACCTTGTCGGACGCGGCGATGGCCTTCAAGGCACGCTCCACGGCGCTCTGCGGCGCCTCATGCGTGATCATGACGATGGCGACGCCCTCGCCCGGGGCGCGGCCACGCTGGATCATGCTCTCGATGGAGACGCCCGCCTCCGACAGGCTGCCGGCGATGCCCGCCAGCACGCCGGGCACGTCCAGCACTTCGAAGCGCAGATACCAGGGCGACACGGCCGCATCGGCGGGCGCGGGGCTCAGTGTCGCCAGCCGCGCCGCCGGGCGGCCGAAGGCGGGGCGGAAGGCGCCGGCCGCCGCTTCGACGATGTCGGAAATCACCGCCGAGGCGGTGGGGGCCTCGCCCGCGCCGCGCCCGGAGAAAAAGAAAGGCCCCGCCGCGCCGGCATCGACCAGCACGCCATTCTGCGCGCCATCGACATTGGCCAGGGGCGAGCGCACCCGCACCATGGCCGGATGCACCTTCTGCTCGATGCCCTGCGGCGTGCGCCGGGCCACGCCCAGCAGCTTGATGCGGAAACCGAACTCGGAGGCGAAATGGATGTCGGCGGCGGTGATCTGCTCGATGCCGTCCACCGCCATGCTGGAAAGGTCCGGCGCGGTGCCGAAGACCAGGGCCGCCAGCAACGCCAGCTTGTGCGCGGTGTCGCCGCCGCCCACGTCCAGCGTCGGGTCGGCCTCGGCATAGCCTTTGGCCTGCGCCTGTTTCAGCACCTCGGCGAACCCGGCGCCGGCGGCTTCCATTTCGGTGAGGATATAATTGCAGGTGCCGTTGAGGATGCCCTTCACCGCCTGCACCTCATAGGCGACCAGGCTTTCGCGCAGCGTCTTGACGATGGGGATGCCGCCCGCCACCGCCGCCTCGAATTTGAGGGCGACATCCTTCTTTTCGGCCAGTTCCGCCAGCGCCTTGCCATGGCGGGCCAGCAGCGCCTTGTTGGCGGTCACGACATGCTTGCCGTTTGCCAGCGCGGTCTCGACCAGTTGGCGCGCCACGCCTTCCTCGCCGCCGATCAGCTCGACCACCAGATCGGCCTCGCCGCGGGCCAGCGCCAGCGGATCGGTGGTGAAATTCGGCACCGCGAAACCGCGCGCCTTGTTCGCATCGCGGGCGCAGACGCCCACGATTTCCAGCCTGCGGCCGGCGCGGGTGGAAAGATCGTCGCCGCGCGCCGCCAGCGCCTTGACGACGCCGCCCCCGACCGTGCCGAGACCGGCGATGGCGATACGCAAAGGCGTCATTTCGCGTGCGCCAGGTCGACCGGGGCGTTGTTGGTGCCCTGGGCGAGGAACTTCTTCACATTGCGGGCGGCCTGGCGGATGCGGTGCTCATTCTCCACCAGCGCGACGCGAACATAGCCTTCGCCATACTCGCCGAACCCGATGCCGGGCGAGACCGCCACCTTGGCGTGGATCAGGAGGTCCTTGGCGAATTCCATCGAGCCCAGTTCGCGGTATTTTTCCGGCACCGGCGCCCAGGCGAACATCGAGGCCTCCGGCGCGGGAATGTTCCACCCCGCGGCGGCCATGCTCTTCACCAGCACGTCGCGGCGCGACTTGTAGACGGCGCGAATCTCACGGGTCATGTCCGTGGGGCCGTTGAGGGCGGCGGCGGCGGCGACCTGGATCGGCGTGAAGGCGCCATAGTCGAGATACGATTTGATGCGCGCCAGCGCCCCGATCAGCTTGTCGTTGCCGGCCGCGAAGCCCATGCGCCAGCCGGGCATGGAAAAGGTCTTGGACAAGGACTGGAATTCGATGGCGATGTCCTTGGCGCCCTCCACCTGCAGGATCGAGGGCGGCGGGTTGGCGTCGTCGAAATAGATGTCGGCATAGGCGAGATCGCTCAGCACCCAGATCTCGTGCTTCTTGGCGAATTTGATGACCTCTTTGTAGAAATCCAGACCCACGACCTGCGCCGTCGGGTTCGACGGATAGTTCACCACCATCGCCAGCGGCGACGGCACCGAATGGCGCGTGGCGGTACCGATCCTGGAAAGATATTCCTCGGGACTGGTGGCGGGGACATGCCGGATGGCGGCGCCCGCGATCATGAAGCCGAAAGCATGGATCGGATAGGCGGGGTTTGGCACCAGCACCACATCGCCCGGCGCCGTGATGGCCATGGCGAGATTGGCGAAGCCTTCCTTGGAGCCCAGCGCCGCGATCACCTCGGTGTCGGGATTGAGTTCGACGCCGAAGCGGCGCTTGTAATAGGCGCAATGGGCCTTCCTCAGCCCCTTGATGCCGCGGCTGGCCGAATAGCGGTGGGCACGCGGGTCGCGCGCGGTCTCGCACAGCTTGTCGACGATGAAGTCGGGCGTGGGCATGTCGGGATTGCCCATGCCGAAATCGATGATGTCCTCGCCACGGGCGCGGGCCTGGGCCTTGAGACGGTTCACTTCCTCGAAGATATAGGGCGGCAACCGCTTGATGCGGTAGAAATCGGTCTGCATCGGCTGGATCCTGAAAACGCCTGAGAATCCGGGATTTACGCCCGGACCGCAATCATTTTCGGGTTAAAATGCGGCGCTTTCGTGCAAAGCGGATCAGCTTTCGACGAAGATCTCCGCCCGCCGGTTGCCTTCCTCGCCCTTGGGCATGGATTCATAATAGACCGGCTGACTGTCGCCCACGGCGTCGATCTGCACATGGTCGGCCGGGACGCCCTGGCGGATCAGTTCCTCCGCCACGGCACTGGCGCGCTTCTGCGACTTTTCGAAGATCACTTCCAGGTGCTTTTCCACCGACATGTTGGCGGTGCGGCTGGAGGCATGGCCGACGACCCGGACCGTCCCGGTGCCGCCGCCATTCTTGAAGGCGGCCACGGCGCGGCGGATCTGGGCACGGGCGGCGGCCGAAACGGTGGTGCCGTCGCCGGGGAAATAGACCACGGCCGTTGGGGCGGGACCGTTCAGCGCCGAGGGCGAAGCGGCCACGATCACGCCATCGCCGCCAACCGTGGCGGCCGGGCGCCCGCCGCTGCCGGCCGACGCCGTCTGCTTGTAGCGGGCCAGAATGGGCGCGGAGACGAAATCGCCGATCGACGGGTCCAATGCCGGCGCGGTGGACGGCTTGAAGCCCAGGGCGGCGTCGGACATGACCGGCGGGGCCATGATGGTGCTGCGGATGGCGCCCGCGGGCGGCACCGCGGGCACAGCCGGCTCGGCGCCCGGCGGTGGCGCGGCGGGCGTCTGCGGAGCGGCTGGCGCGGCGGAAGCGGTGCGGACCGGCGCCGGCGCAGCGGCGGCCTCCGGTGCCGGCGTGGCCGGCGGCAGCGACGCCGCCGCGACGGCATTGCCGGAGACGGGAATGGGCGGACCGGCGGACGGCGGCGCGCTGGGAGCGGATTCGGCGGCAGGCGCCGCGCTGGGCGGCGCGTCACTCGCCGATGGTGGTGCGTCGGCGGCGGCCAGGGCCGCGGCGGCCTGCGGGCTGATGGGGCCGGCGGCAACGGGCGCCGGCGCGGAGGCTTCGGTGCCGGCCCGCAAGGCATCGGCACTGTACTGGGCCTGGGCGCCCTGGGCGGCCAGCGAGTCGGCGACATTGCGCTGGTCGTCCGACACCGGCGGCGCGGCGGGGATATTGGCGAGTTCGGGCGAGGCGGCGGCGCTGTTGGGATCGACCGCCGGAGTGCTCTCGTCCGCCAGCAAGCCGGTGGGATCGAGCGACGCCATGGTCTCGCAACCGGCCAGGCCGCAACCCAGCACCACGATCACGCCCAACTGCGCCCCGAATTTCATCCAAGGACGTGCGATTGAAGTCCTCATGCCTGTTTCCCGACTGCCTGTTTTCCGGACTGCCCGCCCGCTCCGGTCCGGCCGGAACGTTCACCGCTCCCGGATATACCGCGCCCTCACGCCGCGCGCCAGCGCGGGAATTGGAAGAGTACCCAACAACATGCGGTATTTGCGTCGGAAACCGGCAAGGCGGCGGCTTGCCGCCGCTCCCCTGCCCGCTTATCTGTTGGCTGTCCCGCGATGCCCAGCAAGACCAGAGCCCGCTCCAAGCCAGCCCCCGGCCCCCGGCCGGCGGAAAAGCCCGTGAACGCCGAATCGCCGCAAAGCGCGCCCGAGGCACGGCCCGCGTTGCTCGCCCGCAACCTGCTGCGCGCCGCCCTGCACGCCCAGGAACTGGCCGCGCAATCCCTGAACCGCATGGCGACGGCCAAGGGGCCGCTGGACCCGCTGAACGTCTCCGGCGCCATGGCCACCCTGTTCGCGGCGATGGGCGAAAACCGCGAAACGGTGGCCGCGGCGCAGAAAGCCTGGTGGCGCGATACCACGCTGCTGTGGGAAGCGGCCGCGCTGAAACTGCTGGGCGGAACGGCGAAGCCCCTGGTCGAACCGGCGCCGGGCGACCGCCGCTTCCGCGCCCCCGAATGGCAGTCCAACGAGATTTTCGACTTCCTCAAGCAGTCCTACCTGCTCACCGCCAACAGGGTGCAGGAAATGGTGGGCAAGCTTCCGGGCCTGACGCCGCCGGAGCGCCACCGCGTCCAGTTCTTCACCCGGCAATTCGCCGACGCCTTCGCCCCCACCAATTTTCCCCTCACCAACCCGGAGGTTCTGAAGGCCACCATCGCCTCGAATGGCGAGAACCTGATCCGGGGAATGGAAAATCTCGCCGCCGACCTGGCGCGCGGCCAGGGGGAACTGGCGATCCGCCAGTCGGCCGACGGCTTCGTCATCGGCGAGAACATCGCCACCACCCCCGGCAAGGTGGTGTTCCGCAATGGCCTGATCGAACTGATCCAGTATGCCCCCGCGACCGCGACGGTGCATGCGCGGCCGCTGCTGATCTTTCCGCCCTGGATCAACAAGTTCTACATTCTCGACCTGCGGCCCGAGAACAGTTTCGTCCGCTGGCTGGTGGGCCGGGGCTACACCGTCTTCCTGGTCTCCTGGGTCAATCCCGACGCCACCGCGGCGCGGAAGGATTTCGAGGATTATATGCGCGAAGGCATCTTCGCCGCGCTGGGCGCGGTGCAGGACGCCACCGGTGCGCGCGCCCCCAATTGTGTCGGCTATTGCATCGGCGGCACGCTGCTGGCCGCCACTCTGGCCTGGATGGCGCATGAAAAGGACACGCGGATCCATTCCGCCACCTTCTGGGCGGCGCAGACCGATTTCTCCGAAGCCGGCGACCTGCAAGTGTTTGTCGATGATGTCCAGCTCGATGCCCTGAAGCAGCGCATGGACCAGGAGGGCGGCGTGCTGCCGGGGGCGAAAATGGCGGGCGCCTTCAACATGCTGCGCGCCAACGATCTGATCTGGTCCTTCGTCATCAACAATTACCTGCTGGGCAAGCCGGCGGCGGCCTTCGACCTGCTCTACTGGAACAGCGACACCACGCGCATGCCGTCGCGGCTGCACCTTTCCTATTTGCGCAACTGCTATCGCGACAACGCCCTGGCCAAAGGCGAGATGGAATTGGGCGGCGTGCGGCTCGACCTGACGAAAGTGCATGTGCCGGTCTATCTGCAAGCGGCGCGGGAGGACCATATCGCCCCGGCGCGCTCGGTTTACAAAGCCGTCAACCTGTTCAGCGGCCCGGTGCGCTTCGTGCTGGCGGGCTCGGGCCATATCGCCGGCGTCATCAACCCGCCCGCCGCGAACAAATACCAGTTCTGGACCAGCGAGAAGAAAGCGCCGGATTTCGACGCCTGGCTGCCGGGCGCGAAGGAACATCCGGGCTCCTGGTGGACGGATTGGGAGCAATGGCTCTCGAAACTGTCGGGCGAGCAGGTGCCGGCGCGGCAGCCCGGCGACGGAAAGCTCAGGCCGCTGGGCGACGCGCCGGGCACGTATGTGAAAGTGAAAGCGCGGTAGCGCTTCATAGGCACGAACAGAGCGCGAGCGACCGCCGCGTCTAATTCGTTCTCCCCGGCTCCAGCTTTTCGTTCTCGCCACTGACCTGGTGGTAATAGCCCGGTCCCTGCGCGCCATTGGCCCACAGATCGCGCCGGGGATTGACCAGATAATTGCGCCCCTTGGGATCATGGACATAACCCAGCTTCAAGGTCTTCAGATAGACGGCGGCGAAGTCGCTGTCCTGGCACTTGCCGCCCAGACATTGGGCCGACACCGCCGTCACCGGCAGCGCCGGATCGCGTGGGCTCACGGCCGGCCCGCAATGCATCGAGAACACCACGGCGCCGGTGATGGGCAGCGCCCAGCTCGCCTCGGCCGCCGCCACCGCCGCGATCCAGAGCTGGATGCGACCATCCCGCACACGATATTCGGCGAAACCCGCGCCGCCCCGCGTGTTGCCGAAATCCCGCAGGACGAAGCCGAAGGGCTGGCTGCGCGGCGGCGAGAGCGTCGCCGGTGAAGCGAACAGTTCCTGCAATTTCGCGCGCACGAAGGCGGCCGGCTCACCCGTCAACGGTGCCTCAAGGAACACGGCATGCTGGAAGCTGGCCGGCGCCATCACATGGAAAAGACTGCCATCGGACGCAACCCCGGCCACCCGCCAGCGCTCCGGCGCCAAGGCGTTGCAGCGCCCCGCGCCCAGTCCGTAAAGCGCCTGCGGGCGGATAAAGGCACCGCGCGACAGCCGCCGGGCCCAGGCGGCATTGGCGAGAATTGGCGGCTGGGCGAATGCCTCCTTCGCCAGGGTGCGCGGCGGGCGCACCGACCAGGCGCCCGTCAGATTCGGGTCCGGCATGGCGGCGAAGATGATGACGGCGCGCACCGGTGTCGCGTCGCCCGCCGCGATGTCATAGAGCGTCATCGCGGCGCGCTGACCCGCGCGATAGCGGCGTATCGTGTCGGAGGCCTGGCGCGCCGAATTGATTGCGACGCCATCGATGGCGACCAGCACTTCGCCCGCCGTGATACCGGCCTTGTCGGCGGGACTGTCGGGATCGACGGCCAGGATTGCCGCGCCTTTCGCCGGCGGCGGCGTGCGTGCCGAGTCGGCGGCGCTCACAGATGTGAATTCCAACCCGCTATAGCTCTGCGGCGGCGGCGGACGCCGCTGGGAATACCAGACCGCGCCCGCGAACAGCAGGATGGCGACGATCAGGATGGCGAAAACACGGCCCATCGGACCGTTGTAGCGATTAATTGAGGAGGCCGGAAGTTTCTGGCAATCCCAACATAAGATTCATGTTCTGAACCGCCGCGCCGCCGGCGCCCTTGCCCAGATTGTCCAGCGCCGCCACGATCCGCGCCTGCCCGGCCTTTTCATTGGTGAAGACAAACAGCTTGAGCAGATTGGTGCCGCAGAGCAGTTCGGCATCCAACACCGGCAAGGCCGCCGCCTCGTCGAGACCTGCCACCGAGATCAGGGCCTTGCCGGCATAGGCATCGGCCAGCGCGGCATGGAGATCGGCGGGCTTTGGCGCGCCCGGCAGCGACCAAAGCTGTAGCGGCACCTCCACCAGCATGCCGCGATAGAAGCGCGCCACGCTGGGCGAGAAGAGCGGCGGCTGCGTCAAGCCGGCGTGGCGCGTCATCTCGGGGATATGCTTGTGCGCCAGGCCGAGCGCGTAGGAGCGCTGCACCGTCTCGACATAATGCGGCGCGTCCCGCTTCTCGAATTCCTCGATCATGCTCTTGCCGCCGCCGGAATAGCCGGTGATTCCATGCACGGTGACAGGATAGCCGGGCGGCAGGAGTCCGGCCCGCACCAGTGGGCGCGCGATGGCCAGAAAGCCGGTGGACCAGCAGCCCGGATTGGAGACGCGTTTGGCCGCGGCGATCCGTGCCGCGCCATCGGCCTCCAGTTCGGCGAAGCCATAGGTCCAACCCGGCGCGACCCGGTGCGCGGTGCTGGCATCGATCACCCGTACGTCCGGATTGTCGATCAGCGAAACGGCTTCACGCGCCGCCGCATCGGGCAGGCAGAGGATCACCAGGTCGGCGGCGTTGAGCATCGCCTTGCGGGCGGACGCGTCCTTGCGCTCCGCGTCCGGCAGCCGCAGCAAGTCCAGTTCGGGACGCGCGGCCAGGCGCTCGCGGATCTCCAGGCCTGTCGTGCCCGCCGCGCCGTCGATGAAGATTTTCGCCTTGCTCATGACGGGGGCAGATACTGCAAAATCCCCCTGAAGGATAGGGTAAAGCCTGCTATCCGGCCCGCAACATGGCGGCTATGCTGGCGTCAAAAGACCGAAGGGGACGCGCTTCATGATGCGGAAAATCATGCCGGTCCTGCTGGCGTCGCTGCTGGGCGGCTCGGCCCTGGCGGCAACGTCCACGGATTGGCCCAATTACGGCAACGATGGCGGCGGCACGCGTTTCTCGCCGCTCACCCAGATCACGCCCGCCAATGTCGGCCGGCTCAAGGTGGCATGGACCTATCATCTCAATCCGACGCCCAATGAAAACCTGCCGCCGCTGCCGAACGGCCGGCAACGGCGGCTGCCCTATTCCACGGCCACGCCTATCGTGGCGGGCGGCGTCCTGTATTTCCCCTCGCCCTATGGCCGCGTGGTGGCGCTGAACGCCACGACGGGAAAGCAGATATGGGCCTACGACCTGCCGGGCGGCGACCAGCCGCCCTTTCGCGGCGTCTCCTACTGGCCGGGCGACAAGGGGCACGGCCCGCGCATCCTGTTCGGCACCATCAACGGTTTGCTGATCGCGCTGGACGCGAAGACCGGCGAGCGCATCCACGATTTCGGCGATGACGGATCGGTGGACCTCAAGACGCCGGAGATCATGAATGGCCTGCCGCAAGGCGGCTATGGCGTCACCGCCCCGGGCAGCATCTACAGGAACCTCATTATCCTGGGCAGCCGCGTGCAGGAGTCGCCGGCATTGGGACCATCCGGCGATGTGCGCGCCTTCGACGTGGTGACGGGCAAGCTGGCCTGGACTTTCCATACCATCCCGCGTCCCGGCGAGCCCTTCCACGACACCTGGGAAGGCGATAGCTGGAAGAACCGTTCCGGCGTCAATGTCTGGAACATGATGACGGTCGATGCCAGGCGCGGCATCGCCTATCTGCCGATCGGGGCGCCGACGCTGGACCGCTATGGCGGCGACCGCAAAGGCGACAATCTGTTCAGCAGCAGCCTGGTGGCGGTCGATGCGGCCACCGGCAAATATCTCTGGCATTTCCAGGTGACGCATCACGACATCTGGGATTTCGACATGGATACGCCGCCCACGCTCCTGGAAGTGAAGCAGGACGGCAAGACCATCCCCGCCGTCGCCGCCATCAACAAGAGCGCCATCCTCTTCATTCTCAATCGTGTCACCGGCAAGCCGATCTATCCGGTCAACGAAGTGCCGGTGCCCGCATCCAGCGAGCCCAGCGAGGCCGCCTCGCCCACCCAGCCGGTGCCGTTGAAGCCGCCGCAACTGGCGCGGGCCGGCATCAAGCCGGGCGAGATCGCCGACATCACGCCGGAGCTGAAAGCCGCCTGCGAGAAGATGGTGGCCGACCGCGACTTGCGTTTCGGCGGCCCGTTCGAGCCCATCAGCAGCGACCGGCCGATGATCCATTACCCGTCCTCGGAAGGCGGCCCGGAATGGGCCGGTGGCGCTTTCGATCCCAGGCTGGGCTACTTTATCATCAACACCAACAATCGCGGCGCGGTCGAGCAACTGGTGAAGAATCCCGACGGGAGCTGGCGCTTCACCGGCGGCGCGTTCCAGGATCCGCGCACACGCATGTTGTGCCAGCCGCCGCCCTGGGGCGAACTATGGGCGGTGAACGTCAACACCGGCGACATCGCCTGGCATGTGCCACTGGGCGTCACCGACACAGCCCCGCCCGGCAAACAGAAGACCGGCAGAGTCAGCAATGGCGGCCCCATCGTCACCGCCAGCGGCCTCACTTTCATCGCCGGCACCGACGACGCCCGCTTTCGCGCCTTCGATACCAGGACCGGACAGGAAATCTGGACCTGGAAGCTGGACTATTCCGGCCACGCCACGCCGATCACCTACCGGGGCGCCAACGGCAAGCAATATGTGGCGCTGATCGCAACCGGCGGCTCCTATCTCGGCAGTCCGGCGGGCGGCGATAGTTTGCAGGTGTTCGCGCTGCCATAGCCGAAAGCCGAAGCTCTCCTCCACGGAAGCTTTCCGTCTGTGTCCGGAACATGTCGGCCAAGACAGATCGCGACAAGCCTGTCCTAGCCGTAATGCTGCCGACAGGCACGGCAGCGCTACGCTTCGCGGCGTGGGGGCCCATCAACCCAAAAAAGGAACGCCTCATGAAACTTTCTCATCTTGTGATTGCTGCCGTGCTGGCGACCGTGCCGGCCGGTATCGCTCTGGCCCAGGCGCCCGCCGGCGGCGGCCGCGGCGCGATGATGCAGGCCTGTGGCGCCGACATCCAGGCCAATTGCGCCGGCCAGACCGGCCGCGGTGCCCGCCAATGCCTGCAGGCCAACGAGGCCAAGCTGTCCGCGGGCTGCAAGGCCGCGCTGGCGGCGATGCCCATGCGCGGTGGCAATCGCGGCGGCGGCGGCGCTCCCGCCGGCCAGTAAGCCACAGCTCTCGTGAAGGGAAAACGGCCGGGTTCCCCGGCCGTTTTTTTTTCATGGTGCGCGGTCCGCGGTCTCACCCTTTCTTGCCCTGCGCGGAACGCAGTCATGCCTTGCTTCTGCCATCCGCCCGGGCGAGAAGCGGAAAAGGGGAGAAATTGGAGCCAGGAATGCGCGGCGTGCTGTTTTCCCTTTTCGTCTTTTTCTTCGCCGCACTCCCCGCGGCCGCACAGAGCGCCAATCCCGCCAAGCAATTCGTTTCCGGCCGCATTCGTGACGGCCTCGCCATTCTCAACCAGCCGAACCTCGATGCCGAAAGCCGCTCCCATGCGTTCGAGGCCTTCCTGCTGGAAGCCACCGACCTCAAGCGCATCGCCCTCTTCACGCTGGGAGCGGCCGCCAACACCGCGACACCGGCCCAGCGCGACGCATTCGTGGCGGCCTTCCATACCTACGCCACCGCCGTCTACCGCTCCTATTTCCAGCGCTATAGCGGCCAGAGCCTGACCGTCACCGGCAGCCGCGCCAACGGGCCCGGCGACACGATCGTGCGGACCAGCCTGGTCGATCCCAACGGCGGCCGCCCGCTGGCGGTGGACTTCCGCGTCCGCACCGATGGACCCAAACCGCTGGTGATCGATATCGGCATCTCCGGCGTCTGGCTGGCGCTGACGCAGCATGATGATTTCGCCGCTTTCCTCGCCCGCAACAACGGCGACGTCGATGCCCTGACCCGGCATCTTCTCGATATCGCCAAGACCTATCGCTGACGCGACCAGCGGCTACATCGCAACTTCTCGGGCGCCCGCCGCGCTTGTGCCATGGCGTGGTCAGGGACATCCTGCCGCGTGGTGCGTTCCTGTTTCGGCAATCAACAATTCAGGAGACGGATATGAAGAAGCAATTTATAAGCGCCGCCCTGGCCGCGCTGCTGGCCTTCCCCCTGACCATGCCCGCCATGGCCCAGCCCCGGCACGATTACCGCTGGCAGGGCGACCGCAACGGCCGCTGGGATCCATCCCAGCACTATCACGCCGGCCGCTATCGCGAGCGCCGCCTTGGCCGGCGCGACCGCATCTATCGCGGCGGCGACGGCCGTTATTATTGCCGCCGCAGCGACGGCACCACCGGCCTGGTGATCGGCGCTATCGCCGGCGGCGTGCTGGGCAACGCCATCGGCGGCGACACGCTGGGGACATTGCTGGGGGCGGGCGGCGGCGCCCTGCTCGGCCAATCCATCGACCGCGGCAACATCCGCTGCCGCTGAAAATCAGACCCGGCAAAAGAAACGGCCGCCCGGATCGCTCCGGGCGGCCGTTCTGTTCTGGACGAAACGCGGCTTAGCGCTTGCTGAACTGGAAGCTGCGACGCGCCTTCGGGCGGCCATACTTCTTGCGTTCGACGGCGCGCGGGTCGCGGGTGAGGAACCCGCCCGGCTTCAGCACGGGGCGCAGGGTGGGCTCGTAATTCACCAGGGCGCGGCTGATGCCATGGCGCACCGCGCCGGCCTGGCCGGAGAGGCCGCCGCCATTGACGGTGACGACGACGTCGAACTGACCGTCGCGACCCGCCGCGATCAGCGGCTGGCGCAGGATCATGCGCAGCACCGGGCGGGCGAAATAGACCTTCTCGTCACGGCCATTGATGGTGATCTTGCCGCTGCCCGGCTTGATCCAGACGCGGGCGACCGATTCCTTGCGGCGGCCGGTGGCATAGGCGCGGCCCTTGGAATCGCGCTTGCTGTCGGCCTTGGTGGCGCTTTCGGCCTCGTCGTTCCGGGCCTTGATCAGCGTCGATTTGAGTTCGGTGAACTTGTTCTCTTCGGCCATTGGCGTCACGCTGCCTTGTTGGAAGCAGAGGGCTTCTGCTGATTGTTCTTGGGGTTCATCTTGGCGACGTCCAGCGTCGCGGGCTGCTGTGCTTCGTGCGGATGCTCTGCGCCGGGATAGACGCGCAGGTTGGCAAGCTGGCGGCGGCCCAGGGGACCGCGCGGGATCATGCGCTCCACCGCCTTCTCGACGACGCGCTCGGGGAAACGTCCGCGCATGATGGCGCCGGCCGTGCGTTCCTTGATGCCCCCGATGTAACCGGTGTGGTGGTAATAGGTCTTGTCCTTGAGCTTGTTGCCCGTCAGCACGACCTTGGCGGCGTTGATGACGATGACATTGTCGCCGCAATCCATGTGGGGCGTGTAGGTCGGCTTGTGCTTGCCGCGCAGGCGCATGGCGATGATCGAAGCCAGGCG
>Ga0164242_10004167_pt1 | contig 16278 bp, 14 predicted proteins | sample OricomgcompostMG_FD_108783 | JGI IMG/M metagenome (GOLD analysis project Ga0164242, IMG submission 108783) | Miracle-Growth compost microbial communities from Emeryville, California, USA - Original compost - Miracle growth compost (MG) ... | reverse complement strand
GACGAGGGGCACGATCTAGAGCTAGGCCTTAACCAAAAGGCCGGCGGGCATCAGTGCTCACCCCGTCGACGGCTCGGACAGCACGATCCCAGACTCAGGCCGGCTGCAGCCCCATTAGCGTGCCTAGCCGGCAATGGGCGGGATGTCCTCGCGGCGACATACGCTCGACGGGCTGATGACACCTTCTACGCCCGACCCTCCCACCCTGGACTACGACGCTCCGGATCGGCCGCCGGAACGGCCGGGCGCTCAGCGTTTCGATCCGGAGACGTTCCTCGAGGGCCTCAACCCGGAGCAGCGCAAGGCGGTCGTCCATGAGGGCGGCCCGCTGCTGATCGTCGCGGGCGCCGGATCGGGCAAGACCCGCGTCCTCACCCACCGCATCGCCTGGCTGCTCGGCGAGCGCAACGTGCAACCGGGCCAGATCCTGGCGATCACATTCACCAACAAGGCCGCCGGCGAGATGAAGGATCGGGTCGCCCACCTCGTCGGCCCGCGTGCGCGGGCGATGTGGGTGTCGACCTTCCACTCCGCCTGCGTGCGGATCCTGCGCGCGGAGGGTAAGCGGCTCGGCTTCACGGGCTCGTTCTCGATCTACGACGCGGATGACTCGCGCCGGCTGATGACCACGGTCGTGCGCGATCTCGACCTGGACCCGAAGCGCTTCCCGGCGCGCTCGATCGCGAACCAGGTCAGCAATCTGAAGAACGAGCTCATCGACTTCGAGGACGCGAAGGCACGCGCCACCAACCACATCGAGCGCACGACCGCCGAGGTCTATGAGCGCTACCAGGACCGGCTGCGCCGCGCCAACGCGATGGACTTCGACGACCTGATCATGACGACGGTCTCGCTGTTGCAGCTGTTCCCGGACGTCGCCGACCACTACCGGCGACGGTTCCGGCACATTCTCGTCGACGAGTACCAGGACACCAACCATGCGCAATACGTGCTGGTGCGCGAGCTGTCCGGTGCCGGCCCGGGTCAGGAGGCGGCCGAGCTGTGCGTCGTCGGTGACGCCGACCAGTCGGTCTACGCCTTCCGGGGTGCGACGATCCGCAACATCCTGCAGTTCGAGCAGGACTACCCCGACGCGACGACGATCCTGCTCGAGCAGAACTATCGATCGACGCAGACGATCCTGTCGGCTGCCAACGCCGTCATCTCCCGCAATCCGGATCGCAAGCCGAAGCGGTTGTGGTCCGATCAGGGTCAGGGCGAGCAGATCGTCGGCTACGTCGCGGAGAACGAGCACGACGAGGCGGCCTTCGTCGCTCGCGAGATCGACCGGCTGCACGACGAGCACGGCTTGCGCGCCTGTGACGTCGCGGTCTTCTACCGAACCAACGCGCAGAGCCGAGTGTTCGAAGAGGTGTTCATCCGGGTCGGCCTGCCCTACAAGGTCGTCGGCGGGGTGCGGTTCTACGAACGCCGCGAGGTTCGGGACGCCCTCGCCTACCTACGCGCGATCGTGAACCCCAACGACGCCGTGTCGTTGCGCCGGATCATCAACGTCCCGAAGCGCGGCATCGGTGAGCGAGCCGAGGGTGCCATCGCATCCTTCGCCGAGCGCGAGCGGATCAGCTTCGCCGACGCGATGCACCGCGTCGAGGAGATACCCGGTCTGGTGTCGCGGTCGGTGAATGCGATCAAGGGCTTCGTCCAGATCTACGACGAGCTGGCAGCGATGACGGAGGACAGCGACGACGGCGCCCGCGGTGCGGCCGGCGACATCCTCGAGGCGGTCCTCGATAGGTCGGGCTACGTCGCCGAGCTACGGGCGAGCGCCGACCCGCAGGACGAGGGCCGAGTCGAGAACCTCGAGGAGCTGATCTCTGTCGCGCGCGAGTTCGAGCAGACCCGCCCCGAGGGGACGCTCATCGACTTCCTCGAGCAGGTCGCGCTGGTCGCCGACGCGGACCAGGTGCCGACCGATGACGGCGGTGAGGGCGTCATCACGCTGATGACCCTGCACACCGCGAAAGGCCTGGAGTTTCCCGTGGTGTTCATGACCGGGCTCGAGGACGGCGTCTTCCCGCACATGCGATCGCTCGGCGACAGCAAAGAACTGGAGGAGGAGCGCCGACTTGCCTATGTCGGCATCACCCGCGCCGAGAAGCGCCTGTACCTGAGCCGGTCGAACGTCCGGTCGGCCTGGGGGTCGCCGGAGTTCTACCCGCCGTCCCGCTTCCTCGACGACGTACCGGGCGAGCTGGTCGAGTGGCAGGGCGAGACGCAGCGCCGTCCCACCCAGCACGTCATCAGCCGCGCCAACCGAGCCGGCCGCAGCGCGGGAACCGGGCTTCGGGTGGTTCCCTCGCTGTCCTCCGGGGACCGGGTCACGCACGACGCGTTCGGGATGGGAACCGTGGTCACGGTCCGTGGCGCCGACACGAGCGCGGAGGCCGAGGTCGACTTCGGCGACGAGGTCGGCCGGAAGCGGCTGCTGCTCCGCTACGCGCCGCTCACCAAGCTCTAGGCCGCTGCGGCGCGTCGCGACCTGAACGCACTCTCAGGTTGGTTACGTGTTGCCAGTTAGCCTTGAGGCTGAGCTTCACTGACGCGAGAGGGTTGTCGTGGGACGCGAGACGAACAAGCAGCGACGGGAGCGCCAGGCGGGCACTGCGCGGGAGAAGGCCGCCGCCGCGCGTGCCGTCCAGGCGCGAGTCGACCAGCGCCGCCGCGCCAAGACGATCCTCAGCTCCGTGATCGGAGCTGCTGTCGTCATTGCGTTGATCGCGGTCTTCGCCATCACCTCGGGAGGCGGGAAGCAGAGCGCAGGGGGCAACCGCACGGATGCCGCTGCTTCGGTGGTGAGTGCGGTGACCTCGGTCGAGCAGGCGTCACTCGACCAGGTCGGGGAAGGCGCGGCGCAGATGACGGCCAAGGCCATCAACGACGCCCCCCTCACCAAGGACGGCAAGCCTGAGCTGTTCGGCGTGCTGGCCGAGTTCTGCCCCTACTGCGCGGCCGAGCGCTGGCCGCTGATCGTCGCGCTGTCGAAGTTCGGGACCTTCAACGACCTGAAGACCGTCCGGTCCTCGTCCACCGACGTCGACCCGAACACCGCGACGTTCAGCTTCTACAAGTCCTCCTACACCAGCAAGTACCTCGCCTTCACTCCGATCGAGAATGAGGACCGGACGGGACAACCGCTCGAGGACGTGACCGACGCCCAGAAGGCGATCTGGTTCAAATACAGCCAGGGCTTCCCGTTCCTGGACTTCGGCGGCAAGTACGTCGTCACCGGCCCGTCGTTCTCTCCTGGTGATCTGAAGGACCTCAACTGGGCCCAGATCAGCGATCAGCTCAAGGACCCCACCAGCAAGGTGGCGCAGGACATCCTCGGCGAGGCCAACGTCTTCACGGCGATGATCTGCAAGATGACGAACGGTCAGCCGTCGTCGGTCTGCTCCGCGTCTGGAGTGACGAAGATCAACCTTCCGACCCAGAGTGCCTGAGGCGGTGGCACGACCGAACGCCAGGTGGGCGTGGTGGTGGAGCCTTCCGCTTGCGGTGCTCGGCCTTGCCGACTCGTCGTACCTGACCTACACGCACTTCCACCCGGGTGCCCTGATCTGCAAGTCGGGCGGCACCATCGACTGCGCGAAGGTCACGACCAGCTCGCAGTCGGAGATCTTCGGGCACATTCCCGTGGCGGTTGTCGGGCTCGTGTACTTCGCCGTCATGACCCTGCTGATGACGCCGTGGGCGTGGCGGATGCGCAATGAATGGGTTCATCGGTTCCGGCTCGTCGCGACCGGCGGCGCGATGGGAATGGTGATCTACCTGGTCGCGGTGGAGATCCACCTCAAGGCGATCTGCGAGTACTGCACCGGCGTGCACATCCTCAACTTCCTGCTGTTCTTCGTGGTGCTCGCAGCGTTTCTGCTGCGGCCGATCGAGGACGCACCAGCCGGATCGACGGCGCGTAGATCAGGTAGCCGGCGCAAGTAAGGGCGATGCCGGCCAGCAGGTCGATCGTGTAGTGGTTACCGGTCGCGAGCACCGTTGCGGCCGTCATGACCGGATGGAGCGCGGCGAGCGTGCGCAACCACCAGCGCGTGGTCATCGCCCAGATCGCGATCGCGACCCACAGCGCCCAGGCCATGTGCAGGGACGGCACCGCGGCATAGAGATTCGCGCTCGCAGTCTCGACTCGGTAAGCGAACGGCAGCGTGGCCGCGACGGTGTCGTGGAAGCCGGCGTCGATCAGCCGCGGCGGAGCCGTCGGGTAGAGCCAGTAGACGCCGAGACCGATCAGGCTCAGCAGGATCAGCACATTGCGGTGGTAGCGATAACGGTGACCGTGAATCCACAGAACCAGCAGCGTGAGCGCGGTCATGCCCAGGTGCATCACGACGTAGTAGCCGGACAGCGCGTCCCCGACCCACTCGTGGTGGACGAGCCAGTGGTTCATCGGCGCCGACCAGTTCAGGTGCAGCGTTTGATCGAGTTGCAGGATGTCGCGACCGTGACGTACCCCCGCGGCTACGACGTCGCCGTGCAGCGAGCGGACCTCGTCGTAGGCCACGGCAAACCCGACGATGATCAGCACCTGGATCCACCAGGTGGGCCGCACGAGGGCAGGCGTGCCTGCCGCGGCGGGTTCGCCACGCTGGAAGACGCGCGGAGCGCGCCGCTCAGTGATCGTCATCAGCCAACCGATCCCCTCGGTGGCTGACGTTAATGCACGTGCTGTTGCTAGCCGGCGCTCATGGTCCGGCGGGGCGCCCGCAGCTTGGTTCGGAGCCGCTGCGGTGTGGGCGGAGCGGCGGCGAGGCGGGTGACGCCCGCGGTGACGGTCGCGCCATCGGAGTCGAGGTGGGCAAGCGTCGACACGATCTCGTGCACGATGCGACGGTGGATCGGAAGTGACAGATGGCCGACGCCGCGCACCAGGATGTTGCGCGCCGCCAGATCAGGGTGATCGAGTCGGGCCGACTGCTTCGGCGTGATCAGCGCGTCGATGTCGCTCCAGAAGCAGACGAAGCGGGTCTGGCAAGTCGGGGCGGGTGTCTCGAGCTCCTCGAGCACCTCGCTGCCAGGCACCAGCTGCTTGCAGACGCCGGTCGGGACGAGTCGGGCCGCGTGCGTGCCGCGGTGCGGCGTACCGAGAGTGACAAGCGTGTGGATCCGCGCGTCGCCGCCGAGCCGCTGCGCGTAGTAGCGCGCGATCAGACCGCCCATGGAATGACCCACGACGTGGATCCGTTCGTAGCCGGTCTGCTCGCAGATCGCCTCGATCGTGGCGCCGAGCTGCTTCGCGGCGTTCCGCACGTCGGAGGTCCAGATCTTGTAGTTCATGGTGGTTACACGACCGAACCCGCGGCGGCGCAGCTGGCGGCGCAGCAGCGTGAAGATCGAGCGGTTGTCGACCATTCCGTGCAGGAGCAGGATCGGTGTGCCCGCGGCCTCGACGTCGTTGATCAGCAGGCCGCGCTGGACGGGACGAAGGCCGTCGAGGGTGAAGGGGTCCTCGACCTCGCGCGTCTTCTCCTGCACGACTCCGAACGGGTAGCTGGCGACGTGCGCCGCAAGCCATGCGACCTCGACGACGGTTCCGGTCACGCCGCCCACCGTCAGCAGGGTGCGCGCGCCGCGGCTGATACCCAACTCGTCGTCCTCCTGCGCTCTTTGTTGCAGCGTCCTCTGGGGAAGGAACATCTGGGCGGGGAAGCCTTGCGGCGGCCGAGCCGACGTTACCTGTTCCCATCGTCTGGACCCGGCGCACCTTGAAGGTGTCGTGGGGATTTTCACAATGGCGATGACCAGCGGGTGCGACGGGTGGAAAGTCGCTGCCCCGTAGGGAGGCTTCTCAATCGGTCGATCGCAGTAGCGATCCAGCTCGCCTCGTCGCCTTCGGCGACGAAGGCATCGGCTACGCCGTCCTCGATCAGCTCGCGCGGCGTGATGCGCATCATCCGGGCGGCATCTGCGGGGGACGATCGCAAGGCGGAAGCGGCGCCGTCGGGGCCGAGGGCCCCGAACCAGCCATGCGGGCCGACGCCGATCAGATCCGTGGTGGCGGCGGCGAGCGCCCCGCCCGAGCCGCCCTCGCCGTGCAGCAGCGCGATGGTCGGTGCGGTCGTGGTGAGCACGGCGGTCATCGACTCTGCGATCGATGCCGAAAGCCCGTCGGCCTCGGTGTGCGGATCCGCGCCCGGCGTGTCGACAAGCGTGATGAGCGGCACGTCGAGAGCGCCGGCGAACCGTGCCGCGCGGCTCACCAACGTGAAGCCTGCGGGGGTGGGCATTCCGCCCCGGTTTGCGGCCAGCGCCACTGCTAGGACCCGACGGCCGACTAGGCGCCCCAGTGTCGCTCTCGTCTGGGCGTCGCGGCTGCGCAGCTCGACCCGGTTTGTCAGAAGTCCGTCGATCAGATTACTGCCGCTCGGTCTGTCGACTTCGCGGCTCTTGGAGAACTGCTCCGCGCCGTCCGCTACCGGCGGGTCGGTCGCGCCACTTGTTGCGGGGACGCCGCCGGCCTCGTCCGGATCGAGCGCTCGAAGTGCGGTCGACAGCCACGCACCGGCCGCGTCGTGATCGCCCGCGGCGTCGACCAGCCCGGCGTCGTACGCCGCCTGCGCCGTGTTGGCGCCGGGGTCGAGCTCGCGACCGGTCATCACCGGGACGACACGTGGTCCGGAGAAGCCGACGGTGCCGGGCGCGATCGCGAACCGCAGGTCGGCCTGCGTCCCGATCGCCACCCAGACCCCGCCGGTCGTGGGGTTGTCGGCGATCGAGAGATGGGCGAGCCCGGCGGCACGTAGGTCCGCGAGGGCGAGCACTGCGCGCGGGATGCCGACCAACGCTCGCATGCCCTCGGGAAGGCGGGTCCCGCCCGAGCGCGTGATCGTCACGAGCGGCAGCCGGCGGGCGATCGCGGTCCGGGTTGCCGCCTCGAACACTTCCGCCTCGTCGATGCCGAAGGTCCCGCCGTGCCGGCCGAAGTCCCAACGCAGGAACACCGCCCCCCGACCGTCGACTGCGGCGATGGATGCGTGCAGCGCGTCTGAGCTCCGCAGCTCCTCCGTCGCGGGCGCGAGCGCCTCGCTCCAGCTCGGCAGCCGTTCTCGGTCGGCGTTCATTGCGCGTTAGTCTTGCAGCGTGCCTATTCGCGTTGTCGTCGCCAAGCCAGGTCTCGATGGCCACGACCGCGGCGCGAAGGTCGTCGCCCGCGCGTTGCGTGACGCCGGCATGGAGGTCATCTACACGGGGCTGCACCAGACGCCCGAGCAGATCGTCGCGACCGCGGTCCAAGAGGATGCGCAGGCCATCGGGATGTCCGTGCTCTCAGGCGCGCACATGACGTTGTTCCGCAAGGTGGTCGATCTGCTCGGCGAACAGGACGCGCGCGACATCGTCGTCTTCGGCGGCGGCATCATCCCGGACGCTGACATCGCACCGCTCAAGGAGATCGGGGTGGCCGAGGTCTTCACGCCCGGAACCCCCACCGGCGCGATCGTGGAGTGGGTCCGCGATCACGTGCCCGCGACAGCCGGCGCCTAGCTCGCTAGCTCACGACCGGCAGTCGCAGTACGCCGGGTGCGGTTCGGCTCGTACTGATCGTCACGGGCTGCACGACGTTCGAGTTGCGGAACGCGGAGTCCGTCGCGGCCACTACCAGCTCGAAGCGGTGGCCGGCCGCGAACCGGTGCACGATGCCCGGCAGCTCCACCTGCAACGGCTTGCTGGGGTCGAGCACCCGCACCGCCGAGACGAGCCGGTGCAGCAGCTCGACGCTGCCGTCAGGCGCCACGTCGTACAGCTTCACGAACAGCTCGAGCTCGGTGCCGGGGACGGCGTCGGCTGCGGTCGGCGCGGCGACATGGAGGGTCGCCGTCGGAACGCCCGCGACGTCGACGTCATGACTCAGCGGGGGTGTCGACCAGTGTGCGTAGCTGCCGGGGGTGTCGAACGGTGGAACATCGCTGAACGGCCGCTGGTGCTGGACGTCGGACACTTCTGAGTACGACAGCGGCAGCGGGCCGAGCAGGTTCGCGTACGTCGTCGATCCCGGCTGCACCGCGGCGCGGCTGGACACGAGGCTTGACCTACCCGACGCGAAGTAGGTCTTGGTGCGACCGACGGGGTAGTGGCTCGACGTGCCGTACTGCACGGTGTCGGGGCCGGTCCCGTCGAACGGCGCCCAGTCGCGCCAATAGGCGAAGCGTGGACCGGTCGAGACGTCCTCGTCCTTGAGGTAGTGGTTGAACCATGCGTAGACGCGCTGACCCTCGTAGGTCCGCAGCATGCCGTGGCCTTGCACCCACTCGCCCCGGGCGGGCACCTGCAGGTTGTGACCCCAGGAGTGCCACACCATCTTCACCGGTGTGCCCTGTCTGCGCAGGGCTCGATACGTCGCGACGGCCTCCTGAAGGTTGAACAAGGTGTCGTTCTCGCCCTGCATGAGGAGCACCGGGATGCGGATGTCGCGGATGTGATCCGCGACGGAACGCTCGCGCGCGAAGGTGTAGAGGTTGTCGGCGAAGTACTCGTTCACCAGCAGCTCGGTGACGGCCGGACAGACGATCGTGATGAAGCCGCCGCAGACTGCGATCCGGGTCGGGTCGGTGTCGCCGTGCTGCACCATCGCGGCGACGCCTGCCGCGAACAGCTCCGGCAGCCAGATCGTCTTGGCGATGCCAGGAGCGTTGGTGCCGTAGGTCACGCCGTGCAGCAGGTTCGTGTTGTTCGGGGCGATCGAGTAGGCCATGTTGTTCCACGTGATCATCGGGACGATCGCATCGACCCGCGGATCGACGCCCGCGATGGCGTACTGGATTCCTCCGCCGTAGGAGTTGCCGATCATCCCGACCCGCGGGTCGTGACGATCGTGATGGCCGGCGTGGTCGGTGGCGTCATGGACGATCCACGGCTGGCGGCCGAGAAAGGTCACCAGCTGGCTGCCGGCCCGACCGTCGTGCGCCCGATCGTCGAGCGTGATCTTGCAGCTGGACCCGCCGAACCCGAGACCGGAGTACGACAGCACGCCGTACCCGTGGCTTGCGAGCACCTCCGCCATCGCGGTTTGGTCGTTCTTGCTGCCGGTGAAGCCGTTTGTGGTGAGGATCGCCGGCACCGGGTTCGCGGCCGAGGCGCTCGACGGCTTGTAGAGGTCGCCGATGATCGAGCACTGCTGTGTGCCGCTGCCGCCGACCGCCTCGTTCGGCACCGTGACGTGAAAGGTCAGGGTGCGAACCGTGAAGGCACGGTGGGGTGCCGTTCCACGGCTGGCGCGCTCGTGGGCGCTGGCAGCCGGTGCGACTGTGGCGCTCGCGGCAGCCAGCGCGATGACGGCCGCTGCGACCGCCCTCCTGCTCATCTCTCGTACGTTCCGCGCAGGCCCTCGAAGTCCTGCGAACCGCGGCGGGTAACGTTCGACGCTGAGACGTATTTCTGATTGCACCTGAGGAGCGAGGCGTAGTGGACCTGTTCGAATGGCAGGCGAAAGAGCTGTTTGCCAAGTACGGCGTACCTACGACCAAGCAGAAGGTGGTGTCGACGCCCGATGCGGCGCGCGCCGCCGCCGAGGAGCTCGGCTTGCCGGTGATGGTCAAGGCGCAGGTCAAGGCCGGTGGCCGCGGCAAGGCCGGCGGGGTGAAGTTCGCGCCGACCGCTGACGACGCCGAGTCGCACGCGAAGAACATCCTCGGGATGGACATCAAGGGCCATACGGTCCACACCATCCTGATCTCCGAGGCCGCCGACATCGGCGAGGAGTACTACTTCTCCTTCCTGCTCGACCGAGCCAACCGTTCCTACCTGGCGATGTGCTCCGCCGAAGGCGGCATGGAGATCGAGCAGCTCGCGGTCGAGAAGCCGCACGCGCTCGCGCGGGTGGCGGTCGATCCGGTCGCCGGTGTCGACGACGCCAAGGCGCTCGAGATCGCAGCTGCGGGCAACATCCCCGAGGCGGTGCGTGACCAGGCGGCGGCGGTGATCCGCCAGCTGTGGGACGTCTTCACCGGTGAGGAGGCGACGCTCGTCGAGGTCAACCCGCTCGTGCGCACCCCGGACGACCAGGTCCTCGCGCTCGACGGCAAGGTCACCCTGGACGACAACGCGTCGTTCCGTCACGCAGAGGTGCACGACGCGTACCGCGACATCTCGGCGACCGACCCGCTCGAGGTCCGCGCGAAGGAGCTGGACCTCAACTACGTGAAGCTCGACGGTGAGGTCGGCATCATCGGCAACGGTGCCGGCCTGGTGATGTCAACGCTCGACGTCGTGGCATACGCAGGTGAGGACTTCGGCGGCGTACGGCCGGCGAACTTTCTCGACATCGGCGGCGGCGCCTCCGCTGCGGTCATGGCCAACGGCCTCGATGTGATCCTGTCCGACCCGTCGGTGCGCTCGGTGTTCGTCAACGTCTTCGGTGGCATCACCGCATGTGACGCGGTCGCCAACGGCATCGTCCAGGCGTTGTCGCTGCTGGCGTCTCGCGGGGACGACGTGACGAAGCCGCTCGTCGTACGGCTCGACGGGAACAACGCGGAAGAAGGACGGCGGATCTTGTCCGAGGCAGCGCATCCGCTGGTCGAGCAGGTCGACACGATGGACGGGGCGGCACGACGAGCCGCCGAGCTCGCGGGAAGGGTGGCCTAGTCGTGGCGATCTTCCTGGACAAGGACAGCCTGGTGATCGTCCAAGGCATCACCGGGTCGGAGGGCACGAAGCACACGCGTCGCATGGTCGCGTCGGGCACCAACGTGGTCGGGGGCGTCAACGCGCGCAAGGCCGGCACCGACGTCGACGGCATCCCGGTCTTCGCGACGGTGGCCGAGGCGATGGAGAAGACCGGCGCGAACGTGTCGGTCGGCTTCGTCCCACCGGCGTTCACCCGCGACGCGGCGATCGAGGCGGTCGACGCGGCGATCCCGCTGCTGGTCGTCATCACAGAGGGCGTGCCGGTTCAGGACACGGCGTACTTCCGGTCCTATGCCGAGGAGCGCGGGACCACGCGGATCATCGGGCCGAACTGCCCGGGTCTCATCTCGCCGGGACAGGCCAACGCCGGCATCATCCCGGCGGACATCGCCGGCCCGGGCCGCATCGGGCTGGTGTCGAAGTCGGGCACGCTGACCTACCAGATGATGTATGAGCTTCGGGACATCGGCTTCACGACCGCGGTCGGCATCGGGGGCGACCCGGTGATCGGTACGACGCACATCGACTGCCTAGCGGCCTTCCAGGACGATCCGGACACAGAGGCGATCGTGATGATCGGCGAGATCGGTGGCGACGCCGAGGAGCGTGCGGCGGACTTCATCAAGGCCAACGTGACGAAGCCGGTCGTCGGCTATGTGGCCGGGTTCACCGCACCCGAGGGCAAGACGATGGGCCACGCCGGTGCGATCGTCTCGGGCTCCTCGGGCACGGCCGCGGCGAAGGCGGAGGCGCTGGAGGCCGCGGGGGTGCGGGTCGGGAAGACGCCCAGCGAGACGGCCCGCCTGATGAAGGACCTCCTCAAGTAGCGCGGATGGCACATCCGCCCACCTATAGCTGGGCGGATGGCACTTACGCGCTACGTCGCAGGAGGGTTACCCCCGGCGGTAGGCCCTTGTGCTGATCGCGGAGGTAGCAGCTCTCGAGCTGCGCGAGGATTCGATCTCCTTCCGTTCGCAATTGGTACGGCGAGCTGTGCAGCGCCGTGAAGCCCGCGGCCGTCACGGCGCCGTGTCGTTCTTGCATGTCCTCGAACAGATCGGTTGCGGCATGGGCTGATCGGCCATTCGTCTCGTGGATGAGGGCCGCGTCGGGCCACAACGCATCTGGGCTGATCCGTCTGCCATCCGGCAGCTCCAGAAGGGCATTGACCATCGGCCGCGGCAGGACTTTCGACTTCGCACAAAGGTCGAGGAAGTCTGCCTCTGGAACCGATCTTGCGCCGGAGCTGATCCGTTGCGTGATGCGGCGTGCGAGGGCGCACCCTCGGCCCGTGATGTGCGACAGCTCATCGACGACCTCATCGGTCGACGTGATCCGTCGCTGAATGGCGTCCGCCACAACGGCAAGCGCCGTCCTGTCGTTGCCGATCCGTGCCACGAAGTCCGCCAACGCGCGCGCCGGCGGGCTATAGGGGAGTCCCTCTCGTTGCCACGGTGCCGCGAGGCGTGAACTGCGTCTGATCACGGCGCCGTCCCGGCTCATGCGCCGGTTCTCGGCGGGTATCAACAAGTAGGTCGTCGAATCACGAGGCAGATAGCGCACGCCGTACACGGTTAGCGCGGTGTGGTCGGCAAGTTGCGAATCTGGCCCGGCGTACAAGAGTCCTGCCCGTAAGCGCTGCCGGGCGGTCGGCTCGCCTGTCGCGGCGAGATACACCCCCGGCAGCAAGATTCGCCAAGAGCGCTTCAGCCGGTGTTGTAGTGCCCCATCCGACAGATGCTCCAGAGCCTGCAGTCTGGTGAGCACCTGGTCTTGAGAGTCGAGAAGCTGCTGAAGCGTCATGCCAGCGACATTCGGCCCGTCTCGCGACTGTCGCACGCGAGCGACCGCAGGCTGTGGGCGAGGATCGCGTGGAAGATTGCTGTGGCTATGGCGGGGCGGATGGCACATCCGCGCTAACGCACGGCGTGTAACACCAGCCACAGCAGTGTGTGGCTGTCACGATCGGGCGGTGACCCAGGTCCTCGAGCGTCCGCGCACCAGCGCACGGCGTACGTCGACCCGGGTCGAGCGACCGACGCCGCTGTGGCTGCGCAGCCTGCTGGCAGCGGTGTGGGCGGTGGTCGTCGGCAACGCGGTGCTCATCGTGGTGTCACTGGTCGTCTGGTCCGCCGACTCGCGCACGACGACGAGTGCCGGGTCGGCGATGCGGTTCGCCGTCTCGCTCTGGCTCGACGCGCAACGCGTGCCGCTGTCGGTGCCCGGCGGCCGAATCGCGCTCGCCCCGCTCGGCCTCACCGTGCTGCTCGGCCTGCTGCTCGCTCGCTTCGCCGGCGTCCTCACCCGGGACGCTGCCAGCCAGGAGCCCGGTGCCGTCGGCGCCATGGTGCTGGCCGTCACCTTGCCGTACGCCGGCCTCGCGGCGGGACTGTCCGTGCTGGCTCGGACCCCGACCATCCATCCCTCGGCGGGGGCGGCGTTCGTCACGACCGGGATCCTCAGCCTGGTTGCCACCACTGCCGGTGGACTTCGCGGCGCCGGGCAGTGGCCGACGATCTGGGAGCAGCTTCCGGCGGCCGTGCGTGACGCTGTGCGGGCGACCGGTGCCGCGGCCGCGGTGCTCTTCGGTACCGCCACCGTCTTGACGGTCGCCGCGATGGTGCATCACTCCGATCTCGTCGGAAAGAGCATCGACGGCTACAGCAACGGCTCGGGCCGTTTCGCCGTCGCCGCGATCAGCCTCTTCATGCTGCCGAACGCGATCCTGTTCACGGCTGCCTACCTGGCGGGACCGGGCTTCGCGATCGGGTCCGGCACGTCGGTGAGCCTGGCCGGGGCGCACGTCGGCGCCACCCCGGCGCTCCCCGTCCTTGCCGCCCTGCCGCATGGCGGCGCGGCGTGGCCAGTCGTTGCCCTCGCGATCGTCGCGGCGCTCGGCGCCGGCCTGCTGGCGGGCTGGCGGATCCGGCAGGACGTCGGCGCTGACCTGGCCGCCCAGCTGCGCGCGGCTCTCGCGACCGGCGTCGTCCTCGGCGCTGCCGCCGCGCTGCTTGCCGCTGTTTCGGGCGGCCCGTTCGGGCCGGGGCGCCTTGCCGCCGTCGGGCCCTCGCCCTGGCAGGTCGGACTGACGATCGGCGGTGAGGTTGCCGGCGTGGCTCTCGTCGTCGTGGCGATTCAGGCCTGGTGGCGGCTGTGGCGCTCGCTGCCCGGTGTCGCGCGGAGCTGATCCCTACTTCGTCCGTACGACGATCGTCTTCGCGGCGAGGTCGTACCAGCCTCGGTTGCGGTGCGTCGAGTCGAACAGCGGCGACAAGAAGATGACGGCTTCGAACAACGGCAAGACGGCGCCGGCAACTGCCGGGATCACCCACCGGGTGAACGCGGCGGACAGGGTCGGGTTCTGGCCGTTCTCGAGCATCGCCACCCGCACCCCGACGGCCATCTTGCCGAGCGTGGCACCTTTCACCACGAGCATCCCGACCTCGTAGGCGCAGGTCAGCAGCAGCCCGATCAGGGCAAGCTCGAAGTACTCGCCGTTGTAGGCCTGGAACGACACCTCATGCGTGCCGTTGCTGTTCGTGGTCGAGAAGACATGCATCCCCACCGCGTACGAGATGGCGATGGATGCGACAGAGACGAGCAGCCCGTCGATGATCCGGGCAAGCAGGCGCATGCCCATCGGCGCTGGATCGTTCACCCGCTGACCCGGTGGTGGCCCGTAGCCGCCGTAGTCCGGTCCGCCGTAGGCAGGCGGCGCGGGCGGCTGAGCCGGTGCGCCATACGGCTGAGCCGGTGCGCCATACGGCGGTGGCTGGTTCGGGTCGTACGGCTGCGTCATGAGGGCGACGGTATCCTGATGTTTCTTCCCTTTCTGTTCTGCTCTCGGGGAGCTCCTTGGCTGCGCGGCTGGTCGTGCTGGTGTCCGGTTCGGGCACCAACCTCGGCGCACTTCTCGAGGCGTGCACGGACCCGTCGTACGGCGCGGAGGTGGTGGCGGTCGGCGCGGATCGCGACAACATCGAAGGACTTGACCGGGCCGAGCGGCTGGGCATCCCGACCTTCGTGCGCCGGGTCGCGGACTACGCCACGCGCGAGGAATGGGACGCCGAGCTCACCAAGGCGACCGCTGTCTTCCAGCCCGATCTGGTCGTGTCGGCCGGGTTCATGAAGATTCTCGGTACGACGTTCCTCGCCGAGTTCCCGCGCACCATCAACACCCATCCGGCCTTGCTCCCGGCGTTCCCCGGCGCCCACGCCGTCCGCGACGCACTTGCGGCAGGCGTCCCGGAAACCGGTGCCACGGTCCACTACGTCGACGCCGGGGTCGACACCGGTCCGGTCATCGCCCAGGTGACGGTCGCGGTCGAACCCGGTGACGACGAGGCGTCCCTGCACGAACGAATCAAGGTCGTCGAGCGCCGGATGCTCGTCGACACGGTGCGCGACCTCGCGCACGCAGCATCCAAGGGCCACACGGCAGATGAGGGAGAGGCATGACGGACGGCAAGCGGCCGATCAAGCGGGCGCTGGTCAGCGTCTATGACAAGACCGGTCTCGATGAGCTCGGCCAAGCGCTGGCTGCCGCGGGCGTGGAGGTCGTGTCGACCGGGTCGACCGCGGCGAAGCTGCGCGACGCCGGTGTGCCGGTGACGCCGGTCGAGGAGCTGACCGGCTTTCCGGAATGCCTCGAGGGCCGGGTGAAGACACTGCACCCGAAGGTGCACGCCGGCATCCTGGCCGACCTGCGCAAGGACGACCATGCGAAGCAGCTCGAGGATCTCGGCGTCGCACCGTTCGAGCTGGTCGTGGTCAACCTCTACCCGTTCAGCGCGACCGTCGCCTCCGGCGCCAACCCCGACGAGTGCGTCGAGCAGATCGACATCGGCGGCCCGTCGATGGTGCGCGCCGCCGCGAAGAACCACCCGTCGGTGGCGGTGGTCGTCGACCCGGCGGGGTACGGGGACGTGGTCGATGCGCTGAGCAGCGGTGGCTTCACGATGGCGCAGCGACAGCGGCTGGCGGGCAAGGCGTTCGAGCACACCGCGGCGTACGACGTTGCCGTCGCGTCCTGGATGGGCAACGTGCTCGCGCCGAGCGATGACGGCACCGGCTTCCCGGCTTGGGTCGGGGCAAGCTGGGAGCGTTCGGCCGTCCTTCGGTACGGCGAGAACCCGCATCAGCGCGCCGCGCTCTACATCGGTGCTCCCGACAGCGGCCTGGCCGGGGCCGAACAGCTGCACGGGCCGGAGCTGTCCTACAACAACTACGTCGACACGGACGCGGCACGACGTGCCGCTTACGACTTCGCTGAGCCGTGCGTCGCGATCATCAAGCACGCCAACCCCTGCGGCATCGCCGTCGGCAAGGACATCGCGGCGGCACACCGACTCGCACACGCGTGTGACCCGGTGTCGGCGTACGGCGGCGTCATCGCAGCGAACCGCACGATCACGAAGGAGCTCGCGGAGCAGCTCGCCGGGGTCCTGACCGAGGTGATCTGCGCCCCTGGGTACGACGACGCCGCGCTCGAGGTGTTCCGCGGCAAGGCGAAGCTGCGGGTTCTGCGGTGTGAGCCGGACTCGGCGCCGGCCGCCGTGGAGATGCGGCCGGTCAGCGGAGGCTTGTTGCTGCAGACCGTCGATCACGTCGACGCTACGGGCGACG
>Ga0164242_10004166_pt1 | contig 16281 bp, 13 predicted proteins | sample OricomgcompostMG_FD_108783 | JGI IMG/M metagenome (GOLD analysis project Ga0164242, IMG submission 108783) | Miracle-Growth compost microbial communities from Emeryville, California, USA - Original compost - Miracle growth compost (MG) ... | reverse complement strand
GGCGATCACCTTGTCGGGGTCGGTCGCCATCAGGTTCTCGGCACGGGCCAGCGCCGTCGCGACCGCTGTCGCAGTCTTGGAGTGCGACGCAGCCCAAGACGGGCTGGTGATGAGGATGTCGTAGGCCATGTCCCTCAAAGATGGCACCTCGGTCGCGTTCGCGACGATCTCGCTGTTCGCCTTGTCGGCCATGTAGAAGCTGGACGGCGGCGAGCCCACGAAGAGCTGCAGCGTGCCGTGACCCAGGGCGGCAGACCCGGCCGCCGCGGAGCCGACGGTGACGAAGTCGACCTTGGACGGGTCGGCGCCGTTCTGCTGCATCATCAGCTTCAGCACCGCCTGGTCGGTGGAGGAGATAGCAGCATCCTTCCCGCCCTCGAGGCCCTTCATGCGGGTCGCCAGCGAGGCGGTCGGCGTGATGCCATGGCTGTCCGCCCAGGACTTGGTGACGACGACCTGGGGCGAGACGCCGTGATCGAGACTCGCGATGGCCTGGAGCTTCACGCCCTGGCTCGCGGCGAGCATGAGCGCAGTCGAGGAGAGCGTCGCGAACTGGATGCTGCCGCCCTGGAGGGCCGCGGTCGTCTGGCTGCTGCCCTGCAGCAGCGTCGTCTTCACGTTGACGCCGGCGTCCTTGAAGTAGCCCATCGCCTCGGCGACGTCGACCGCCGAGAAGCCGATCGTGTCGACGGCCTTGCCGATCGTGACTGTCGGGTCACTCGCGGACGAACTGTTGCCCTGCCCGCTGCCGCAGGCGGCGAGGCCGGCCCCGGCGAGCAGGAGGACTGCTGAGAGCGCAGCCGTGGCAGAACGTCGGCTGCTGCGGTGGAACGACATGGGTAAACCCCCTGATGGAGAGCGCCTTGATCTCGTCGGTCACGTGGGCCGTCCTGCCCACGATCAGCGACGCTAGTGGCGTAGATCACTCGGGTCAATGGTCCTACAGAAGAATGGATAGATATTTTAAATAGAAGCAGTTGAAGCGCCGGAGAAAGCGACTGGATGCTGCCCCAGAATGAGCAAGCGATACTGGCCCGATCTACCTGACCAGAGCCGCAATATGCTCGCTTTTCGCGCACGCGACCGAGGCTCCGATCGCTCGAGAAGTGCTCAGTCGACTTCCTCGGATAGCCGAGGAACTAACGTGTCAGGCCGCGCTCATCGGTCGATTTTCTTGAGAACTCGGCGAATTTCCGACCATCGTCGAAAGAATTGCGCATTGCTGAGCCCGGATTCCGGAAGAACCGATTCTTTCCGGCCAGAACCCGAGAGCGCGCGGCCTGACACACCGAGCCTCAGCCGACGCCGTTCTCCATCGCGGCCACCCGCTGGCCGAGGTAGCTGCACTCCGGCTCGAACAGCAGCTCGTTGCAGTCCTTCTTCTTGATCGACTTGATGATCTGGTCGGTCTGCCCTGCCATCGGCATCATCAGGCCTCCGGTCTGCGCCATGTCCAGCAGCAGATCCATGTCCTTCTCGTGCCACGTCAGGCCGTACTTCTCGAGGTGGCCGAGCGAGCCGTTGTTGCCCGGCGACTTCAGCAGCACGTCGCGCATCCGAGCCGGATCGACTCCGTAGCGCTTGGCCAGGGCCAGCGCCTCGAAGTTCGTCACGACATGGACCCAGTGCAAGTAGTTGTTGCACGCCTTCGTCAGCTGGCCCGCGCCCAGCGGCCCCATCAGCTCCGCGTCCGCGCTGTAGCCCAGAGCGATCACCTTGGCGCGCTCGAAGTCTGCCGCATCGCCACCGAAGAGGGAGAGGAGTGTCCCCTCCTCGGCGCCGATCGCCCCCCACACGACAGGCGCGTCGAGCACTCGGGCGCCACGCTCTCCGACCAGTTCGGCCAGCGACCGCATCAGGTCGATGCTGTGGGTGCCCGAGACGACCAACAGCTGGTCGGCATGCATCAGCGGGGCCAGCTCCTGGGTGAGCGCGAGCTGGGCCTCGTCGTTGGGCAGGCAAGCGACGATGATCTCGACCTGCGCGGCCAGATCGGCAAGGTCGGAGGCGATCTTGACGCCGACGTTCTCAGCCTTGGCGAGCGCGTCCGGATTGATGTCGAAGCCCACGACGTCATAGCCGCGCTGCACCGAGTTTCGCGCCATGGGGAGTCCCATCGCACCCAACCCGATCAGGCCGTACTTCTTCTCCGTCATGTCTCCCACGCTCCTTGTCAGTTCGGTCATGTCTCACACGCTCCTTGTCAGTCGATGTCCATCGACACGAGTGCACCGCCGTCGACGACGAGGTCGACACCCGTGATGAAGCCGGCGTTGTCGGACAGCACGAAGGCAACCGCCTTCGCGATGTCGGACGGCTCGCAGGCGCGCCCGATCAGGTTGTTGATGGGACGATCGCGGCGGTCGGCCTCACCGACCGGGGAGCCCACCTTGTTGGGGGTGACCACGTTGACCCGGATGCCGTGCTTGCCGAGCTGCCGTGCCATCGACTTGGTCAGCGCCAGAGAGGCCGACTTCGCGGTCGGATAGGCGATCGCATTGGCGCGCGGCTGGTAGCCCGAGGTGGAGCCGATGTTGATGATCGAGCCGCTCGCGCCGGCCGCGATCATCGCGTTCGCCGTTGCACGCACCGTGTACATGGTCGAGGTCAGCGTGACCTGCAGGACGCGGGCCCACTCCTCGTCGGTGATGTCGAGGATGGTCTTGCCACGGTCGGTGATGGCCACCGAGTTGACCAGGCCGTCCAGTCCGCCCATCTGCTCGGCCGCGGAGGCGACGGTCGCCTCGACCTCGGCGCTGTCGGCGACGTTGCAGGCGATGGCGAAGCCACTGCCGGGTGCGATCTCGTTGAGCGCTGTCGCGGTCTCCTTCGCGCTCACCTCGTCGAGGTCGACCACCGTGACCTTCGCTCCCGCACGAACCAGCTCGGCGGCCACCTCTGCCCCGACGTTGCGGCCGCCACCGGTCACGATGATGTGCCGGCCAGCCAGGCTCTGATCCATCGTCATCTCAGACTCCTCGGTTCCTTGCGTAGTGTCGATCTGCGAATCCACGGGTCATCAGGCCCTCGGCGAGGTCCTCCTCGATCGCGGCGCGGTCACGCTCGGCAGGCGGTCCGAAGCCACCGCCGCCCATGCCGCGTACCCGGATCACGTCGCGCGCTCGTACCTTGCGGTCGAGTGCGGTGGGCATCTGCGGCAGCAGCTCCTCCTCGCCCTCGCCGGTGAGGTCGTCGTACATCGGGACCTTGCCCTTGCCGAACAGGGAGAACACGTCGGTCTGCCGCTTGAAGTTGATCTGCGACGACGCGCCCTCCTCACCACCCTCGAGTCCATGGGCCCCGAAGTCGCGACCGATGTAGAACGTCATGTCGTCGGCCTCTTCGATGCCATAGAGCACCCGGACCCACTCGCCGGCATAGCCGCCGCGGAACCTGCCCGCCCCCGCCGTGTCCGGCAGGATCCTGCGGGACAGGTAGAGGACGGGGAAGCGCTGCTCCCACGACTCGATGCTGGGGATCGAGGTGTTGGTCGAACCAGCGATGTTGGCTACGTCGATGCCGTCGACCCGTGCGCGGGCGCCGCCACCGTGCAGCGTCTGGTCGCCCCGCATGATGAAGTTGCGGCCCTTGGGATCCACCCCTGTCCACTGGACGTCGTCGAATCCCCAGCCCCACTGCGCCTGGGCGCGGAACTCGAGTTCGGTGCCGATCAATGCCTGGCTGATCAGATCGAGCGCGAGCTGCTGCGCCTTCCAGCCGGTGATCGTCGAGGCTCCCGAGCACGGCGCCGGAGCGTTGCAGCTGAGCAACGTGCCCGACGGGATCTCGAAGGTGATCTGGCTGAACGTACCGGCGTTGACGCTCTGGTCGGGGAAGAGCTGGCAGGCCAGGATGTTGTGCATGTTCGCGATCGTGCAGGGCACAGCGCAGTTGATGAACGTCGAGGACTCCGGGTCGGTCCCGGTGAGGTCGAAGTGCATCCGGCCGTCCTTGACGGTCAGCGTTGCCTTGAGCGTGTAGTGCTTGTCGTAGTCGAGGTGCTCGACCGTCTCGTAGACACCCTCGTTGAGCAGCGAGATCCGGTCCTTCGCGGCCGCCTTGGACATCTCCAACGTGGTCGCGCAGCTGCGCCAGAACGCGTCGCGACCGAACTTGTTCACCAGTTCGGTGATCTTCTCCATGGCCGCGAAGTTGGCTGAGACCTGCGCCTTGAGGTCCAGCGCCTGGTAGCGCGGCATCCGAACGTTGTCGACGAAGAAGTCGAAGATGTCGCGGCGGATCTCGTTGTTCTCGACCAGCCGGATCGGTCGGAAGATGAAGCCCTCCTGGAACCAGTCGGTGGCCAGCGGCGCCCGCCCCGGACTCATCGCACCGACATCGATGTGGTGGGTCGCGTTGCCGGCCCACGCAACCAGCTCGTCCTCGACGAACACCGGAGCCATCAGCGCCAGGTCGAGCGAGTGCAACGCACCGGCATGCGGGTCGTTGACCAGATACATGTCACCCGGCTTGATGTCGCCCGCGAACCTCTCCATGCACGCCTGGAGCATGTAGCTCAGGGTCGTGCCGTGGCGCGGCATCCAGGTGGAGTAGATGATCGTCTCGCCAGCCGCGTCGGAGATGTTGAAGCCCAGGTCCTTGGCCTCCACGACACCCGGGCTGACGGCACAACGCTGCAGGACCATGCCCGCCTCCTGCGCGATCTGGTGCAGCCGGTTCTGGATGATCTCGCCCTGCACAGCCTCCGCCATCGTGCTCACGCGGATGCCCCCTTCATGTCAGCATCTCCCCCGTCGATCGGGAGCCACAGGTTGAGTGAGCCGTTCGAGTCGACGTCCACGCGAGCCCCGGCGGGGACCCAGAGGCTCGTGCCGGGCAGGTCGATCAGCGCCGGTCCCGTGAGCTGCGCGCCCGAGGCGAGGGGGCCGACATAGCGATCGACCTCGGCGAACTCGGCCCCCGTCCACGTACGACGCCGGCCGACGGGCTCGGGCTGGTGGCGGGTGGCCTCGACCGTCGTCTGGTCCAGGCGGTCCATCAGCCCGACAGCATGCACGCTGACGGTCACGACCTCGATTCCGGCATCCGGCGAGGCCGTGCCTGCGCCGAACAGCGACTCGTACTTGGCGATGAAGCTCTCGCGCGCCGTCGCCATCAGAGCCTCGTCCACCACGCCCGCACTCAACGCGACGTCGACGGAGTGCAGCTGGCCTCGGAAGCGCAGCTTCATCGTGCGATGGAACGCCCGCTTGTGCGCCGGGACGGCATCCTCATCGAGGTTGCGCTCGCCCTCGGCCAACAGGTCACCGACGACCGTGCGCAGCGCGGCGACGTCCTCGATCGCTGTCGGCGCACTGCGGGTGAGCACGTGCTGGATGTCGCTGGAGACGATGCCGTACGCCGAGAACACCGGTCCGAGCTGCGGGATGACCACGTGCTCGATGCCGAGCTCCGAAGCGATCGAGGCCGCATGGAGCGCCCCACCACCACCGAAGGCGAAGTACGCGTATTCACGAGGGTCGAGTCCGCGGGCGACCGTCTGGGCCCGGATGGCGTCCGCCATCGCCGCGTCGACGATCGCGAGGACGCCGACCGCGGCTTCCTCCGCGGTCACGCCGAGCTCGTCAGCGACCATCCGCATCGCCTTCTCGGCTGCCTCGCGATCGAGGTCCAAGCTGCCCTGCGATCCACCGTCGCCCTGGATGCGTCCGAGCAGCAGGTTGGCGTCGGTCGTCGTCGGCCGCTCGCCCCCACGGCCATAGCAGGCGGGTCCGGGGACGGCTCCCGCGGAATGTGGCCCGACCTTGAGCCGGGTGCCGCGCTCGACCCACACGATCGATCCGCCGCCGGCGCCGACGGAGACGATGTCGACCGCCGCCGTGGCGATCTCCTGCCCGATGAGCAAGGTGCGGTCGGACCGGTTGATCTCGTTGTCGGTGATCAGGCTGACGTCGAACGTCGTACCGCCCATGTCACCGGTGATGATGTTCGCCAGACCCATCTGTCCCGCGAGAGCCTTGGCCGCCAGCACACCACCGGCCGGGCCGGAGGAGAGCAACGAGACCGGCGAGGCCGCTGCGTCGGCGAGAGAGAGCAGTCCCCCTGCCGACGTCATGATCAACGGACGGCTGGCAAGCCCCTCCTCGACGAGCACGGCGGCGACGGAGTCGAGATGCTTGCGCACGGGCGGCCCGAGGCGCGCGTTGAGGGCAGTGGTCGCGCTGCGCTCGTATTCACCCATCACCGGAGCGCACTCGCTCGAAGCCGTCACGAACCAGTCGCCGGTCTCGCGGAGGATCTCGGCAACCTTCGCCTCGTGCTCGTCGTTGACGAACGACCACAGGAAGCAGATGCCGACAGACTCGTAGCCGCGCTCCTTCAAGCTCGCGGCGAGCTCTCTTACGGCGTCCTCGTCGACCTCGGCGAGGACGTTGCCGTGGGCGTCGATGCGCTCGGCGACCTCCTCGATGTCACGTCGGCGGATCAGCGAGGGCGCCCGTGAGGCGGTCAGGTCCTGCCCGATCCGGTCGCGGCCGATCCCGGCGATCGTCAAGGTGTCCTTGAAGCCGGCGGTCGTCACGAACGCGGTCCGCGCACCGACGCCCTCGACGACCATGTTCGCGGCCTGGGTGGTGCCGTAGGCGAGCTTCGCCGTCCTCGCAAGCAGCGCGGCTCGGCTGACGCCCGCCCCCTCGGCGATCGCGTCCAAGGACGCAAGGAGCCCTGCCACCGGGGTGGCCGTGTCGGTCGGCGTCTTGGTCGCCAACGTCGCCGCACCGGGGCGGATCAGCACGCCGTCGGTGAACGTTCCTCCGACGTCGATGCCGATCATCCACGACCGCTCGGCGACGCGCTGTGCCGGCGCCTCTCGCGTGCTGTTCATGACCCTCCTGGTGATGGCCGGTAAGGCGGTCATGACCCTAGAAGTGTATCTTTCGTCACGTCAATAGGTATGTAAGTCATTACCTAAATTGACACGTAGCGATACCCTGGTTGACCACCTGACCGAACGAACGGGAGCCCCTGGGTGTCGCTACGCCACGCACTGCTCGCGCTGCTCAACATCAACCCTCAGTCCGGGTACGACCTCGCCCAGAGGTTCAGCACCTCCCTCGAGTACGTCTGGCGTGCCTCGCACTCGCAGATCTATCCCGAGCTCCGGCGCCTCGAGCAGGAGGGCCTCGTCAAGGCCACCGAGGTGGGCCGCGGCGAGCGAGCAACGAAGCGGGAGTACGGGTTGACGGCCGCGGGCTGTCAGGCCATCGAGGACTGGATCGACGCGGTCGTCCCGCCGCCCTACGAGCGCTCCGTCCCACACCTGCGGGCGATGTATCTCGAGTACGCCTCATTCGACACCGCACGTCGGCAGTTCCAGGTGCACCTCAGCCACTACCGCCACTTGAAGACGGGCTGGGAGCACCACTTGGAGGACGTACGGGCGCGAACGACCGACCTGATGCAACTGCGCCTCGCCCAGACTCGCCCGCAGGCCCACGACGCCGTGGCCGCCTACAAGGTGCACATGTACGAGGGACTGATCGCGCGTGCCGACGTCGAGATCGCGTGGGCACTGCGCGGCCTCGAGCTCGTGGACACGCTGGAGAAGGATGCCGGCCTGGAGCCCGGAGAGCGGGTGACCAGCCCGATACCCTCCTACCCCGACCCGACCGACGCACCACCGAGCGCTCCGCCCACGAGCGCCTAGGCCGTCCGCGTCCGATCGCCGAGGAGGCGTCAACGGAAAACGGCCTCTGACCTGCGTTTCCGCAGGTCAGAGGCCGTTTTCGAGTGTGGCAGGTGAAGGATTCGAACCTTCGAAGCTTTCGCGACGGATTTACAGTCCGCTCCCATTGGCCGCTCGGGCAACCTGCCGTGTCGCCGACCCCGCTAGGCGAGAGCCGCAACGATTCGGAACAATAGCCCAGTCAGGGCCCCCAAGAGAAAATGGAGCACCCCATGGCGGACTCAACGTTCGACATCGTGAGCAAGTTCGACCGCCAGGAGGTCGACAACGCGCTCGGTCAGACCGCCCGGGAGGTGGCGACGCGATTCGACTTCAAGGGCACCAACGCCACCATCGAGTGGAAGGGCGAGACCGCGATCGAGATCAGCGCCTCCGCCGATGACCGCGCCAACGCCGTACTTGACGTTTTCAAGGGCAAGCTCGTGAAGCGGGACGTGTCGCTGAAGGTGCTCGATGCCTCCGAACCGCGCCAGTCCGGTCAGCAGTCGAAGATCGACATCACTCTCAAGGAGGGCATCTCCACCGAGAACGCGAAGAAGATCGCCAAGCTGATCCGCGACGAGGGCCCCAAGTCGGTCAAGGCGCAGATCCAGGGCGACGAGCTGCGGGTCTCCTCCAAGTCCCGCGACGACCTCCAGTCGGTGATCGCGTTGGTCAAGAGCCAGGACTACGACTTCGCGGTGCAGTTCCAGAACTACCGCTGAGCGACCGCTCGGAGACTGAAGGCGATCGGCCGCCTCGCCAACGGCGGATGCGCCGGTCGCCTTCAGTTTCCCGTCCAGTCCTCGTCCGCCGCGGTCCAACCGACGCCCGCCCGCATGGTCCGTTCGGGTCAGATCTCCGACGATCAGGTGATCTTTAGCCTCCGGACCACCCACTTCCGCCGTTCGTGAGGCATGGTGGTATGAAGCAATTTCGCCCCCGACCTCGGAGCAACGTCATGGCCCTCTCAGCCCCGACGCACGAACACACGATCGCTATCGGCCATGTCGGCACAGTGGTAGCCCGGGCCCTCTTGATGCTCACCGAGAGCGTCCTGGTCCCCACCGCCATCCTGTACGGCTGCATGCGCACGGTCGGGACCGCAGCCGGACTGATCGGAGTCCTGGCATGGTGCGGCGCAACGATGCTGGCCCGGCTGGTGTCGGGGCGCCGAGTGCCTTCCACCCTGCTCCTGGTCGTCGGCATCCTCGTCGCGCGTACGACGATCGCCCTGGCCTGCTCGAGCGTGTGGCTCTACCTGTTGCAGCCGGTAGCCGCCTCGGTGCTGATGAGCGTCGTGTTCGTCGGCTCCGCCCTCATCGGCCGGCCCGTCACCCGCCGGCTGGCCCAGGACTTCGTCCATCTCCCGGAGCGACTGCTCGCCGACCGCCGGATGCGGCGGGTCTTCGTCGAGGTGGCGCTGATCTGGGGCCTTTCCCGCGCCATCGACGCAGCGATCGGGTTCGACTCGCTGCACTGGGGTGCGGGCGTCAGCGTCCTCGCCCGCGGCGTGCTCTCCAGCGGCCTGACGGCACTCTCGGTCGGGGTCTGCGTGGCGTGGGGTTGGCGCCGCGTCCAGGCCATCCCGGGCGTGCGCTTCCAGGTCGGCCGCCCGGCGGCACTCTGACCCCGATCCCGTGGCGTTCGGCGCGCCGGAGCGCTCCGAGTTGCCGAGCGCATCACCTATGTCGAGCAATCTGATCGGTTCATCTGGGACACTAGGCGCGTGCGAGTCTCTGCCAAGTCCGATTACGCCCTGCGTGCCCTCATCGAGATGGCTGCCCGCGAGGACGGGAAGGCTGTCAGCGCCGAGGAGCTCGGCCGGCTGCAGGACATCCCCCACGGGTTCCTCCAGGCCATCCTTGCCGACCTTCGCAAGAGCGGCATCGTGATCTCCCAGCGCGGCCAGTCCGGCGGTTGGCGGATGGCCAAGTCCGCCAGCGACGTCTCGGTCGCCGACGTGATCCGGGCCGTCGACGGGCCGCTCGTCAGCGTCTACGGCCTGCGCCCCGAGGCAGTCACCTACAACGAACGTGCCGACGTCCTGCAGCACGTCTGGATCGCCGCCCGCGACTCGCTGCGCGACGTCTTCGAGAAGGTCTCCATCGACCAGCTCGCCGACCGCGACCTCCCCGAAGAGGTCACCTCCCGCACCGCGCGCGACGAAGCCTGGCAGCCGCACTGAGGATGCTCACGCTGCTGCGCCCCGGACGAAACGGTGGCAGTTGCGGCGTGTCGCCCACCGTTTCGTCCGGGGCCCGCGACCTCAGACGCGCGACGCCCCCAGTACGGCGGACAGGAACACCGTCGATCCCTCTTCGACACCCAGCCGCCGCGCGTTCGTCCGGGTGAGCTCCACTGTCACGACCTCACCGATGTCGGTCAGCACCGACAACCGCACCTCGAAGCCGATCCGCAGCACCCGTGACACCGTTCCCTCGACCGACTCAGGCCCGACCGGCGTCAGCGAGAGGTCGATGTCGTGCGGGCGGATCAGCTGACCGCCGAGTGTCGTGACATCGCCCAGGAACGACATCACGAAGTCGTTGGCGGGCGCGTCGTAGAGCTGGTCCGGCGTACCGACCTGCTCCACCCGACCCTCGTTGATCACCACGATCTCGTCGGCGACCTCGAGGGCCTCCTCCTGATCGTGGGTGACGAAGACGGTGGTCACGTGCACCTCGTCGTGCAGCCGGCGCAGCCAGTCGCGTAGCTCCTTGCGGACCTTGGCGTCCAGCGCCCCGAACGGCTCGTCCAGCAGCAGCACCGACGGCGAGACCGCGAGCGCGCGGGCCAGCGCCATCCGCTGCCGCTGACCACCCGACAGCTGCGAGGGCAGCCGCGAGGCGAACTGCGACAGGTGCACCAGTTCGAGCAGCTCGGCGACCCGCGCCTCCACCTCCGGCTTCGGCCGCTTGCGGATCTCGAGGCCGAAGGCGACGTTCTTCGCCACCGTCATGTGCTTGAAGACGGCGTAGTGCTGGAAGACGAAGCCCACGTTCCGCTTCTGCGGCGGCAGGTGGGTCGCCTCGACGCCCTCGATCGACACCGTCCCGGTGTCCGCACTGTCCAGGCCGGCGATGATGCGCAGCAGCGTCGACTTGCCACCGCCGGACGGACCGAGCAGGGCGGTCAGCTGGCCGGTCGGTAGCGAGACCGACACATCGTCGAGCGCGACGAAGTCGCCGTACCTCTTGGAGACCCCTCGGACCTCGATGCTCATGACTTCTCTCCCAACGAACGGGTGGCCTGGGCGCGCAGCAGTGCGACGATCACCAAGCAGACGACGCCGGCGAAGGCCAGCAGGAAGGACAGGGCGTAGGCCTCGTGCGGCGCGAACTGGCTGCGCGCCTCGACCAGCGTGGTGGCGGTCATCGACTGACCCGCGATCCGGGAGCTCACCACCTTGACCGCGCCGAACTCACCCAGCGCACGCGCGAGCGAGAGCACGAGACCGTAGATCAGCGCCCAGCGGATGCTGGGCACGGTGATCCGCCAGAAGGTCTGCCAGGTGCCGGCGCCCAACGAGCGGGCCGCCTCCTCCTGGTCCTCGCCGAGCTCCTCGAGCACCGGCACCACCTCCCGGACGACCAGCGGCAGGGTGACGAAGCAGGTCGCCAGCACCATGCCAGGCGTCGCGAAGACGATCTGGATCCCAGCCGACGAGAGCGGCTTGCCGAACCAGCCGTAGGCGGGGCTGTAGACCAGCATCAGCGCGAGACCGACCACCACCGGCGAGACCGACAGCGGCAGGTCGATGAGGGCCGAGAGGACCCGTCGCCCCGGGAACCGGAAGCGCACGATGACCATCGAGACCCAGACGCCGAAGACGACGTTGATCAGGACGGCGATCACCGAGATCCTCACCGTGACCTCCAGCGCCGACTGGACCTCCGGCATCTGCAGGATGTCCCAGAAGGCGGAGAAGCCGCCGGCGAAGGTGTTCTTCACGACGTACCACGTCGGCCACAGGATCAGGAGCAACAGATAGGCGACCACGATCAGTCGGCGCAACCACCGACCGCTGAGCTCTCTACTCATGGCTCGCCACCCGCCTCTGCACCAGATCGAGTACGACGATCGCCAGCAGCGCCACGACCAGCAGGATCGTGGCCAGCGCAGCGGCCGATGCGGTGTTGCTCTGCTCGATGAAGGCGAACAGCCGTACCGAGACCGTCTCCGTACGGTGCGGGCTGTTCGACGACAGCAGCACCAGCGAGCCGTACTCCGAGAGCCCGCGGGCGAAGGAGAGCGATGCGCCCGCGAAGATCGCCGGCAGCAGCGCCGGCAGGACGATCCGGCGCAGGATGGTGAGTCGTCCGGCGCCGAGCGACGCGGCCGCGTCCTCGACATCGGTGTCGAGCTCCTCGAGCACCGGCTGCACCGTGCGCACGACGAAGGGCAGGGTGACGAACGCGATCGCGACCAGGATCGCCTTCTGCGTGGTCGGCGCCCAGTGCAGGCCCAGCGGGCTGTGCGGCCCATAGAGGGAGAGCAGCACCAGACCCGCCACGATCGTCGGTAGTGCGAACGGAATGTCGATGACCAGGTCGATGACGACCCGGACCTTGCCCCACACCCACTCCGCGACCCGGCCCGCACCACGCGCTCCGGTGGCCTTGCCGCGGACCAGCTCCCAGGCGATCAGCGTCCCGAGCACCATGTTGAGGACGGTGACCAGGATGCTCACCTTGACGGTCAGGAGAAGCGCATCGCGCGTCTCGCTCTCCGTCAGGATGTGCCCGAAAGTGGAAGCCCCGCCGCCGGCCGCCTTCACGATGATGGCGGCCAGCGGCAGCAGGACGAGGAGGCTGAACCAGATCATCGCGATGCCGAGCCCGAGCCCGGCGCCGCGGTTCAACCGCCGCGCGCTCACTTGCTGTAAGCGGCCTTCAGCTTGGTGAGGATGCCGTTCGTCTCATCGAAGTACTTCGAGTCGGCAGTGGCCCACCCGCCGAAGTCCTTGTCGATCGTGAGCAGGTGGGTGATCGTCGGGAACGGGTTGCTCGGGTCCATCGCGCCCTGGACGGTGCCCACCGAGCCGACGTTGACGCTCGGCAGCGGACGGAAACCGGTGGAGACGTAGACCTTCTGGCCCGCGGCCGACTTCTGGTAGTCGAGGAAGTCCGTCGCCGCCTTGGAGGCACCGGTGGTCACCGCGCAGGGGTTCTCGATGAGCAGCGAGGTCGACGGGTCGACGTAGTCGATCGACTGGCCGGCCGCACGTGCCTGGATGATCTCGTTCTCGTAGGAGAGCACGACGTCACCGGTGCCGTTCTCGAACGCCGTCGTCGCGTCGCGCCCGGAGCTCGGCCAGGCCACCACGTTGCCCAGGAACTTCTTCATGTCGGCCGCAGCACCGGCCGCACTCCCGGTCTCCTGCAGGTAAGCGCCGTACGCCGCCAGCAGGTTCCACTTGGCCGAGCCGGAGGAGCCCGGGTCCGGGGTCACGATCTGAACGCCCGGCTTGAGCAGGTCGTCCCAGCTGGTGATGTGCTTGGGATTGCCCGACTTCACGCCGAAGGTGACGATCGTGTTGGTGCAGATGCCGTGGGTGGAGTTCTGGTCCCAGTCCTTCGCGACCTTCCCCGCGGTCACCAGCTTGGCCACATCAGGCTCCAGCGAGAGGTGGACCTCGTCGGCGGGCTGGCCACCGAGCACGGCGTCCCTCTCAGTCCCCGAGGCGCCGTATGCGCCCTGGAGCTTGACGCCCTTGCCCGCAGTCGTCGCGTTGAAAGCGGCGAACTCCTTCTGGTTGGGCTGCTCCATCGTGGAGAAGCCCACCACGTTGACCGTGCCCTTGCTGGACGAAGCGGAGCTGCTGCTGCCACATCCGGCCAAGGCCAGCACCCCGACAGCGACAAGCGCAGCCGTGACCTTGATCGACTTCATCTGATCCTCGTTTCCTGCTGGGGAACGGCGTCCGTTCAGACACCGATATTTCAGTAATGTCACGTACTCTACTCGACTTAACCGTTTAGATCTTGTTCTTGAGGCGACGCGACATACGCCACATTCCACGGATCGACTCCCTGCCCCGGTCGCTCCCACCGGCGACTACCCTGGGAAGTCGCGTGGCCGATGCCGGATGGACCGGCGCGGCCAGGGCGAGCAGAGGCTCAGCCATTAAGGGGAGTGCGCAGCGTGTCGAAGCAGGTCAAGCAGCTGGATCGTGTGGTCATCCGGTTCGCCGGGGACTCGGGCGATGGCATGCAGCTCACCGGTGATCGGTTCACCCAGGAGTCGGCGGTCTTCGGCAACGACCTGATGACGCTGCCGAACTTCCCGGCCGAGATCCGCGCCCCTCAGGGCACCATCCCCGGCGTGTCCTCGTTCCAGGTCCACTTCGCCGACCACGACATCCTCACCGCCGGCGATGCCCCCGACGTACTCGTGGCGATGAACCCCGCGGCGCTGAAGGCCAATCTCGGCGACCTGCCCAAGGGCGCGACGATCATCGTCGACACCGCCGACTTCACCACCCGCAACCTCGCCAAGGCCGGGTACGACACCAACCCGCTCGAGGCTCTCGGGGACGCGAACGACTCGCTCGGGTCCTACGCCGTCTACCCGGTCGACCTGACCGGCATGACCGTGGCGGCGGTCAAGGAGTTCGGCCTCTCCCGCAAGGACGCCTCACGCGCGAAGAACATGTTCGCCCTGGGCCTGCTGTCGTGGATGTACGGCCGCCCGACCGACTCGACGATCGCGTTCCTGACCAAGCGTTTCGCCAAGGTCCCCGAGATCCGCGACGCCAACATCACCGCGTTCAAGACCGGCTGGAACTTCGGTGAGACCACCGAGGCCTTCGCCGTCCAGTACGAGGTCAAGCCCGCGCCCGCCTCGGCCGGCACCTACCGCAACATCTCCGGCAACCTGGCCCTGGCCTACGGCCTGGTCGCCGCCGGCGTACGCTCCGGTCTGCCGGTCTTCCTCGGGTCCTACCCGATCACCCCGGCCTCCGACATCCTGCACGAGCTGTCCAAGCACAAGTCGTTCGGCGTGACGACCTTCCAGGCCGAGGACGAGATCGCCGGCGTCGGCTCGGCGATCGGTGCCTCCTACGCCGGCGCGCTGGGCGTCACCACGACCTCGGGTCCCGGCATCGCGCTCAAGGGCGAGGCCATCGGTCTCGCGGTGATGACCGAGCTGCCGCTGGTCGTGGTCAACGTACAGCGTGGTGGCCCCTCGACCGGTCTGCCGACCAAGACCGAGCAGGCCGACCTACTGCAGGCGATGTTCGGCCGCAACGGCGAGGCCCCGGTCCCGATCGTGGCCCCGCAGACCCCGGGCGACTGCTTCAACGCCGCCGTCGAGGCAGCCCGGATCGCCGTCACCTACCGCACCCCGGTGATGCTGCTCTCCGACGGCTACCTCGCCAACGGCTCCGAACCCTGGCAGATCCCCGACGTCGCCGACCTGCCCAAGATCGACCCGGGCTTCGCGAGCGCCGACGACCTGGCCGTACGAGACGATGGCGGGGTCGAGTCGTTCCAGCCGTACGCGCGCGACGAGGCGACCCTCGCTCGGCCCTGGGCCATTCCCGGTACGGCGGGCCTGGAACACCGCGTCGGTGGTCTGGAGAAGGGCGACGGCCACGGCAACATCTCCTACGACCCGGCCAACCACGAGAAGATGACCCGACTGCGCGCGGCGAAGATCGCCAAGATCGCCGACTCGCTGCCCCCGCTCGAGGTCGACGACCCCTCCGGGCCCCCAGGAGAAGGCAAGGCCAAGGTGCTCGTCGTCGGCTGGGGGTCGACCTATGGCCCGATCGGCGCCGGCGTCCGCACCGTACGCAAGGCCGGCTTCAACGTCGCGCAGGTCCACCTGCGCCACCTCAACCCCTTCCCCAAGGACCTCGGGGACATCCTGAAGTCCTACGACAAGGTGCTCGTGCCCGAGATGAACCTCGGCCAGCTCTCCATGCTGCTGCGTGCGAAGTACCTCGTCGACGCCGTCGGCTTCAACATCGTGCGCGGCCTGCCGATCAAGTCCGCCGAGCTCGCCGAGGCGATCGGCGCCCTGGTCAGCGAAGCCGAGGGCACCGAGGTCGATCTCGGGGCAGTCGACCTCTCGAACACCACCACCGGCGAGGAGCTGTGATGACCACCGTCGACCTCGACACCCCCGCGTTCCGTTCCGGCACCGAACTCGTCCCCACCCTGGGCGAGGGCGAGGCGTCACAGACCGGCAAGGACTTCACCTCCGACCAGGAGGTCCGCTGGTGCCCGGGCTGCGGCGACTACGCCGTCCTCAAGGCAGTCCAAGGCTTCCTGCCCGACCTGGGCCTGAAGCGCGAGAACATCGTCTTCATCTCCGGGATCGGCTGCTCCAGCCGGTTCCCGTACTACCTCGACACCTACGGCATGCACTCGATCCACGGCCGCGCGCCGTCGATCGCGACCGGCCTGGCCACCGCGCGTGAGGACCTCTCGGTGTGGGTCGTCACCGGCGACGGCGACGCGCTGTCCATCGGCGGCAACCACCTGATCCACGCGCTGCGCCGCAACGTCAACATGACGATCCTGCTGTTCAACAACCGGATCTACGGCCTGACCAAGGGCCAGTACTCCCCCACCTCCGAGGCCGGC
>Ga0164242_10004165_pt1 | contig 16286 bp, 15 predicted proteins | sample OricomgcompostMG_FD_108783 | JGI IMG/M metagenome (GOLD analysis project Ga0164242, IMG submission 108783) | Miracle-Growth compost microbial communities from Emeryville, California, USA - Original compost - Miracle growth compost (MG) ... | reverse complement strand
TCGATGGTGTCGCTGCCGCTGCTCGCGCGGGTCCTCGAGGCGCTGCGGCCCGACGCGCGGCTCGTCCTCGTCGGAGACCGTCACCAGCTCGCGTCGGTCGAGGTGGGCGCCGTCCTGGGGGACCTCGTGGACCGGCTCGCGTCGCCCGTCGGCGCGGCTCGTGTGCCCGACACGCTCGCCGACCTCGACACCGGACCGGACGCGGCGGCGACGGGGGCGCACCCGGGGGCGGTCGTCGAGCTGGTGGTGCGGCACCGGTTCGGCGAGGAGCTCGGGGCGCTCGCCGACGCGATCAACGCGGGCCGCGCCGACGACGCGCTCGCGCTCCTGCGCGCGGGCGGGACGCACGTGGAGTTCGTCGAGCTGGCGGACGACGTGGTCCGTGAGACCGATGTGCCGCAGGTCCGGGACGACGTCGCCGCCGCCGGGTCCGCCGTGACCGCGGCCGCCCAGGCGGGCGACGCCGCCGCCGCGCTCGCCGCGCTGGGCACGCACCGTCTGCTCGTCGCGCACCGCCGCGGCCCGGCGGGTGTCGTCCGGTGGGCGGCGCTCGCGCAGGGCTGGGTCGCGGAGGCGACGGGGCTGCGCGAGACGGGTCCGTGGCCGGTCGGCCGACCGGTGCTGGTGACCACCAACGACCGCACGACGGGCCTCTCGAACGGCGACACCGGCGTGGTCCTCGACGACGGCGAGGGTGGCGTCGTGGTGGCGTTCGGCGAGCCGGGGAGCCCGCGCCTCGTCAGGCCGCACCGTCTGCCCGCCGTCGAGCCGGTGCACGCGATGACGGTGCACCGGGCGCAGGGCAGCCAGTTCACGCACGTCTCGGTGGTGCTGCCCGGCGCCGACTCGCCCCTGCTGACCCGTGAGCTCCTCTACACGGCGGTCACGCGTGCGCAGGAGCTGGTGCGCGTCGTCGGGACGGCCGACGCGGTGCGAGCGGCGGTGTCGCGGCCCGTCCGCCGGGCGAGCGGCCTGCGCTTCGCCCGCTGACGACGCCGCGGCGCCGTCAGCGTCGTAGCGTGTCCGCGAGCGCTGCGACCCGCGCGTGCGCCTCCGCCATCCCCGGCAGAGCGCGCCGCAGATCGTCCGAGCCCTTCCCGGACAGCAGCGCGTCGAGGTACCGACGGTCGGCCTCGAGCCGAGCCACTCCGTCCGACGTCGGCCGCCCGTGCCCCGGCACGACGACGCGCGCTCGCGCCACGTACGGGGCGAGGCGGTCGAGCCCGGCGAGGTAGGCGGGCAGGTCGTCGGGCTCGAACGGGAGAGGCAGCTCGACGTCGCTCAGCATGTCGCCGGCGAGCAGCACCCGGGCGCCGCCGAGCCAGACGGCCGCGTGACCGGGCGCGTGGGCGTCGTGCACGACGAGCTCCGGCTCCCCGGGCAGCCCGGCAGGCGGCACGGGGAACGAGCGCACCTCCCCGACGAGGTCCAGCAGCTCGGACGTCCAGGGGTCGCTGCCGACGTCCGCGGACCCCTCGCCGTCGATCACGGCGACCTGGAGCGCGGCGCGCCGGGCCCGCACGCGCTCGACCGTGCGGGGAGAGGCCCAGCGCGGGACGTCGCCGAACCGCGGGTGCCAGAGCACGTGGTCGTGGTGGGCGTGGGTCGCGATCCCGGCGACGACGTGGAGTCCTCGGGTGTCGATCTCGTCGGCGAGCGCGGCCAGCTCGTCGGGGTGCCAGGCCGGGTCGACGAGGAGCGCGTCACGGCCGTGCACGACGACGGTCGACGTGGTCGTCATCGTCCGGCTGGTGGCGACGAGCACCCCCGGCGCGACCTCGACGAGCTCCCGTGGCACGGCGCGAACATAGCGGGCACAACGGCCGAGCGCCACCCACCGGTGTGCTCCCGGGGCACCCGTGCACAGCGCCCGTCCGGCCCGACGCACGCCCGGCTGTCGCGCACCAGACTCCCCGCATGACACCGACCACGACGAGGCCCGCGGCCCGACGCCGGCCACCCGGGCGTCGCACCGACCACCCCAGCCCTCCCCCCACCGTGCGCCACGTGCCCGCGCTGCGCGCGGTCTGGCAGGCGCACCTCGAGGAGCACGACCCCGAGGACTGCGTCCGCTTCGGGACGCCCGCGCCGGACCATCACCACGGGCGCCTTCTCGGGTCCACGGTCCCCGAGCTCGTCGAGCCGTTCGTGCGCGGCCTGCTCGTCGACCCGCCAGGCCCGACGGACATCGTCCCCTTCACCCGCCTGGACGGCGAGGCAGCCGGCGAGCTGCTCGACGTGCTCTCGCCGTCCGACCTCGACGGGCGTCAGAACGACGCCCCGACGCTCCGCGCGATCCTCGAGGCGACCGCCACCCGCCCCGACCGGTTGGACGTCCACGGCTACGCCGTCGGGCCCGGTCGCTGCGACGAGCGCGTCACCGCGGAGGGCGTGCACGTCCGGTTCGACGACGACGTCCGGCTGCCCCGCCGCCACGACGACGGGTGCGACTGCGAGCGGCTGTGGTCGTACGTGGTCGACGAGCTCGGTCTCGACGACGACGGCGCGCACCGCCCGGACGAGATCGTCCCCGTGTACCGGGCGGACGACGAGCGGTGGTGGCGGTTGTGGTGGGACTGATGCGGACGACGTGGCGGAGGCTCGCCGCGCGGGCACGACGGCGCGACCGGGCGGTCGCCGGCGTCGCGGCGGCGGTCCTGGTCGCGGGCGTGCTCACGGCGGCGTTCGCCACGCACGACGCCCCGGCCCGACCGATGACGGCCACGGTCCCCTCGTCCAGCGACGCCCGCGCACCGCAGGCCCACACCTCGGCGCCCGACCGGAACGGTGGGACGCAGGCGCGCCCGGCGCGCCCGGCTCGACCCGCGGCGCTCGAACGCTCGGACGAGCGGGGCGCGTCGGCGGCCGCCGTCTACGTCCTCGAGCTCGAGCCGTACGGTCTCCTCAGCGGGGACTGGCGCGACTTCGCCGCCCTGTGCTCGACCGAGAGCGGCTGGTGCCAGGACAAGGCCGCGTCGATGCGGCTCGTCGAGGCCGGGACGGTGCGGTACGTCGGGTGCGCGATGCGAGCCGGGGCGGTGCGGACGACCCCGACGGACGCACCCGACACCTTCGTGGTCACCGTGGCCCAACGCCAGGAAGCGTGCGTCCGGCACGAGGCGGCGAGCACCGACCCGCCGACCCGCGGCGACCCGTCCGCTGCGCCCGCCGCAGGCGACGGGGTCGACGTCTACAGCGGGAACGACGACCCGGACTCCCTGCCCGACCTCCTCGACATCACGGTGCGGCACGGCGGCGAAGGCTGGCAGGTGGTGCGCGCGAGCCTCGCGTGACCGGCTGCCGCGTCGCCCCGCACCGCGCCGGAGCCCGAGGTCAGGCGTCCGCGAGGAACGCGCGGACCCCGGTGACGACGAGCTCGTGGTCCTCGTGCTGCGTGAGCCCGGACACGGCGACCGAGCCGACCACGCCCACCCCGGCGACCCGCACGGGGAACGCTCCCCCGGCGGCCGCGTACTCGAGGAACGGGAGCTCGTGCGCCTGCCCGAACGTGCGCCCGCGCGCCACCTCGCGCAGGTTCGCCAGGTACGTCGACACGCCGAACCGGGCGACGACCCGGGCCTTGCGCTGCACCCACGAGTCGTTGTGCGCGCTGGTCCCGTCGAGGGCGGCGTGGAAGAGCTGCTGCTCCCCGCGGCGGACGTCCACGACCACGGCCAGGCCCTCGGCCCGGGCGCGCTCGACGAGCAGGCAGCCCAGCCGCCAGGCGTCGTCGTTGGTGAAGGTCCGGAACACGAGCTCGCGCTCCTGCTCCTGCAGTGCCGCGATGGTCGCGGACAGGTCGGCGTCGGGCATCGGGGTGGGGTTCGCGTCCGCGGTCATGGACGCATCGTGCCACCGGTCGCGGGGGCGCCGCGCAGCGCCGGCCCCGCCGGCCGTCAGCCCGCCGTGCCCGCCGAAGGGCACCACGCCGCGACCGAGCACCCGCCGCAGTTCGGCTTGCGCGCGAAGCAGCACCGGCGCCCGTGGAAGATCAGCCGGTGCGACATCATGGTCCACTCCGGCCGCTCGATGAGATCGCCCAGTGCGGTCTCGATCTTCACCGGGTCCGTCTCCTCGGTCCAGCCGAGCCGGCGGGACACCCGCTTCACGTGCGTGTCCACCGTGATCCCCGGCACCCCGAACGCGTTTCCCAGCACCACGTTCGCGGTCTTGCGGCCCACGCCCGGCAGCGTCACCAGGTCCTCCAGCCGACCCGGCACCTCGCCGTCGAAACGCTCCACGAGCGCCTGCCCCAGGCCCATGAGCGACGCCGACTTCGCCCGGAAGAACCCGAGCGGCTTGAGGATGCCCTCGAGCTCCTCGCGGTCGGCGCCCGCGTACGCCGCCGCGTCCGGGAACCGGCGGAACAGCGTCGGCGTCACCTGGTTCACGCGCACGTCCGTCGTCTGCGCCGACAGGACCGTCGCGACCAGCAGCTCCAACGGGTTCGTGAAGTCCAGCTCGCACCGGGCGTCCGGGTAGGTCTCCGCGAGCTCCCGGTCCACCCGCCGCGCCCGACGGACCAGGCCCAGGTGCGTCGTCGGCGGCTTCGCCGGGACGATGCGCGGCGCCGCAGCGGACGAGGAACCCTTCGGGGATGCGGCCATGGCGCCACCCTACGGCGCAGCCACCGACATCGCGGAGGGCCGGACGTTGTGGTTCCGCGCGAAGAGGTTGTCGGGGTCGTAGCGACGCTTGACCTCCGCGAGCCGCTCGTACGTCGCCGCCGGATAGACCGCCGCCACGTCGCCCTCGGCCGCGCCGGTGAGGAAGTTCGCGTACGACCCGCCGACGTGCGGCGCCAACCGCGCCCAGAGCGAGTCGAGGCCCGGGACGGCGGCCTCCACCATCGGGGGCGGCCCGCCCACCGTCGTGGCGACCATGAGCTCGGCGCTGCGGTGCGCGTAGGCCGTGGCGTCGTCGGCGACCCTCGACACCGCTCCCCCGACGCTCCGGACGGACACGGCGGGCGCACCCGGCGACGTCGCCGCGTCGGCGAGGACCCGCACGGCCTCGTCGACGCCGGACCGGTCCACGAACGCGTTCCGGCTGACGAACCGGACGCCCAGCGGCGGCAGCGCACCGTCCACGAGGACCTCTCCGAACGGCACGAGCGCGACGTCGTCCGCGAGCACCGTGCCGAGCGCACGGAGCGGGTCGATGGCCTCGGAGGCGAGCCGCACGTCGTCCCCGTCGAACACCACACCGACCGCGACGGGCGCGTCGGGACCACCCTCGAACGGGTTCGCGAGCTCGACGGTCGAGGTCAGCTCGAGCGGCGCGACGCGCAGGTGCTCGGCCCAGCCGTGGAGCACGTCGTGCGCTTCCGCCGCGGGGAACCGGATCGTCCCGTGGAACACCTCCGTCGTCGGGTGAGCCCGGAACTCGAACGCGGTCACGACCCCGAAGCTCCCGCCGCCACCGCGGAGAGCCCAGAACAGGTCCGGGTGCTCCGACTCGCTCGCGCGCAGCACCCGGCCGTCCGCCGTCACGACCTCCGCTGCGACCAGGTTGTCCAGCGCCAGCCCCCGGTTCCTCACCTTCCAGCCGATCCCGCCGCCCAGGGTGAGGCCGCCGACCCCGACGGACCGGGTGTCACCCGACGAGATCGCCGACCCGGACGACGCCAGCGCGTCCGCGACCGCACCCCACGTCGCGCCGCCCCCGACCCGGACGGTGTACCGCTCCCCGTCGACGACCTCGACGCCCCCGAGGTCCGCCAGGTCGAGGACGACACCGCCGTCGTTGGTGCAGAACCCGGCGAAGCCGTGGCCGCCCCCGCGCACCGAGAGCGGCACCCCGGCGTCGGAGGCGAGACGGAGCGCGGCCCGCACACCCTCCGCGCCACGCGGCCGGAGCACCGCCGCGGGGCTCCCCAGCGCGAGCAGCGCACGACGACCGGTCTCGTAGTCAGCGGTGCCCGGTCCGGCGACCACGCCCGGGAAGTCACGGGCAAAGGATTCGAGCGGCAGGTCCATGGGTTCGCTCCTGAGAGTCGTCACCCCGCCGCTGCGAGCGCCGGGGGTCGGTCGCAGGCGCGTCCGACGTCAGGAAGACGCGCGAGAGGCACGCGATGTGACCACCGGCCGCGCCGCCCGGCCCCGCCCGACACCCCTCGGGCCCGACCTGGCCGCATGACCTCGCAGGATGCGGCAGACTGTAGGTGACCGCGACGGCGTCGCGCCGGACAGCGGCCACCCCCAGCCGGCCCCCCAGAAGCACCGGCGACGACGACGAAGGACCAACGGCGTGGACGACGAGGTTGTTCTCAAAGCCCCCCTCTTCGCAACCATGGAACCCGAAGAGACGCGCAAGCTCTTCGAGTCGATGCAGAAGGTCACGCTCGGTCGTGGCGACGTCCTCTTCCACGAGGGCGAACCCGGCGACCGTCTCTACGTGATCGCGCGAGGAAAGATCAAGCTCGGACGCCGAGCGCCCGACGGGCGCGAGAACCTCCTGTCCGTGCTCGGCCCCGGGGAGATGTTCGGCGAGCTCTCCCTCTTCGACCCCGGGCCCCGCACCGCCACCGCGTCCGCCGTGTCCGACGCGCTGCTCTACGAACTCCACAACAAGCAGCTCATCGCGTGGCTCACCGAGCACCCCGGCGTCTCCAGCCACCTGCTGCGCGCGCTCGCGCAGCGCCTGCGTCGCACCAACGACTCGCTCGCCGACCTCGTGTTCTCCGACGTCCCCGGCCGCGTCGCCAAGGCGCTCCTCGACCTCGCGAGCAAGTTCGGCGAACCCACCGCCGACGGCGTCCGCGTCGCCCACGACCTCACGCAGGAAGAGCTCGCACAGCTCGTCGGGGCGTCCCGCGAGACCGTCAACAAGGCCCTGGCGGACTTCACGCAGCGCCACTGGGTGAGGCGCGAGGGCCGGGCGGTCGTCCTCCTCGACGTGGACCGCCTGGAGCGTCGCGCGCGCTGAGTCCCTCTGGTCACCACCCGTGGCCGGGTCCACGGATCGAACGGGGAGAGTGCGCCGGATCTTCCATCCGCTCGCTCGTTCCTCGCTCGCTCCCGCCAGACCCGCCACGATCCGGCGCACTCTCCCCGCTCAATCCGCTCTGCGGTCGGGTCGCCTCAGCGCGTTCTGCATGCACGACGACGGCGGTCGCCCTGGTGGGCGACCGCCGTCTCTCGTCGGGGTGCTCGGGGTCAGGTGGCCGGTCGCGAGGCCGGCGCACCGCAGCCCCGTCAGGCGGGGAGCTCCGCGATCAGCTCGACCTCGACCGGGGAGTCCAGCGGGAGGACCGAGACGCCGACCGCGCTGCGGGCGTGGATGCCCGCGTCGTCGAACCACTCGCCCAGGGCCAGGCTCGCGCCGTTGACCACACCCGGCTGACCCGTGAAGGACGGGTCGGACGCCACGAAGCCCGTGAGCTTGACGATGCGGACGCCGTCGAGCGAGCCCGCGATCGAACGGACCGCGGCGAGCGCGTTGAGGACGCACACGCGGGCCAGGGCTGCGGCGTCGGCGGGCGGGACCAGCCCCTCTCCCTCGCCGACCTTCCCCGTGACGGGGAGCGCGCCGTCCACGAACGGAAGCTGGCCGGACACGTAGACGTGGTTCCCGCTGCGGACCGCCGGGACGTACGCCGCGACCGGGGCGGCGACGTCGGGCAGGGTGATGCCGAGCTCCGCGAGCCGGGCCTCGACCGACGCCACAGGGCTCACTCCCCCGTCGGGCGCTTGAGGTAGGCGACCAGGCCGTTGCCGTCGGGGCCGGTCACCACCTGGACGAGCTCCCACCCGTCCGCGCCCCACTGGTCGAGCACAGCCTTGGTGTTGTGGATGATGAGGGGGATCGTCGCGTACTCCCAGGTCTTCGCCATGACCCGAGCGTAGCCGCGCCGCGCAAGGACGTCGCTCACACGAAACCCGCACAACCCTGTCGCGATCACCGCCCGGAGAGGCGCAGGTGCCTCACGTAGCCTAGGCACCATGGCTTCTCCTGCGGCTCCGCCCCCGCGCCCTCGCGGCCACAAGGTCAACGCCTTCCAGCTCATCGCCCTGCTGCTCGCCTTCGTGCTCGTCGCGGGCGTCGGTGGCGTGCTCGCGGCCGGGTTGTTCATCCCCGCCGTGGCGGGCGCGAAGGCCGTCACCGACACCTCCATCGAGGTGTTCAACGACCTGCCCACGGAGCTCGAGCAGAAGCCGCTGCCGCAGACGTCGACGATCTACGCGAGCGACGGCAAGACCGTCCTGGCCCGGTTCTACGACCAGAACCGCACCGACGTCTCGCTCTCGAAGATCTCGAAGTACATGCGGAACGCCCAGGTGGCGGTCGAGGACAAGCGCTTCTACCAGCACGGCGGGATCGACGTGGAGGGCACGCTCCGTGCCCTGGTGAACAACGCGACGTCGGACGACACGCAGGGCGCGTCGACGCTGACGCAGCAGTACGTGAAGAACGTGCTCATCCAGAACGCGCTCGCCGAGACCGACCCCGCCAAGAAGGCGGCGGCGCTCGAGGCGGCTCGCGGCAAGACGAACGAGCGCAAGCTCCGTGAGGCGAAGCTCGCGATCTCGCTCGAGAAGAACATGACCAAGGACCAGATCCTCGAGGGCTACCTCAACATCGCCCAGTACGGCCTCAAGGTCTACGGCGTCGAGGCGGCCGCGGAGTACTACTTCTCTACGACGGCCGCGAAGCTCACCCCGGTCCAGGCGGCGACGATCGCCGGCATCACGCAGCGGCCGGGCGACTACGACCCGACCCTCCACCCCTCGGAGTCGCAGCGACGCCGGAACATCGTGCTGAACGACATGTACGCGCAGAACTACATCACCAAGAAGCAGTACGACGAAGCCGTCGCGACGCCGATCAAGAAGTCGTTGAAGATCGACAAGGCGTCGATCACGAACGGCTGCCAGCCCGCCACCGCGGCCGCGCTGTTCTGCGACTACGTGACCCGCGTCATCTCCAACAACGACGACGGCGCCTTCACCTCGTGGGGCAAGACGGCCGACGCGCGGCTCGACACCCTGAAGAAGGGTGGCTACAAGATCGTCACGACGATCGACCTGAAGGACCAGAAGATCGCGACCAAGAAGGTCCGCAACGCCGTCCCGGTCGGGAAGAAATCGACGCTGACCCACAACGGGAAGGTGGAGAAGCTCCAGCTCGAGAGCGCGCTGGCTTCTGTCGAGCCAGGGACGGGCAAGATCACTGCGATGGCCCAGAACCGGCCGTTCGATGCGTCGTCGGATCCCATCAAGAATGCGTCGTCGCAGAACTTCACTGCCGACTACGACCACGGCGGTTCTCAGGGTTTCCAGGCTGGGTCGAGCTTCAAGCCGTACGTGCTCGCTGACTGGCTCAAGGAAGGCCACACCCTCTACCAGACGGTCAACGCCAGCAGGCAGTCGTTCTCGATGGCCTCCTTCCACTCGTCCTGCGGAGGCGTCTACGTCGGCGCTGCGCCGTGGAACGTCAACAACTCGGAAGGCGGCGAGGGCGGGAACATCACCGTCAAGGAAGCGACCGTCGCGTCCGTGAACCGCGGATACGCATCGATGACCACGCAGCTCGACCTCTGCGACATCGGCAAGACTGCCGTCTCGATCGGGTGGCGGGGCGCGAACCCCGGTGACCAGACCAAGGGAAAGATCTACGTCCACCCCTCGATGATCCTCGGCACGCAGCAGACGTCGCCCCTGGCTCAGGCGGCGGCATACGCGACGTTCGCGTCCGGGGGTACCTACTGCGAGCCGGTCGCGATCACGTCGATCACGACCGCGAAGGGCAAGAAGGCTCAGGTACCGAGCGCGCACTGTGACTCCAGCGCCCTGGACTCGAACATCGCGAACACGATCAACTACACCCTCGAAGGCGTCGTGAAGTCCGGCGGAACGGCGCCCGGCAACGAGTTGGCAAACGGGCGCGCGTCCGCCGGCAAGACGGGCACCACCAACGGCTCCGCGGCCACCTGGTTCGTCGGCTACACGCCGCAGCTGTCGACCGCCGTCTGGGTCGGCAACGCAGAAACGCCTGTCTACCTCAACCAGGTGACCGTCGCGGGTTCCAAGTACGTCTCCGGTCAGCAGCGCTGGCTGTACGGTGGCACTCTCGCCGCGCCGACGTGGAAGGCCTACATGGACGAGGCCTTGGCCGGTCAGCCCAACGAGACGTTCTCCGCGCCCGACTCGAGCCTCGTCGGCAAGCCCAAGGTGACGACTCCGCCGCCGAGCAAGGACAACGGGGACAAGAAGGACAAGGGCAGCGACCTCGGTGATCGCATCAAGAAGCTGCTCGACGGCGGCGGCTCGAGCGACAACTCGGGCGGCGACACGAGCGGTGGGACCCCGAGCAGCGGCAGCACGTCCGGCCCGGGCAACGGCGACAAGCACGGCGGAGGCAAGTAGCCGGTGACCGCAGCACGACGCGCGCTCGGCGCGCTGGGGCTCGTGGCGGCGTCGGGAGCGGCAGGTCTGGGGTACGCCCTGTGGGAGGCGCGCCAGTACACGCTGCGGGACAGGACCGTCCCGGTCCTGCCTCCGGGCCAGCCCGACCTGACGATCCTTCACTTCTCCGACCTGCACCTGGTCCCCAGCCAGGCGGACAAGATCGCGTGGGTCCGTGACCTGGCGTCGCTGCGCCCGGACTTCGTCGTGGACACGGGCGACAACATGGCACACCGCGACGCGCTGCGACCGTTGCTCCACGCGCTCGAGCCGTTGATGAGCACGCCCGGTGCCTTTGTCATGGGCTCGAACGACTACTACGCGCCCATGCCGAAGAACCCGGCGCGCTACCTCAAGCGGGACGCCCGCAAGGGTCCGGTCGTGAACCCGCCGAACCTCCCGGCTGCCGCCCTCGCCGCCGCACTGCGGGGGGCGGGCTGGAAGGACCTGACGAACCGGCGCGACGTCGTCGACCTCGACGACCGCCCCGACGGCGCCGCACGGCGGATCGAGCTGGTCGGCGTCGACGACCCGCACCTCGACCGCGACGTGTTCCCGCCCCGCATCCCCGCGTCGGTTCCGCCGCACGCATGGACGGACGCCCCGGACGGGGATCCCTCAACCGGCGTCGGTAGCACCGCCGAACCGCTCGTGAGGCTCGGCGTCACGCACGCCCCGTACGTCCGCGTCCTCGACCAGATGTACGACGACGGCGCCGAGCTGATCCTCGCAGGCCACACCCACGGCGGGCAGCTCTGCGTCCCGGGCTACGGCGCGCTCGTCACCAACTGCGACGTCGACCGCGAGCGCGCGAGCGGCCTCCACGGCTGGCCGGGCGCCCGGCCGGACACCCCGGCGGGCGCCGGCTCGACGTGGCTCAACGTGTGCGCCGGGCTCGGCACGAGCCCGTACACGCCGGTCCGCTTCGCCTGCCGCCCGGAGGCGGTCCTGCTGCGCTTGACCGCACGAGCCTGACGGGAACGGTCGCTCGCCTGACGCTCCTGGCCGAGGTCAGCTCGTCAGCGACGTGAGGTCGTCGAGGCCGCCGGGGAGGATGTCGCCCGCGGGCGGCGCGGTGACCGTCACGGGCTCGCCCCAGTGGCTGAAGGTCATGTCGACCTTCGCGCCCGAGACGTCGGCGTCCACCTTCCGCACGAGGTCGTCGCCGTCGACCCAGTACGTGTACGTGATGGTCTTCGGCAGCGAGGCGCCGGTCGACCCGAGCTGACTCTTGAGCGCACCGCCGAGCTTCGCCGTGTCGACGGTGACGACGTACTTCTGGGCCTCGACGCCGTCAACCGTCTCGGGCGAGCCGCTCTGCTTCACCGACGCGATGGCGCCCTTGAGCGCCTCGACCTGCTGCGTCGGGTCGGCTCCGTCGATCATCCCGCTGAACTGCGATGCGAGCGGGTTGCTCGTGTCCTTCGGGTCGACCTTGATCCACTTGTCCTTCGACAGCGTGCCCAGGTTCATGTAGACGATGCCGTCGACGGCGCGGACCTTCATGGTGGACATGCCGGGGATGGTCATGGTCTCGTCCATCGCGGGCGTGGAGCCGCCGAGGTCGACCTTGCCCTCGACCGCGACCTTCTGACCCGCGAGCGTCGTCGTCATCGCGAGCTGGACGGACTTCTTCTCCTTCTGGGCCGCGGCGATCCGCTCGGCGAAGTCGTCGGCCGTGAGCGCCGTCGTCTGCGCTGCGCCGCCGTCCGCGGCCGACGTCGTGCCCGCCGCGGACGTTGCCGCAGACGCCGCGGGCGACGCGTCGGTCGCGTCGTCGCCACCACCTCCGGAGCAGCCGGCGAGGGTCAGCGTTGCCCCGACCGCGAGCGCGGCCAGGCCGTAGAGGGGACGACGACGCACAGGAACCTCCGGGTCGGTGCAGAGCGGACTCCGCCCACCGTACCGGGCGCGAGGCCCAGTCCGGGGCCCGCGCCCGCACCGGTCCGGTTGCCGCGCCCGTTCGGAGCGTCCTACGTTGCACGGACGCGCCTGCCCTTCGGGCGCGACCACCCAGCGAGGAGGCACCGTGCCGAGCTCTCTGCCTCCTGTCGGCGCACCCCCGCCCAAGCTGCCGACGTACGGGCGCGTCCTCGTCACCGGCGCCGCCGGCCTGATCGGCAGGGCCGTCCTGTGGCGCCTCGCCTCGCGCGGGATCCCGGTGACGGCACTCGTGCGCGACGACCCGGGCGACCTCGCGACCGGCCACGGACCCGACGCCGCCCCGACGACCTGCGACCGGGTCGTCGTCGGCGACGCGGCCGACCCGCGGGTGGTGACGCACGCGCTCGACGGCGTGGACGCCGTCGTGCACCTGGCCGCCATCCCGGCGCCGACGCAGGGCAGCGCCCAGGAGGTCTTCACGACGAACACCGCGTCGACGTTCGCCGTCCTCGAGGGCGCCGGGGTGGCGAGTGTGGGGCACGTCGTGGTCGCGGGCAGCATCAACGCCGTCGGCCTGCGCTTCTCACCCGTCCCGACGACGCCCGCGTACCTGCCGCTCGACGCCGACGTCCCGACGCGTGCGGCCGACCCGTACGCGCTGTCGAAGGTCGCCGACGAGGCCACGGCGCACGCGATGCACCGCCGGCACGGCACGACGATCGTCGTGCTGCGCTATCCCATGGTCGGCGGGCTCGGGGAGGTCCCGGGTCTCGACGACCGGCTCACCGCGTTCGTCTCGGGGACGGGCTTCGACCTCGGCGTCACCGCGCGCGACCTGTGGTCGTACCTCGAGGTCCGGGACGCCGCGCGCGCCGCCGACCTGGCGCTCTCGCCCGCGGAACCCGGGGTGCACGTCGCGTTCGTCGCGGCTCCGACGACGTACGCCGCCCACCGCACCAGCGACCTCCTGGCCCGCTACTGGCCGGGGGTCGAGGTGCGCCGTCCGCTGCCGGGTCGGACGGTCCCGCTGGACCTCGAGCCCGCGCGTCGGCTGTTCGGCTTCGAGGCCGAGCACGTCCTCGACCTCCCCGAGCTCGACCTCCCGTGACCGCCCCGCCCCCGGCCGGGAGATCGGATTTCGTCGAGGGGCCGGGCGTCGGCTATCCTGGGCAGGCTCCGGAAGCGGTTCGTCCTTCGTGACGAGCGCCCGGCGCACGACCTCGGGGTGTGGCGCAGCTTGGTAGCGCGCCTCGTTCGGGACGAGGAGGTCGCAGGTTCAAATCCTGTCACCCCGACCAGCCGGAAGGCCCGGAACCGCAACGGTTCCGGGCCTTCCGTCGTTCTCGGGCGGCGCCGACGGCGCGCTCGCGCCGTCGGCTCAGCGCGGCGCGCGGAACAGCTCGGGCCGTTCGCGCGGCGCGTCGGCGAGCGCCCACACGACGCCTTCGGCGTCCAGGTCCGCTCCGTACACGGGCGTCCCGGGCTGCTGCCGCCAGGACTCGGCCAGCGGGCCGGCGTCGACCGGGTCGAACCCGAGCGCGTCCACGACCTCGGACACGAGCTGCCGACCGTCGTCGTCGCCCGCGATCGGCAGCGCGATCCGGCCCGCGGCCCCCGGCGCCGTGCCCCGGTCGCGCAGGTGCGTCCAGTTGATGCCGTTGAAGACCTTGAACACCGGAACCCCGAGCACCGACGACACCCACACGCTCTCCGGGACGTCCGCGTCCTCGATGCCGTCGATCCGGCCGTCGCGCTGCCAGTAGTAGTTGTTCGTCTCGATCACCGGCGCACCTGGGCGCCGCGCGTCGACGATCCCGGGCGCGAGGTCCGGCACCGCACGCTCCGGGATGCTGATGATCACCAGCTCGGCGTCGTCGGCCGCGTCCTTCGCCCACACGGCGGTCGCCCCCGTCTCCGCCGCGAGGTCCGCCAGCGTCTCCGGCGCCCGCGAGTTCGCGACTCGCACGTCGTGCCCCAGCGCAGCGAGCCGCCGCGTGAGCGTCCCGCCGATCTTGCCCGCTCCGATGATGCCTATCCGCACGGTGCTCTCCTTCTCGTCGAGGTCACCTGCTGCAATCACGGCGAGCGCGGCGATGTTCCGGCCGGTACCTCCCCCGCGGCGTCGTCGGGCACGCGCGAGTGCCGCTTCCCGTACCAGAAGTAGATGACGAACCCGATCACCATCCAGACGAGGAACCGCAGCCACGTCTCGACCGGCAGGTTGAGCATGAGGTAGAGGCACGCGAGGACGGAGGCGATCGGCAGCACGGGTACCCACGGGACCCGGAACGCGCGCTCGAGGTCAGGCCGGGTGCGGCGCAGCACGATCACCCCGATCGACACGACGACGAACGCGAACAGCGTCCCGATGTTCACGAGCTCCGCGAGCGCCGACAGCGGGATGAACGCCGCGAGCACGGCCACGACGACGCCGATCAGGATCGTGATCCGGTACGGCGTGCGGAACGTGGGGTGCACGGCGGCGAGGCCGCGGGGCACGAGGTTGTCGCGAGACATCGCGAACAGCACCCGCGACTGGCCGAGCATGAGGATCATGACGACGGTCGTCAGGCCGGCGAGCGCCCCGACCGTGATGATCGTCGCGGCCCAGTTCGCGCCGACGGACTTGAACGCCTCCGCGAGGGGCGCGTCCGGGTTGAGCTCCGTGTACTTCTGCATGCCGACGACGACGAGCGACACCCCGACGTAGAGCGCGGTGCAGATCACCAGTGAGCCGATGATCCCCCGAGGCACGTCGCGCTGGGGCTTGCGGGTCTCCTCCGCGGCCGTCGCGACGACGTCGAACCCGATGAACGCGAAGAACACGATGGCGGCGGCGGTGAAGATACCGACGACGCCGAAGTTGGCCGGTGCGCTCCCGAGGATCGTCTGCCAGAGCGTGGCCTGGAGGCCGCTGGTGTCGGGGGCGGGCGTCGACGGCGGGACGAACGGGTGGTAGTTCGCCGCCTTGACGAAGAAGAGCCCGGCGACGATCACGAAGAGCACGATCGCGACCTTGATCGCGACGATCACCGAGTTGACCCGCGCCGACAGCTTCACCCCGAGCACGAGCACGACCGTGAGGATCACGACGACGAGCAACGCCGGCAGGTCCATGAACGCCCCGTCCCCACCCGCGATCGACGCGGGCAGGTGCCACCCGATCGTGTCGAGCAGGCTCGAGAAGTACTGCGACCAGCCGACCGCGACCACCGCCGCACCGAGCGCCATCTCGAGCAGCAGGTCCCAGCCGATGATCCACGCGACGATCTCGCCCGACGTCGCGTACGCGAACGTGTACGCGCTGCCGGCCACCGGGACGGTCGAGGCGAGCTCGGCGTAGCAGAGCGCCGCGAGCCCGCACACGATCCCCGCGACCACGAACGAGAGGGCGACCGCGGGTCCGGCGTGCTCCTTCGCCGCGAGACCGGTGAGCACGAAGATCCCGGTCCCGATGATGACGCCCACCCCGAACACGGTGAGGTCGAGGGCGGACAGCTCGCGCTTGAGCTGGTGCTCGGACTCGTCGGCGTCGGCCATCGACGCCTCGACGGACTTCGTGCGGAACACGCTCATAGCCACTCCCTCGGGACGAGGACGGTCGGTGACCTGCGGTTCCACTGTCGCGCGGGCGGTCGACCTCGGCAAACGCTCGAGGTCCGACGGCACCCACGAAGCGCCGCTAAGGTGACCCGGTGCGCATCGCCTTCGTCGTCGTCCCCGCCCTCGTCGCGCTCGTGCTGCTCTGGATGATCGTCGGGGCAGTCCGAGAGATCAGCGCCGTGCGGGCGCTGCAGCGCTCCGGCCAGGAGTCGCGCGGAACCGTCGTCGCCAGTCACGTCAGCCACTCGACGACCGGGACCGGCGACGACCGGCGGGTGAGCTCGACCCTCGTCGAGACCGTCGAGTTCCCGACGCTCGACGGACGCCGGATCCGCGCCGTCCCGACCTACTCGGACATCGGGATGCTCGACCGGTCCGGCCAGGACGTGCGGG
>Ga0164242_10004164_pt1 | contig 16291 bp, 13 predicted proteins | sample OricomgcompostMG_FD_108783 | JGI IMG/M metagenome (GOLD analysis project Ga0164242, IMG submission 108783) | Miracle-Growth compost microbial communities from Emeryville, California, USA - Original compost - Miracle growth compost (MG) ... | reverse complement strand
CTACCGCAAACCGACGCCGCTGCTACAGAGGTACGACACCTACGAGGTCCGCGAGCGAAGTCTCTTTGATGGCTCGATCCACCTGCCTATCGACATGACGGATGCAGAACGCGTCGCGAAGTCAATCGCCGCCAGCGGGTATGAGGCAGTCGCTGTCGCATTCCTGCACTCGTATGCCAACCCGGACCACGAGCTGGCGATGCGCGAGGTGCTGCGGCGGTTGGCTCCCGGCGTCGCGGTGACGCTCTCGCACGAGCTGTCACGCGAGTACCGCGAATACGAGCGCACCAGCACAGCTGTCATCGATGCCTACATCAAGCCGATCGTGGGCAGCTATCTCGCGCGGCTGGAGGACGAATTGTCCTCCGATGACTTCGACGGGCGGTTCCTGATGACGCGGTCCGGTGGTGGTGCGATGACCGCCACCGCAGCCCGCGAGATGCCGGTGTCGCTGGTGCTGTCCGGCCCAGCGGGCGGCGTCGTCGGAGCGGCTGCGTTCGCTGAACTCGTCGGTGAGCCCAACCTGATCACCATCGACATGGGCGGCACGAGCCTTGACGCGTCCTTGATCCTGGACAACGAACCGGTTCTTTACCAGGGCGCCGAGTTCGAGCAGATGCCGATCAACATGCCGTCGCTCTACATTCACACCATCGGTTCCGGCGGCGGATCCATTGCTTGGCTCGACGCTGCCGGCGTGCTGCAAGTCGGGCCGCAGAGCGCTGGTGCGACGCCGGGACCCGCGTCTTATGGACACGGCGGGACGGAGCCCACCTTCACCGACGCGGCCGTCGTCCTCGGTCACCTCGGCGCGGATGCCGCGCTCGGTGGCACGCTCACCCTCGATGCAGGACTGGCACGGAAGGCACTGACTCCTCTGGCAGAGTCACTGGAGATGTCCGTGCCGGATCTCGCCCTCGGGATCGTGCGCATCTCCACCACCAAGATCGTCGGCGCGGTGCGGGCCATAACAGTCGACCTCGGCCGGGACCCGAAGGATTTCGCCTTGCTCTCGCTCGGCGGTGCGGGCGGCCTGGTCGCTGCCGACGTCGCGCGCGAACTCGGCATCGGCCGTGTCATCGTGCCGCCCGGCCAGGGCGCGTTCTGCGCGTTCGGCATGTTGATGGCCGACGTTCAGCACGACTTCGCCCGGACCAAGGTCATGCCGTTGAGCGACCTGACGGACAGTTTCGCGGCGGGGGTGTTCGGTGAGATGGAGACCGAGGCCGGCGAGCGACTCGCAGCCGAGGGTTTCGAGCCGGACCGCCGGACGATGCGTCGCCTGATCGACGTGCGCTATTCCGGCCAGGAGCACTCGGTCACTATCCCGTACCCGGACGGCAACGACGTGCAGCAGCTAGTTGCCGACGAGTTCGCACGAGTCCATCTGACGAAGTACGGCCACGTCATGCCCGATCCGGTAGAGGTCACGACCGCACGCGTGCAAGCGATAGGCGAGGTCGACAAGCCTGCAATCCCCGAAGGGGCGAGAAGTTCCGCCGGTGTCGAGCCGGTGTCGAGCCGGCACGTCCATGTCGGAGGGAGCACCGACGCTGTCCTGCCCTATGCCGTGCACATCCGCGAGATGCTCGGGGTCGGCGACCGGATCGAAGGCCCGGCGGTTGTCGCCGAGCACACCGCCACCTCGATCATCCACCGCCATGACTCGGCCGAGGTCGGGCCGCACGGCGAGCTCATCATCCACGTCGCCGCTACGAAGTGAGGCCGTCATGACAGATCAGATCACCACTGAAATCATCCGATTCGGGATGCTCGCGGCCGCCGAGGAGATGGCCCGCAGCCTGTGCCGGACGGCATACAACACCGTGGTCTACGAGATCCACGACTACGGTCTGGGCATCCACGACGCCGATGGCAACATCGTCGCCGACGCGCCGGGCATCGCAATCTTCACTCGCGCCAACGACTACGGCATCAAGAAGGCGATCGAATTCCTCGGCCGCGATGCCTTCGAGCCGGGTGACGTGCTGATCCTCAACTACCCCTACTGGTCCTCGGCGCACACTCTCGACCCGCTGGTGCTGGCCCCAATCCACCACGACGACCAGCTGATCGGTTTTACCTCCTGCCGGTGCCATGTCCTGGATCTCAAACAGAAGGAGGCCGGCTACGTGCTGGACTCCACGGACATGTTCCAGGAGGGGTTGTTCTTCCCTGCCACCAAGCTCTACCGGCGCGGCGTACAGGATGCCGACATCTTCAACCTGATCCGCTTCAACAGCAGGTTGCCGGAACGCACCATCGGCGACATTCTCGCGCAGGTCTCGGCCTGTGTGACGGGTGTCCGACGCACGCAGGAGATCGCTGACAAGTACGGCACCGAGGCGATCGTCGAGGCAATGGCGTCGATCAACGATCACGGCGAACGGTTGGCGCGACTCGCCCTGCGCGATCTGCCGAACGGGACCTGGACGGCGCACGATTTCGTCGACGAGGACGGCATCGACGTCGACGTCCTGGTGCGTCTGCAGTGCACAGTCACGATCACCAACGACGAATTCGTCATCGACTGGACCGGTAGCGCAATGGATGTCAAAGGGCCGATCAACGTTCCACGCGGCATGACGGAGGCGTTGTCGTGCCTTGTCTTCAAATCTCTCACGACGCCGAACACCCCGGTCGTCGCCGGCAACTTCCGGCCGTTGCGCATCATCACCGAGCCCGGCTCCGTGATGCATGCCGTGCCCCCGATGGCGACGTTCACCCTATGGTCGGGATTGCTTGCCACTGAGGTAGTGCTGAAGGCACTCGCGCAGGGTATGCCGGATCGAGTACCGGCCAGCTCCGGTGGCGATGTCTGCTCCATGATGGGCCTCGGGATCAACCCGCGCACCGGCGAGCATTGGCTGGAGGCGACCAACGAGGCTGTCGGTTTCGGCGGGCACGCAGGGGGCGATGGCGAGGACGGCATCATGCACATGTCCGAACCCGGCTGCCGCAACAACCCGGTCGAGGTGCTGGAGACCAAGTCGGCGATGTTCATCGAGTCCTACGGCTACCGGCAGGATTCGGGCGGTGCCGGTCAGCACCGCGGTGGCGTTGGCGTGGGCCGGGCCTACCGCTTCACCGCACCTGCGGTGGGGATTTGTATGACGTACAAGACTCGCACGAAACCCTGGGCGATTGGGGAGGGGCACGAGGCCGAGAACAACCACATCATCATCAACCCGGGTCGCCCGGACGAAGTCATCAAGGGCCCGAGTTACAACCACTTGGGGGCCGGCGACGTGCTGGTCAACAACACCGGTGGCGGCGGCGGTTGGGGCCACCCATTCGACCGCGATCCGGATCAGGTCGCCGCGGACGTGCGCAACGAGTTCGTCAGCATCGAGGCTGCGGCGGCCGAGTACGGCGTGGTCGTGGACTCGGTCGAGTTCACCGTCGATCGCGGCGCAACGGAAGCCTTGCGTGCCCACCGGTAGCGGCCGGCGTGCCGATCTGGTCATCACCGACGTAACGGTCTTCGACGGTGAGTCGGCGAAGCTGCGGCCGGGTCCGGTGGTCATTCGGGACGGCCAGATAATCACCGTAGGCGGCCATGTGCCCCCGGGCTTGCCGACGCTGAACGGCCGGGGAGGCACTGTCATACCGGGGTTGATCGACGCGCACTTCCACGCCTACGGCCACAGCCTCAGCCTCTTGGACCTGGACGCCCCGCGACTGAGCTACACGGCACTGGCCGCCGCGCCACGCCTGTCCGGAGCGCTCCGGCGCGGCTTCACCACTGTCCGAGACGTCGCCGGTGGCGACGGAGGGCTGGCTCGCGCCGTCGACGAGGGGCTGCTGGACTCACCGCGCTATCTGTTCACAGGAGCGGCACTGTCACAGACCGGGGGGCATGGGGACGGACGGCGACCCGACTGGGACATCTGCTCCTTCTGCGGGCACACTGCCGAAGTTGTCGACGGCGTCGACGCGTTGCGCGCCGCAGTCCGCGATCGCTTCCGTCAGGGCGCCCACGCGGTGAAGCTGCTCACCTCGGGCGGAGTCGTGTCGCCGACCGATCCGTTGCACTCCGTTCAATACTCGGCGGAGGAGATCGCCGCGGTCTGCGAAGAGGCTTCCCGGCGGGGCAGTTACGTGGCAGCACATGCCTACTCGGCGCGCGCCATACGGCATTCGGTCGAGAACGGCGTGCGGTCGATCGAGCACGGAAACTTCCTGGATGGTCCTACCGCCGAGTTGATGGCTGAGCAGGGCTCGGTGTTGGTGCCCACTCTGGTCGCCTACGACGCGATGGATCGGCGGGCCGCCGACCTGGGCATGGACCCGGTCTCGCAGGACAAGAACCTCCAGGTGCTGGAAGCAGGTGTCACCTCACTGGATATGGCCGAGCGCGCCGGGGTCACCATCGGATTCGGCACGGACCTGATGGGTCCCCTCGAGAACGACCAGTTGATTGGCCTGCGCCTGCAGACTGACGCCACCGGCGTCCTGGAGACCCTGCGATCGGCCACCTCACGCAATGCGGCCATCCTCCGCCGCGAAGACCTCGGCCGGGTAATCGCGGGCGGGGTCGCCGATCTCGTCGTGCTGACCGACAATCCCTTAGACGATCCTTCTGCCCTGTGGAGAGAGGATTCCAGAGTCGCCGTGATCCAGGCGGGCGCGGTCGTCGGCTGACCGAGGGCAGGGTGTATGACGTCAGCCCACAAACCGACAGGAGCACTTATGTCCGACAGCGCCGGAGTCCTGCGGACCACTGCCGCCGACCGTGACAGCCCAATGCGGGGTCTGTGGCTCACGGTCCTCACCGCCGACTTGATCGAGGGGATACTGCCCGACCAGGTGGACTGGATCGGAGTCGACCTGCAACACGGAGCACTTGAGGTGGGACACCTTACGCCGTTGCTCCGGGTCTGCCGCGCGCCTGTATTCGCGAGGACGCGCAGCGCGGACCCCGCGCACCTGGCGCGTGTTCTCGACACCGGTGTGGCCGGCGTCATCGTGCCGGGAGTCGGCTCGAGCGCGGAGGCCGCCGCACTTGTCTCCGCGTGCCGCTTTCCGCCCGAGGGCCGTCGCAGCAGCGGCGCATCGCGGAGTGCGGTAGTCGGAAGCCCGGCTCATCCGTTGTTGCTGCCGATGGTCGAAACCCGCGAGGGTTTGTCCGAGGCGGACGGGATCGCCGGATGCAACGGGGTTGACGGCATCTTCGTAGGCCCCTACGACTTGTCGCTCGCGCTCGGCCGTTCGGGCGTCCTCGACAGCGAAGTCATTGCAGCCATCAATGTGGTCATCGATGCTGCCCACCGGCACGGGGTCCTCGCTGGAGTCTTCTCGGGGAACACGAGCCTCGAACCACTGCTGCCCAGGCTGGACCTGCTCGCGGTGGACACGGACCGCACAGCGTTTAGGCTCGGCCTTGACCGACTCTTCCCGTTTGGCGTTGCCAACTGAGTTCACCCTACCCCGGACCTGCCACGAGGGGCCGACACGTGATGTACGGCCCCTCGTGACAACTGGGTCAGTTGAACTGGCTGCCCGGGTGGTAGCGCTTGACCAGCTTCAACGTGTTCTCGTCGGTGTGGTGCATCGTCTCGCCGGTCTGGGCGAGCTTGAGCACCAGGTCCGAGGTGTAGCTGAAGGTCTCCGGATCCTTGATCGAGAAGACGCTCTTGAAGGCGGTGATCTCCGCCCGCTCCAGCAGGTAGGGGTTCTGCAGGATGCCGAAGTCTGCGGCACCCGGCGTCGCGTCGAAACGCAACTCGGTGTCACCGATCCCCGCGCTGCTGCCCGCGAGGATCGCGATGCCACGGCCGAAGACGACGTTGCGGATGACGATCTTGCGCTCGCGGTCCCACAACAGGAAGCCGATCTCGTCGTGGAAGGGGTCCATTGCCTCTTCACCGTGGCGCCATGCCGTCATCGAGTAGTTCAGGCCCCAGAGCACCTGACGGCCGTTCTCCTGGATCGGGATCGGCTTGAACTCCGCCTTCTCGAAGTAGCCCGTCTTGGAGGTCTCGTCCTCCTTGTTGTGGTAGGAGAGGTCGACGCCGACGTCGCCTTCCCACTCTCCGACCAACGGGGTGAGCGGACCCAACTTCTGCGGGCCTTGAATGATCTCGGACATGGGGGTGTGCCTTTACTCTCGCATTTTCGTTTTTACTACTGCCGTTTTTGCAAGCTAGCACCACCGCATCGGCCCGATTGCGGCAAGTCTCGCTTTGCGACCGAGGTCCCCCGGTTACGCTCCCGTCATGGGGGTCGCCGACACGCAGGGACTGACGATGCAGTACCCCCGCGTCCGGGCACTCGACGACCTCACACTGAGCGTCCCCGAAGGCATCACCGGCGTCATCGGCGTCAACGGCGCCGGCAAGTCGACCCTGATCAAGATCCTGCTCGGGCTGCTGCAACCGACGGCCGGCACGGTCCGGGTGCTCGGCATGGACCCGACCGTCCAGGGAGCGGACGTGCGCGCTCTGCTCGGCTACATGCCCGAGCACGACGTCCTTCCCGGCGACGTCTCCGCCGCCGACTTCGTCATGCACATGGCGATGATGTCCGGGCTGCCGCGCAGCGCCGCCCGCGAGCGCACGTCGGACGTACTGCGTCACGTGGGCCTCGCCGAGGAGCGCCATCGCCCGATGGGCGGCTACTCGACCGGCATGAAACAACGCGCCAAACTGGCGCAGGCGATCGTGCACAGCCCGCACCTGGTGCTGCTGGATGAACCCACCAACGGTCTGGACCCTCGCGCGCGCGACGACATGCTCGAGCTGATCGGCCGCATCGGCCACGACTTCGGCATCTCCGTGATGGTGACCAGCCACCTGCTCGGCGAGCTCGAGCGCACCGTCGATCACGTGATCGTGATCAACGCCGGTCGCCTGTTGCGCGCCGAGCGCACGACGGACCTGACCCACACCACCGGGAACGTGCTCATCGAAGTGCTCGGGCCGCCCGGCAGCGACCGCACCATCGGGCAGGCGTTGCTGGACCGTGGCGTGCAGGCGTGGCCGGTGGGCGACCGCATCGAGGTCCAGGTCGAACGCCCCGAGACGCTGGACCTGATCCGCGACCTGGTCGCCGAGCGGGGTCTCGGTCTCGTGCGTCTGCAGGAGGTCCACCACAGCCTCGAGGAAGTCTTCGCACAGAGCGGAGGGACGCAAGCGTGAGCGACACGACACCGCGTGGCGTCATCCATGACATCGGCTATCGCCCGTTCACGGGCAAGCGACAGACGACGGCCGCCGTGGCCTGGTCGCTCTACCTGCTCTCCCTGCGGCACTGTTTCGGCCTCGGCCGATCCGGCAAGTCCAAGGTGATGCCGTGGCTGGTCACCGCGTTGCTGCTGGTGCCCGCCCTCGTGCTCGCCGGCTTGCTGCTGCAACTGAACAAGATGTCGCTGTCCGATCAGGCCGACCTCTTCGCGCCACTGGCCAACTACTTCGGCTTCCCCTACTGGACCCAGCTGCTGATCACCATCTTCGCGGCCGCGCAGGCTCCGGTGCTGTTCGCCCGCGACCTGCGCTATCGCACGGTCGTGCTCTACTTCGCCCGGCCGCTGTCGCGCACCGCCTACATCGTGATGCGCCTGGCCGCACTCGCCACCGCACTGTTCGCCGTGGTCGCGGTCCCGCTGACCATCTGGTATGCCGCGGCCATGAGCGCCGACGTCGACCACGGCGAGCACACCGGGCACTACCTGGCCGCGATCGTCGGCGTCGCGATCCTGGCCGTGCTGCTGTCGACGTTCTCCGCGATGGTCTCGGCCGTCACAACACGCTCGGGCCTCGCGGTGACCGCGGTCATCGTCGCCCTCATGCTCACCTCGGGCATCGTCACGTCCGTGCAGGGTGCGGCGTACGACGCGGGCAACCAGACGCTCAGCTTCATCGGCGCGCTCTTCAATCCGTTCACCGTCGCCGCCGAACTCATCAGTGGCGCGTTCGACCAGCCGACTCCGTCGGAGTCCGTGTTGCACCCGGGCAGCGGCTGGACGATCGGCTTCGCGGTCGCCGCGTTCTGCTGGGCGGCCGGCTCGACATACGTCCTGCTCCACCGCACCCGGAAGGCAGCGTCGATATGACCATCCCGCGGCACCCCGCGAAGTCCGCCTCCGCCACTTCAGAGGGATCCCGGTCGTGAGCGACCTGGTGCTGACCGACGTGTCCCGCTGGTACGGCAACGTGGTCGCGGTCAACGACGTCAACATGCAGATCGGGCCGGGCATCACCGGCCTGCTGGGCCCGAACGGCGCCGGCAAGTCCACGCTGCTGTCGATGATGGCCGGGCTGCTGCCGCCGTCCAGCGGCACGGTCACCATCGACGGTCAACCCACCCGCGGGAACATCGCGATCTACCGAAGGATCGGCCTGGTCCCGGTGCAGGAGTCGCTCTACGACTTCCTGACCGGCACACAATTCGTCCGGCTCAACGCCGACCTGCAACGGGTGGCCACGCCGCACCCCGCCACCGAGCACGCGATCCGCCTGGTCGAGATGACCGACGCCGCCGACCGGAAGATCTCGACCTACAGCAAGGGCATGAAGCAGCGCATCAAGGTCGCGTCGGCCCTGGTGCACGACCCGGACATCCTGCTGCTGGACGAACCGTTCAACGGCATGGACCCGATCCAGCGCCGTCACATGATGGATCTGCTGCGCGAGTTCGCCGAGCAGGGCCGCACGATCGTCTTCAGCTCGCACATCCTGGAGGAGGTCGAGCAGATCGCCCGCCACGTCGAGGTGGTCGTGGCCGGCCGGCACGCGGCCAGCGGTGACTTCGCGGCGATCCGCCGGTTGATGACCGATCGGCCCAACCAATACCGGGTCCGCAGCTCCGACGACCGCACGCTCGCAGCCCTGCTGCTCGCCGACCCCGCCGTGCGCGGCGTGCGGCTGCGGGGCGACACCGCGCTCGAGGTGGAGGCCGACGACTTCGGTGCGTTCGCGACCCTGGTGCCGCGGGTCGCCCGCGCCGACGGCATACGCATCCTGGAGCTCACCCCGACCGACGAGTCGCTGGAGAGTGTCTTCAGCTACCTGGTGAATGACGCCCCACGAAGTTCTCCCCCGCTTCGCTCCGCCGATACTTCGCCGGGACCCCAGGCATGAACGGCTCGATCCTGCGGCTGGGACTGCGCTCGCTGTTCGGGCGCGCCCGCGTCTGGCTGATGGTCGCGATGCCGGTGATCATGATCCTGCTCGCGGGCGTCATCCGCGCTGCCTCGGAGGGCACCATGGACGACGCGCACGCCGAAAGCTTCCTGCGGGTCTTCGGCGTCGGGATCGTCGTGCCGGTCGTCGCACTCGTGGCCACGACGACACTGATCAACTCCGAATTCGACGACGGCTCGATCATCTATCTGCTGACCAAGCCCATCTCGCGCCTCACCATCATCGGCAGCAAGGCCGCCGTCGTGCTCGGTGCCGGACTCGTCTTCGCGGCGGCACCGATGCTGCTGGCCGGATTCGTGCTGATCGGCGGTTCGTCACGGGTTGCGGTGGCGGCGCTGGTGGGCGGTGCCGTCTCGACGGTCGCCTATGTCGGGATCTTCACCGCGCTGGCCACCACGATGAAGCGCAGCATCATCGGCTGCCTGCTCTTCTGGCTGCTGTGGGAGTCCACCCTCTCGTCCCTGCTGTCGCCGGTGAAGTGGCTGTCCGCCCGGGCGTGGGGCACCGCCGTCATCCAGCATCTCGCGTCGGCGCCGGGCGATGGCAAACCCGCCGTGCCCCTGCTGTATGCCGTGCTCGGCGCCGTGATCGCGTTCATCGCCGGGATCGCCCTCGCGGGGCAGCGACTCGCCTCGATGACGATCTCCGAGGAGTAGCGCTCGATCACTCCGACAAGTAGCGGACGACGGCATGCACCCTGCGGTGTTCGTCGGGGGTGTCGTGCAGGCCCAGGGCGGCGTAGATGTGTGAGATGTGTTGCACGACGGCCTTTTCGGTGATCGTGAGCAACCGGGCTATCGACGCGTTGCTGCGCCCTTCGGCCATGGCCGCGAGCACCTCCCGCTGCCGCGCGGTCAGGCTGTCCAGTCCCCCGCGCCGGTTGCGCGCCCGGGAGATCATCAGCGAGATCACCTCCGGGTCGAGCACGGTCCCGCCGGCACACACGTGGTGTAGGTCGGCGCAGAAGGTCGGGACGTCGGCAATCCGCTGCTTGAGCAGGTAGCCGACCCGGCTGGGTGCGCCGGCCAGCAACTCGATCGCATACCGCCGCTGCAGATACTGGGACAACACGACAACTGCGACCTGCGGCATGATCGCGCGGATCTGCAGTGCCGCACGCAACCCCTCGTCGGTGTGATCGGGCGGCATCCGGATGTCGGTCACCACCAGATCCGGGTCGGTGTCGCGCGTCGCCGCGAGCAGACCGACCGCATCCCCAGCGGTCGCTACGACGTCGAAACCGCCCTGGACGAGGACCAGTGAAAGCCCCTCGCGCAGCAACACCTCGTCCTCTCCGATCACGACCCGCATGGCAGCTCCACCAGCACGCGGGTGCCTTGACCCGTCGGACTCTCCAGGCTGAGCCGCCCGCCGAGCGCGTCCACCCGGTCGGCCAGCCCGCGCAGTCCCATGCCCCCGTTGGGCTGTGCGCCACCGACCCCGTTGTCACTGACTTCCAGGGCGAGCGTCTCGCCGAGACGCGCCAACCGGACGGTGAGCGCCGAAGCACCGGCGTGCTTCACCGCATTGCCCAGTGCCTCCGCGACGATGAAGTATGCCGTGTTCGACACCAACGCGGGCAGCCGCTCCGGCACGTCGAACTCCAGACTGGTCGGCACCGGGATCCGGTCGACCAGGTCCTCGGTGGCTTCGGCGAGGCCGCGCTCGACCAGCGGTGCGGGCATCACCGACCGCACCAGATTGCGCAGGTCAGCCGCCGCCTGATCGATGTGACCGCGCAGCACGACCGCGGCAGCCGCGGTCGCACCCGGCGTCCCCGGCTGAGCGGCGAGTTGCTGTGCCTCCAGCGCCAGCAGCACCAAGTCTGCCTGCAGCCCGTCGTGCAAGTCCTGTGCGATCCGCTGCCGCTCCTGGTTCGCGGCCTGCAGGATTCGCACCCGCGACATGCGCAGCTGTACCTGCTTTGCGCGCAACTCGACCTCGAGCCGCCGCTGCTCCACCGCTATCGCGATTACCCGGGCCGCCTGCCGCACCACTGCCGGATCGTCGACCAGCGACTCGTCATACACGATGGCCCCGATGTGCCTGTCGCCGAACTCGACCGGAGCGAAGCCGCACCCGGCTCCACCGTGCGGCAGATCGACCACGCTGCCGTCCTCGGCGACGTGCACTTCGGTGTCAGGCATCCAATAGAGCAGCCGAGCCGTGTTGTCGCCGAGGGCTCTGGCAAGTGCCGAGGTGAGTGACACCAGGCTGGTCCCGCCGGAGCCCAGCCACGCACTGAGCTCGGCCAACTCACCGGTCCGGGCGAAGCCGCCGCGCAGCGTCGCAACCACGAACGCGACCGGAACGACCGTCAGCAGCGCGATCTGGATGTCAGACACGATGATCGCTGAGGTCCCGGCCAGCTGGATGAGGTTCGACACCAACGGGGTGAGCAGCACGACCACGACGCCATACGTGTACAACATCCCGAGGACGCGCCGGCGGGGACCGGTCGCCGCACGCATCCGCCCGACCAGGATCCACGTGGTCAGCGCCATGACCCCCATGCCGACGACCTTCTGCACCGTCAGGGCAAGGGCGGCAAGGTCGGGACGATCGGCGACGGCGAGGACTCCCCCTGGGCTGCCGGTCGGATCCAGCGTGTAGAGCGGCATCTGCAGCAGCAGACACACGGCGTAGCCCGCCAACACGGTCCAGCGCGAGATGCGCGACCGCAATCGCCCGGACGGAAAGGCGAGCAGGAGGTGGACGACCACACCCAACGGCACGGTCGCCATGACGAGCCCGACCACGGCGAGCGACGTGGGCCTGGCCGACACCAGCCCCGTCAGCAGCCAGACCGCGGCGCCGCCGACCAGGACGACCGCCAGATGATTGCTCGGCCGACGCCACCACGCCAGCAGACCTGCTCCGGCATGAACCAGGCCCGCCGCGGGGGGCAATGCCGTCTCCCACAGTGGTGCCGCCGGTTGGTCGGCGAGCAGAGCCACCTCGGCACCGGCGACCAGGACGAATCCGATGCCCAGGCTCACCAGCGCGACGCCCAGGGAGCGGGCCACCGGCGGGTGCTCTCCTCGGCCACTGCTCACACGCTCAGTGTGGCCCTGCCCCGTTGTGCGAGAGAGCGGTTCGGCGAACTCAGGGAAAACACGAGACCCAGCCCGCGTGCGGATACAGGACCCAGGTCCATTGCCGCGAGCCGAAACCCGGAGCAGTGTTGTCCGAGGGTCGCGGAGTCGCCGCACGGGGATGACCCTCTGCTGTTCCAGCGAAAGGACCTGGGTTTTATGTCGATCAATCATTGGCGACTTGCGGTTGCGGGCGTGGCGGCGACGTCGACAGCACTCATCGGACTAGTGGTGGCGTCCCCGACCGCCCACGCGGACGCCACCACTTGCACCGCCAATGCCGGTGGCTCCGGGTTGTCGGCGGCGGTCGTGGCGCTCGCTCACGAGACGATCGCGAACCGCACGATCGACGCCAGCACGTGCGACATCGGCATCTACGTCGGTCCGGGTGCGTCGCACGTGACGATCTCCGGAGTCACCGTGGAGAACGCGGGCTTCCAGGGCATCTTCGCCGAGAAGACGTCGCACCTGACGGTTGAGCGGTCAACGGTGACCGGCAACGGATTCCGCACTGTCGACGCGTCGGCCGACCCGCTACCGGGCAATGGACTGCACTCGTACGTCGGTCAGTCGTTCGCGATCAGTCTCTTCGGCGTTTCCCAGTCGTCCGTGGTCGGGAACGATGTCCACAACAACGGCCGCGGCGGCATCGGGCTGATGGACAACGGCGCCAACGACCCCGGATGGCTGATGCAGAACCAGAATCCGAACGCACCACTGGTCGCGTCGACCCACGACGTCATCGCCGGCAACCACACCTGGGCGAACTACAGCGGGTGCGGCATCGTGGTGGCCACCCAGAATCTCGGCGGCCACCTGGCGAACCTGCAGGTCACCGGCAACACAATCGCCGGGACGATCGGCCAGTTCACCCAGTCGGGACCGGACATCGGCGGCATCGTGGTCGCCGCGGATCTACCGAATTCGACCGTGTCCAACGTCAATGTGACGAACAACTCGGTCTCCGAGTCATTCGAAGGCGGGATCATCGTCAACGCCGAGGCCTTCAACTCTGCGACCAACCGCGTCCAGGTCTCCGGCAACTCGGTCCGAGCGAACAACTGGGGGTCTCTGGAGGCCCCCGCTATGGCCGGCGTCCTCGTCTACGCCAACCCGGCACCCATCCCGCCCGGCACCGACGCCCCACGCAACGTCGCGACGACAGTCACCGGAAACACCATCAGCGAGCAGTTCTACGGCATCTGGTCACTCGGCGACTACGCACCGAAGACGGCCGGCAACACGATCTCGGTCACCTCGGGAGGGACGCCAATCTTCCACGGCTGACATCCGCGTATGACAAAGGGATCGCTCGTCAGCTGGCGCTGGCGACCCAGCGCATCGGGTCACCCCAGCCGAGGTCAGTGATGCCGTGCTTGTCCAGGGCGAGCGCGACCAGGGTGCGGCGGTGCGCCGCGAAGGTCAGCACGTGCGCGATCATCCCGCCGTAGGTGAACACCTCCGCGTGCTCGCAGGTCGCGTCCACGAACGTGTCGTCGAGTTCGTCGTGCTCGATCGCGTGCCGGACATTGGCCACGAAGCGCGGGCCCTCGGCCGCGAGGCGGGACCGCAGGGACGTCACGGACTCGTGCTGCTCGACGTCCCAGTCGTATTCGTGGTCGGCCATGGCGGCGTTCCACATGCCCATCTGACCGACGAGCCGGGACAGCAGCCGCCGGAGCGTCATCTCGTCCGGATCGTCGTCGAGGCCGTATTCGATGCGCTCGTCGAGCTGGTCATCGGTCAACCTGCTTGCGCGGTCGATGAATTCACCGGTCAGCCAGATGTGGTGATCGATCATCTTGGTGAGTAGTTCCATGGCGCTGACGCCTCCTCGTCCCGGGAGCCGCAGCCCGCCGGGTGGTTGGAAATGAACACCGTTGTCCGCGGGGATCTTGAATCCCTTCGGCCGGCAACGGAAGTCGCGTGGTGTGACACTGAAGTGGCGCGCGAACGCGCGGGTGAACGCCTCGTGCGAGGCGTAACCCGCCTCGATCCCGACGTCCAGGATCCGCTGCCGGGTGGTGATGAGCCGGTAGGCCGCGCGCTCCAGCAGCAGTCGCCGGCGCAGCGCAGCGGGCGGCTCACCACCCACCGCCGACACGATGCGGTCCAAGTGGAACCGCGAGGTGTAGAGCCGCTCGGCCAGTCGCGCCGGAGAGGTCTCGCGATCGTCGAGCGTGTCGGCAAGTGCGCCGACATACCGGCCGAAGAGGTCGGCCTGCCTGCTCGTCGGGATGGCGATGGAGCTCATGGGAAGAGCATGACGCACCCGGGCGCCACCTGACTTGATCGCGCTTGCCGGGCTTTCAGTGCGGGTCGGGCGTCATCCGGCCCGCCCTGGCCGCACGCAGCGCCGCGATCCCCTGAGGTATGGCGGCGCACGCCAGCACCGTCATCGCGATCGTCCAGGACCCGGTGCTGTCGTGCACCGCCCCGATGACGATCGGGCCGGCCGCGGCGAGCACGTAACCCACCGCCTGCGCCATACCGGAGACCTGACCCGCCTGTCCCGCAGAATTGCTGCGCAACACCATGAACAGCAGCGCCAGCCCGATGCCGCACCCGGGCCCGATCATGATGATGCCGGCCCACAGCGCCGACCAGCCGGGAACGCCCAGCAGGCCCACGAAACCGAGCACGCTGACCCCGAGGGAGCCGAGCGTGATCGCGCGCTGGTCGGTGAACCTGCCGGCCACGATCGGTGCGAGCAACGAACACGTCAGCCCGACGGTCTGGGCGATCGCGAGGACCGCACCCGCCGCTCCGGTCGACATGCCGCGCTCGTCGATCAGGAACTTCGGCAGCCAGGCGCCGAAGGTGTAGAAGATCAACGACTGGGAACCCATGTAGATCGTGATGGCCCAGGCGGTGCGGTCCCGCCATACCCGACTCGACGGCCTGGTCGCCGCCACCGTGTGAACCCGGCGCAACTGGGGCAGCCACTGCACCATCGAGACGACGACCAGCAGCCCCCACGCCGCCAGTGTCAGCCGCCAGTCACCGCCGAGGCCGTGATCGATCGGCACCGTCAACCCGGCGGCGACCGCGGCCCCGCCGGACAGGGTCATCGAATACAGCCCGGTCATCAGGCCGGACCGGTGCGCGAAATCTCGCTTGATCAGGGCCGGCAACACCACGTTGCAGACCCCGATGCCCGCACCGACCAGCACCGACCCGGCGAAGAGCGCGGCAGCCGACGACGCCAGCCGCAGCGCGATACCGGCCAGCAGGACCGCCAGCGCCGCGAAGATGGTGCGCTCGATGCCGAAGCGGTGCGCCAGCCGGGGCGCGACCGGCGCGGTGACCCCGAAGAACAGCACCGGCAACGTGGTCAGCAGCCCGGCGGTCGAGCTGCTGAAGCCGAAGCTGTCGGAGATGGTGTCGATCAGCGGCGACACCGACACGACAGCCGGCCGGAGGTTGGCGGCGACCAGCATGATGCCGAGCGCCGCCATCACGGCCCTGCCGCCGCTCAGCGGGCGTTCGGCTGCGCTCGCCGCCGGTGTTTCGTCGAGCGCAGCCATCTGCCGAACCTAACGCCCGGCCTCCGCATGTCGAGACGCGAGGTCGTATGCCGAGACCTCGCGTAGATGGCCCGTCAGCCCCGGGCGTGCGCGTCGGCGCTCTCGTCGCTGCGCTTGGCCAGCCGCAGCCAGGTCTCCACGACCGTGTCCGGGTTCAGTGACATCGACTCGATCCCCTGGTCCAGCAGCCACTCGGCCAGGTCCGGGTGGTCCGAGGGTCCCTGGCCACAGATGCCGACGTACTTGCCGCGGTCACGGCACGCCTTGATCGCCATACCGAGCATCGCCTTGACCGCCGGATTGCGCTCGTCGAAACCCGCTGCGACCAGGCCGGAGTCACGGTCCAGGCCCAGCGTGAGCTGGGTCATGTCGTTGGAGCCGATCGAGAACCCGTCGAAGTGGTCGAGGAACTTGTCGGCGATGACGGCGTTGCTCGGGATCTCGCACATCATGATCACCTGCAGGTCGTTCTCACCGCGCTTCAGGCCGTACTTCGCGAGCAGGTCGATGACCCCCTCGGCCTCTT
>Ga0164242_10004163_pt1 | contig 16292 bp, 15 predicted proteins | sample OricomgcompostMG_FD_108783 | JGI IMG/M metagenome (GOLD analysis project Ga0164242, IMG submission 108783) | Miracle-Growth compost microbial communities from Emeryville, California, USA - Original compost - Miracle growth compost (MG) ... | reverse complement strand
GTGCGCTCCATGCCGGCCTTCAATGGCGAGTATGTCTTCTCGCCATTGTCGACGGTCGGATGGTCTTCGGGGAGCGGAATCGGAAGGTCGGGGAAGTCATCGGGTCCGGTCGCGATGTCGAGGTAGCTGCCGTTGGCCCCGACGTACACGGACCCGGTCGAGATGACGACCAGCGAGCCGACATCCCCGGCCAGCTTCGCGAGTTGGTGGGCGTGTTGCGTGTCGAACGCGGCCGCGTCGATGACGAGATCGTGACCGCGTGCGAGCTCGAGCAGGGCATCCGTGTCAGAGCGGTCCAGCCGCACCGTCGTGACGTCACGTTCCGTCAGCGCCGGGTCCCCATGGTGCGCGCCGCGGTGCGCGACCATCACCGACCAGCCGTGGTCGGTAAGCGTGCGCGTCGCGGCGACACCGATCTGACCGGTGCCGCCGATGATGAACGCCGTGCGTCCGCTCGCCATGCATCAACGCTAAGACCATCGACCGCGCCGCGCGAGGGGCCGCTTCGATCCGGGCTTTACGGTGCGGCGACCGGCTGCACCATGAGCAGGTGGACGTCCTTGTTCGTGCACGCGGTCAGACCGGATGCCTTGACGAAGACCGCGTCGTAGGAGTGCGGCGGGTAGATACGCAGGCCGTCCGCGGTCTTCGGTGAGCATCCGGCGAAGTTCTGCGCCTGCTCGATCTTCAGCTGCGCCTGCACGGCGTCGCCCGGCTGCAGCGTATGCGACGTGATCGACACTGACTGGTCCTCATCGGCCGCCGCGCCGAGCTGGGTGCCGTTGCCGTCGCCGACGAACGAGACGCCAGGAAAGCCGTGCAGCTCGCAGGCTCCAGAGCCCGTGTTGGTGAAGACGATCGGCCTCACCGAGCTGCCGGCTGCGCCGCTGGCGGCCCCGAGCGTCACCTTCAGATCGCCGACGGCGCAGGTTGTGATCGCCGCGGTCGTGGTCGCCGTCGGCGATGGCGTCGGTGACTGACTTGTCGCCGTCGGGCTGGGCGAGGTGGATGTCGGCGTCGGGCCCGGCGTGCGGGCCTGGGCAACGAGCATCCAGATCACTGCCACGATCAGCGCAGCGACCACGATCGAGAGGACCACGATCGCGATCGTCCTTCCGCGCGAGCCTCCGCCCGGTTGGTTCGGCACATGCTGGTCGGCCATCGCCTCATCGTGCCACCGGCTCCACGGTTGCGCCAGCAGGCGCGCGGGGCCGGTGCGTCAGGCTAACTAAGATAGGGCGGGAACCGTGCCGCACGATCTTGGGAGTTCCATTGGCAGAACAGTCGCGTCTCGACGCGGTCGTCACGCTCGCACAGCACCGCGGATTCGTCTTCCAAGCGGGCGAGATCTACGGCGGATCGCGGTCGGCATGGGACTACGGGCCCCTCGGCGTCGAGCTCAAGGAGAACATCAAGCGCCAGTGGTGGCGTGCGATGGTCACTAGCCGCGACGACGTGGTGGGGCTGGACTCGAGCGTTATCCTGCCCAAGCAGGTGTGGGTGGCATCCGGTCACGTCGGTGTGTTCTCCGATCCGCTGGTGGAATGCCTCAGTTGTCACAAGCGCTTTCGCGAGGATCACCTGATCGAGGCGTTCGAGGCGAAGAAGGGCCGCGAACCCGAGGGCGGCATGGATGAGATCGTGTGCCCGAACTGCGGCACGCGCGGGCAGTGGACGCCTCCGCGCGACTTCAACATGATGCTGCAGACCTACCTCGGCCCGGTGCAGGATGAGTCCGGGTTGCAGTACCTGCGGCCCGAGACGGCGCAGGGCATCTTCGTGAACTTCGCCAACGTGCTGCAGACCGCGCGCATCAAGCCGCCGTTCGGCATCGGCCAGATCGGCAAGAGCTTCCGCAACGAGATCACGCCGGGCAACTTCATCTTCCGCACCCGCGAGTTCGAGCAGATGGAGCTTGAGTTCTTCGTCGAACCAGGCGAGGACGAGCAGTGGTTCGACTACTGGATCGACCGCTCCTGGGAGTGGTTCGTCGACCTCGGGATCGATCCGGAGAACATCCGCCGCTTCGAGCATCCGCAAGAGAAGCTCTCGCACTACTCGAAGCGCACCATCGACATCGAGTACCGGTTCGGCTTCGCCGGCGAGTGGGGCGAGTTGATGGGCGTGGCGAATCGCACCGACTTCGACCTGTCGACGCACTCGGAGCACTCGGGCAAGGACCTGTCGTACTTCGATCAGAGCAAGAACGAGCGGTGGGTGCCGTATGTGATCGAGCCGGCGTTCGGTCTGACGCGTGCGCTGATGGCGTTCCTGGTCGACGCGTACCACGAGGAGGAGGTGCCGAACGCGAAGGGCGGCACCGACAAGCGCACGGTGTTGAAGCTCGACCCGCGCATCGCCCCGGTGAAGGCCGCGGTGCTGCCGCTGTCACGCAACGAGCGGCTGTCGCCGCTGGCGCGCGAGGTCGCGCACTCCCTGCGTCAGAACTGGAACGTCGACTTCGATGACTCCGGCGCGATCGGTCGTCGGTACCGTCGGCAGGATGAGATCGGTACGCCGTTCTGCATCACCGTCGATTTCGACTCCCTCGACGACAACGCCGTCACCGTGCGCGACCGCGACACGATGCAGCAGGAGCGCATCGGCCTCGACGCGCTGCAGGGCTACCTCGCGCAGCGCCTCGTCGGCGCGTAGCGCGCTGCCGCGCGCGCGTCAGCGGGCGGTGAACTCGCTCGCGAGGATGCCGTAGATCGCCATGTCGTGCCACTCGTCGTCGACCAGTTCGCGCTCGCGCAGCAGCGCCTCCTGGCGCATCCCCAGCTCGGTGCACAGCCGCGCGGATGCCTCGTTGCGGGCATCCAGCTCGGCGAAGACCCGATGCGCGCCGAGGGTACCGAAGCAGAGCGTCAGCAACGCGGTGCCGGCCTCGGTCGCCAGCCCCTGACCGTGCACGGCCGGGTGGAACACCCAGCCGACCTCGAACTGCGCGTCCTTCGCGCTCTTCAGGAACACGCTCACGTCGCCGATCACCCGGCCGTGCCCGCCGTCTGGCTCGGGCAGCTCAACGGCGAAGACCAGCCCGTCGCCGTCCTCGGTCAGACGCGACAGCGCGATGCGCTTTGCCAGCTGCTTCGCCGGCTCGTCGTGGTCGTGCACCTCCCAGCGCAGGTAGCGCACGATGTCCTTGCGCTTCTGATATGCGCTGTGCAGGTCGGTGACGTCGCTCGCCGTCAGGGGGCGCAGCAGCAGCCGCTCAGTGCGAATCTCGCAGGCCTCGTACGGCAGCGCCGCCTCGGTCTCGGCTGTCGGAGTCTCGGTCGTCATCGTTGAGCGTCCCTCTCTATGCCTGGATGGTGTGCGGTGGGTCAGGATGCCGCGGCGGCGTCGGGCGGTGCGGCCGCGGCGTGTGGCGCATGGGGACCGGAGGCGGCTTCGCTCACGGCGCAGACTTCGCTCACGGCGGGCGCCGCTTCGGGAACGATGCCGAACACGGCCTCGATGCCGGCGACGAAGTTCCGCGCGTCTCCGTCGCGGGCCAGTTCGCGCGCCCGCACCGACGGTTCGTGCAGCAGCACGCCGGCAAGGTGCCGAAGCGCCGCCTCGGTCGCTTCACTGTCCCCACGGTGTCTGGAACGTGCGATCTCAGCGTCCAGCGCGTCGAACACGTACGTGCGCAACGCCACGAGGGCGGGCTCGACGTCACGCTCTGACGCCCGCGCCGCGAACTCGGCCGCGGCATCGCCGACCATGCGCCGTGCGTCGCTCGCCGCGTTCAACTCCTCGAGCGGAGCATGCAGGCTGATCGTCTCGAGGTCGAGCAGCTCGTTGCCGGCAACCTGCGCGACGGCCGGATCGACGTTGCGCGGCAGGCCCAAGTCGATCACGAGCCGACGCTCGCGTGCGCCGGGCAGTTCGTGCGCTGCCGAGACGAGGTTCACGTCGACGATGGTCGACGGGGCGATGCTGCAGGTGATGATCACATCGGCCGTGGCGACCGCACCGGCAAGGCCGTCCAGAGGGACGGCATCCATGTCGTGCTTCGCGGCGAACGCCGCCGCTCGCCCGGTGCGGGAGAAGACGCTGACATCGATGACGCCGCGAGCCCGCACGGCGGCGAGACTCGCGGCCGCGTACGTTCCGGTGCCGATCAGCAGCACGCGCGTTGCCGCCCAATCCGAGATGCGGCTCTCCGCAAGATCCAGGGCCAGTCGCACGATCGAACGGCCGGCGCGGCTCAGCTCGGTGCCGTTCTTGACCGCGCGCGAGGTGCGCGAAGCGACCTGGAACACCCGTTCCAGGTCGGTCGTGACCGAACCTGCCGCCCGCGCCGCCTCGAGCGCGCGCCGCACCTGGCCCGCGATCTCGCCTTCGCCGACGACGACCGACTCGAGCCCGCTCGAGACGGCGAAGAGGTGTTCGGCGACGTCGTGGCCCGTGAAGATGGTGCTGGAGTCGCGAAGCTCCGCGAGCGGGATGTCCGCTGCGGTCGCGATCGACTCCAGCACAGCATCCGAGACGCCGGCCGGAGCATCCCGCACGTCGAGGTAGGTCTCGAACCGATTGCAGGTCGCCAGCACGACGGAACCCGCGATCAGCTCGTCGTGCGCACGCAATGCCGATCCGACCGCGGCGGAGTGGCGTTCGAGTCGTTCGAGCAGGTCGAACCGCGCGGTGCGGTGACTCGAGGTGAAGCAGAGGAGCACGGTTTCGAGGGTACGCTCGCCCGTCGCCATCTTCGAATCGGCGGCGCTCCTCTCGTTGTGAAGGCATCCGGATGCGGTTGTGAAGGCACGGCGCGGCCCGGGCGCGGAATTCCGGATGCCGTCAGCGGCGGATGCCTTCACAACCAGAGTGAATACAAGCGGTGCAGCAGGGTTTGACAGAATCGACGGGTGAGATCTGACACGGCGCTCGACGCCGCCCACCCCCTGCAGACCGGGCGCACGGCATCCGCCCGCTTGATCGAGGCGTATGGGGGTCACCGTCCGGCAGTGACGCCCGTCTGGTTCATGCGGCAGGCGGGCCGCTCGCTGCCGGAGTATCGCGAGCTTCGCGTCGGCAACAGCATGCTCGACGCCTGCCTCGACCCGGAACTCGCCAGCGAGATCACGCTGCAACCGGTGCGCAGGCACCGCGTGGATGCCGCGATCTTCTTCAGCGACATCGTGATCCCATTGCGCCTGGCAGGGGTCGATGTCGACATCGTGCCGGGAAAGGGGCCGGTGCTCGGTTCGCCCGTGCGCACCGGGGCGGATGTTGCGGCACTGCCGGCGCTGGATGCGGCTGCGCTCGCGCCGGTGGTGGAAGGCGTGCGCCGCACCGTCGGGGCGCTGGAACGGGTTGGCGACGGAGACACCCCGCTGATCGGCTTCGCCGGCGCGCCGTTCACGCTCGCCGCCTACCTCGTCGAGGGCGGGCCGTCGAAGGACCACATCCGTGCCCGCACGATGATGCACGCCGACCCGGATGCCTGGGCCGGGCTGATGGAGTGGGCCGCGGATGTCACCGGCACATTCCTGCGCGCACAGCTGATGGCCGGGGCGAGTGCCGCGCAGCTGTTCGACTCGTGGGCGGGAGCGCTCTCGCTGGATGACTATGTGCGGCATGTCGCGCCGGCATCGGCGCGCGCACTCTCCCACGTGCGCGGACTGCGCTACGGGGCGTCGGACGAAGCGCGAAACGTGCCCATCGTGCACTTCGGCGTCGGCACCGGCGAGCTGCTCGGTGCAATGCACGACGTCGGAGCGGATGTCATCGGCGTCGACTATCGGGTGCCGCTGGATGAGGCGAGCAGACGGCTCGGCAATATTGTGCCGTTGCAGGGCAACGTCGATCCTGCGATGCTCGATGCCCCGTGGCCGGTGCTCGAGACCCACGTGCGCGACGTGATCGAGCGCGGACGCAGCGCGCCGGCACACGTGCTCAACCTGGGGCACGGCGTGCCGCCGACCGTCGACCCAGGCGCGCTGACCCGATTGGTCGAATTCGTGCACCGCCTGGGATCATGACGACGCCGACCGCGCTCGAGCGTGCCATCGAGGAGTCGCCGACGCGCGTGGTGGTCGTCGGTGGCGGCATCGCCGGCCTCGTTGCCGCGCGCGATCTTGCGCGGCCCGGGTTCACGGTCACGGTGCTCGAGGCATCCGAACGCCCCGGCGGTTCCGTCGCGGAACATATCGTCGCCGGCGTGCGACTGGACGCGGGAGCGGAGAGCTTCGCAACCCGCGGCGGCCACGTCGCGGCCCTGATCGGTGAGCTCGGCCTCAGCGATCAGATCGTCACGCCCAATCCCGCGGGAGCGTGGCTGCAGACGCCGCGCGGTGCCGTTCCCGCTCCCAAAGGCGGGCTGCTCGGCATCCCGAGTGTGCCGCTGGCCCGCGACGTGATCGCGGCGATCGGCTGGCGCGGCGCGTTGCGCGCGTACCTCGACCGGCTGATGCCGGTGCTGAAGATCGGTCAAGAGCGCGACTTCGGTCGCCTCGTGCGTCGGCGGATGGGGCGTGCCGTGCACGACTGGCTGGTTGCGCCGGTGACGGGCGGCGTGTACTCGGCCGACCCGGATCTGATCGACACCGTCGCCGTCGCACCCGGCCTGAACGAGGCACTCACGCGCGCCGGCTCGCTCTCCGGCGGAGTCGCGTTGCTGCGAGCGGATGCCCCCGGCCCGGGGCGGGCGGACGGTTCCAAGCGCGCGACCTCGGCCGCCGGCGCGAATGGCGGCGGTAGACCCGGCTCGGCCGTCGGCGGACTCGCGGGCGGGATGTCACGGCTGATCGACGCGCTTGTCGCGGACGTCGGCGCGCGCGGCGGCGTCGTGCGCACCGGCGCACGCGTGGTCGCACTCGGCCGCGGAAGTCGGCCGGACGACGGCGCGCCCGGCGCCGCGGGCCACGAGGCCGGTGCGGCTGGCGCCGGCGCGCCCGGCCCCGGTGCGTCCGGCGACGCGGACGTGGGCTCCGACGGCCGCGATGTGTCGGATGATCTGCCGGCGCCGTGGTGCGTCGAGCTGGCCGACGGGGAGCGGATCGACGCGGATGTGGTGCTGATCGCGACGCCCGTCGAACCGGCGCTCACACTGCTCAGCGGAGCATCCGATGAGCTGGCCTCGCTCGCCGGCCTCGACTGGGCTCAGGCGACGGACGTCGAGCTGGTGACGCTGGTGCTGGATGCGCCGGAACTGGATCGTGCGCCGCGCGGAACGGGACTGCTTGTCACCGAGGACGCTCCCGGGGTGCGGGCGAAGGCGCTCACTCACGCGAGCGTCAAGTGGTCGTGGTTGGCCGACGAGCTGCCCGCGGGCCGGCACGTGATCCGGCTGTCGTACGGTCGCCCGGCACGTCACGACGCCGGTGCGCCGCCGACCGCCGAGCTCGACGGCGCAACGCTGCGCGAGACGGCGCTCGCCGACGCGAGTGCGCTGCTCGGTATTCCGCTGGCGGCATCGATGCTGGTCGACTGGGATCGGATGCGTTGGAGTACTGCGCCGCCGACCATCATTCGCGGCCAACGGGCACGCATCGACGCCGTCCGGTCGGCACTCGACCGGATCGACGGGCTCGAGGTCGCCGGCTCGTGGCTGTGTGGGACCGGTACCGCATCCGTGGTGCCGGATGCAAGGGCGGTCGCAGCACGCATCCGGGGTCTACGCTGGAAGATGTTGACCGAAGAGGACTGACGACAAGGGGGCACCATGAAGGGGAAATTGCTCTTCGTCGCGGGGCTGGGCGTGGGCTATGTGCTCGGCGCTCGCGCCGGTCGCAAGCGGTACGACCAGATCGCGGCCGCGGCACGTAAGGTCTGGGAGACGCCGGGCGTGCAGAGGCAGGTGCATCAGGCGCAGGACTTCGCCGCCGAGAAGGTGGGCGACATCCCCGGTGCGCTGATCGATGCAGGCAAGAAGGCCGTGGCGTCCGTCGTGTCCGCGCGGAAGGATGCATCCGCCTCGTCTGACAGTGGGTCCGAACCGGAGACGAGCACCACGGTCGTCAAGGCCTCGACGGCGAAGCGGACCTCGACGAAGAAGCCGTCGGGTTCCGCGAAGGACGGCGCGTAGCCGCCGGGACGGTGAGGATCGTGACGAACGAATCGAGAGACACCCGGTCGTTGATCGAGCTGGTGCGCGCGCTGCCTACGCTGTTCGGCAATCTGATCAAGGCGGAGCTGAACCAGCTCAAGAAAGAACTCGCGTTCAAGGCGAAACATGCGGGAATCGGCATCGGCTTCTTTGTCGTTGCCGCGGGATTCGCGTTCTTCGCGCTCGGCGTGCTCGTGGCTGCCGCCGTGCTCGGCATCGCAGTCGTGCTACCCGGTTGGCTCTCTGCGCTGATCGTCGGCGTCGCGTTGCTGCTGATTGCCGGAGCGCTGGCGTTCGCCGGGATCCGCTTTTTACAGAAGGGGTTGCCGCCGGTGCCGACGGAGTCGGTGGAGAGCATGAAAGAAGACGTCGAGGCGGTAAAGGGGATGGGTTCGTATGATCGGTGATCCATCACTCGAGGTGCTGCGCGCCCGCGGCGAACTGACCCGTGCGCTTGACTCGATCGAGGACAGGCTCAACGTTCCCAAACGCGTGCGTGCAACCGTCCGGCGCGTCGATGAGTTCCGCAAGCGCAGTCCGGTCGCTTTCGTCGGGGCTGCTGCCGGAGCCGCGGCGGCCGTTGCCGGTGTCGCCTGGGTCGCCGTCACGGTGCTGCGACGACGCTGATCCGCTGCACGGCGCCGTCCGCGTGATGATTCACGCCTCGGCGCGACCGCTCACGCCGTCGGCGTGACCTCTCACGCTGCCCGGCGTGACCTCTCGCGCAGTGCGCGGGCCTTCCAGCGCACGATCAGCGCCTCCAGGCCCGAGTTGGGCATGTCGCGCGGATGCCCGGCGAGTTCGTCAGCGAACTGCAACTGCTCGTCGGCACTCAACGAGGCCGCCCATGGGAAGGCAGCGAGCACGCGGTCGCGCGGGTCGGCGATGCGCTGCGCCGTGACGCGCGAGCGCGACCCGGGGCGGCGCCGCGACGACGCGCCCTTGGTTTTCACGGAGTTCTCTGAATAAGCCATCACAGTCATTAACACCGGCGAGTCCGGAATTATTCACGCCGCCGTGTTCGCCGCTTTTGCTCTCACGCGCATCACGGGGGAGACTGGAGCAATGACGAACCCGGCTGCCGCCGAGGCAGCATCCGCACCGCAAACCCCCACAGCAGATCACGACCAACCCGACGGTTTCGGCCTCTGGGCCGTGCTTCGCCGCGACCCGGCGAATCCCGACGACCTGGACGGCACTGACATCCCGCCCGCCGTCAAGCAGCTCGACGAGATCGTCGCCTCCGTCGAGACCGAAGGCGTGACGCTCCGCGGCTTCTACGACACCTCGGGCCTGAAGGCCGAGGCCGACCTGATGATCTGGTTGCACGGCCCGGTGCCCGAGACCCTGCAGTGGGCGTTGCGCCAATTGCGCCGCAGCCAGCTTCTGAAGGCACTGCTCCCCACCTGGAACGCGATGGGCGTACATCGCGGCGCCGAGTTCAACAAGGCGCACGTGCCCGCGTTTCTGCGCGGAGTCGATCCGAAGAACTGGCTCGTCATCTACCCGTTCGTGCGCAGCTACGAGTGGTATCTGCTGCCCGACGCCGAGCGCAGCCGGATGCTCAGCGAGCACGGTCGCAAGGGCGCGGGGCACCGCACGGTGCTTGCGAACACCGTCGCCGCCTTCGCACTCGGCGACTACGAGTGGCTGCTGCCGATGGAGGCCGACGAGCTCGTCGACCTGGTCGACCTGATGCGCGACCTGCGGGCCACGGACGCCCGTCGGCACGTTCGCGAGGAGATCCCGTTCTTCACGGGTCGGCGCATCGAGACCGCGGAGATCCCCGAGGTGCTGCAGTGACCGCCTTCGACGGCATCCTGCTCTCCAGCTTCGGCGGGCCCGAGGGCCAGGACGACGTGATTCCGTTCCTGCGCAACGTGACGCGCGGGCGGGGCATCCCGGACGAACGACTCGAAGAGGTCGCAACCCACTACCGCCACTTCGGCGGCGTGAGTCCGATCAACCGGCAGAACCGCGAGTTGAAGGCCGCGATCGAGGCGGAACTGGCGCGGCGGGACATCCGGATGCCCGTGTACTGGGGCAACCGCAACTGGGCTCCCTACTTCGCGGACGCCGTGCGTGATGCGCACGCGGCCGGGCACGACCGCCTGCTGGCGCTCGTCACCAGCGCGTACACCTCGTACTCCGGCGTCGGCCAGTACCGGGAGGACTTCGAGAAGGCGCTCGCCGACACGGGCCTCGGCGACGAGGTCAGCATCGACCGGGTGCGCGAGTTCTTCGACCATCCCGGCTTCGTGACGCCGTTCATCGAGGGCGTCCGGGACGCGATCGCGGAATTGACGACCGGGCAGGATGCCGTCGGCCGGGATGAGATTCACCTGCTGTTCGTGACGCACTCGATCCCGACCTCCGCAGCGGATGCCTCCGGGCCGCAGTTCGGACCCGGCGGGGCATACGTCGCCCAGCATCTCGCGGTCGCCGAGGCGATCGCCGCGGCGGCAGCAGACGGCGTTCCGCGCTCGCTGGTCTACCAGTCGCGGTCGGGCGACCCGCGCACGCCGTGGCTGGAGCCGGACATCAACGACGCGATCGCCGAGCTTGCCGCCGGGGCGCGCGTCAAGGCCGTCGTGATCGTGCCGTTCGGGTTCGTCAGCGACCATATGGAGGTCATGTGGGACCTCGACAACGAGGCCACCGAGACCGCCGCGAGGTACGGCATCCATTCGGTGCGTGTTCCCACTCCGGGAACGCACCAGGCGTTCGTCGCCGGCCTGGTCGACTTGATCGAAGAGCGGTTGAACGACGTGCCGACGGCTGAGCGCCCGCATCTGACCAGCCTGGGCCCGTGGCCGGATCACGCGCCGGTCGGCACGGGAGCTGCCCGCGGCGACACCGTCGCTCTGCAGCACGCCGCCGGGGAGGCGCGCGCATCATGACCGTGTTGCGCGTCGGAACCAGGGGCAGCGCTCTCGCGCTGAACCAGACGCGCGACATCGCCGAGCGGATCGGCACCAAGGCGGGGGTCGAGATCGAGATCGTGCCCGTCACGACGCACGGCGATGTCTCGCGCGAATCGTTGGCGTCCCTCGGCGGCACGGGCGTGTTCACCGGTGCGCTGCGCGAGGCATTGCTGGCTGGGGAATGCGACCTGGTCGTGCACTCGCTGAAGGACCTGCCGACTACGCCGGCCGACGGGATCGTGCTCGCCGCCGTTCCCCGCCGCGCCGACCGGCGCGACGCGTTGTGCGCCAGGGACGGGCTGACCTTCGAGACGCTCCCGGCCGGTGCCCGCGTCGGCACCGGGTCGCCGCGCCGCATCGCACAGGTTCGCGCCGCGCGTCCGGATGTCCAGGTCGTCGACATCCGCGGCAACGTGGACAGCAGGCTCGCTCGCGTGTACGACGAAGCGACCGATGCCGAACGCAGGCTGGATGCCGTCGTGCTCGCGGCAGCGGGCCTGGGCCGGCTGGGCCGCACGGATGCGGTGACCGAGTACCTGGATGCCAACGCCTGGCCGACCGCGCCGGGGCAGGGGGCGCTCGCGCTCGAGACGCGGGGCTCGGAGGGTCGGCCCGACCTCGATCGCACCGTCGCACGAGCGCTCACGGCCATCGACCACGCCACCACGCGCGCGTGCGTGACGGCCGAGCGGGCCGTCCTGGCCGGACTCGAAGCCGGATGCTCGGCCCCGCTCGCTGCCACGGCGCTGGTCGAAGACGGTCTGCTCTTCGTCAGCGCGACCGCCTATCGACTCGACGGAACGGCGAGCATCACGAGCTCGCATGCCGCGAGCCTCGACTCGCCGGGGCTGCCGTCGCTGCTGGAAGCGGCGAACGACGCGGCCGCCCGAGTCGTTGCCGAACTGCTCGAGAACGGCGCCGGCGACTTGACCTCGGCAGGAGCAGCGCGATGACCGACAACGCGGCCGCCAAACCGCTCGCCGGCTGGCGCGTGCTCGTACCGCGCGGTGGGCCCTGGGGTGAGGCCGTGGCGACGGATCTGCGCGCTCGAGGGGCATCGCCGGTCATCGCCGCGATGATCAATTTCGCACCGACCGACGATGCTGCCGCGCTCGAGACCGCGCTCACCGCGCTCGCCGATGGCCGATTCGACTGGCTCACGGTGACCAGCGCGACCACCGTCGACGTGCTGACCGCGCACTCCGCCGTGATACCGGCATCCACCCGGGTCGCCGCGGTCGGTGAGACGACGGCCGCCGCCCTGCTGGCAGCCGGCTATCGAGCCGACCTGATCCCGGCCGAGGAGAACTCGGCCCGCGGCCTGCTGACCGAATGGGAAGCCGCGACGCACGGGGTGGTGCCGTTGCGCGTTCTGACCCTGCGCTCCGAGATCGCGAAGCCGCTGCTCACCGAAGGGCTCAAGCGGATCGGCCACGCCGTCTCATCCGTGGTCGCGTACCGGACCGTCGGCGTCGATGTCGCGGAACGGGTCGTGAACGATGTCACGACCGGTCGCATCAACGCGATTCTCGTCACCTCGGGCAGCATCGCGGCGGAGGTGCGGCGCCAGTTTCCGGCGATCCCGGAGAGCACGCTGGTCGCGGCGATCGGTCCGCGCACCGAGAAGGATGCCCGCGCCATCGGCCTGCGCGTCGACGTGGTCGCCGACGAGCGCAGCGCCGCGGCGCTGATCGACGCGCTGGAGCACGCGGCCGCCCACTGAACCCCGATCCGACATGACCGACGGCAGCATCCACCCGACGACACACCAGGCCGACGGCGCAGCAGCCCGACGGCAGAGCATCCCCGCACTGCACTCACCACGAAGGAGCGATCGACGATGACCGCCAGGCTCAGTCCCGTGCTCGACCGCGCCGAGATTCCGGCCGGTATCACCGTGCATGATCGGTCGATCGACCGCTTGGCGCGAGCGCACGACGCGTCGCATTATCTGATGGTTCCTGCCACGGTCGTCGAACCGGCGTCGGCGCAGGACGTCGCCGCGGTGTTCCGGGCGTGCGCGGCCGCCGGTCGTGCCGTGACGTTGCGTTCGGGTGGGACCAGCCTGAGCGGCCAGGGCGTGTCCGACTCGGTGCTGATCGACACGCGGCGCCGATTTCAGAACATCGCCGTGGGGCAGGACGGGGCGACGGTCACGGTTCAGCCGGGCCGCACCGTGCGGCAGGTCAATGCGCGCCTGGCGCGGTTCAAGCGGCGTCTCGGGCCGGATCCGGCGAGCGAGATCGCCTGCACGGTCGGCGGGGTGATCGCGAACAACTCCAGTGGCATGGCGTGCGGCATCCATCAGAACACGTATCGCACGTTGCGCTCGATGGTCGTCACTCTGGCCGACGGTACGACGATCGACACCGGCGCTGCGGACGCCGACGAGGTGCTGCGGCGGCTCGAGCCCGGGCTGCATGCCGGGTTGAGTGAACTACGCGACGAGGTGGTTGCACGCCCGGATCTGGTGGCCGAGATCGGACGCCAGTATTCGATGAAGAACACGATGGGGTACGGGTTGAACTCGCTGGTGGACTTTCAGCGACCGGTGGACATCCTGACCCATCTGCTGATCGGCAGCGAGGGCACGCTCGGGTTCGTGTCCGAGGCGACGTTCGAGACGGTGCCGGTGTTACCGCAGATCGCGACCGGGCTGCTCGTCTTCCCGGGCCTGCGCTCGGCCACGGCCGCCCTGCCTTCGCTGGTCGCGGCGGGGCTGGCGACGATCGAGTTGATGGATGCCGCGTCGCTGCGGGTCGCGCAGTCGCTGCGGGATGTGCCGGTGGAGATCGGTTCGATCGACGTCACCTCGCACGCGGCGTTCCTGGTCGAGCACCAGGCCGCCGACGCCGACGGCCTGTCGACGAAGACGGCCGCGTTCGACGCCGTTCTCGCGGGTCTCGATCTGGCGGTGCCGTTCGCGTTCACGACCGACCCGGCCGCCCGCGCGGCGCTCTGGCATGTGCGGAAGGGCCTGTACACCGCGGTCGCGGAGGCGCGGCCATCCGGCACGACGGCGCTGCTGGAGGACATCGCGGTGCCGGTGGATCGACTGCTGACCACGTGCGAGCAGCTGACCGAACTGTTCACGCGACACGGATACACGGACTGCGTGATCTTCGGACACGCGAAGGACGGCAACATCCACTTCATGATCGGCGAGCGCTTCGACGACCCACAGTCCGTGAAGCGGTACGAACGGTTCACGGCCGACATGGTCCAGCTGGTGCTGGACCAGGGCGGAACCCTGAAGGCCGAGCACGGCACCGGTCGGATCATGGCGCCGTTCGTGCGCCGCCAGTTCGGCGACGAACTGTATGCGGTGATGCAGCGCATCAAGAGGCTCTTCGACCCGGCGGGGATCCTGAATCCGGGGGTGCTGCTGTCGGAGGATCCCGACTCGTATCTGGCCAATCTCAAGTCGGCGCCCACCGTGGAGTCCGAGGTGGACCGGTGTGTGGAGTGCGGCTACTGCGAACCGGTCTGCCCCAGCCGTAGCCTCACCCTGACGCCGCGACAACGCATCGTGCTGCGGCGTGAGATGGCCGCCGCGGAAAGTCGTGGCGACACCGAACTGCTGGCCGAACTCACCCGCGACTACGACTACGACGGTGTTCAGACCTGCGCGGTCGACGGGATGTGCTCGGTCGCCTGCCCGGTGAGCATCAACACCGGCGACCTGGTGCGACGGCTGCGGGAGGAGACCGCGAACAAGGCCTCCGGCGCCGGCTGGGGGCTCGCGGCCAAGCACTGGGGCACGGTGACCCGGGTCGCGGGAACCGCTCTCACGGCGGCATCCGCCCTGCCCGCCCCGCTGATCACGGGCGTCACCGACCTGGGACGTGCCGTCCTGGGCGCCGACGAGGTCCCCCGCTACACGCGCGATCTGCCCCGCGGTGGCACCAAGCGGCCGCGTGGTGCGCCGACACCAGACACCGCGGATGCCGTCTTCTTCGCCGCCTGCATCGGCACTATGTTCGGGCCGGGTGGCGAGGGCCCGCGCGAGCAGAAACTCGGTAGCAGCGAGGCGTTCCGGCGGCTCTGCGAACGGGCGGGCGTGGCCATCGTCGAGCCGGAAGGTGTCGCCGAGCTGTGCTGCGGAACCCCGTGGAAGTCCAAGGGGCACCACGCCGGCTATCAGTCGATGACCGACCGCGTCCTGCCTGCGCTGCTCACGGCGAGCCGCGGCGGACAGCTGCCGATCGTCTGCGACGCGGCATCCTGCACCGAAGGCCTGGAGGTGATGGCCGAACGGGCGGTGGCGGCGGGAGCTGAATACGCGGCGCTGCGATTCGTCGACTCCGTCGCGTTCGCCCGCAACACCCTGCTCGATCGGCTCACGGTCACCGGATCGGCCGGGTCGATCGCCATGCATCGCACCTGTTCGACGACCGAACTCGGCATCAACGACGACCTCGACGCGATCGCGCAGCGCATCGGGTCCGAGGTGTACGAACCCGCGGACTGGGGATGCTGCGGATTCGCCGGCGACCGTGGGATGCTGCATCCCGAGCTCACGGCATCGGCAACCGAGCCCGAAGCGGCCGAGATCACCGCGCGCGACTTCGACGTCTACGTGTCCGCGAACCGCACCTGCGAACTCGGCATGAGTCGGGCCACCGGCAAACCCTACGTGCACATCCTCGAAGCGCTCGAGCGCTGCACCCGCTGAGTTGAGTCGCATCCGCTGAGCTGCGCGGATGCCACGTGGCGGCTTCTCGTAGACCGGCGAACATGAGATACACCGGTGAATCGTCGTCACGGATGCCGGTGGATCGTCGAAAAGCCGGCCTATCGTGCGATGCCTGCGAGTCGCCAGCCGCCGCCAGCCGTCGCCAGCCGCCGCCGCGTCGGTCGGCGACCGCCTGATATGGCGGCGCCGATCGACGCGACAGGCGCGGCGTGCGTCAGCTGGGCGAACCGGCGCAGGTGTACACGGCACGGCCCGCGGCAGGCACCGAGGTCTGTCCCGCCGGCAGCGTGCCGTGCAGCGCGTAGTACGTCAAGTCCGCCACGCGCTGCGGACCCTGTGCTGCGGTCGCGGCCGACCCGTTCAGGAACAGGTCGGCGCCGGGCAGCGTGGTGCGCGGCGCGGTGACGTAGCCGTACGGCGTGCTGCCGCCGTCTTCGGCGGACGGGTTGGTCCAGCCGCAGACGTTGTAATACAGCGCGGTCGTCGCGGCCGCTCCCGAGGTGATCACCAGGTGATCGCCGGAGATCCCGGCTGCCCACGCGACGGCGAATGACGTCGTCACCTGGTCGGCGGGCAGCCCGGCGGCGCTCGCCGCGGCATCCGCAGCAGCCTTGTCCTGTGCCGTCGCGGCGTAGAG
>Ga0164242_10004162_pt1 | contig 16295 bp, 17 predicted proteins | sample OricomgcompostMG_FD_108783 | JGI IMG/M metagenome (GOLD analysis project Ga0164242, IMG submission 108783) | Miracle-Growth compost microbial communities from Emeryville, California, USA - Original compost - Miracle growth compost (MG) ... | reverse complement strand
GGCGACCTGGGTACCAAGAGCGAAGATGACTACATCACGATCATCGATCGCAAGAAGGACATGATCGTGCGCAATGGGTACAACGTCTATCCGCGCGAGGTCGAAGAGGTGCTTTCCACGCATCCGAGTGTCTCGATGGTTGCCGTCTTCGGTGTCAGTCACGAGTCACACGGGCAAGAGATCATGGCGTGCGTCACGCTCGTGTCGGGGTCGGATGCGACACCGGATGACCTCGTCGCGTTCGCCCAGGAGCGAATCGCTGCATACAAATTCCCTCGGCGCGTTGAGATCGTCGATACTCTGCCGCTCGGACCAAGTGGCAAAGTGCTCAAGCGCGAACTAGTGGCCACGTACGACACGCAGGTGGCTCACTAGCGCGCGACGGGCGAGTTCGGCCAACTCCAATCCCGTTTCAGCGTTATTGCCCACTTGAAGTGGGCAATAACGCTGAAACGGGATTGGATTAGAAGGTCAATCGCCGAACCCGGCACACGGCACCCGCCGTTTCGCAGTGCGCTGAACGGGCGTGGCGAGGTGCGGAGCCGTTCTAGGCTGAACGTATGACTTCTTCGAACCATGTACCGACGATCGCTTTGAACAGCGGCACCCACATTCCACAGCTCGGTTTCGGTGTGTTTCGCGTCGATCCGGCCGAGACGACGCGCGTTGTCTCGGACGCACTCGAGGTCGGGTACCGGCACATCGACACCGCAGCCATCTACGGAAACGAAGAGGGCGTTGGTGCCGCCCTGCAGACATCCGGAATTCCCCGCGACGACCTTTTCATCACGACGAAGCTCTGGAACACGCACCACACCAATGCGCAGGAGGCGATCGACACCAGCCTTGAAAAGCTGGGGCTCGACTACGTCGACCTGTATCTGATCCACTGGCCGACGCCGGGCAAGGGCACCTTCGTGCAGGCCTGGAAATCGCTGATCGAGATCGCCGAGTCCGGCAGGGCCCGGGCCATCGGCGTGTCCAATTTCTTCATCGAGCACTTGCAGCGCGTGATCGATGAGACGGGAGTGACCCCGGCCGTCAATCAGATCGAGCTGCACGTGAACTTTCAGCAGAACGATTTGCGCGCGTTCGACCTGCGCAACGGCATCGCGACAGAGGCGTGGTACCCGCTCGGCGGCGGCACGGTCAGCGATGCACCTGAGCTGAAGGCCATAGCGGATGCGCACGGCAAGACGGTTGCGCAGACAATCCTGCGCTGGCACCTGCAATCTGGCAACGTCGTGATTCCCAAGTCGTCGCGCAAGGAGCGCATGGCCGAGAACTTCGACGTGTTCGACTTCGTTCTGACCGACGCTGAGCTTGGAACCATCGGGACGCTCGACCGTGGAGATGCCGGGCGTGCCGGCGGACATCCGCTCGAGGTCGGCAACAAGTAGCGGCGGCGCCTGGGCGCATCTGCTCGCCCGGGCAGTCGTGCCGAATGGACGCTGATGCTCAGACTCCCCTGGACACAACCAGAAGACGTGATGGCGTACGCGCTGCTCGCCGCCGAGGAGGACGGCAAGGACGTCAGCGCCGTTCGAAGCCGCTGGGTGGATGCTGGCGGATCGACGGAGGCACCGGTGGACGGCGCGACACTTGTCGCTCCACCCCAGGAGCTCCGTGACCTCGCACGGGTGCTTCTCGACGAGATCGACGAGATCGGCCTGCCGGTTTCGCTGAGACGGTCGGAACCCGATGATCTGGATGCTGCACTCGAGCTTGCGCCGGATGCACCCGCACTACGTGCTCCGCGCAACCCGGCGAACGATCACACGCTGAGCGATCGGATGCGCGGTGCCTGGCTCGGCCGCGCCGCGGGCTGCCTGCTTGGCAAGCCAGTGGAGAAGTTGCCGCGCGACGCCATCCGCGCGATCGCCAAGTCAACGAGCAACTGGCCGATCGCAGGCTACTTCACCAACGTCGGTCTCGCACCGGACGTTGCCGCCGCATACCCGTGGAATCGCCGGAGCAAGCCGACGAGTCTTGCCGAAAACATCGACGGCATGCCGGAAGACGACGACATGAATTTTCCGTTGATCGCCCTCGGGCTGCTCGAAGAGTCAGGGCGCGGTTTCGACATCGACGATGTTGCGAAGTCGTGGCTGTCCAATCTGCCGGGCGGACGCGTGTTCACCGCCGAGCGGATCGTGTACCGCAACCTGCTCGACGGCTACGAACCGGTCGAAGCGGCGAGTGTGCGAAATCCGTTCAGCGACTGGATCGGTGCCCAGATACGTACAGACGTCTACGGTTGGGCCAACCCGGGCGACCCGCGTGGCGCAGCCAAGCTCGCCTGGGTCGACGGCTGGCTGACCCACCGCCGCAGCGGGTTGTATGGCGCAATGTTCGCTGCCGCTGCGTGCTCGGCTGCGCTCGTCACAGACTCGGTCGAGACCGTACTGGCTGCTGGGCTGAGCGTGGTCCCCGCGGACAGTCGATATTCAGCCGCGATCCGCTTCGGTGCCGAACTCGGTCGTGGCGACCTCGACGACGAGGCAGCACTCGATGCGCTCGCAGCAGAGTACGGCCACCTGCACTGGGTGCACGCGTTGAACAACTCGGCGCTGCTGGCCTTCGCTCTGACCCGTTCTGGCGGCGACTTCACCCGCGCGATCTCACTCGCGGTCACCGGGGGATGGGACACAGACTCCGTCGGCGCGACCGCCGGGTCGATCTGCGGGGCGCTCGCCGGGGCATCCGCTCTGCCTGCCGCATGGATCGAACCGTTGCACGGGCGTCTGGCCTCCAGCATTCCCGGGTTCGATGGTGTGCTCTTCGACGAGTTGGCCGAGCGTACGATTGCCCTGCTCTAGCTGACGGCGTTGGCGCCTGTGGCTGCGATTGCGCTCGGCCGACCGCGCCTTCGGCGGCGAATCGGACGCTCGATCATGTGTGCAGGCCGATCTGTCAAGTGCAGGCTCAACCGGTACGTCATGCTCAGAACATGACAACCGAGTCCATCACCGTCGTTCGCGTGTCAACCGCAACCGACGGCAAGCCAGCAGTATCCATTGCATCCTGGATGGGCGTCGTTGCGCTGATGATTGGCGTATTCGCCCTTGTCACAAGTGAATTCCTGCCGGCCAGTCTGCTTTCGCCGATCGCAGCAGGTCTTCGAATCAGCGAGGGCACAGCCGGACAAGCTGTGACGGCCACGGCACTCGTCGGCATCTTCGCCGGTCCGGCGATCGGCCCGCTGTTCCCGCGACTGGACAGGCGGATGCTGCTGGTCGCGCTCGCGCTGCTCGCGACGGTTTCGAACGTGCTCGTGGCCGTCGCGCCCGCCTTTTGGTTGCTGGTGGTTGCTCGACTATTCCTTGGTGCGGCGATCGCCGGATTCTGGTCGATGGCGCTCGCCGTCGCGGCCCAACTCGTTCCGGCAGAGCGACTCGGCAGGGCGATGATGATCGTCAACACCGGTGTTTCAGTCGCGACCGTCGCGGCGGTGCCGCTTGGAGCATACCTGGGTTCGCTGCTGAACTGGCGCGCGGTATTCCTGCTCGCGGCCGCGGTCACACTTTCGGCTGCCGTAGCGCAGATCGTGTGGCTGCCGCGCATCGCACCCGCTGCAGCGACAGGTGCGCGTGCTCTGCTCGAGACACTGCGGTCACCGGTGATGATCACCGGGCTCATCGGCATCGTGCTGCTCGCCGGCGGCCACTTCAGCGCGTTCACATACATCCGCGTTGGTGCAGCACAAATCCCCGGGCTGAATGCTGGCGGCCTCGCGCTCCTGCTCGCCGCGTTCGGCGTCGGTGGGTTCTTCGGCAACATCGCGGCTGGTGTTGTGGCCGACCGATGGCTGCGCGTTGCACTGGTGGGGATGCCCCTGATTCTCGGCGTGTCGATCATCACCTTCGTGCTTGCGCCGGCCTCAGCGGTTCTCGTCTGGGCCGCGGCCGTGCTCTGGGGCTTCGCGTTCGGTGGCGTGCCGACCATGGTGCAGACCTGGGCGGCACGCGTCGAGCCGGAACGGATGGAGCCGGCCGGAGGACTTGTGGTCGCCGGATTCCAGCTGGCGATCACCGTCGGCGCCGCTGGGGGAGGAATGCTGGTCGATGGTGCGGGGGTTACTCAGACGTTCATCATCGCCGGGGTCGTCGCCGTGCTCGGCGGCATCATGCTCGGGCTGTCCAGGCGGCGCTAACCGACTGTCGTCTGCTTGCGCCACGCGGTCGGACTCGCGCCCACATACCGGCGGAATGCGCGACTGAATGCCGCTTCAGACCCGTATCCGAGCTTGCCGGCCGCTTCGGCCACGCTGAGCTGTTCCCGGTCAAGCAGCTGCTTCCCATGTTCCATCCGTAACTGGGTCAGGTAGCGGGCTGGGGAGTCGCCAACGAGCGTGCGAAACCGCTCGGTGAAAACCGATCGTGAGGCGCGGGCGATGCGCGCGAGACTCTCGACGGTCCACGGGTTCCCTGGGTCGCGTTGCATGGCGGCGATCGCACGCGCGATGTGCGGGTCGCGCACCGTGACGAGCCATTGGTCTGGGGCGCATCCGTTCTCCACCCACGCGCGCACCGCAGCAGAGGCGATGATCGTGGCGATGCGGCTGCGCATGACAAGGCTCCCGGGCCGAGCATCGCCGAATTCCCGTGCCAGAGTGTCCACAAGAATGCCCAGATGCGGTTCACGGTGGAACAGGCCACGGGCGACGACGACATCGGGCAAGGCCGTCACCAGAGATGCAGCGGCGTTTGATACCAGCGGCGACGCAAGCGGCGATGCCAGATTGGATCCCAGACTGAGCTCGCCGGACGCGACAACGGCGCTGTCAACGGCCCTGATGCGGTGCGCGCCGCTGCGCGGAAGCAGAAGGTAATCGCCTGCGGTCAGGTGCACAGGTTCGGCCGCAGCACCAAGCACGTCGATGGAGCCTGAGCGCACCTGGTGGAATCGAACGCCTTCACCAGAAAAACTGGCAGTGCTTGACGGGGTGAGCACGCTGCGGCGAAAGTCGAGAAGCGTCCAGTCGAGCATCGTCAGCAGCCGCTCGAGATCCTCGCACGCTGCGGATGCCGCCGATGCGTTGCCGCGCGGCGCATCCGATGTTTCATCGATCAGGTCGCAGCTCATGAAGCTCAGAACCGCGCGTGGCTGCTGTGCATTCCCGATGACCCAGGGCGATTACCCACGTGATACGGCACCGAGAGGTCGGCGACTCTTACGTTGTGTTTCACTCCGGATGGCGGCGCGGCCCTGTCGCGCATACCGTCTAACCATGACCGACTCATCGAATCCACGCCCGCTGAAGGTCGTCGCCGTCTCTGGGAGCTTGCACGCTCCATCCAGGACGACGGCCCTCGTCGGCGAGATCCTCGCAGCCTTCGGACGTGAGCTCGACATCGACGCACACCTCATCCAGGTGAACGACATCGGACCAGAGTTCGCGGGCGCTCTTCGTCGCGATCAGGTTCCAGAGTCGGTCGAACGTGAACTCCAGCGTGTCGAATCCGCGGATCTGCTTGTCGTAGCCAGTCCCGTTTATCGGGCATCATTCACCGGCTTGTTCAAGCACTTTTTCGACTTCGTCGGCCAATATGCACTTGTCGACAAGCCCGTGCTGCTTGCAGCGACAGGCGGAAGTGACCGTCACGCACTGATCATCGAGCATCAGTTCCGGCCGCTGTTCGGCTTCTTTCAGGCGCTCACGCTGCCCATCGGTGTCTATGCAAATGACTCTGATTTCACGAACTACAGGGTGACCAGCCTCGATTTGCAGGAGCGCATCGACCTCGCCGTGGCTCGCGCATTGCCGCTCATTCGGCTGAACGTCGCGGAGAGCGCGTCGATCGAGCGTTCGCTGCTGGGGCGCTAACAGCGATATTCGATGTTGCTGTGACCGAATCCAGTGACGTCGTTGTCATCGGCGGCGGAGCGATGGGGTCGGCTGCCGCCTGGCAGCTTGCTCGGCGTGGCCGCGACGTGCTACTGCTCGAACGCTTCTCGCCAGGGCACACCATGGGTGCATCGCACGGTGCAAGCCGCAACTTCAACGTCTCGTACGAGCGACCTGAGTATCTAGAGCTGCTCGTCGAGGCGCTTGGTCAGTGGCGTGAACTTGAAGCAGAGACCGATAGCTCACTGCTCGATCTGGTCGGCATGGCCACACATGGCGGCACCGGGAACTTCGGCGGAATGCGCGACGCGCTTGCCGCCGTTGGGATTCCGGCCGAGATCCTTCCAGCAGGCGAAGCCGCCCGGCGCTGGGGCGGCATGCGGTTCGCTACCGATGTGCTTCACACACCGCAGGCCGGTCGCATCAACGCGGATGCCGCCGTTGACGCGTTGCAGCGCGCGGCGGCAGCAAGAGGTGCAGACATCCGCCACGATGCGCACGCACTCCGAGTCGAGATCATCGACGACAGCCGTGTGCGCGTCACGACTGCCGACGGGACCATAGCGGCGCGCAGTGCCGTCGTTGCCGTCGGCGCCTGGACGAGCTCGCTCCTCAGCGGAATCGTGCGGCTGCCACGCCTGGTCGTCACTCAGGAGCAGCCCGCCCACTTCGCCGTGCGAGACCAGACGGCATCCTGGCCAGGGTTCAATCACATCAAGGGCGACACCGACGACTGGTGGTATTCGACCGTATACGGCATGTTCACACCCGGTGCAGGTGTCAAAGCCGGATGGCACGGCACCGGCCCGATCGCGAACCCGGATGCCCGCACGTTCACGCCTGAGCCGCGGCAGCTGGCCGCGCTGCAACGATACGCGCGAGAGTGGCTTCCGGGCGTCGATCCCGATGCATTCACGGATATCAGCTGCACATACACGACAACGCCGGACTCCGACTTCATCCTGGACCGTGTCGGCCCGGTCACGATCGGGGCGGGTTTCAGCGGGCATGGCTTCAAGTTCACGCCCGTCATCGGGCGCGTGCTCGCCGAACTTGCGCTGCGTGGCGCGCGGGCGCATCCGTCGTTCTCGCTCGATCGGTTCGCGGCACGCCCCGGACTTCCAGGCGACTTCACGCGAAGATAGAGGCATGCGGTCAACCGATGGAGCGGTCTGCTCGTGAGCGGGATGGCGGATGTTCGCGACGCGATCGGAACGTTGGCGGCGTCCCATCACGGCGGACGGGACACGACCGTCGCTCGTGAGCTCGTGAAGACGGCCGGCCTGCGAGCCGTCGTACTGGTCGAAGGAGTGAGCGACAGGGTTGCGGTCGAGACGCTGGCGGCCAGACGCGGCCGCGCACTCGACGCCGATGGCGTGTGCGTCGTCTCGATCGGCGGCGCGATGAGCATCGGCAGATATTTGGGCGTGTTCAATGCTTCGAGTTCCGGTGCGTCCGGCTTCCAAGTCGTTGGCCTGTGCGACGTTGGCGAAGAGCGGTATTTCCAGCGCGCTCTGGAACAGACCGGTCGCGGCGTCGATGTGGATCGGGTGGGAATGGAGCGCCTTGGGTTCTTCGTTTGTCGTCTCGATCTCGAGGATGAGCTGATCCGCTCCCTCGGAGTAACCGGAACGCTCGATGTGCTCGAGGCGGAGGGCGATCACCGCAACTTTCAGACCTTTCAGCTGCAGCCGGCTCAACGGGAGCGGCCGATCCAGCGGCAGCTTCGCCGATTCATGGGCACGATCAGCGGTCGCAAGGAGCATTACGCCCAGGCGCTTGTCGAAGCGCTCGACCTTGAGCGCGTTCCGCGCCCGCTTGAGGCTGTGCTGGAACGCATCTGGCCCTGACCGGCGTCGCGTAGGCTCGAGGCCGTGGACGTTGTCGCAAACCGGATCGACGGCGCGCGGATCGCGTATCGCAACTTCGCGCCGAGCGGTTCCATCGACCCTGGTGCGAATGGGACCGGTGCGCCGATCGTCATGGTGCACGGCAGCGCACTGTCGCAGGTGATCTGGCGCGGGTTCGGCTATGTGCGCGCGCTTGGCGCTGACCACCAGATCATCACGCTTGACCTGCGCGGGCACGGCCGCAGCGACAAGCCGCACGAAGCATCCGCATATGCCATGGAGCTGTTCGTCGCGGATGTGCTCGCGGTGCTTGACGAGCTCGGTGTCGATCGCGCCCACTACCTGGGTTACTCGCTGGGCGGTAGGGTCGGATTCTCGTTGGCTGCTGCGCATCCGCATCGGATTGTCAGCCTGATCAGCGCTGCTGGCGCACCTCGATCGAAGCCGGGCGCCTTCGATCGGGTGTTCTTCCCCGGCTGCATCGACGTGCTCGAGACCGGCAGCATCGCCGCGTTCATGGACGCGTGGGAAGAACACACGGGCAGGCCGCTCGACACCTCGACGCGCGCTGCGATCGGCGCGAACGACGCGCTTGCGCTCGCGGCATACATGCGCGAGGCCGACCGCGATGCCGGCGTGCCAGACGACGTTCTCGCGGCCATGACGGTCCCGACGTTGATGCTGGTCGGGTCGCGTGACGCTGAACGTGTTCCGGCCGCGCAGCACGCCGTCGCCACGATGCGTTCAGCGAAGATCCGGATGCTGGCTGGCGCGAACCACGGGGAGACGTTGCGTCATCCGGATGCTCTACCGGCTGTTCGCACATTCATCGACGATGTCGAAGCCGGCCGTGGGTCGGGCTGAGATGCTGCGTCGATCGGGCAGCCGCCGATTCAGCACCTTCATCGCCGCCGGCTGGCCGAGAAGGATGCCGATCAGGACGAGCAGCATGCCGATCGCCTGGTTCCACCCAAACGACTCGCCGGCGATGAGTGTGCCGAGCAAGACGCCCGTGACCGGATTCAGCAGGCCGATCAGCCCCACGTTGCCTGCGCTGAGATGGCGCAGCCCAGCGAACCAAGCAGCGAAGGCAAGCGCGGTCGCGATCAGTGTCACGTAGCCGAAGCCGATGATGGCTGGAGCGTCCAGCACCGGGGGAGTGCCTTCAACGATCACGGCCACTGGCACGAGGAGCAACCCTCCCGCCACCAGTTGCCACGCTGTGAGCGGAAGCACCTTTGCGGAACCGCCCCAGCGCTTGGCCAGAATGTAGCCGATCGACGAGAGCGTCATCGCCGCAAGGGACGCAGCGACTCCGAGCGGGTCGACTCCGTTCCCCGGGCCGAGAAGCATGACGCAGACACCGCCGAAACCGACTGCAGCCCCGGCGAGTGACAGCATCCGCGGGCGCTCAGCGATCATCGGCCACGCAAGCAGCATCATCACGGCTGGTGATGTGGACATCAACGTGGATGCGACGCCGGAGGCCAGCAGTTGAGCTGCCACATAGATGAGGGCGAAGAAGGCGCCGACGTTCAACGCGCCGAGCACCAGAGACTTCCACCACCATGATCCGTGTGGACGCTCGCGCGTGACCATCAGAAGTATGAGCCCGGCCGGCAGCGCCCGAAGGACGGCTCCGTATAGCGGGTAGTCCGGCGGCAGGAACTGCTTGGTGACGAAATAGTTCGACCCCCAGGCGATCGGTGCGATGGCCGTCACGAGACCCCATCGAATATTAGCTTCCATGGAAGTTATTATAGCTTCCGTGGAAGCTATAATGGAAGACGTGGAAGAGCAATTCGACAGGGTCGCGCGGATTCAGCAGGAGTGGGCGCGCGAACGTCCCGATCTCGACGTCAGCCCGCAGGGGGTCATCGGGCGCCTGCATCGGCTGGCAGGCATCCTCACTGACGAGCTGACGACGGTGTATCGCGACCATGGTCTCGGCGAAGGCGACTTCGACGTGCTGGCGACGCTTCGCCGTGCTGGGGAGCCGTTCGAACGCGCACCGAGCGAGTTGGCAGAGCACACCATGGTGACCACGGGTGCCATGACCAAGAGACTCGACCGGCTGGTTGGTGCCGGCCTCGTCACCCGTCGCGTCAGCGACCTGGATGCTCGCGGCCGCGTTGTCGCTCTCACCGAGAAAGGCCGGACACTGATCGACCGTGCATTCGCCGATCACATGGCAAACGAGAACCGGCTCGTCGGATCGCTTGCGCCGCGCGATCGGGCGGAACTCGAACGCATCCTCACCGCGTGGCTCGCCGACTTCGAAGCGCCGGGCGCACGCCCGTAGGGCGGCGATAGGAGCCCGGCCTGGTGATCGGCGATCTGATCACGGGGTCGGTATCGCACGCGCCCTACCTTGCGGCCAATACCACTCGTAGAAGCCGCTGTCACACGTCAAGATATGCGCCGAGTTCGGCCTCCAATGCGTGCTTCGGCTTAGCACCGACAATCGTTTTGACGACCTCGCCGCCGACGAACACCTTCATGGTCGGCAGCGCGAGCGCCCGGTAGGTTTGCGCCGCAATCAGATTCTCGTCCGCGTTCACCTTGACGACCTTGAGCGCATCCGGATGTTCGATAGCGAGCTGCTCGAGGATCGGACTGATCGCCCGACAGGGTGGGCACCACTGTGCCCAGAAGTCGACGATTACCGGTCGGTGTGAACGCAGCACTTCCGCTTCGAACGTGGCATCCGTCACCGTGACGACGGGCGAGGTGGTGGCTGTGGCTGCAGCGGATGCCTGGCTTTCATGCATGGTTGTCCTCCTGGGTGAATTGGCAGCGGGACGTGGTGGATGCCGCGTCGGTTGAATCTGCCGAGGTGAGTGCCGCGATGAGCGCGCTTCTGCGGGCCTCGAGCTCGTCGATTCGCTCGGTCATCTCGTCGATGGCTCGGCGGTATGTGGCGATCGAGTCCGGACAGTCGTCTCCGCTTTCGTGGCCAGCAACGAGACAGTCGACGAATGGACGCGTCTGCTCCAGTCGGATGCCGAGCTTGGACAGTGCACGTACTTCTTCGACCAGGCGTGCTTGACGTTCGTCGTAGTCGCGGTACCCGTTCGGCAGCCGGCGTGACGCGATCAATCCGATCGACTCGTAGTGCCGGACGGACTTGGTCGTCACGCCTGCGCGCCGCGCAACTTCGCTGATTCGCATCCTCATCACCTCTTGCATGCAACGCTAAACCTTGCCCGTGACGGCAAGGTCAAGCGCGGATCTTGGCGATTCACCGTTCCGGCGCCATGCTCGCGGTGCTGACACGCGGACCCTTGCCGATTCACCGTGCTGGGGCGCATCACCGTGAGTAGGCCATTTACCCACTACTCGCGGTGGGGAGGCGCGGTTTTTGACGACTGGCGTTCTGGCGCTCGGAGAGGTTGGGTGGGTCGCGGGTGGGTGGGTGGGTGGGTCGCGGGTGAGTGGGGTGGGTGGGTGCGTGGGTTGGGTGGGTCGCGGGTGCGTGGGTGAGGTGGGTGGGTGCGTGGGCAGTAACGCTGGAGCACGGTACCCGGGAGGCGAGCTGCACGGGTCGGTGCTACGGTCTCCTGGTGGATTCGATGATGGCCGGCGGCAACATGAACGAGGTGCAGCGTGTCGGCGACACGGTGCGCCGCATCGCGGGACCGTGGACGCCGACAGTACATCGCTATCTCGACTACATTCGTCGCGGCGGCGTCGACTGGGCGCCGAGACCCCTCGGCATCGACGATGACCGCGAGACGCTGAGTTTCATCGACGGCGACGTGCCGGTGTATCCGCTGCCTGACTGGGTGTGGGCCGACTCCGTGCTCGTCGAGGGTGGGCGACGTCTGCGGCAGCTGCACGACGCATCCATCGGGTTCCCGTTGGAGAATGCGACGTGGCAGTCGTGGACAAAGGTGCCAGCAGAGGTCATCTGCCACAACGACTTCGCACCGCACAACCTCGCGTTTGCTGACGGTGCGATCGTCGGTGCGATCGACTTCGACATGTGCTCGCCAGGACCGCGCATGTGGGATATCGCATACTTTGCGACGCGTAGCGTGCCGTTGACGGCCGCAGTGCCGCAGGGCGCTCCCGACATGTCGGATGCCCGTCGTCGCGTCGCGCTGATCTTGTCCGCATACGGTTCCTCGGCCACATATCTCGACCTGATGCGCGTGGCTATCCGGAGGCTGTGGGATCTGGCTGATTTCTCGATCTCGAAGGCAGAAGAACTCGGCAAACCGCACCTGCGCGACGAGGCGGTCGCTTATGAACGCGATGCAGAGTACCTGACGGCGCTGATTGCGGATGTGAGGTAGTGCCGAGTACGCGCCTCGTTCGGTTGCAGGTTGACGCGTAATTCAGGCAAATCGGCGGCAGGCCGTGAGACATCCGCGTGATCATGCAGCGTGAAGATGACGGTTCGAACGTTTTGCCTAAGTCAGCGGCACCCGAGCCCGCGGCTGTTTCGTCCGAACGTGAGTTAAGCGCCTTAGACCAGGTGCGGCATAAGCTGGCACCGTGGAGCTTCTAGCAGCCGGGCGAACCGCGGATGTGTATGCCGTCGACGACGAAACCGTGTTGCGTCGATACCGGGTCGATATTTCCGTCGAGTCTGAAGCGAGACTCATGAGAGAACTGGATATCCTCGGATACCCGGTGCCCCACGTGCATGCGGCGGCCGGTCGGGACCTCACGATGGACAACATCGTCGGTCCGACGATCCTCGAGGAACTTCTGCGTGAGCCAGGCCAGGTGGAGCGATACGGGCGCGAACTGGGCGAGCTCCATGAACGGATGCACCGCATCCCAGCCCCTGCGTGGCTTCGACGGATGCCAGGCACACCTGCTGACGCCGCGGCGACCGTCGTGCATTTGGACTTTCACCCAGATAACGTCGTCCTCAGCACACGCGGTCCAGTTGTGCTCGATTGGACGAACGCAGCAGCGGGGCGGCCCGAGATCGATGTCGCACTGACCATGTTGATCATGCTTTCCGTTGACGCCGCCGAACTCGTCGGCGGCAAGGCCAGTGCTCCTGCGCTCGGTGCGCTGCGGAATCTATTCCTCGTCGCATATCTGGCAACCTGCGGTGCCGATCCTCGCCGTGGGTTGGCGGACGCGATCGAGTATCGGCTGAACGATCCGATGCTGCTCCCCGCGGAGCGCAGTTGGATCGAACTCAACGGCCGCGACTGCCTCGACCCATTCGTGCTCGGACGGGTCTAGCAGCACACAGAGCCCGATGCTTTTCGGTTGCGCGACGCGGTGCCACCGGCACATCACATCTCGGTTGTGCCCTCGTACAGCCCGATCGTGTTTCCGTCTGGGTCGGTGATGGCAGCCCACCAGCTTGTCTCGGAAATCGGCTGTTTCTCCATCGCGACCGATCCTCCAGCGTCGATCGCCGAGGCGATCGTGTCATCGATCGAATCAACCTCGACGTAAGACCGCGGCTGCGAGAAATCAGCGCTCCTATCGGCCAATCCGCCGCCGCTTATCTGATTCGGCGCGCGCCACATCGGGTAACCCTCGTAACCGGGTGCCTCCGCGATGTGCCAGCCGAACAGGTTCGAATAGAAGGCCGTGGCCTTCGCCTTATCGCTCACCGGGATGTCGATGTGCGTTATGTCACCGTGTGCCACGATGTGTCCTCTCGTTGGTGATGCTCACAGTGTCCATCCCGCGCGCCCCGCCCGCAAGAGGAATTCGGCCACGATCTGCGCGTGAAATCGGCGCGCGCGTCTCGCCCGTCTTCTGCATGCTTACCCTGGAGTCATGACCAATCGACTCGCCGACGCGATCAGCCCATACCTGCGTTCACACGCTGACAACCCGGTGGACTGGTTCCCATGGGGCGATGCGGCGTTCGCCGAGGCCGCCCGCCGGGACGTGCCGGTGCTCGTGTCGATCGGCTATTCCACCTGCCATTGGTGCCACGTGATGGCGCGCGAGAGCTTCAGCGACCCAGCGCTCGCTGAAGAATTGAATGCGCGGTTCGTCGCCATCAAAGTGGATCGCGAGGAGCATCCGGATGTCGACGCCGCCTACCTTGCAGCTGCCAGCGCGTTCACGAGCAATCTCGGCTGGCCGCTCAACGTGTTCACCACGCCTCACGGCAAGGTCTTCTTTGCCGGGACATACTTTCCGCCGCAGAACCGCCGCGGCCAGTCATCGTTCAGGCAGGTGCTCGATGCCGTGTCGCAGGCGTGGGATCAGCGTCGCGCAGACGTGGAACAGACCGCATCGATGGTGGCGGATGCGCTCGCCTCGGCGCGCCCGGAGCGGGCAGAGCGGCTGCCGGACGCAGGGCGGCTTGCGGCAGCCGCGTCTGAGATCGCCGCACGCGAAGATCAATTGTTCGGCGGATTCGGTGGTGCACCCAAGTTTCCCGTTGCGCCCGCGTTGGCGTTCCTTCTCGGCGGTCCGGATGCTGCCTCAGGCGGAGCGGCCATTCGAACGCTGCAGAAGATGGCGGCGTCGCCACTGCGCGATCCGGTCGATGGAGGGTTCTTTCGCTATGCGGTGCAGCGCGACTGGAGCGAGCCGCACTACGAACGGATGTTGTACGACAACGCCCAGCTGCTGCGGCTCTACGCCCATGCGTCGCTCGTTGAGCAGTCGTCGGCCGCCGAGTTCGCCGAAGCGACCTCGGGCATCGCACGGTTCCTGCTCACGACGCTTCGTCTGCCAGACGGCACCTTCGCGTCTGCACAGGACTCCGAGAGCACGGTTGACGGCGAACGGGTAGAAGGCGAGTACTACCAACTCGACAGCGATGCGCGGGCACGCCAGGTGCCGCCCGCGCGCGACGAGAAGGTGCTGACCGGCTGGAACGGGTTGGCGATCGGAGCATTGGCACGTGCCGGGTTCGTTTGTGACAAGCCTGCCTGGATCGAAGCCGCGAGAGACGCCGCAGATCGACTCATTGCCACGCATCGGCGGTCAGACGGCACGCTGGTACGCGCATCGATCGGCGATCGCACATCTGCCGCGCCGGCGACACTCGAGGACTACGGCATGTTCGCCGGCGGATTGCTCGAACTCGCACTGGCGACGGGAGAGGCGCGCTACGCCGTCGATGCCAGGGAACTCGTCGATGCAACCATGGCCGCGGTTCGGCCGGCGGGCGGAGACGACGGGGCGCCAGTCGTGCCATTCGCCGTTCCCGGCGGCCCGGACTCGACGCTCGCTGGGCACGGACTTGCGCTCGACGCCGACCCATCCGAGGGTGCATACCCTTCCGGTTTATCCGCAACAGCCGCTGCAGCTCACACGTTGTTCCTGCTGACCGGCCAGCAGCGCTATGCGGACGCAGCAGCAGCAGCGATGCAGCTGGTCGCCGAGCAAGCGTCGGCAGCGCCACTGTCGTTCGGTGCGGCTTTGCTCGCCATGACGGCGATGCAGCGCGAACCGGTGCAACTCATTGTGGTGACCGCTGAGGCGACGGATGCTTCAGGCGCTGCGCTGATCTCGGCGGCTCGTGGCCGACGTGACGCTGACGTGACCTGCGTCGTTACCGAAGTGCAGGCATCCGCCTTGGCCCAGGCCGGATTCGAGTTGTTCCAGGGGCGCCGGAGTGTTGACGGGCGCCCAACGGCGTACCTGTGCCGGAATTTCGTGTGCCGGTTGCCCACCACCGACGCGGCGCAGCTATCGATTCGTCAATGATGGCAGTCGGTTGCGCTCGCTGCTCAACCAGCGGCCGCACCTAGGCTGCGTTCAGCCTGCCGAGCATCCCCCACACCGTCGGGGTCAGTGTCGGATGGTCAAGAGCGATCCTGCGCAGCAACTGATACTCGAACTGCATTGCACGATCGGGATCCGCCGAAGGATGGTATGCCCTGGCCCGCTGGTCGCCCAGGCCGTGAGACTGGATCGTCTCATCGCGAAGGGTCAGCACCACTTGTTCGTCAACGCTGGGCAGGTCGGGAAGGAAGTCCCACGGATCGTCTCCCTGGCGGCAGCGAAACTCGATGACGGCCGACAGTTCATCGCGCGCTTCCTGGCGCAACAACTCGATGCTCACGGGAATTCGCGACTTCACTTCGGCCTCCTCACCGACTCCGACGACGGAACGTAGGTTTCAGGGTACGACGATCCAGCGCTAGGTGCGAGTTGAGGCCAGGTGCACGTCGAGGCCGGCGCGAGTCGATGCCGGCGCGAGTCGAGGCCCGCGCGAGTCGAGGCAGAGTATGGCCGGTTGCACCTGGATATTCATCACACGCCGTAGAATGGGTTCAGCGCTCCGACCGGCCCGGCGAACATATCGACTCTTGACCGACAAGCTTCGACGCTTGTACTGCGAACTTGACCGTTTCCGGCGAGCGCTTTCAGATGCACGGCGAGTTGTCAGCATCCGCAGTCGAGCGATGCCGAAATGAGGCCGGCGGACGACCTGCTGATGCCCGGGGGCGACGTGCAGCATTCACAGATGGACGCTCGAGAGGGGTTGAGTATGGCGACACAGGAGCCGTGGGACGACACGGCGCGGTACCACTCGTTCGGAATCGACCTTTCGCGGACAGGGGCAGACCAGGGCAGCCCGTCGTTGGCCGGCGGTCGTGAACCTGTTCTTGTGACATCCGGCCGTCGCCCGAGTCGCCTCGTGAGGAGTG
>Ga0164242_10004161_pt1 | contig 16296 bp, 19 predicted proteins | sample OricomgcompostMG_FD_108783 | JGI IMG/M metagenome (GOLD analysis project Ga0164242, IMG submission 108783) | Miracle-Growth compost microbial communities from Emeryville, California, USA - Original compost - Miracle growth compost (MG) ... | reverse complement strand
TTCCTTGAGCCGCAACGATCCGTAGGGTCCTCCCATGCTCCACCAGATATTGTCGCGTTCTGTTCAGATCTTCCAATCGGTCAGCCTACCTGCCTGCAAGGAAACTCATAGAATTCTCACGAGGTTGGATGCATCCAGGCCCTCCCGAGAGACAGGTGGTGCTCTTTGCATTCTGAATGCAACCCCCAGTGCTTTCTACCAGCGCATGATTCCTGGGCTACAACCGTTGTGAAATCGCATCCATCAGATGTCTGCGAATAATCTTGGAGTTGAATGTTCCTGTCTTGACCCGAGCTCTCATCAGTGGTATATTGTCGTTTGAGTGTACAGTTTAGTTTTACAGGCAAGCGAAGAACGCTGACGTTAACCCCTTTCATCCTCTGGCATTACTTGCGGGACCGTCTTCGCCCAATAGACCATACTGTGAGCCAGGGTCCTGCCAGTCCTGCCAGTCCTTCCGGTCGTCCCAGCTCTCACCCCGCACCTAGTGCTGGCTCCATTCGATGGTGTTCAGATCAACGCCCTCCTGGACGAGCTCCCACAGTGGGCTTAGATCCCGAAGGAACGATACCCGCTCCTGGACAGCCTTGAGGACGTAGTCGATTTCCCGCTCCGTGGTGAATCGTCCGATGCCGAAACGAATACTTGAATGAGCACTCTCGTCGCTATTACCCAGGGCCCGAAGCACGTAGCTAGGTTCCAGCGAGGCCGATGTGCAAGCGCTGCCAGATGATAGCGCAATATCCTTGAGCGCCATGAGGAGGGATTCGCCCTCAACATACGCGAAGGAGACGTTGACACAGCCGGGATAGAAGTGATGGGGATCGCCGTTCTGGTTAGTATGCTCCAACGCCAATAGACCATTGAGCAGTCTGTCAGAGAGCGCCTTGATGCGCTTCGAGTCGTACTGTTTGGTAAAGCAGTTAGCCCAACTGCCAGACTAACGATATATTTTATGAAGCAACCAAGGCAAGGGGTCCGCAGGGGTAATATCGGGCAAGATGCTTTGCACCAACAAAATGGTCTCTGTCGAACACGCAACAAGGGGTGTCAGAAGAATAAAGCTTACCTCCAGTTCCTCGTATGCGATGCGGCACGCCTCTCCAAAGCCCACCACTAGCGGTGGTGCCAGCGTGCCGCTCCTCAAACCTCGCTCCTGGCCTCCACCGCTTATAATCGGGTCGAGTCTGACCCTCGGCCTTCTCCGGACGTAGCAAGCTCCAATACCCATGGGCCCGTAGATCTTGTGTGACGATATCGACATGAGATCAACATTTAGGGCATTGACGTCCAGGGGGATCTTGCCAACGGCTTGCGCCGCATCGGTATGGAAGAACGTCTTCTTCTCCCGGCAGAGCTTTCCGATCTTCTCTAGTGGCTGGATAACACCGATTTCGTTATTCACGGCCATGATACTGACAAGGGCAGTATCAGGGCGAATCGCCGCTTCGAGCTCCTCAAGATCGATGAGGCCAGTATTCTTGACGGGGAGGTAAGTGACCTCAAATCCATCGTCCTGCAAATGCCTGCAGCTGTCCAAAACGCATTTATGTTCCGTCTGGCTCGTGATGATGTGCTTCTTCTTGCCGGATCTGCCGAAAAACCTCGCGACACCCTTGATGCTCATGTTATTACTCTCTGTAGCGCCGCTTGTAAATATGATCTCTTTTGGGTCTGCGCCGATGAGCCTAGCTACGTTTTCTCGAGCCTCCTCAACGGCTTTCTCGCTCTCCCATCCGTAGGCGTGCGTCCGGGAATGCGGGTTTCCGAATTCGCCAACGTAGAATGGCAGCATGGCATCGAGGACTCGCGGGTCAACGGGAGTTGTAGCCTGCATATCAAGATATATCGGCCGCTGGCCCTCATCCATCACGGTGGCTTGCTGCAGAACCTCTGCGCGCATGTCAGTAAAGGAATAGATAGACGCAATGAGGTCTCATTGGAAAAAAAAAAACTTACCAGCCATAGGGCTGACCACTGCGCGAGAGTCATCCTGTGCGTTGAGCGATAAACCGGCCTTTTCGAAGGCTTTCTTGTCTAACCGTACTGCAGTCTCGATCTTTGCCTCGGCCACCTGTGCGTTGTCTCGTTTCGACTCGGTGACATAGCTCCGAGTTGAAGCTCTTGATAGCGGAACGGTCGCCACTCGAGAGAGGCGGCCAACACTCTGACGGGAAGAAGTGGCAATGGACGACTTCGTTGCCAGGCGCGATGCCTGCCTCAACACTGACGGAGAAATATTCGCCATGATGATATGGAAAGTCTGGAGTCGTAGTCCGTTGGATAATGAGGAGAAAGGGGAGCCACGGATGGCAGTTGGTGGTTGGGAAGGGCGATTTTTTTGTCATTCCCCGAAACTCCACGGAGGATGCTCGGTCATAAGATTGATCCGCGGCCCCACCCCGAGCTCCCGGATTAGTAACCCGATCTATGCCCACCAAACGCAGGTCAGATCGCCGATGATTGGGTTTGGCCCCCAGATTACCCCACCTGCAGTGACGGCACCCTACCAAGAAAACGAACGCTGACGTTGTTTGTCTGGGCACTACAGCAGGGATGGGATTTGGGTGCGGGCGGGAAACGGGCTACGGGATTGAAACTATTCACGACCTCACTTTCGAATATTCAGCTGCTGACGAGGCCTTAACAGCGACCTACAACTAGATCACCTACGCATTTTTTCTCCTGATCCGGCTCTACCCGGCGTACGGATCAGTAACTTGTGTTGACCCCGGGGCCGAGCTTGCGCCACACTTGCAAATCCACTCGTAGCGCCAAGCAGCTGCCTCGCCGCTCCCAGCACCGCCACGAATCGTCGTCAATAAGCCTTTGGAGGGGACCCAGCTGGCCCGGTTCTTTAAAGTTCGCCGCGAGTCCGTCTCCCGAGCCGCCTTGGAGATTCCTACGTTTCCTAGACACAATCCCCGGCGCATCTCCTCGAACACGATCCTACCATACATAAACACCCCATTCTCGGATCCTTGATTCGCAAGCCCGTCTGCGAACATGAGTCTTCGAGGTTTCCAGAAGAGCGTGGTGCGGGTAAGTACCCCGCCCCCCAGCTATGCCCTGATCATGACCACCACATAAAGCTTACACCCGGGGGTTCCGAAATCTATAGGCGCCGCAACAATTCAAAGCCAGGTTCAAAATTGGCGAACACACAAAAGATGCCGTGTACATCGACGCCGAACGCAGATTCCAGGAGTTGGAGACGGAGACGAAAAAGCTCCACGACGAGAGCAAAAAGTACTTCGAGGCTATTAACGGCATGCTCAGCCACCAAATCGAGTTCTCTCAGGCCATTGCCGAGATCTACAAGCCCATCAGCGGCCGCGTGTCCGACCCGGATTCGTTAGAAGTGCAGGGGAACCCCGAGGGCATCAGGGCCTGCGAGGAGTACGAGGCCGTGGTGAAGGACCTCCAGGAGACCCTGGCCCCTGAGTTGGAAATGATCGAGAGTAGAGTGATCCGGCCGGCCAACGAGCTGATGGACGTCATCAAGGTTATCCGCAAGACGGCACTCAAGCGCGAGCACAAACAGTTGGACTATGATCGGCATCGGACGACGCTGAAGAAGCTGCAAGACAAGAAGGAGAGGTCGGCCAAGGACGAAAAGGCTATGTGGAAGGCTGAGAACGACGTCGAGCAAGCGACCCAGGAGTTCAATTATTTCAACGATCTCCTCAAGGACGAACTGCCAAAACTCTTTGTTCTCGAGCGCCAGTTTATCCAGCCACTGTTCCAATCATTTTACTACATGCAGCTGAACATTTTCTACACCCTACACGAGAAGATGCAACACTGCGATATAGGCTATTTCGACTTAACACTAGACGTCGAGGAGGCCTTTGAGAAAAAGCGCGGCGATATCCAGGAGCAAGCCGAGAAGCTGTCGATAGTCAAGTTTAAGACGACTGGCGTAAAGCGACCCCCAAAGTACGGCGCACCAAAGCCAGCTCTCGAGGGGACCCGGCCCGTCGGACTGCTCACAGCGGGGTCGGAAACCTCCTCGACAACAACAGCAGCATCATCATCAACGTTGAAGCCGGGCGCCTACCAACAACGCGATTCGGGCGAGCAGCACCCGCCGCCGCCGTATTCCCCCGGCCCCGTATCGCCAGGGTTCGGCAGCCACAACAAGGCGTCTCTGGTCGCGGCCGCGGCGGCCAAGGCGAAACCGCCGCCGCCGAAGCCGAAGCCCAGCAGGCTCAGCGGGAACCCGACTGCCGAGACGGCGACGGCCCTGTACGACTATTCGGCGCAGGCGGAGGGGGATCTGAGCTTCCGGGCCGGGGACGTGATCGAGGTTGTCACTCGCACGGCCAATGAGAATGAGTGGTGGTCGGGGAAATTGCATGGAAAACAGGGCCAGTTCCCAGGTATGCTGCTCTTTTTTTTTTCCTAACGCACGGTCTCTAGTGTTGAGTTTGCGAAGGGAATGCTAACTAGTTGTGCCCAAGGTAACTATGTCAAACTGAATAGTTGATACCCTCGCGCATGAAAAGAGAGATGACCTGGTTTGGTGAGGGCAGCGGAGGGCCACCGGAACCGGAGGACCACATGTCTTTAGATCCATGGAAGACGCCATGTCAGGAATTACGTACCAAGTTGATGCTGGGAATACACGCCCGCAAGCACGCCATACAGTATCACAGCCGGCATCACCTAAGGTGGTCTAGAAAATGAGGGGTTTTACACGGCGCGGGGGGTGGGAGGTTTACAGATACCTAGAAATCATGCATGGATGCTACTCACTCGAAAGGGGTTGAAGCCGAGCCGCGGCGAAGAGAAAGTTTTAGAAATGCACATGTTGAATATACGCTGTCGGCGGCTTGCCTTAACCAGTAGGGGGGCCCTCAAGTGCTCCGGTTATCCTTCAGGGCAAGGTCAAGTTTCCTTTCGTGCCAGAGCAGGGTAGTAGTCTTCGCAAGCCGGTGACGTGTAGGAACTTCCCACACTATCACCCCACATGCAACGGCACTTGCCCAGCCAGTAGACAGTCATGTTCTTCCATTCTGGGTGGCTGGCGTGGGGTCTACCTAGTCAGGGTTGGGTTAATTCGGCGATACGGAAAGCGTTTAACAAACATGTCAGCGCAGTTGACAGGCCCATTGGCCAGTAAGAGGGGCTTAATTGTAGACATGGATATGGTATCTAACGAAGCGGGATGCTCATTAGAGTGGGTGGGCTAATGACAGCTTTCTGTATTTCTTCCTCATGAGTCGGGCGTAAAAAGAGGGGGTTGTTCAAGACACACATGCGGCTCTGTGTGCCAAATCCCGCTTCCCCCCTCCCTCTCTTGCATCTGAGCGACGCAAGGCTCCCGCCCCCCACACCCTTTTCAGGGGATCGAGCCTTACTTAACAATTCCACGTCGATCATGTCTGTATGGATGGCTCGGGTCGGAGAAGTAGTTTATTATGGAAGTTGTAGGTCTCCCAAGTGTGAGTGATAATTATTATAATTCGCCAATTGTCTCTGTCCATTTCGCCCCTGGAGAGTAACTTGATTCTACGGTTGTCGGCATACCATTTCGAGTTCGGCATGCAGCTACATCTCTGTAAATCCCCCACCCAAACAGGTATGTTTGCTATCACTAGTGAGTTTTCGTTGGTTCTCTTTTGGCCTCCCTTGAACCCCTTGAACCCCGTAACTAGGCATCCAAGGGTGGGTGACAAACAACTCCTGCTACCACCCCACCAAAGGCAGCAGGAATCCGCTTCAGCGAGCAAAATGGTAGCCCCTACCGATTGTTTGGTACATAGCTGGTTCTTCTCTAGTCCACGTGCGTGTCTTGGCCATTTGTATGGGCTCGCGGACAACGCGCGACGAAGGTGAATGCTGCGAGCGTAGGGAGTTTGCGGACAAGTCCTCACTCCTTTTCCCCTCCCTCTTACGCAAAGCTAGATCGGCGGAGAGAGGTGAGCCATCTAAACCCGGGCGGCCACGATTTTCAGGAGAAGAAAGTTTGCCAAACCGCCGGACCCCCTTCAGGTGAATACCCGGGTCGAAGCTGATGAGAACTAGCGCATTCAACCCCCCTGAAGACGTGCCGCCCGTGGAGTAAACTAGAGACCTCTCATCCCATTCTCCGTGCACATTGCCTGTGTATCCTGGTGGGTTTAAAATCCGGTGAAGGTCGTCTAGCTCTTGGGAAGGGCTGTTCGGCAATTGTTCCCCGGGCCAGTACACCACTTCCGCGTGGTCGTACAGGTCCTCGATTTCCTGTCTTAACGTATATTGCTCGCCATGTCGTGCCGTGGCAGTCCTTAAGCGCTCCCGCCTCTCCTCTTTATTCCGGAGGCGACGCGCCCCAGCCCGGATCCGAATTCGTTGGCTATTGGGTTCAGAGGGGTGGGGATCGTCGACCAAGTCGACGAACGTCTGAGGAGCGTGGTGATGGTAGGAACGTACAGGTGTCTTGCCCTGTGTAAACATAACTGATACAGAGCTATCATCGCCCAAATGCACGTCCTTTGGCTCTCGCTTGGGAGCAGGCATGTAGTTTGGGTGGTCATCTTTGCCGAGAAGTCTAGCGAGTTCGTCGTCAATGGGGTAGAGACTTCCAGTGCTCTGGCATTGTCCGTCTTGTTCGGCCTCCTCCTCTCCGTCATCGCCAAAAATCAATTTCTTTGTGTAGTATGTTCTTGTCCCGGAACCATGGCCTGATAGCCACTCCTTCCGGGACTCTATTATGGTAAGATCACCCGAGATCTCGTCCTTGAAAAGCTTCAAAAATGTCCATCTATCGTCAATCGTGCCTTCAGCGTGCTGCCTTCTCCACCTATGTCGTTTCGGGGGATATTCGGTGTACTGGAGACTGGGCCGGTCGGTGGGGAACCGGAAACAATAATAATACGAAGTCCAGTCGATCTCCTCGATCTCAAAATATGTCTGGTTCGAGATGCCATAGAAATAGCCATTGATAATCTCAAAACAGGTCGTCGAGCCGAGATCGGCGCCCATTATATCCGGTATATGGAGCTTGCCATCAAACCATTTACCTTCCGAGATATCAAACCCCCGAAGCGCCCACCGCTTGAAGCCGTCTGGCGCAAGCTCCGAAAATGTTCCATAATAGAGATGTCGTTCGTCGTTCCGGACGAATATCTTGTGTGTCGATTCCAGAGGATAGGCAGTAAGGATCTGCTCCTCGTCAGGATTAAAAACGACGAGCCAGCTTTCTCTATCGGGCTTTGCGTGTGTGTAAATGCAAGAAACAATGCCGTGGGCATAGTACAGCAAGCGGAACTTGTATTTTGTGCGGGTCCGCGACTCGTGGACAGCGCGGTCAAGGAGTAGCCTGACATCCGTCACAATCTCCTGGGCCGCGGAATTGTGGACGTCTAAAACGCGCAGCATACGGTCCCGAATGTAGCAGATCACGCCATTTTCGTAGATCCAGGATTCCGCATAGGCAACGATAGAAACAAGAAAGGGTGACGCCGTAGCTATTGCCTCTCTTCGCTTAATCAGTCGCCGCAGCGCCCTAGCGTACTTCTTATCATCCCGTGCTTGCTGCATCTCCCAAGCCGAGGTTGGGGTGGCCTGGTTCTTGTCAGTCACGCCACATCGGCATCGCGGGCGGGCTGGAGCTACCCGGGCTGGGTTTACCTCGAGGACGGTTCTGCAGATGTTGTTTTCCAGGGCTAAGAAACGAAAATGGCGACATGTGGCACTGAAATTGTAGACGTCGTATGGGTCTAGGTATCCGGCGACGTACGCGGTTATCTCGTATGGGAGGTGTCGAATGGACATGGCCCGGGAGCTTTCCCAGCTTATAATGGTCCGTTGTAGGCGTATCCTCGAGGGTTGACAAGCTGCTCAGGTCAAGACCTCGCCGCAGGATCTGCTCGGATAATGAAAAGGGTCCGCTCTGTGATCCATGGCGCCTTGCGGGTTGTTCGCGGCCACTCGGCCACCCACGGTAGGCGGGGATGGGACTTATATAGCTCTGCACCAAGACAAGGCTCCGGTTATGTAGAAACAGCACGCTCTCCGCAGGGTGGCCGAGGTATGCAGCCCCCCGCCGTAGTGTACACCTCCACAGTTCACCTTCCACAATCGCCTTCACAATCACCTCCCATGTTCCATCTTGGAATGTTGCTGAATGTACAACTCAACCATCTCGGTCGAGAGTCGAGAGCAAGAATAGACATGATTGCCCGGTTTGTGGACGTGATTACCTCGCTCCTTGACGATAGGTGTATTTTTAGCGTTAAGAGTTGGGGGTACACAGCGATCTGGCTGCACGTGTCTCCACTGGGGGAGGCAGCTGAATGAGGGAAAAGGGGGGTCAGGTTGACATACGCAGAGCCGCAAGGTCGCCAACCAAACCCCTGTTATTATCACTGGACCAATCATCTGCCACCCCTGTTGACTTAGGCACGGATGATCGATATTTCACTTCCATGGCTGAATTACATGGGTAGGTACAGTACGGATAAGTAGGCTGGGTAGGTACTTTTGCGGCTCTGCTCCTGTCCTTGGACTCTACCCTCCCCTCCGTCGCTCACAGGACCCCATCACTACCTTATCAACTTATCTCCCCCTGCCCCCCAGCCCCCCTGGATAATTATATCAGGTGTTTACTCCTTTCGGAGAACATCGCGTGCGCTAAATTACACGAAAACTATCCACACCCATCATGACCCCGGCCCATTGCTTTCACTTGATTGTCGACCCGACTCGGTGAGGCTACACAGTAAAGCCGTACCCTCCGTGACAAACACTTGGTACGCAGAGATTTGGCTCGGAAATTTTCCTCGAGAGCCCACCCAATTTTGCCACCTTTACACCATACCAACCTCGGAAAGCCTGATTTCCTGCTCCTTCTATCCGGCCATCCACCAACGTTGCAGCGTCTCACCGTCACCCCTTGGCACTCTGTCATGCAGCCCGGGTAACGCATCCGGTGCTCGAGCCTAGTGTTGATGAAGAGGGGTATGGCCGTAGAGGCTATTACAAGGAGGCCCGAGGAGCGAGAGCCGCATGTTAGAAGTGCACAGCCTGGTAGTTCCACGGCCGGCAAACTGTGGAGCGGAAGAAAGACCATTACGCGACGCAAACGAGGTGGAATGGCATGTGTCCCACTCAGGTGACAACCCAAAATGCCATACGAGACACGGGGTGGGCTCACCGTCCCACTTCCCAGCTTTGGCGATGCTTAATTAATTCCGCTCTGCGAGTTGTCGGCCGAATTGTTAGGGGGGCCCAAAATTGAGGCCAATTTCGCCCTTCTCTCCGGGAGGAGCCCAAAACTACACAAGTTGAGAGGTCAAACACACCCAACGCTTTCCACGGGGGGGTGGTCTACTCCAGGTCTCGAACGGGCGATTCTGCCCAACAATAAATACCGCTGCCAGATGGAAACACACTAGGCAATCCTGGGTGTACCAGTTCCAACTAGACGTACCGCCAAATCGTGGGCATCGTTCTTTCGCAATTCTAGGAATCAGCATCTTCGAATACCTTTGGAAATATGGCTAGCCGCACCCCTGGCACGCGTCCGTCACCTACCTACCTACCTTCCGAGGTACGTGTAGCGGTGACAATAACAGGGGCGCAGGGTGACTTGACTTGAGACGTCGTGTTGTTGTTAACCCCTTCCTACAGCATATGGACATTATTCATCCATGGATTGCTCCCCATGCAAATCGAGATTTCGGGAAAAGAATTGGCCGGCGGTCATCCTGGACGGGACAGACGGGACCTAGCGGAGCGGGGAGGCCAACCTCAGTGCGCTAATCCCCCGGGTGTGTGCTTACTATGGCACTGTCAGATTAGACCAATCACAACCAGTGAGCCTAAATATTAGCACCCTTCGAGTGGTCTTCCTCGCCTCCTTTTTCTCCCCCTTTTCTTTTCTTTTGACGATTCCACTCAACTAACAATCTCTAGAACGACACCTCGCCCTATCGCCTCACAGAGTATAGTGATTGGCCGATCTTCCCCGATATGTCGGCTGTTCAGGATCCTGCCGTTGATTTACGTGCCGCTTTTACCAGCGATAGGCTACTCGAAGTCCGCAGAGGTAAAATGAAGGCGATGCCGGGTCTCACCATCTTATCTGGAATAGACAAATCTCTCTGCGATGGACCCGTGCAAATCGCATTTGGCGGTATCGAAGATGACGAGCACGACTACACTTTTCATGGAGGCAAAGACAAGGCAATCCATGGATGTGAGAGCTTCTCAGGCTGCTCCCTCGCCCTTGCGTATAAATAGGAGAGTAACTGACGTCAATCATCCAAAGACTGTTCGTCGCATTACCAGACTTGGCAAAGGGAGTTCCCTAATGCATCCGACAAGTTCCGGCCTGGGGCCTTTGGGGAGAATTTCGTGACGGCGCATATGAATGAACGCAACGTCTGCATAGGGGACGTCATGGCAGTCGGCGACGAAGTGGTCTTGCAAGTCAGCTTGCCGCGCCAACCCTGCTTCAAATTAAACCACCGCTTCCAGCTGAAGAACTTCGCTCCGAACACCTGGAAGGAGAGTCGCACTGGCTGGTATTACCGGGTCCTAAAGAAGGGAAGCGTGAAGGCGGGGGACGAGATCCGCCTGGTCGAGCGGCCGCATCCGAAGTGGACCATTGAGCGTGTCCAGGAGTACCTGCACCGCAACCAGGGCAACCTTGCAATGAACGAAGAGCTCGCCATGATCGAGGAGCTCGGCGAGGAGAGCCGCGGCGCTTTCAAGAGGAGGGTGGCAAAGGCCAAGTCCAAGGAGAAGAAGACCGAGAAAGAGAAGGGCCGGACGGAGTGGAGGGACTTTCGAGTTATCGAGAAGACGCGCCAGACGCCGCGAATTGTTTCCTTTGTACTCGAGGCGGTTGAGCCACGACCCGGCGCGGAGAAGGTAGGCGAAGGCGCACATGCAAGGATTAAGCTGGGCAACGGATTGGTCAGGTCGTATTCCCTGGTTAGCGGCGGCAACGACAAATTCGAACTGGGCATCGCCTTAGACGAGAACAGCCGAGGCGGGTCAAAGCACCTCCACGAGTCGGTCCAAGTCGATCACATTGTCCAAGTCGGGCCAGTAACTGCAGCGGTGCCCATCAAGATGGCGGCGAGCAACCACATCTTCGTGACGGGGGGTGTGGGCATCACGGCCTTCCTGACGCTTCTCGAAGCTTACCACCAGATCAACTACAGCTGCGTCATGCACTATGCGGTCCGCTCGTCGGGTGAGGTGCCGTTCAGGGAGCGGCTGGACAAGCTAGGGGATAAGATCATCCTGTACGACAAGCAGAAGGGCCAGCGGCTAGACATTGCCGGCATCATTGCCAATATGCCGTGGAATTCCCACCTGTACTTTTGCGGCCCAAAGCGCCTGATGGAGGAGGCTGAGCGCGAGGTCAAGGCGAGGGGCATCGACGAGACCGAAGTGCACTTTGAGTCCTTCCAGGCGGATATCTCGGGCGACCCCTTCGAGGTAACCGTAGCCAACAGGGGAAACAAGACGCTCAAGGTCGGCGAGGATGAGTCCCTGCTAGGAGTCCTGCAGAGGTACTTCGACGACGTCCCGTCCTCCTGCGAGGTCGGCAACTGCGGAACCTGCAAGGTCTCGCTCAAGCAGGGCTCCGTCGAGCACCGCGGCACCGCGCTCCTGCAGGACGAGAAGGCCACCGCCATGCTTTCCTGCGTAAGTAGAGGTATAGGGCGCATCACCATCGACATATAGCATGTAGGGCGCGCCATGCCCTTTTCTTCAACGCAAGAGTGTGTGCAACAAAGCCCTCGTGCACTGCAGTAGTGCATACATCCGTACGTCCCGATTGGCCCCCGATTTCGTGCAGAAAAAAAATCCTTGTAGGGCAATAATCCTCACCAGCGAAGCGGTGTGTCCTCGAACCCGCCTCACTTAGGGGGAGGGAGCCCGGCCGTACACCGTCTTTCTATATGCTCAACCTTCCCCTTATCCGCAGGTCCGCCCCGGGCCGGTCTACGCGTAAATTGCTAGTATCGCACCGCAGCAGCAGCACACCAAATTGTGACACTCCACGTTGCGAACCGCTTGCTTAGCTCCTCGCCCTGGTGGGTCGGGTGTGGTCGGTCCTCTTCCGCGCTCCGCAGCCTCGAGGACGGGTAGTATGATGCCGTAAATCCCTCTTTTCGCCCAACTTCCAAGTTTGCAGGTGTTTAGCCTTTCTTGATAAAGAGGAGATCTCAACCAGTAGCAGGGGTGTTGGGGGAGACCAAGGTCGCAACCATAAACGCCGTTGACTCACCAAACTGCAGTTTGTGCCCGATGCTTATCCCAATAACGAAGCGGAGCTAGAGCGATCAGGCCGGTAAGTTGGCTAAGGGTAGTTTGTCACCTTGCTCGCTAGCCATATGTGATCATCCCGCTCGAGGCGTCAGCAACGATACGAAAAATGATGGAGGGTGTAAGGTTAGGCTGAAAGATGTGAGTCTGTCCAGCTAAACCTAGCGACAAGACGGTGCTCCCACAGTTTTCCTCCAGGGCAATCTCTTCGAGGCTCGGGTCTCACACCCAACAATCCCAGTATGCACTATCCATCCGGAAGTGGCCCACCCGTCTGCCGCGGATCCGTTGCCACTAGGCCGGAATCGGAATCGGGCCGGAGGTCAACCGGCCTGGAATTCCGGCGATCTGCACCGGCCCCGGACATACCGGGGCTGGCCTTGGTCCGGGACACTCAGCAACCGGGATTTAGCGACTTCCCTTCATAGGCGCATACCCCTTTTACTTCGACTAGAAAACTTAGTAGAAAACCGTTCATCAGACAAAATGTCAAGAAAACGTCGGACTTCGTGGGCAGCCATTACGTCATTCGAGGCTCTCTGAAGGTTTCCGGTTATCATCCTAGCTGGGCAGTGATCACTTTTTGCCTCCGCCTTCCTCCACCTGCCAAGATTCTTCGGAGGGTCCGGCCTGGCCAAGGGACGCACGTGACGAAGACCCTTGGCCAATTCGACCTCTGCACCGTTTAACATGTGAGGAGGGTCCCAGCCCCCTTGAGAGAAAGGGGTGGTTGATGTTTGCCGAACGCAATCAATTGACGGTGCAGCGTTTAACGATTGAATCGTGGGGTTATGACGCTCTACCGCCGATCAATGTTAAATGGGCTAATGGAGACGCAGACTTCGATCTACCATTTATGGAGTCTTTATGCAAACCTGTCTCGAGATGGAAGACGAAAACATCTCGATTGCCGCGCCTCCTCTTCGAGGAGCTTAGGAGTGATTGTGATTGGGTAGGCGTGGCCGCACCCGGTCTGCCGCTCCGAGGTATTTTCTCTGGCCCCACGCGCCTTTCCGCATTAGGATAATTAGGCGAGGTCAAGACTTTGCGATTTTCGGCTTAACCTCGTTCCTCGCGTGCGTCAAAAGTTTTGATAAATCCTTTTCGCCTCCCTCCCGGTCTCTTCCCCTTTGAAAGCTCTCATCTCTCTGCAACCCAGCAGATACGCTCTCTTTATCAAAATCTACAGGAAACCCCGACTACGCCAAGGCCGTACGTCGAGGCATAAGATACGTCGCGAACGTTCTTTATTGAAATAAAACAGTCGAACGAGGGAGCACCCGTTTCGCTCCGAGAGAGTCATCAACCCGTAAAGTCCGGACCTCCGGGTTTCTCGACCTGAGGAAAGATTCGACCGGCCGCCACCCCAGTCATCCATCTCACATCGCAAGACTCCTTTTCCAAGCGAAGGGATATACTACAACGATGAAGGTCTTCTCCAACAACGTCACATTCAACTACTCCTGGGAGGAGGTATCAACCGCCAACTGGCGGAAGTACTGCCCATGGAATGACAAGTCGACGCATGTGATCGCCGTCGACACCGTCTCGCGCTCCGTCGACCCAGTCACCGGCATCCTGCGCAGCGAGCGTCTCATCACCTGCAAACAGAGCGCGCCGGAATGGCTCAAGGCCATCCTCGGCGGCATGGACGAGAGCCAGGTCCTCGAGACATCCTACGTTGACCCGGCAAACAAGACCGTCACCATGGTCTCGGCCAACATCACCTGGTCGAACCTGATCAGCGTCCAGGAGACCGTCGTCTACAAGCCGCTGAACCACCACCAGACCCAGTTCCAGCAGGACGCCAAGATCACCGCCTTCTGCGGTGGCTGGCAGCGCATCAAGAACAACATCGAGGATAGCCTGGTCAAGCGCTTCCGCGAGAACGCCGCCAAGGGCAAGGAGGGCTTTGAGGCCGTCCTAGCTATGAGCCGAAGGGCCTTTGCCGAAGAGAAGGAGCGCGAACGCATGAGCATCCTCCAGGCTCAAGCAAGCACCATCCGAATGGCGCACGCCCAGATGGCATGACAGAGCCTTCCCATCAGCCCTATCAACATCTTGGGACGGCAACCCATCCATCGATCATCATGAATATATTCCTAGCGACCCACGTGTACATTCTTCGGCGTAATACTCTTCGGACCATTGCTCTTTTTTTTCCCAGCACTGGCGATTCGGAATGGACACTCAAAAAAGTTAGACGGGGGCAAGGGACAGCAGGAAACCAAAAACGGCGTCGCGGCATTTGTGCATTTTTGAAAGCATTACAGGACAGCATCAGCAAGCAGAACTTGATATTTGGGAGTTCCGGAATACCCTTTATAATTGCAGGTTCCGGAGAACCCGAATCCCAATCAACATTTGATATTTCTTTCTCACGCTCAGAGGGGGGGCAGCTTAAAGACCACGGTGGACGGTCACGTACTGGATGGGCGTTTATAGAGCTCTTAGACCTAGACGTTTTGGTCAATAGAACCACATCCTCCTCCTCTCCTCAATATGTCGCTTTCCTCGTAAATTACGTGATGATTGTTAACATTGGCTCTCCGTCATTTCTAATCCTTGCTTTGCCTTCTCTGCACACTTGACTTCGTAGTAGCGAAGCTGACTCGTCGTGTCCTCATCCAGACCCTTGGGGTTTCCCTCCTCGCTAAAAATTAACCGAATGAAACTCACGGCCTCGTCGTATCTATGGAAGAAATAGAGTTCTTCAACCGCATGGAGTAGTTCCTGGGACTGTGGTTTGGAGACCGTCGAGTCCAGGGGAAATCTAACGGTCTTGTATATCTAATGTAGCCGAGACGCATGGATGTGAGCGAGCGAACGTCCGTAGCGGTGCCTCAAATGTAAGAGAAGAAAGTGAAAATAAAATAATAAAAGATGGGTAGAGAACATCCTTACCTCGCCGTTCTCGACTTTGACCCGATATTCACTCTTCAGCTGCTGAAATTCCGCCTCTGATTGCCTGGACCTATCGGCCCTGGACTCGACGACTCCCTCATCTGATCCCGAAGCATCGTCCGAGTCAGCGAGGCCAATGTTGAGCAATCCCAAGTCCTCCACCTCGTCCATATCGGGGGCCCGAGCTGACGTTGATGGACGGAGATGATTCGGAGGTTGCACAAAAATATTGTTCAGTCCACGGCCGCTACGGGGTGGGGTATTTTTCCTACTTGACATCATGTGGATTCCGGCTACGGAGCCGGTCCCGCAACCTAGTACTGTGTGTGGTCCACAGCAGTCGATGCGGTCTTTGCTAGAAAACCAATAAATTACTCCGCTTTGGAGTATCTGCCAGTCGAGCTTTTCAAGTTTATTTCAGGACTCCGACCTTGGGAGACTTCCGACAAAGGACACGCGTGATGGAGGGACAAGTCTCTAGGCTGGTGGATAAGGTGTGGGAGAAGTATCTCCAGACACCACCAGAACGCCGGTTAAGTAAGGCTTTTGATACTCCTTTGGGATTTATATCTAGAACTTCCTGTCGTAACCCGCCAGCTGCACCTTGAATAAAGCGACAGCATGGTCTACTCGGGAGGAGCGTTACCAGGAGCAGGTGTCGTAATCCCCTAGAAACGCCTTGCCCAACGCAGACATCCTTCCACCCGATTTGTCTACTACTTCCTTAGGTACTTTGTTTAAGATGCCGACAGTGCCAAATATCCTAACCGTACATCCTCTACAGTGATAGCAATAGGCGGCATCCCCGGCTCCGGTACGTCCATCCGTCCCCCCTTTCAGTCCCCCTCCCCATCATCCTCTCCGCCCAGTCGAACATTCCACTCACACACATCTCCAGGCAAAACCACCCTCTCTCAAATCCTCACCACGGCCATCAACTCCCGGAATGCAGCCCTCCCACCCTCCAAACCGGGCGCCGCGCCCCCCGCCCCCGTCGCCGCCTTCGTCCCCATGGACGGATACCACCTGACCCGCGCCCAGCTCTCCGCGATGCCCGACCCCGTGACCGCCCACGCCCGCCGCGGCGCCGCCTTCACCTTCGACGCCCCTGCTTTCCTC
>Ga0164242_10004159_pt1 | contig 16297 bp, 14 predicted proteins | sample OricomgcompostMG_FD_108783 | JGI IMG/M metagenome (GOLD analysis project Ga0164242, IMG submission 108783) | Miracle-Growth compost microbial communities from Emeryville, California, USA - Original compost - Miracle growth compost (MG) ... | reverse complement strand
TTGGCGACGTAGTCGTCGTTGGGAACGACGGTGAGCTCGACCTGGTTCTTGTGGGTCTTGTTGTACTCGGCGACCAGAAGCTTCGCCTGCTTCTCCAGGGGCGCGCGCGTCCACAGGGTGAGGCTCGTGCCGTCGTCGGTCCCGTTGGCGGGGATCGACGCGGCGGGCGCTGCGCTGTTTCCGCCGCCGGAACAGGCGGCGAGGCTCACCATGAGCGCGCCGGCCGCCAGAACGGCGATCGCGGAGCGCCGGTGGCGTCCGATTCGGGTCATTGCTTTCTCCTCTTGCTCGACAGTGAGCGGAAGCAGACCGGCCTCATCGACCCGGTGCTGACCGCGGGGGTGGATTTCGAAATTACCGAAACCCATTTCGAGAAGGTATCGTCGGCGGAGTCGGACTGTCAAGAGGATCGTCCGATAACGTTTCCGTAACCGGAGGTGACATGCGGGCAGAGACGGGATCGCGGACGGCCACGCTCAGCGACGTCGCGGTGCGCGCGGGGGTGTCGATCGCGACCGCGTCGAAGGCCATGAACGGCCGCAGTGATGTGGCAGCCGCCACACGTACCCGCGTACTGGCTGCCGCCGAAGAGCTGAGCTTCACCCCCAACGCGATGGCGCGCGGGCTCTTGGCCGGGCGCACCGGCACCGTGGGTCTGCTCACCAGCGACCTCGAAGGCCGCTTCGTCATCCCGATCCTGATGGGCGCCGAAGACGCGTTCGGCGCCGGGCAGGTCAACGTCTTCCTCTGCGACGCGCGCGGCGACGCGATCCGCGAGCAGCATCACCTCAAGGCGCTGCTCAGTCGCCGCGTCGACGGCATCATCGTCGTGGGACGGCAGACCGACCCGCGGCCGTCGCTGGGCGAGGACGTTCCGGTGCCCGTCGTGTATGCGTACGCGCCGTCGGACGACCCGCGCGACATCTCACTCACCCCCGACAATGTCACCGGCGGGCGCATGGCTGTCGAGCACCTCATCGCGTGCGGGCGCTCGCGCGTCGCACACATCAGCGGTGATCCCTCCTACGCCGCGGCGCAGGATCGCCTGACCGGTGCGCGCGAAGCGCTGCGCGACGCCGGGCTCGAGCTCGTGGGCGAGCCGATGTTCTCGGCGTGGACGGAGCATTGGGGGCGGGATGCTGCGGCCCTTCTCCTGCAGCGGCACCCCGACATCGACGCGGTGTTCTGCGGATCGGATCAGATCGCCCGCGGGGTGCTCGATACGGCGCGCGAGCTGGGGCGGCGCGTGCCCGAAGATCTCGCCGTCATCGGGTACGACAATTGGGCGGTGCTCGCCGAGAACACCCGCCCCGAGCTGACGAGCATCGACGCCAACCTGCAGCAGCTGGGCCGGCGCGCGGCGCGCTGCCTGTTCGAAGCGATCGGCGGCGACGCGCCGGCGCCGGGCGTACGGCACCTGCCCGTCACGCTCGTGATCCGCGGGTCGACGATCGAGCGGCGGTGAGCGTGGACGCCGCCGCGGATACGCTGAGGACGTGAGCGACACGCGACGAGTGGGCATGCGGGATGTCGCGCGGGCCGCAGGCGTCTCGGCGCAGACCGTGTCGCGCGTGATCAACGACCACCCGAGCATCCGCCCGGAGACGCGGCAGCGCGTGCTCGAGGCGATGGGGGCCCTGGGCTATCGCGTCAACAACGCGGCACGGGCGCTGGGCACCGACCGCTCGCGCGTGCTGGGAGTGCTGGCATCGGATGCGACGCTGTTCGGCCCCGGCGCGGGCATCGCGGCTCTCGAGCGCGCGGCGCGCGAAGCGGGCCGCTGGGTGACCACCGCGTACGCGGACGCCGCCGACCAGGCCTCGGTCGACGCCGCCGTGCGCCATCTGCTCGATCAGGGTGTCGACGGCATCCTGCTCGTGGCGCAGCGCATCGACACGGTGGCGCGGCTCGAGCGCGACGCGTCGGTGCCGGTGCTCGCGCTGCACCAGGGCACCGGGCTGCAGGCCGACGCCGCGGCGCTCGCCGTCGCGCACCTCGCCGACCTCGGTCATCGCCGCGTCGCCCGGATGGGCGGGCCCGAGGGCTGGATCGAAGAGGCCGCCCGCTCCGCGGGCTTCGACACCGCCGTCGCGGCCCACGGCATGTCCGTCACCGATCGCTGGTCAGGCGACTGGTCGGCGGCGTCGGGGGCGGCCGCGGCTCCGGGGGTGCTCGCGGCGCTCGCCCGCACCGACGGCCCGACCGCGATCGTCGTCGCGAACGACCAGATGGCGCTCGGACTCATGTCGGCGCTGGCCGCCGCGGGCCGCGGCATCCCGTCTGACATCAGCGTCGTGGGCTTCGACGACAATCCCGACGCCGCGCACTATCGCCCCGCTCTCAGCAGCGTGCGCCTGGACATCGCCGGCGAGGCTCGGCGATGTGTGGCGGCGGTGCTGGATGCCACGGCCCCGACCGCGATCGACACACCGGTGCTGGCGGCGCGGGCATCGACGGCACCGCCGACGCATTAACGTCCGATCGATACCGCGCCCGCCTGGCCGCCGTATGGCAGTCTGTGGAGAGGTCTGGCGATCACTCAATGTTACCGGTAACATATTCGTAGACGATCCCGATGGAGGAACCGTGACCGACTTCGATGAGCCCACCGCCGCAGCCATCGCCACCGTCCGCGCCGACGTCGCCCGGCTGCACGGCGAGCTCGTGCGCTACGGGCTGGTGGTGTGGACCGGCGGCAACGTGTCGGGGCGGGTCCCCGGCACCGAGCTGTTCGTCATCAAGCCCTCGGGGGTGAGCTACGACGACCTCGCGCCCGAGAACATGATCCTCTGCGACCTCGATGGGCGCGTCATCCCTGACACTCCTGGCAGCGACCGCAGCCCCTCCAGCGACACTGCCGCGCACGCCTACGTCTACCGGCACATGCCCGAGGTCGGCGGCGTCGTGCACACCCACTCCACCTACGCGGTCGCGTGGGCGGCGCGCGGCGAGGAGATCCCGTGCGTCATCACGGCGATGGCCGACGAGTTCGGCGGACCGGTGCCGGTGGGCCCGTTCGCGATCATCGGCGACGACTCGATCGGCCGCGGCATCGTCGACACGCTCACCGGCCACCGCTCGCGCGCCGTTCTCATGCAGAACCACGGGCCGTTCACGATCGGCGCGACGGCGAAGGACGCCGTCAAGGCGGCGGTCATGCTCGAAGACGTGGCCCGCACCGTGCACATCGCACGGCAGGGCGGCAAGCTGCTGCCGATTCCGCAACGGGCGATCGACAGCCTCTACGACCGCTACCAGAACGTCTACGGCCAGAGCAGTGACGACCGGCGGAGCGCCTCGTGACCGCCGCCGAGACCATCGCCGCCGGCCGGGCCGTGCTCGGCATCGAGCTCGGATCGACCCGGATCAAGGCCTGCCTGGTCGGTGACGATGTGAACGACGTGCTGGCCACGGGCTCTCATGCGTGGGAGAACTCCTACGTCGGCGGCCGCTGGACCTACGGGCTCGACGAGGTCTGGACGGGGCTGCAGGCCGCCTTCGCCGATCTCGCCGCCCAGGTGCGCACTCGCTACGGCGTGCCGCTGGAGCACCTGCACGCCATCGGCGTCTCGGCGATGATGCACGGCTACCTCGCGTTCGATGACGCAGGCGACCTGCTCGTCCCCTTCCGCACCTGGCGCAACACGTCGACGGCGCCTGCCGCCGCAGAGCTGACCGAGCTGTTCGGGCAGAACATCCCGCTGCGCTGGTCGATCGCGCACCTGCACCAGGCCGTGCTCGACAGCGAGCCGCACCTCGATCGCATCCACTCGCTGACGACACTCGCCGGCTTCGTGCACGAGCGACTGACCGGGCGCACGGTGCTCGGTGTGGGCGACGCCTCGGGCATGTTCCCGATCGATTCGGCGACCGGCGACTACGACGCGACGCTGCTCGCGCGCTACGACGAACGCGCCGCGGGCCGCGTGCCCGCGCTGCGGACGCTGCTGCCCGAGGTGCTGCGCGCGGGTGAGCCCGCCGGCACGCTGACCGCCGCCGGCGCCGCGCTGCTCGACGCGAGCGGCACACTGCAGCCGGGCGCGGCGCTGTGCCCGCCGGAGGGGGATGCCGGAACCGGCATGGTCGCCACGAACGCCGTCGCGCCGCGCACCGGCAACGTCAGCGCCGGCACGAGCATCTTCGCCATGGTGGTGCTCGAGCGCGCCCTTTCGGCGCTGCACCACGAGATCGACCTCGTCACGACGCCCGCCGGCGACCCGGTCGCCATGGTGCACTGCAACAACGGAGCGAGCGAGCTGGCGGCATGGGCAGGCCTGTTCGAGCGATTCGCCGCGGCATCGGGCACCCCGCTTGATTCGGATGCGGTCTTCGACGTCCTGTTCCGCGAGGCGCTCGACGGCGATGCCGACGCCGGCGGGCTGCTCGCCTACAACCACCTCGCAGGCGAGCCCATCGCGGGCACCGACGCGGGCCGTCCGCTGTTCGTGCGCACCCCGGGCAGTGACCTGTCGCTGGCCAACGTCATGCGCGCGCAGCTCTACGGTGTGTTCGGCACGCTGGCCCTCGGCATGCGCATTCTCGCCGACGAGCAGGTGGCGCTCGACCAGATGTATGCCCACGGCGGAATGTTCCGCACGGCCGGGGTCGCCCAACGCTTCCTCGCGGCGGCGCTCGATGCGCCCGTCGCCGTCGGCGAGACCGCCTCGGAGGGCGGAGCGTGGGGCATCGCCGTGCTCGCCGCATATCTGGATGCGGCATCCACCCTCGACCTGACCGCCTACCTGCGGGGCCGCGTCTTCGCCGACGCGCAGGTCGCGGTCGTCGATCCCGACCCGGCTGACGTCGCCGGATTCACCGCATATCTCGATCGCTACCGCGCGGGGCTCGCCGTCGAGCGCGCCGCCGTCGCAGCCCTCCCGGAAGGAACAGCATGACCCTGAACACCACGCTCGACGGATACGAGGTCTGGTTCGCCACCGGCAGCCAGACCCTCTACGGCGAAGAGACCCTGCGTCAGGTCGCCGCCCAGGCGCAGCAGGTCGTCGCGGGCCTGGCGGGCCTGCCCGTCAAGGTCGTCTACAAGCCGGTGCTGACCGAGCCCGACGGCATCCGCCGGCTGGCCCTCGACGCCAACGCGCACGACGAGGTCATCGGCATCATCGCCTGGATGCACACGTTCAGCCCCGCCAAGATGTGGATCGCCGGCCTCGACGCCCTGCGCAAGCCGCTGCTGCACCTGCACACGCAGGCGAACGTCGATCTGCCGTGGGACGAGATCGACTTCGACTTCATGAACCTCAACCAGGCCGCCCACGGCGACCGCGAGTTCGGGTACATCCAGACCCGCCTCGGTGTGCCGCGCAAGACGGTGGTCGGGCACGTGTCGAACCCGGCGGTGCTCACGCAGATCGAGCAGTGGCAGCGCGCGGCGGCCGGGCTCGCGGCATCCCGCTCCCTCAAACTCGCGCGCTTCGGCGACAACATGCGCCACGTGGCAGTGACCGAGGGCGACAAGACCGAGGCGCAGCTGCAGTTCGGCGTGCAGGTGAACACCTGGGGTGTGAACGAGCTCGCCGAGGCCGTGGATGCCGCGACCGACGCCCAGGTCGACGCCCTGATCGACGAGTACCTGGCCGCGTACGACGTCGCAGCCGAGCTGCGGCCGGGGGGCGAGCGTCACCAGTCGTTGCGCGACGGTGCGGCCATCGAGGTCGGACTGCGGTCATTCCTCGAGGAGGGCGGCTTCGGCGCGTTCACGACCTCGTTCGAAGACCTCGGCTCGCTCAAGCAGCTGCCGGGTCTGGGCGTGCAGCGCCTGATGGCCGAGGGCTACGGCTTCGGCGCCGAGGGTGATTGGAAGACGGCCGTGCTCATCCGCATCGCGAACGTGATGGGTGCGGGGCTGCCCGGTGGCGCGTCGCTCATGGAGGATTACACCTACGACCTCGTGCCGGGTGACGAGAAGATCCTCGGCGCGCACATGCTCGAGGTCTCGCCCTCGCTGACCACCGCGACGCCGCGGCTCGAGGTGCACCCGCTGGGCATCGGCGGCAAGGACGACCCGGTGCGCCTCGTGTTCACCGCCGACCCGGGCCCCGCGGTCGTGGTGGCGCTCAGCGACATGCGCGACCGGTTCCGGCTCGTGGCGAACGTCGTCGAGAACGTGTCGGCGCCCGATCTGCCGAAGCTGCCGGTGGGCCGTGCGGTCTGGAAGCCGCAGCCCGACTTCACCACCTCGACGACGTGCTGGCTGACCGCCGGTGCCGCCCACCACACCGTCATGACCACCGCGGTGGGCATCGAGGTGTGGCGCGACTTCGCCGAGATGGCGCAGACCGAGCTGCTCGTGATCGACGAGAGCACGACGGTACCCGGCTTCGCGCGCGAGGTGCGCTGGAACCAGGCGTACTACCGCCTCGCGCAGGGGCTGTAGCCGCCGCGCTCACCCTCGGCCCCCTCACCGCCAAATTCACATGAGTTTGTCCGGTGGACATCAAACCGCCGGCGGATTGATGTGCGCCGGACAGTTTGGTGTGCGCGGGAGGAGCGATGCCCGCGCGGGTCGCTTCGTTCGGGCGCGTCGACAGCGCGCCACGCGAGTAGCGTCGAGCCCATGAGTCTTCGCGACGCGCTCGGCATCGAGCACCCCATCGTCCTCGGCCCGTTCGGCGGGCTGTCGTCCATCGAGCTCGTGACCGCCGTGAGCGACGCCGGCGGACTCGGATCATACGGACTGTATGGATACACGCCCGAGCGCATCCGCGAGACGATCCGCGCGCTGCGCGCGGCCACCGACAAGCCGTTCGCCGTCAACCTGTGGCTGCCTACGGGCGATGAGGTGACCCCGGCCGAGGTCGATCTCACGGCGGCCTCGCGCGCAGCGGCCCCGCTGTTCGACGAGCTCGGCGTGCCGGTGCCCGCGCCGCCCGAGCGCTTCCTGACCCCGGTCGAAGACCAGCTGCAGGCCGTGCTCGACGAGGCCCCCGCCGTGCTCAGCGTCGTCTACGGGGCGCCGTCGACCGAGCTCGTCAGCACGCTGCACGAGCGCGGCATCCGCATCACCGGCACGGTCACGACGGTCGCCGAGGCACGGGCGATGGATGCCGCCGGTGTCGACGCCATCGTCGCCAGCGGCGCCGAGGCAGCCGGGCACCGGGTGTCGTTCCTCGATCGGCCCGAGCACTCGCTGGTGGGAACGTTCGCGCTGGTGCCGCAGGTGGTGGATGCCGTGAGCGTGCCCGTCATCGCGGCGGGAGGTGTCGCCGACCGCAGGGGAGTCGCAGCGGCCTTCGCGCTCGGGGCGTCCGGTGTGCAGGTGGGCACCGCGTTCCTGCGCACACGCCAGTCGGCGGCATCCGATGCCCACCGCGATGCGATCGTCGCCGCTGTCGACACGACCACCGTGCTGACGCGGGCGATGAGCGGACGGCTGAGCCGCGGCATCCCGAACCGCGCCATGCGCGCGATCGAGACCGCGGGCCAGATCGCGCCGTTCCCCGCGCAGAACTGGCTCACCGGGCAGTTCCGCGCCGAGGCCGGCAAGCGCGGGCTGGGGGAGTATCAGTCGCTCTGGGCCGGTCAGGCCGCGGCGCTGGCGACGCGCGAGGACGCGGCCGAGGTCCTCGCCGAGCTCGTCGCGGGGCTGCCCGGCTGACCCGCGGCGTCCCTCCCGCCGGATTCACCCGCGGCGTCCCTCCCGCCGGATTCACATGAATCTGTCTCGTGCACATCAAACCGCCGCCGGTTCGATGTGCACGAGACAAATGCACATGAATTTGCCGCTCAGCACCGCCGCCCAGCACCGCCGCTCAGCACTGCCGCTCAGCACTGCCGCTCAGCACTGCCGCCCAGCACTGCCGCCTAGCGCTGCCGCTCAGCACCGGCGACCATCACCCGCGCACCGGACCCGCGCACCGGCCCGGCATCACGCCGGCCGGCGGCGCCCGAACAGGCCGCGGCGCGGCGCGGCAGCCGCAGCCTCGGCCTCCGCTGCGGCGGCGGTCGCCGCATCCCGCCGCCGCGCCCACGCCGCCACCTCGGCCTCGATGTCGCGCGTGGGCGTCACCACGGGCGGCCCGCCCAGCAGCTGGCGGCGTGCTTCGATGACACGCCTGTTGAAGTCTTCGAGGTGCTCGCGTACGTCGCTCTCCCGGCGCAGGTCGTCGAGCGTGGTGTCCAGCCGCTCGTTCTCCACGCGCAGCGTCAGCGCGGGCGGTCCGAGCCCCGACAGCTGCTCGGTCTGGATCTTGCGGCGGATCCACCAGTCCGGATCGTGGTGATCGCCGAGCCCCTCGAGCGGCTTGCCGGCACCGGGCAGGTCGTCGAACTCGCCCCGGCGGATCGCCTGCTGGAGAGAGGTCTCGACATACGCCCAGCGCTCGGTCTCGGTCATCGGACGGGGAGTGGATGCCGCAGCCGGCGCCTGCCCGTACAGCTCGGGATTCTCGCGTCGCTCCCGCTCTTGGCGGTAGCGTGCGGCGGCCTCGCGGGGGTCGTCTGCCATGTCGCACCTTCCGTTGTCCCGAGCCTACGCCGTCCGCCCGCGCACCCCGCCGCTCTGTGACCGGTCCCACAGCGACGGCGGCGCGCGAGTAGAATCGGCCGTCGGCCCGAGAATCGTTCAACCCCAGGAAGTCCCCATGGCACGCATCCCCCTGTCCGGAACCCAGCACGCCCTGCGCGCAGGCGATTATGAGGCGGTCATCGCCGGGGTCGGCGCCTCGCTGCGCAGCCTCACCTACCAGGGTCGTGACCTGGTGATCCCGTTCGATGCCGACGAGGTGCGTCCGGGCCACCGCGGCGCCACTCTCGCCCCCTGGCCGAACCGCGTGGTCGACGGACGCTACACGTTCGACGGCGTCGAGCAGCAGGTGCCGCTCACCGAGCCTGCTCGCCACCACGCGCTGCACGGCCTCGCCTCATGGATCGAGTTCGTGCCCGTCGACAAAGAGGCCAGCCACGTCACCCTCGAGGCCGTGATCGAGGCGCAGAAGGGCTACCCGTGGCGCGTGATCGTGCGCACCACCTACGCGCTGACCTCGGCCGGGCTCACCCAGTCGGTGACCGCCGTCAACGACAGCACCGAACCCGCGCCGTGGGGCACCTCGGCACACCCGTACCTCGTCGCGGGCCCCGGGCACGTCGACGACTGGACGTTCGAGCTGCCCGCCGCCCAGGTGCTGCAGGTCACGCCCGACCGGCTCATCCCGACCACGCTTGCCGGCGTCGACATCGATGCCGAGCGCTTCGACTTCCGCACCGCACGCCCGATCGGCGCGGTCGAGCTCGACCACGCCTTCACGGGCCTGGCCGGTGACGAAGACGGCGTGGTGACCGCGCGGCTGACCGATGCCGCGGGTGTCGGCGTCGAGATGGTGTGGGATGCCGCGTGCCCGTGGGTGCAGGCGTACACCTCCGATCAGCCCGGCGGTGCCGCCGATCCGTCGCACCGTGCCGGTGTCGCGCTCGAGCCGATGACCTGCGCACCGGACGCCTTCAACGCCGCGCGGTACCCGTACGATACGGGCATGATCACGCTGCAGCCCGGCGAGTCGGCCACCGCGCACTGGCGGATCGGGGCGATCGGATGACCCTCGCCGCCATCACGGACGACCCCGCGAGCCACCTCTGGGCGCAGGTGCTCGGCACCGGATACTCGGTGACCGCGCTGGTGCTCTACATCCTCGCCGTGGTGGCGATGTGGCGGGTGTTCTCGAAGGCCGGGTATCCCGGCATCCTGGCGATCATCCCCATCGTGAACGTGTTCATCCTCGTGAAGATCGCCGGCTACTCGGCATGGATGACGCTGTTGTTCCTCATCCCGATCGTGAACATCCTCTTCTCGATCATCGTCGCGGTGCGCATCGGCCGCGGCTTCGGCAAGGGCGGCGCGTGGTCGTTCTTCCTGCTGTGGCTGTTGTCGATCATCGGACTGTTCATCCTCGGCTACGGCAGCGCACGCTACAGCAAGCCCGCCTGACCCCGGGGAGCGGGCGTCAGCTGCCCGACGAGTCCGAACCCTGATCGCTCGGCGGCTGCGGCATGTCGGTCGGCATGTCGGTGGGCATTCCGCCGTCCGGGGGCTCCGGCATGTCTGTGGGGCGCTCGCCGTCCTGCGGGGGCTGACCGCCCTGACCGCCGCCGGGACCGCCCTGACCGCCGCCCATGCCGCCGCCGGGACCGCCCATCTCGGACGAGGTCTGCTCGCCGGCGGTCGCGGTGGCCACGGTCTTCGAGCCTGCCGTGCCCGCCTCGGCGAGCGGGCCCGCGATCGTCGTTCCGGCGGTGCCGCCCGAGGCGAGTGTGTATTCGGTGCCGTTGCTGATCTCCGACGACGAGAAGACGACGTTCGACGCCTTCTTGGTGAGGGTGATGGATGCCACGGCCTTGCCGTCCGCATCGACCACCGTGAGCACGGTGCCGGCTTCGGCGGCGGAATCGAGCGTGAACTCGACGGTGGCCTGCTTCGAGCCGTCGGCCGACGGGGCGACCGCCATGCCGCTCGATCCGGCAGCCACGAGCACGCCGCCCGAGATCGTCATTCCCTTATCGGCGTCGAGCGCGCCGTTGCCGTCGTTCGTGGGACCGGAGACGACCACGGTGCCGCCGGTCTGCGTGATGGTGCCGGAGTTCACGTCGAGCCCGTCGCCCTCGGCGTCGACGAGCACCGTGCCGCCCGAGATCGTCAGCGTCTGCGCGCCGGTGCCCTCGTCGGGCTCGGAGACGTTGATGCCGTCGTCGCTCGTGGTGATGTCGACGGTGCCGTCGGTGATGTCGATTTCGGCGGCCTCGAGGCCCTCGTTCGCCTTCTTCACGGTGACGCTGCCGCCCGACACGGCCAGGGCCATGTCGGCGTGCGTGCCGTCGTCGCCGGTGGAGAGGGTGACGTCGGCCCCGTTGTAGTGCGCGTACTTGTTCGTGTTGACGGCGTCGTCGGCGCTGTCGATCGTGATCGTGCCGCCCTCGAACACCGCTATCACCCCGGCCGAGACGCCCTTGGCGCCGGCCTCGGGGTCTTCGCTCGAGCCGCCGCCGGCCACGATGGAGAGGGTTCCGCCCGTCGTGACGACGTCGGACGCGGCATCCACCCCCTCATCACCCGAGGTGACCGAGATCTTTCCGCCCGCGAGGTCGATGTAGCCGCGGTCGGCGTCCTCATCGTTGTCGGCCTTGAGGGCGTCGCCGCCGGCGTCGACCGTGATCGTGCCGCCCCGGACGATCAGGTAGTCCTTGCCGCGGATGCCGTCGTCGACCGCCGTGACGTCGATCGTGCCCGACTGAATGACCAGCCCGTCGGTCGATGCTATGGCGTCGTTGCCCTTGCCGTCGACGGTGAGCGATCCGGTGCCGGTGATGGTCAGGTCGGCCTTGCTGTACAGTGCCGCGTTCGCGTCGGCGTCGTCGGCGTAGCTCGTGGCGTCGCTCAGGGTGTTCTTCGAGCCGTCGGCGAGGATCACGACCGCCTCGTCAGCGGCCTGGATGTCGATGGCGGGCCCGTCGGCGTTCGCGATGGTGACACCGTCGAGGACGAGCTTCACCTGGCCGTCGGCCGTGCTGTTGACGACGACCTGCGTCGTGGAGCCGCCCGTGAGCACATAGGTGCCCGCCGCGGTGATGGTGACGGTGCCGTCCTTCACGGTCACCCCGTCGGAGCTGGATGCCGTGGCCGATGTGCCGTCGAGGGTGATCGTCACCGCATCGTCGGCCGACCAGTCGGCGTCGTCGTCGGAGTCGTGCGCCTTCTGGTTGGCGGCGAGCACCTGCTCGGCCGTCTGCGCGGCCTCGGAGGCCCCCGCGGTGGCCGCGGCGCTCGACTCGTCGCCCGACGCGGCGCCGCTGCATCCGGCGAGCACGAGGGAGAGGGCCAGAGCCGGGGCTGCCAGCAGCCACAGTTTGACGGTCTTCGGTCGGGAGGTCATGAGGGGGTCCTTTCATCGGCGGAGCGCTCGGCGTCCGCGAAGTGGCGGGAGAGGGTCCGGCACCACTTGTTGCTGGGGAGTTCGGGATACAGCGCCGCCATGCCGGTGCCGTATTTGGAGATCGGGATGGGCCGGTGGCCCGCGCGCCACAGGGCGCGGTCCATGGCCCCTGCGCGTCTGCCCGACTTTGTCTCGACGATCACGCGGTCGGGAGTGCGCAGGATGCCGCGGCCTGGCGCGCTCCACTCAAGGTCGATGTCGATCGTGGTGCGCGAGTGGTCGGCGGGCACGTCGCCGGGCAGCATCAGCGTGAGGCGGCGATACAGCGAGTCCATGCTCGGGCGCAGGCGGCGCGCGACTTTCTCGGCCGCGGGGATCTCGCCGGCCTCCAACAGCGCCGCAGCCTGGGCGCGGCAGGCTTCGTCGAGTGCGGTGTCGGCGACCGGCACACGCTGCTTGACGGTGGCCTTGCGGCCGCTCTTGGTCTTCACCTCGAGGAACGAGTCGCCCGAGTCGACGTAGGTGCGGGCGCGCACCTTGAAGCGGCGCCGGCGCCCGCGCGCGGTGGTCAGATAGCTGTCGAGCTCGGGGGTGTCGAAGTAGCGCGACGCGTAGGCGAGGGTCGAGACGCCGTCGATCTGCAGCAGGCGGGTGGATGCCGGCAGCTGCGCGACGATCTCCGGCAGCTCTGCCAGCGGCAGCACGTACTTGCGGTCGATGCGGGTCTGCAGCGCCGCGTGGGCGTTGAGCTCGACGAGGTCGATCGGTGCGAAGGCGGCGAGGTCGGCCACAGGGGCGACGGTGCTCATCGGCCGGAGCCGATCCGGGTGAGCCGCTGTGTGTCGGCGGCCGCGGCATCCCGTCTCGTGTTCTTGTCGATCGCGTACCGCACGTCGACGACCGTCGTGTCGGAGACGAGATTGATCTCACGGACGTGCAGGACGTGGATGCGCCCGCCCAGCGTCTCTGCGACGACAGCGCGCAGCGCATTCTCGTCGGTGTAGGCGCGGTCGAGGGTCAGGCGCTGCTCGCGGTAACGGCGGAAGAGCGCGGGGCTGTCGATGAGCGCGAGCGCGAGCACGATGAGCGCCATCAGGACCACGCCCAGCCACGTCACGCCTCCGGAGAGGCCGGCGATGAGCCCGAGGGCGAGGGCGGCGAAGAAGTAGGCGATCTCGCTCTGCTCGATCTCGCTCGAGCGCAGCCGGATGATCGACAGCACGCCGAACAGGCCGAGGCCGAGGCCGGCACCGACCGTGGTCGAGCCCAGGACGATCGACACCGCGAGGACGCCGACGTTGATGCCGACGAACGCGACGGCCAGGTCACGACGCCGGTGCCGGGGGAAGTACACCGCGAACGCGAGAATCGCGATCGCGACGAGGTCGAGGCCGACGGCGGCGAGCTGTTCCATGAATCCTCCTGAAGTGTTCGGATTCCATTCAGCCCTCGTTCACTATGCGGATCCTATGGCCGCACTTTGCCGGACCGGCGAATCTCGCGAAGCCGTATTCCGGCTACTCTTGGCAGGGGACCAACAGCCGTTCACAGGAGTGCCCGTGGCAGACACGAAGCGAGGCGACACCGCTCGTCGCTTGGCGTCGTGGCGGCGGACCAAGGGCATGAAGCTCTCCGACATGGTCGCCGACGGGCTGTACGTCGCATCGGCCGCGACGCGACTCGAGCTGAAGAACCGCATCCTCGTGGATGTGATCGCCCGCGGCGAGGACTTCGACGTGCAGCGACTCGTGCCCGAGGCGCGTGAGACCCTGCTCATGCTCGCAGCCGAGGCGGAGCAGGACGCACAGCGCATCGAGAGCGCGCGGCTGCGCGCCAAGCGGCGCCACAGCGACTCCTACGGCACGCATGACTACCGCAGCCGCGACGTGCGCAATCTGCGCAAGCGGCAGCGGCAGTCGGAACAGGTCGCGGCCGAGCTGCGAACCCGGGCCGAGGACGACAACGAGCTGCGCACCCTCATCGAGGACGCCCGTGAGGCCGCGTGGGCCGAGGTCGAGCGCAACATCGATTCCACGCTGCGCATCGAGGCGGCCCGTCCCGACCTCGAGCCCGACTACGGCAAGCTGCGCGACGCGCGCATGCAGTCGTTGCGGCTCATCGATCTGCCGCGCCTGGCCGCGCATCGTCGGCGCAACGCGGAGGGCGCCGCCGGCACGTTGAACGACGAGAAGGCGACGGATGCCGCGGCCAAGGCCGCCGGCATCGACCTGTCGGAGCTCGAGTAGCCGTCGATTCGCGCGACGGGCGATCGTCGGATAACATGGTCTCTTGTGCGCAGCAGCGCACGAGCGCCCGTAGCTCAATGGATAGAGCATCTGACTACGGATCAGAAGGTTGGGAGTTCGAGTCTCTTCGGGCGCACACTGTGTTGAGACAGTAGCGGAAACCCCGGTTCATCGAGCCGGGGTTTTTGCGTTGTCGGGGCGCCTGCCGCCGCGCCTACTCGGGCGCGCCCGTGACGTCGAGCGGGCGCAGGGCCGGTGGCACCGTGATGGCCTCGGTGATGGTCTCGATCTTCTCGACCTTCTCGGGCTCGAGGTCTCCGGTCAGGCGCGCGACGGCCTCGTCGAACTGCGTCTGCAGCGCCGCGACCGCCTTCTCGGCGTCACCGGCGCACAGTGCCTTCAGGAGCGCGCGGTAGGTGGGCGAGACGTCGCGGCGCACGATGTACTCGTCGCTCGTCGAGAAGCTGGCGATGCGCGTCTCGATGGCGAGCGTCGCCATGTACCGCGTCAGGCGGCTGTTGCCGGACGCCTCGACCAGGTGCCGGTGAAAGGCGAGGTCCGCATCGCCGATGGCCCGCGCATCCTGCCCCTCGCTCACCCTCTCGAGCTCTGACAGAGCCGTCTCGATGTCGCCCAGCGCGGCCTTGTCGCGCACGATGATGCGCACGGCCTCGAACTCGACCGCGCTGCGCGCGTCGTAGAGGTCTTGCAGATGCTCGGTCCCGATCGCGCTCACGCGCAGGCCGCGGCCGGGCGTCGCGGTCAGCAGCCCCTCCTGCACCAGGCGCTGCGCGGCCTCGCGCAGCGGGCTGCGGCTCACGCCCAGCTGGGTCGCGATCTCGACCTCGCCGATCTGGCTGCCCACGGGCAGGGCTCCGGAGAAGATCGCGGTGCGCAGTTCGATCGCGATGAGGTCGACCGTCGAGGGACGGGCGACACGGAAGACGGATGCTGCGCCGAGCGGCTGCTTCGCAGGTGCCATGGGGTTCCTTCCAAATGTCCGGCGCGGGTCGCTCTGCGCCCGCAGACATGCCGTCACGTCAACCGTAGTGACCGACCGCGCCAGAGGGGTACGTCACAACGCCACGATAACAATCTTCTGTATACACGCAGACAATCAGACCACCAGATTGCATAAATGTCGACAGGGGGTCATAAGGTGGGGGACGCCCATCAACTGATTTCGGGTCGGGTCGCCAGGCTCGCAGACGCGCCGGCTGGGTGGTTCGCCCCGCACACGACCGAAAGAGGAAAGATGATGACGAAGCGACGTTCCAGCACTCCGATGCGCATCGGGGCAGCGGCCGTCGGTGCCTTCGCGCTCGTTGCGCTCACCGCGTGCAGCGGCGGCTCGAGTGGCGGCGGCGACAGCGGCAAGAGCACGCTCGAGCAGCTGAAGGAGAAGGGGTCGATCACCGTCGCGGTCGCCGACGAGCGGCCCTACTCCTGGAAGGAGAACGGCGAGGCCAAGGGCGCCACGATCGCGATCGACAAGAAGATCTTCCAGGCCATGGGGATCGACGAGGTCAAGGTCGTCGAGGTCGACTGGAACTCGCTGATCCCGGGCCTGAACGCCGGTCGCTTCGACGCGGTCAGCGCGGGCATGTCGATCCTGCCCGACCGTTGCGCGCAGGCGGCGTTCGCCGACCCCGAGATCATGTACACGACCGGCCTCATGGTCGCCAAGGGCAATCCGCTCGGTCTTCAGACGCTCGACGATGTGAAGAAGGCGCAGGATGCCGGGAAGGACGTCAAGCTGGCGGTCCTGAACGGCGGCATCGAGGCCGGCTACGCGAAGAGCCTCGGGCTGAAGGTGTCGCAGTCCGTCAAGGACGCCCAGAGCGGCATGGACGTCGTCGCCAACGGCCGTGCGGACGTGTTCGCGATGACCGCGATCTCGCTGAACTACATGGCCAAGAACAGCGGCAACGGCAATGTCGAGACGACGCCGGCCTTCGTGCAGTCGATCGACGGCACCCCGCAGATCGGCGCCGGCACCGAGGTGTTCCGCAAGTCCGACACCGACCTCGTGAAGGCCTACAACGAGCAGCTCGACAAGATCACGAGCGACGAGAGCACCTACCTCGGCCTCGTGGGCGAGTACGGCTTCACGAAGGAGAACATGCCGCCCGCCGACCTGACCACCGAGCAGCTGTGCAAGGGCGACGAGGG
>Ga0164242_10004158_pt1 | contig 16298 bp, 18 predicted proteins | sample OricomgcompostMG_FD_108783 | JGI IMG/M metagenome (GOLD analysis project Ga0164242, IMG submission 108783) | Miracle-Growth compost microbial communities from Emeryville, California, USA - Original compost - Miracle growth compost (MG) ... | reverse complement strand
TCATACGGCGTCCTGCAGAACCGCTACCTCATGCAACGTGCTGAGATCAAGGACTTCACCAGCACCTTCACCATCAGCGACGACGGCAGCTTCAGCTACACGTCCGACCTGCTGCTGCGGCTGACCGCCGCCGGCGTCGAGATGCACCACACCGACGAAAACACCCTCCACCGGGTCAAGCGCTACCACCCGGGCTCAGAGTTCAACTGACGCTCGGTGTTCATTCGCAGCGAGAAGGGCCGCCTCCGGGCGGCCCTTCTCGCATTCGGTTCGCGGATCGCTTCGCGACGGGTTCCTGGTCAATGACTCGCTGTCGCCCTTCGGGTGTGCCGCCGGAGAAACGATCCATCATCGGCGTCTCGATCATGCCCGGACAGATGGCGCTCACGCGGATCCCGCGATCCGCGTAGTCCAGTTCTGCCGCCTTGGTCAGCCCGACCACGCCGTGTTTGGCAGCCACGTAGGCGGCCTGGCCGCAGATGCCGACGACCCCGGCGCCACACCGGCTGCTCAATGTCGGCGTTGTTGACGACGATGTCGAGATGCCCGATGCCACCGGCGGCACCGGTGACGAAGGCGACTGTGCCGATGGACCGGGACGACCGTCGATCACTATCAGGCAACTGAGTCACCGGTTCTCCACACCTCGGCGGTAGTCCTTGTCGGTGACGTGCACTCCCCAGGTCGTCCCCCGCTCGTCACCGCCGGGTTGCCTCCCCGATCGCGCGGTGCAGGCCTAGACCGCACCCGGCGTCGAGCACTGGCATGGGGCCAGCCCGGACGGCTTCACCCGCCGATGGCGCCGCGGGTGGGTTCGTCCGGTCGGCCCGGAGCAGTGGCGCCGGGAGCGGACAGAAGCGGTGCGCCCCGCGCCCTCGGTCAGAGGTCGAGCAGGGCGTCGCGGCAGGCGGTGAGGAGTTCCCGGGTCCGGACGAGGTCGGCTGCGCCCAGGCCGCTGGTCATCGTTGCCACGACTGTGGCGACCTGCGCACGTGCACGGCCGACCAGGGCTGGAGCGGGCCCAGTGAGGGCGGCCGCACGTTCGCGTCTGGGGCCTGGGTTGTCGGAGCGTTCGACGAGCCCTCGCCGTTCGAGGCCCTGCAGGAGTGCGTTCATGGCTTGGCGCGAGACGAAGGCGCGGCGGGCAAGCTCGGAGCTGGTGATGCCGGGCGCGTCGTGCAGCGCCTGCAGACAGGCGTACTGCGGCACGCTCAGCCCGAGCGGGCGCAGCACTTCGTCCATGCGCTGATGCAGGATCGATTGTGTCTCCTTGATCAGCACGCCCACGTCTTCGGGCACAGTCCGACATCCATCCGTCATGTCAAGAGTTTGACAGTCGCGGCAGCCGATGTCAAGCTTTTGACACTGAGTACTCGGAGACGACAGGAGCGCACCCATGGCAGCAACGACGACAGGACCCGACTTCGTTTCCTTCCAGGTACGTGACCGGGAAGCGTCCGCACGGTTCTACGAGGAGGTCGTCGGCCTGCCAAGCCTGGTTACGCCGAACCCGCCCGCGGCGGTGTTCCCGCCCGGCCGTGTCGCGTTCGCGGTACGCGACCCCTTCCCTGGCGTGGACCTCGATGCGATCGGCCAACTCGGCGCTGGCATCGGCGTGTGGTTCCACAACGAGGAGGCAACCGACCTGCATGCGCGCCTGGTCGCGCACGACGTTCCGATCGTGCACGAGCTGGCCGAGGGTCCGTTCGGGGCACAGTTCACGTTCCGCGACCCGGATGGCTACCTGGTCACGATCCACTCGAAGGCATGACACGGCCGCCATCCGCGTGGCGACGTTCCACGAGGGGCGGATGGCGGTCTGCACGTGGGATGCTGGCCGTCCGCCGAGCCACGTGCGGACAAGCCGGCCGCGCCGGGTGCGCTCAGGGACGACATCGGGCGCCACGTCGGCCGATAGGGTGTCCGCCGTGTCGCTAGTCGTGGACCCGCTGCGTGGACGGGGTGAAACCGAACCGCGTATCGGTCCTGCGCGACGTGACCGGACGCCAGAGATCGTGTGAGGGTAGCCGTGCCTTGCCGTAGTTTCGCGAGTCCTACTGGTGCTACCGCCACGGCAGCTGCGTCGACCGCTCTGGTCGTCGGCGCCTCCAGAGGTCTCGGGTACGCCATCGCCGCCGAGCTTTACGACCGAGGCTGGGCGGTGATCGGGACCGTCCGAGACCCAGCAGCGCCGACGCCGCTGCGCGCACTTGCCGAGCGTTCCGAGGGCCACGTCACGGTCGAACAGCTCGACGTCAACAACGACCAGCAGCTGACCCGACTGCGACAGCGGCTCGATGACCGAACACTCGACATCCTCTTCGTCAACGCCGGCACGACGAGCAACGAGCACACGCCGATCGGCGCCGTGTCGCGTACGGACTTCGTCGACGTCATGTTCACCAACGCTCTGAGCCCCATGCGCGTCATCGAGGCACTCGACGACATCGTCGCCCCCGCGGGACTCATCGGAGCAATGTCGTCCGGGCAAGGCAGCATCACCAACAACACCACCGGACTGCGCGAGGTCTACCGCGGCAGCAAGGCCGCGCTCAACATGTTCATGCGCTGCCTGGCAGCCAGGCAGGGCGGCGAGACCCGGCGCGCATTCCTGCTGATGGCGCCAGGCTGGATCCGCACCGACCTCGGCGGCCCCGACGCTCCCTTCACCCTCGAGGAAACAGTCCCCCGCATCGTCGACGTCATCCTGGCAAAACGCGCACGCCCCGGACTGGAGTATCTCGACCGCAACGGTGCGACCGTCCCGTGGTGAGCAGCTGACCCGCAGCGCGCCTGCGCGAAGCCGGATGAGGCACGCTCAGGTCGGCTGCCGCCCCAGGTAAGCGATGAACCGATCGCTCCGTGTCGCATCCGGCCGCACGGGCACGGCCGGTGCGAAGTTCTCGCCTCGCGTGTCCCCGTCGAGGTGGCCTTCGACACTTCGCAAGAGCGCGGCCGCCGTGGCGTCGGGAATCGGACGGGTCAGTCGCAGCGCCGTCGCGATGTCCCAGCCGTGCGCGGCGAGTTCGTTGGCGGCGCTCTGGGCCGCGGCCAGGAACAGGTCGGACTGCTCGGGCTGGGCGGCGAGGGTGCGGAGCGTGTCGTGGAGCACGCCGATCCGCTGCCGGCCGACCGCGACCGGAGCGGGCGTGCTTGTCTGCCGGGGCGTGGGCAAAGTGAGTTGCCCGGTGGCAGCGAGGCCGATGATGGCGTCGGCAACATCTGCGATGTGGAGGACGACGGCACGGACGTTCCAATCCGGACACGGGGTCGGACAGTCGAGGTCGACGGCGCGGATGTGGGAGAACACCTCGAGGGCGTAGGAAGCGGCCCCTTCGAACAATGCCAGGCGCTCGCCGATGGGTGCTGCCGGACTAGCGGACATGTATAGAACTCCTTCGGGGATGCGCATTGGGATCGCGCACCACGGCTGACCGCGGGCTAACAGGGCTTCCTGAAGTGATGCGCGCTGATCACCATGCGTTCACGGAGGTAGAAGCGGTGGGCGTCATGGCGCTCGACCCCGGAATCCAGCTCGATCGTGGCGCAGCCCAGATCGCGACCGCGCTGAGTCAGGGCGGCGAGCAGGCTTGCGCCGTGACCGTGCGAGCGGTCAGCGGCCGCAGTGGACAGGTCGTCCACGTAGAGCTTGCGGATTGAGCCGGTGTTCGCGACCACGCGCCAGCCTGCGACCGCGACGCACCTGTGGTGCTCGAAAAGTGCGGTGAACCGCAGCCCCTGCCGGCCTCCTTCATCGAGCACTTGCGCAAGTAATTCGCCGGTTAGATGGGGCCGGAGTTCTTGCAGCACCGGCAGCACGACGGCCCAACGTGGGTCATCGGGTTCCAGATCAACGAGCATCGCATCCTCCTGAGCCTCGAAAACCGTGGCGCGTTGACGGCCTCTCACCGTCTGCGCCGTACGGCGTGGATCCGCCGTCACCGCCCTGAGCCGCCGTAGCGGTCAGGCGATCACCGCGTCGAGCTCGACTTCGAGGAGCCAACGCGCGTCGAGCAGTCCGGGGACCACGACCATGGTCGAGGCCGGGCGGATGTCGCCGAACAGCCTGCCGTGCACTGCGGACGCGGCCTGCTGGTGGGATCGGTCGGTGATGAACTGCCGCGTCCGGACGACGTGGTGCGGCGCGCCGCCGGCCTCGGCCAGGGCGGCGAGGGCGATCTCCCAGCATCGTTCCGCCTGCGCGACCGGGTCGGGACTGACGTGGCCGTCGGGCCAGACCGGGGCCGTGCCGGAGACGAACACCTGGTTGCCCACGCGCACCGCTCTGCTGAACCCGATCGACGGCTCGTACGGCGAGCCCGAGCTCACGTTCTGCCGGTCCGATGGCGGCGTCAGGGCACTGGCCTCGCGCCCACCGGATCCGCGATTCCCGCTGCGAGCCGCAGGCCCGGGACGCGGTCGGGCGCCACAGGCGACCCCGACGGCCGTGCCGATCGCGATGCCGAAGCCAAGGTCCAGACCGGGGATGACCAAGGACAGCGCCGCGCCCGCGGCGAGACCGACAGCGATCCAGACATACATGCGATTACCCACTGCTCGTCTCCTTCGTCAGGTGTCGCGTCGACCAGCTGCTAGGACGAGGCGAAGAATGCCCGCAGGTCAGTGACCACGTCGCTGGGCACCTCCATCGCGGCGAAATGGCCGCCGCGCGGGAAGGTCGACCAGTGCACGATGTTGGCATTGTCACGCTCGGCGAAGGCGCGGATGGTCTGGAAATCGTCTTTGAACACCGCGACGCCGATGCGGCCGGTGCTGACCACCGGCTCTGCACCCGAACGCTGCTCTTCGTAGTGGTAGCGGGCAGCCGTGGCGTAGGTATTGGTCAGCCAGTAGAGACTCACTTGAGCGAGAATCTGTTCGGGCCGCACCAGGCTGGTGCCGTTGCCGAAGTTCTCGAACAGCTCGCTGTAAGCGAGCACCGCGACCGGGGAGTCGGCGAGAGCGGCGCCGATCGTCTGGGGTCTGCTCCCGTTCATCTGGTTGTAGCCGCCGACACTCTGAAACCACTGCATGTGCCCGAGTGCGGCGTACTCCGCCGCACCGAACTCGTCCATTTCGCCGGGCGCACCGGTGGGGAAGGAGAACAGGTGCAGCACGTGCGCGCCGAGGAATCCGGCCGGATTCAGCACGGCGAGCTCTCGAGCGACCATCGCGCCGCCGTCACTGCCGTGGATGCCGTACGAGTCGTAGCCGAGTCGCTGCATCAGCGCGTCATACGTGGTGGCGACGCGGGCCATGGTCCAGGCGGCGCCCGTCAGCGGTGTGGAGAAGCCGAAGCCGGGCATCGACGGGACGACGACATGGAAGGCATCTTCGGCGCGCCCGCCGTACGTCACCGGGTCGACGAGTGGGCCGATCATGTCCAGGTAGTCGAGCACCGACCCGGGGTAGGTGTGCGCCAGCAGCAACGGCCGGGCGTCGTCGAGTTCGGATCGGACGTGGATGAAATGAACGGGTTGCCCCTCGATCTCGGTCGTGAAGTTGGGGTAGGCATTGATCCGCGCCTCGACCTCGCGCCAGTCGAAGTCCTGCCAGCGTGCGACCATGTCGCGCAGATACGACACCGGCGTGCCGTACTTCCACGAGTCTTCCGGCGCCTGGGGTGCGTAGCGGGTGTGCGCCAACCGATCTCGCAGGTCGTCGACGTCGGCCTGCGGAATCGCGACACGGAACGGACGGACGGCCTCGTTCCCGGAGGCCATGGGCGTGGTCGTGGTGGTGGTCGAAGGGTCGGTAGTCGCGCGGACGGCCATGCGGATTCTCCTGTCGAGGTGGGGCGTGCAGGAGGACCCTACGAACGATTCAGGAATGGTTCGTTCCGCTACCCATCGGTGGTATCGAGAACGGGCTCTGATCAGTGCGCAACTGTCGCTGGCGCGTCCGCGGTTGCGCGCAGATAGCGCTCGCCGAGCGTGCGCACGGCATGTACCAGTTCAGGTGAGTCCACGATCTCGAAGTCGACGCCCAACAAGCCGAGGTAGATCGCCAGCATCTCCGGGTCGTCGGCGCCTGGGACGAACGCACACCGATCCGCGCTCAAGGGCTCGACGTCGACGGGAATGCGGACGGTGCGGCGGACGTACTGGGCGGACGCGTGCACGATGACCTTGGCGCGAAAGTGCCATGTCGACTCGGTGACGTCGCGCCCGACGCGTTCGGCGACCTCCGGGTCGGGCGGCAACGGTCGGGGCGCGAAACGAGGGCCCGGCGGCGTTCGTGGTCGCATCCGGTCAACGCGGAAGTTCCACCAGCCGGCACGCTCGAGGTCCCAGGCCATCAGGTACCAGCGCTGCCGGCTGTTGATCAGCCGGTAGGGCTCCACCGACCGGCGACCTACGGATTCTGCCTCCTCCTGATAGTCGAACCGCAGCAATTCGTGGTTCTGGCAGGCGCTGGCGATCACGGCCAGCACGTCGGCGTCGATTCGCGGACCGCGCGACGCAGCCGCCAGCGTATGTGAGCTGAAGGCATCGACGCGTCGCCGCAGCCGCGACGGCAATACCTGGCGCAGCTTCGTGAGTGCGCGTAGGGAGGATTCCTCGATGCCCGCGATCGAGCCGGCCACTGCGCTACGCAGGCCGATCACGATCGCGACCGCCTCGTCGTCATCGAGCAGCAGGGGCGGCAGGACGCCGCCGACACCCAGCCGGTAGCCACCGTCGACGCCCGGCCGCGCTTCGATCGGATAGTCGAGTCGTCGCAGGCGGGCGACGTCGTTGCGGACGGTGCGCGGGGTGACCTCCAGACGGGCAGCCAGTTCGGGCCCGGTCCAATCTCGTCGCGACTGCAGCAAGGACAGCAGACGCAGCAGTCGTGCCGAGGTCTCCAGCATGAGCCCGATCCTCTTCTCTAACGGGGAACGTGGCGTTCCTCAATAGAGCCTAACGTGGGTCTTGCCTGATCGAACATCTGCCCGACGACTCGCCCGGGCCGACGGAGAGCATCCCGTGGCTGCGGCAGTTCAGGCACGACGTGCGTGCCGATGTGGGCGGAGCAGCAGCATTTCGTGCCCTGACAGGGAGCGAATCACTATATGAAAGGACCCTGATGGTCTTCCATCTCAGTACGGCGATCGCCGCCCCAACCGCGGCTGTCTTCGACTTCGTCTCCGACCCCTTGACGATGCCACAGTGGTACTCGGCGGTGGAATCGGTACATCTCGCCGAGGGATCGAATCGCCGCGAGGCTCGCTACACCGTCCATCGCCGCCTGCCAACTGGCAGGGTGCGAAACGAGGTCCAGGTGACCTCGTACATCCCCCGCACCGAAGTCACCGTCACTTCGGTGAGCGGCCCGACTCCGTTCTCCTACCGTTACCGGGTATCGCCTGCTCCCGCCGGGACGCTGCTGGAACTGGACGGCTCGATCACCGCTACTGGGCTGCCCGGTCCGGCCGCTGTCCTGGGCCCACTTGCCGAGCAGGTCTTCGGACGCGGGATGCGGGACAATCTGGCGCAGCTCAAGGCGATTCTCGAGCGCAAGGCCCGGTTCGCAAACCTAACTGGCCCGGGCGCCATCACCGGCAGCTGAGTCCTCCTCCGCCAGGTGGTGGCCAGTCGATGCCGTCCCGGCTGGATGACTCCGGTCGCTGACAGCCTCGCCGACTACGGCCCCGCGTGGCGCGGGGCTCTTCTCCGAGGCAGACAACGCCACCCCCTGCCGGCAACGGCTTGCCTGAGGCGTATCGCTACGAGCGACGGCCCGCCCTGGCCACGATGTCTGCGACCTCGGCACTCGTGGCAAACTGCGGCTCGATCATCGATCGGCTACACCACTACATCGTGCAGTCCCTGCTCACCGGCGCCCGCACCGAAGAGTTACGGGCATTCGAGTGGCAACACGTACACCTCGACACTCCCCCACTGATCCCGCATGTCGAGGCGTGACGATCGGTTCGCGAGGCCGGCGACACGACCCGCAAACCTAAGCGGACCCTGGCCCTAGCGGCATGCTGTGTCGACGCACTGAAGAGACACCATGCGATACAGGCCCCCGACCCGGTTGGCCGCCGCCGCCGACTGGCACGAATCCAAGCCGGTCTTCACGACAAAGGCAGGCACCGAGATGGACGCCGCGAACATGCGTCGCGACCTCCGCCGCGTACTCGCCCTGGCGCCCGATCTCGTCCCGGCCGAGTGGACGCCGCGTGAGCTCCGACACTCCTTCGTCTCCGTGCTCCCAGACGCAGGTGTACCGCTTGACGCGATCTCAACGACCAGACCGGTTTCGACCGACAGTCGACGGTGGCGGAAGCGAGGCGAATGCGTTACCGCAGCTCAGAAGGGGTGAAGCTGAGGGGATCGAACCCCCTGACCTCTTCGTCCCGAAGCCGGGTCGGCCTGCGTCGAGGCGGCGCGGCCAGCCGGTGGTAGGTCTGTAGTCGTCCGAGTTGTGGTGCGGTGGCACGCTCGCGCTGACTGGCAGATTGACTGGCAGTCGAGCGCTCGCGGTCTGCCGCGTTCCGGGCACTATGGCCGAGGTTGCGGCGTCGATGCGAACCAGGCTGGTGCGGCGTATGGGCTATCGCTGGCATCTACGAGGCAAGCATCTACGGCACTCTGCGCCCGCCAGATTGCCCAAAGGCACCATGACTCGACCGGAAGTTCATTCAGATCCGGAACGGTCAGGTAGCGGGTGGCATCTGCAACTCGCTGGCACGACGACACGGGTCGGATGGGCGGCTAGCATCCGCCTCATGGACCATCCGTGGGCGTTCCACTACCCGGTGTCCCTCCCGCCCGTGCGAGTAGCTCCTACGGGCAGCGGCGGCGGGACGCCAGCGGTGCGGTGTGAAGAACTGCAGTGGTGGTTCGTCGTCCCCCGGGCGGGAGAGACGAGCGGTGCCGTCTGGTACGACCGTGACACTGGGCTCCTTACGCGGGTGCGCGAGACCGCTCGACCCGTTGCCGACGTCGACGACGGCTCGGTCCTTATCGAGATCGACGAGTGGAGCTGTGATCACGGACTGTCGGACTCGCCGACACCTGAGCGGATTACGTTCAACGCATCGCTCACTGCGGATCGGGCAGAGTTTCGTGGAGTGACCATGGGCGGTCGTCAGCTCGATGCGGCCGACCTGGAAGACGGGTGGTCTGGCGTGGGCCCATGCATGATTGTCGACGACGGCCGATACGAGGCCCTTGGAAGCAGCCGCTATAAGGTGACGCCCGCGAGCGGGAAGGGCGCCGGCGTGGTCACGCTGCAGGTCGGCCGGCAATCCTTCCAGTGCCTGCGAGTGCTCGACCTACCGACACTTGGCGGTGAGGATGAGATTGGTCAGGCGCTGATCGATCTTGGAACCGGCCGCACGGTCGCCTATTGGCAGTATCGCCCGAGCGGTTGGGACGCGGACGCCCCTAGGTGGATAGCGGATCACCCAGGCGCTGGGTTAACGGTCGACGGCATCACCTACCAGCGCCGCAACTGCACAGGACGCGATGAGATAGCGCTGACCACTTTCGGCCTGGCCCGTCCCTGAACGATGCCTTCCTGCTGTTGCGCGTTTGAACTAGGCGAGGAATCGGACCGTCGTGAGGGGCCTGCGGCACGTCAGGCAGGGCCACCCACTGGTGGTCGAGTGCCAGCTGTTCTAGCGCTGGGAGCCCTGCCAAGGAGGTGCCGGCCGCCCGACCCGAGGAACCAGCGGCCTTGGGCAACTCGGTCGGCCTCGTCAGGGTTGGCTATACGGTCGGGTGACGGGTCCTGTGAGGAGGGTGTCGGATGGAACCGTTGACTGTTGGTGAGACACCGCTCGTGCCACCGGAACTTGCAGAAAAGATCCGGGACTACTACCCCGGGGTTGGTACCGCTTGGCTCGATGAATTGCCGGTGCTGGTTGAGCGGTGCGTGGTCATGTGGGATCTCACGCTGCTGCCGGCGTTCAGTCCGGGCGGCGAGTCGAGCTGGACCGCGCCGGTGCGGCTGCCCGACGGTGCTCCCGCGGTACTGCAGCTGACCGTGCCGATGCCGGTGGTCCACGACCATGTCAACGCTCTCCGGGCGTGGAACGGGCACGGAGCGGTGCGACCTTTTGCCCACGAACCGTCCATTCGGGCCACCCTGACGGAGCGTTGTGTTCCCGGTACCGAGGCGATGGGGCTATCGGCGGATGAGGCAGACGCGGTGGCCACGTCAGTGCTGCCGCAGTTGTGGTCAGCTGACCCTGCTGACGCCTCGGATGCGGTGCCGCTGGCGACCGTGTGTACCCCTCGAGCGGAGGTGATGGAAGCGCGGGCCGGCGACTTGGCCGGGCGCGGTGACGTTGGCGCGTTTAGGGATGCGGCGGCTCTGTTTCGGTCCCTGCCGGACTCCACCGATCGCACGGTCCTCGTGCATGGTGACTTCAGTCGGCGCAACGTCCTGCTGTCCGAACGCGGCTGGCTTGCGATCGATCCTTCGACGGCCGTGGGCGACCCAGCCTTCGATGTCGGCATGTTCCTCCAGCACGATTACCCCAGCCGCAGCAGAGTCGACAGGTTGGCCGGCCAACTCGGGCTCCACCGCGATCGCACCAGGGCATGGGTGTTCGCGCTACTCATTCAGGGAGCATCGTGGTGTCTGGCAGTCGGTGAAGACGCGGAGTACCGCGCAGACGTGGCTGCTGCAGCAGCGTTGGTCTGATACCGCGTCTCGGGTTGGCTGGTAGGCAAGCATGGTGAGCCGGGTGCGCGGCCGCCGTCAAGGCCGAAGCGTGGGGCCCCACCGTGAAGCGCGCAGGCGGAGAGCCGGTCGCCGGCCCGCAGGGACGGCGCTTGACCGAGCAGACAGACTTGTAGCCATCGGCGACGGATCACAGCGACGAATCACACGTCTCAACACACGCAGGGACAGCGCTACTTGTGTCAGATGACTACCGCAGGGGTCCACGCTCGACGCTCGTTGCAAGGTCTTGCAGTCGGCACCGCTTATCGGCTATTTCACCGGGCGGGACATACGGGCACGAGCCGTTGCATACTGCGGACAGACGCGCAGCAACGTGCGGGTTGCCCGGTCGATGAACCGCTCGCGGGCGCCGTGAGGTGTGGTTTCAGACCTTGGGAATCTAGCCGTCGCGGTAGCTGCTGGCTTGGCTTGTGTACATCTTGGCGTAGTGACTGTTGAGCGTCGCGAGTTCGGCGCCGGTGCGTTGTTCGACGATCTGGCCGGCATCGACTACGAGCTACCGCGCTTGATCTGAGGGGGGCGGTGTGAAAGTATGCTGGATGGGCGGGAGAGTTCCATATTCTTTTCGTTCCCCTTCACACGCATTCACTGTTGAAGGGAACCTTCGAAGATGACTCATTCGCCACGTGAAGCTACGCTGGCCTGGGCGTGTGGTGCCCTGGGTGCCGACAGGAGCCAGCTCTCCGTCGAAAGCCTAGGTCGCGGCGACCACCGCCCTTCTGGCACGTTCCGCCTGAGAATCGAAAGACCGGCGGCCCAGGCCACGGACGTGATCTTGAAGGTACCCGTCCGGGGGTGGATCGCCGCCGCCTGGCTGATCACGAACGCCCGAGCCCTTCAGCTGGCCGAGGCCCATGGCCTGGCCGCGCCGCGGCTGATCGCCGCCGATTTCGACGGGAGGGCCAGCGGAACCGTCACCACCCTGGAGACCTTCCTGCCCGGCAGCGCCGATCTCCCGCCGACGGCTTCGGTCGCACGGCTCCGGGAAGGAGGAGCCGCCCTGGCCAGGGTCCACGCCATCAGCATGGAGCCGCAGGCGCACCTGCCGTACCGCCCTCGGCCGTGCGCCGTTGACGATCGTGCCGACGAACGCCGGCGCGGCTCAATGCCGACCACACCTCTCCTCCAAGAGGCTGACGAGCGGGTCAGATCGCACGGCGTGCCAGCGGCCACGTCGGTGTTCGTGCATGGCGACGTCTGGGCCGGCAACATGCTGTTTGAAGGCGACCGTTGCGTCGCGCTGATCGACTGGAAGACGGCCGGCGTCGGTGATCCAGGGGTCGATCTCAGCAACCTGCGGATGCAGATGGCCCTTCAGTACGGCCAGGACGCGCCGGGCCATGTGTTGGAGGGCTGGCAGCGTCAGGCCGGTCGGACGGCAACGTGTGTGCCCTACTGGGATGCGGTGGCCGCCCTCAACACGTCGACCATGCTGCACGGCTTCCCGGGGTTCGCTGACGACGGTAGCCCGCTGGACGCAGCGGCCGTCACCGAACGCCGCGACGTGTTCCTCCGCGCCGCACTCGATCAGTTTCCGGTGCAAAACAGCTGACCGGGGACTGCTGAGGGTCTGGTTGACGCTTCGGGTGTGCTGGTTCAGGCCGCGTGTGCGGGCCAGTAGATGGTCTCAAACTCGATCGGGGTGGTCTTGCCGAGGGCGCGTTGTCGGCGTCGGCGGTGGTAGGTCCGTTCGATCCAGGTGACGATCGCGAGCCGGAGCTCGGCGCGGGTGGTCCAGCGGCGACTGTTGAGGACGTTCCTCTGCAGGGGGACGAAGAACGACTCCATGGCGGCGTTGTCCGCGCTCGAAGCCACCCGCCCCATCGATCCGGACAGACCGGCTCGGTGCAGGGCGGCGAGGTAGGGCCGGGAGCGGAACTGGCTGCCTCGGTCAGCGTGGACGATGCATCCAGTCACCTCAGCTGGTCCGCGGCGGGTGACGGCCATCTCGAGGGCGTCGACCGCCAACGCTGAGGGCATCCGGTCGCCGATGGAGTAGCCAACGATCCGGCGCGACCAGACGTCCTTGACCGCGCACAGGTACAACTTCCCCTCACCGGTGGGGTGCTCGGTGATGTCGGTCAGCCACAGCCGGTTCGGGCCGGAGGCGGTGAAGTCGCGTTCGACGAGGTCGTCGTGTACCGGAGGGCCGGGCTTCTTCCCCCGACCACGGGCACGCGTGTGCGCGGAGGTGATCCGTGCTGGGGAGCAGATCGTCCACACCCGCCGCTCGCAGATCTGGTGCCCGGCCGCGGCGAGTTCGTCGGCGATGAACCGGTACCCAAAGCCGGGGTCGTCGGCATGCACGTCGTACGCGGCGTTCATCGCGTACGCGTCGACCAGGTCCCGCTGACTGACCGGGTCGGCCTGCCAGGCATAGAACGCTTGCCGGGAGAACGCCAGCAGCCCGCAGGTCACCGCGACAGGGACACCGTCGACGGCAAGGTCCTGGACCAGCGGGTACGTCATTTTGGGGACTGGCCCAGCCTCAGGTTCGCCTGCGACAGGTACGCCGCCGCACGACGCAGGACCTCGTTCTCCTGCTCCAACAGCCGATTGCGTCGACGAAGGACTTTGACCTCGTCGGACTCGGCCTTGGTCACACCGGGGCGGTGACCATCCTCGACATCGGCTCGGTGGAACCAGTTCCGAAGACACGACTCGCAGATCCCGAAGTCCTTGGCCACTCGCGCGATCGGAGCCTCTCCACGACGGGCGACCGCGATGACGTCCTCACGGAACTCTCTGGGGTGGGCAGCAGGCATGTCGACATCCTTCCAGCAGGGACCTCACATCCCCACAGATCAGGTGTCAACCGAACCTTCAGCAGTCCCAGTGCGGCCCATGCTGTGCAGCTCGAGTTGTCGGCGTCCGTCCCCGCACGGTCTGCGGAGCGCATGCCATTACATAATCCAACCGCAGGGCCTTCGTGAACAATCCCTCCTTGCGGTAACCGTATGGTGGCGGCCACGGCCGCGTGGCAGCCGCCCGCACTGTCACAGTTCGGGGCAACAAATGCCACCTGACCCGCGACTAGGTGACCGAGAGTCTGGGGCCAACAGTCCGGGCGCATTCAAAGCGCCATTCGAACACGCAGCGTGCTTGCGCAAGTCGATCCTAGCTGCCAGACTGGCGGTCAGGACGGCTCCGACTGGAAAGGGACATCGTTGATGACCGGCGACGGTGAGGCGAGAAGTCGCAAAGTGAGCGATCTGGTCAGCGCGGGTAGTGACATCGTAGGTTCGGCGACGGGTGCGGGATTCGGACTGATGGTCGCCGGAGCGCCCGGGGTCGTGACTGGAGCAGCGATGGGCTCTGCCGTCGCTTGGGGGTTGCGGTCTGCAGCACAGGAATTGGCAAGTCGAGTTCTCGGACCGAAGGAGAAAGCGCGTGTCGGGGCAACGATCGAGTTCGCCGCGCAGACGATTGATCGTCGGCTCGCAGACGGAGTCCTGCCGCGGTCCGACTGGATTGGCGACGACTCAACCCCTACTGCAGAAGAAGTGGCGGAGGCGGTCCTGCTAGCCGCTGGTCGAGAGCCTGAACAGCGGAAACTGCAGTTAATGGGTAGGCTTCTCGGTAACCTGGCGTTTGCGAATGAGCTAAATGAGATATATGCACATCGCCTCGTGCGGCTTGCCGAGCGACTTTCCTACAGCCAACTCAATCTCATCGCACTGTTCAACCTAAACATGCGCGAGCGTTACCCGCTCGCCGAGGGAAGGGCCTTCTCTGGGGATGGTTCCGGAAACAGACTTGCGCTGCTGCAAGAGATATTCGAATTGCATCAGCTAACGATCATTCAACAGCGTGCCACTGGGCGTTCGGGGCACGATATCATACTGAATATCTTTACGATCGACCTGGCGCGAACACAGGTGTCCACGGGCTTCGGTGGATGGCTGACGGACCTAATGGAGCTTCCAGACTCGATCCCACTTGAAGATCTCAAGGAGACCTACAAGGCACTGCTCGGACCATGAACCCGCAGCGCACGGCAGCGCCCGGCCGGCCAGCTAAACATGCCATAAGTGTGACACGCAGGACTTCGACCAAGGGCAAAGCCAAACAGCAGCGGATCGACCTGCGCCCAGTTGAGCCGGCCCTGATTGTGACCGCCGGGGGCGGGACCCGCGGCGGTTTGCACGCCTACGCCGGCGACCGGCCCGACGTCAATCAGTTTCGAGCTGCCATCGGGACCTTGCTAGATCGACGGCAGCCAACCACCAGTTTGATCGAAAGACCTCGGGATCGAGCCCGTCGGCTCGCTGCCTTTCAGATCACCCCGACCTGCTCGCCCTGGCACCCGGGCTAGGCGCCGACCGACGCCGACGCCTACCCGTGACTGACCATTGTCACCGTGATGCGAGTTGCCCGGCAGGCGTGGCCAAATCTGGTCCACGCTCCACAGAGTGATCAACTGGTTCGTTCCCGGGATCCCTACTTATGTTGTACAGACCGGCTGAGGCGGACCCTTGATCGTCTCTCTGCCGTTCGGAAACCCGCTCGTCGGCCCCGCTCCGGTCTCGATATGTAAATTCGACACGAGAGCCAGACGCGCTGTGGATCGAGGTAAGCACTATCTACCATTGCGTGGACGAATCACACGACACGCGGTTGCCATTTCGCGATCGCCCTGAAGACCACGAGGAAATTATGAAGGAGCAGGACCTGGCGGACGGTCAAGAGATCGTGAAACTGCTAGAAGAAGGGCGCGCCGACCGAAGAGATCTTCTGGCTCTCCTGATGTATATGAGAGAGGAGCTACCCAACGATCAAGTCAAGGACATCGCTCATTTCGTCGCGCACGCGGATCGTGATCGTGGGTACGCTTTCACATATACTAAGGGCTTCGTCGACCACCTAGTGTCAGTGTTCCAAGGAGGAGGCACGCTCACCGTCAAAGAGATCTACAACACCGACGTCCTGATCGGGCAATTTTGCAGAGACGCACGCAAGCTCGGGATTGTGGTTAGTAGGGAGAAGCTGACGACTCACTCGAACGCACTGAAAGCGTTGTTGTCTAGCCTACTTGACGGCGTCTCGTTCAAGATCGCGAATCCGAGGGTAACCTCGTGCCGCTTCACGCTTAGAGCTACTGCGGCAGACGGCGGTAAATCTCTGCTCCTTGAGGTATTCAGTGATGGGAGCATCCAGGGCACCATTCGGTGGCCCCGTAACGTAGGCATAACGTTCGCGGTCTTCGACGAGCCGAGTGCCTAGTGCTGCGTCACGCTGCGATGGGTAGGTAATCGGGCTGGTGGATCTTTGATCCGATGGCGAAGTGCGTCTTGGGTTAGGCGTGCTTGTTGCGCCAGCGGATGTAGCGACCGATTGTTACGTCTTGCGCTGTGTGGCTAGGGAAGCGTCTGCCGTTGAACACGAAGTAGCGCGACGCGGTGAACTCGAACTCGATCCAGTTCAACCAGGAGGCGTTCGACAGAGAAGACCAGCTCGATGTCGTTGGTTGCGCACCAGTCGAGGACCGCGGTCTTCTTGTGCGGCGAGTAGTTGCCTAGCACCACGTAAAGCCGCCCGGCCGGGAGGCGACGCCGCACCTGGCGCAGGAAGCCGCGGAACTCGGCTTGGCGCTTGCGTCGCGGATGCGGCAGAAC
>Ga0164242_10004157_pt1 | contig 16300 bp, 16 predicted proteins | sample OricomgcompostMG_FD_108783 | JGI IMG/M metagenome (GOLD analysis project Ga0164242, IMG submission 108783) | Miracle-Growth compost microbial communities from Emeryville, California, USA - Original compost - Miracle growth compost (MG) ... | reverse complement strand
GCTCGACTACGAGGCGATGCGCGCGGCCCGCGGCCGGGGCGAGCTGCCGGTGTTCGGCGGTCCGTGGTGGGGCGGGCTCGAGAAGGACGTCGTCTGGATCAACGCCGTGCGAGTGATCGGCGACGCGACGAACAACCGCGATCTGACGCGGGCCGAGGTGCAGGGGCGCCGCGACGCCCGCCGCCTCTTCGAGTACCTGCGCGCCCACGCCGAGGGCTGGGACGCGGCCCGGCTGCAGCAGACGAGCTCGACCATCGGCATCCGGGAGACCCGCCGGCTGCACGGGGTCGTCACGCTCACCGGCGATGACATCCGTGCGGGGACCGAGTTCGAGGACTCCATCGCGCTCGGCAGCTGGCCGATCGATGTGCACCCCACTGACGGCTTCGCGGGCGTGCACACGATGTTCGTGCCGAAGCCCTACGGCATCCCCTACCGCGCGCTTCTGCCTGCGACGACCGACGGCCTGCTCGCGGCGGGACGATGCATCTCCGTCGACCGGGACGGCCTCGGATCGGTGCGCGTCGGCGCGACGTGCACGGCGACGGGTCATGCCGCCGGAGCGGCGGCGGCCCTCAGCGCGCGGCACGGCCTCCAGCCGCGTGAGCTCGGCATCGAGGAGCTGCAGCGCACGCTGCGCGAGCAGGGCGCCCTCGTCGCCCCGGCCGACCTCGTCCGAGATCCGGTCATGGACGCTCGCTGAGGCGATCCGCCCGATCGCTAGGCCCCGGTCCGCCGCTGGATCCCGGCGAGCAGATGCATCTGCGCCCGCAGCGCCGGATAGAGGCCCTCGTATGCCGCGAAGAGCTCCCCATAGAGGTCTGCCGAGGCGGGGTCCGGCTCGATCGTCCTCGCGACGCGCGCCCACGTCGTGCCGGCCGGGAGGACGCCTGTCCCGATCGCGGCCATCATCGCGTCGCCGTAGCTCGCGCCGATGGTCTGCTCCGGCACGTCCTGCGGGCGCCCGGTGACGTCGCTCACGATCTGCGTCCAGAGCGCCGCCTTCGTCCCGCCGCCGACCGCGACGAGCCGGCGGACGGGCTCCCCGGCCCCGTCGAGGTAGGACACCACCTGCCGGATCCCGCAGGCGACGCCCTCGTACGCCGCTCGGAGCAGATGTCCGCGCCCGTGGCGCAGGGTGAGGCCCGCGATCACGCCGCGCGCCTCGTCGTCGAAGACCGGCGTGCGCTCTCCGGCGAAGTACGGCAGCAGGAGGAGGCCGTCGGACCCCGCCGGCACCCGCTCCGCCTCCGCGATGAGCTCCTCGAACGGCGCGCCGCCGGTCACGCGCTGCACCCACTGGGTGAGCGTGCCGGACGTGGACATCCCGGCCGCCATCGTCAGCGTCCCGGGCTCGACGCCCTGGGTGGTCCACAGCTTCTCGTGCGCGTGCCACGCGCCGAGCACCTCGACGAAGAACATCGTCGAGCCGTACATGAGCATGAGATCGCCGGGATCGCGGACGCCCGCGCTGATCGCCTCCGCCCAGGCGTCCACCGTGCCCGCGCACACGGGCACGCCGACGGGCAGCCCCGTGGCGGCCGAGGCCGCCGCAGTCACCGTCCCGACGACGTCCGCGGCCCACGCGAGCCGCGGCATGGCGATGTGCTCGGCCGCCCGTGCCGCCCAGTCCGGATGCCAGCGCCCGGCGCGCACGTCGTACATCGGATCGCTCTGGCTGGCGGTGTGATGGTCGATGACGTGCTCACCGGTGAGGCGGGCGACGAGCCAGCCGGCGAGGCTGTGCCAGCGGGTCGCCGCCGAGAACACCTCGGGCTCCTCATCGCGGATCCAGCGGAGCTTCGGCCCGATCGCCTGCGCGGAGAGCATCTTCCCGCACCGCTCGAAGATCTCGGCCGCGCCCAGCTCGCGCTCGAGCGCCGTGATCTGGGCCCCGGCCCTGGAATCGATGCCGTAGAGGATCGTCGGCCGCAGCGGCACGAGGTCGTCGCCGGTGACCACGAGGCATGGGCCCATCGCGCTGACGCACATCCCGTCGAGCCGGGTCGCGTCGCGACCGGCGAGGAGACGCCGAGCGATCTCCGCGACCTCGGCCCAGGCGACCTCGGCGTCGAACTCCACATGACCGGTGCGGGGGAACGACACCTCATGGGCGATCGCGACCGAGTCGAGGACCCGGCCGTCGCGATCAGCGAGGACGCCCTTGGTGCTGCCCGTGCCGACATCGATCCCGAGCAGCATCAGTCGCCCCCGACGGACTGAATGGGGATGGGGCGGGTGGCGTCGACGATGACGCCGAGACGCGCGGCCGCGGAGCGGCGGATCCGGCCCGTGCCCAGGTACCACGCGAAGCCCACGAGCGCCGAGACGAGCGCCGCGATGCCGACCATGACGACCGCTCCGCGCGCGCCCCACGCATTCGCCGCCCACCCGATCAACGGTGCGCCGAACGGCGAGCCGCCGGTGAAGAAGGCGAGGTAGATCACGAGCAGCCGCCCTCGGACCGCCCGGTCGGTGTGGGTCTGCATATAGGCATTCGCATTCGCCATCTCCGTCACGATCGCATAGCCGATCAGGGCCGACATCGCGGCATACAGCCAGAAGTCGGGCATCCCCGCGGAGACCAGGACCGCCACTCCGACGAGCGAGGCGAACGCGACGATGCGTCGCAGGCGCGCCGTCTGCTGCCGCGCCACCAGCAGCGCCCCCGTCAGGGACCCGACCGCGTAGCAGGAGGTGAGCAGGCCGAACGCCCAGGACGGCTCGTGGAACTCCACCGACATCGCCGCGCCGTACACGGGGAACTGGACGGCGAACGCGCTCGAGACGAAGACGAGCGCGAAGAGCAGCATGAGGTCGGGACGCCGCCGGACATAGGAGAACGCCGCGCGCATCCGACCGGCATCGGGCGTCGCCAGCCGCGGCACCAGCTCGCCCTTCCGGATCAGCAGCAGCGCGACGATGAGGGCGAGGAACGCGACCGAGTTGATCATGAAGACCCAGCCCGAGTCCACGACCGCGATGAGGACGCCCGCAAGCGCGGGACCGGCGAGCCGGGCCATGTTGAAGACCACCGAGCTGAGGGACACCGCATTCACGACCTGATCGCCATGAACGAGATCCGAGACGAACGCCTGGCGGAAGGGGTTGTCGAAGGCGACCGCGACGCCCGCCACGGTGGTCAGGCAGAACATCAGCGGGAGGGTCATCAGGTGCAGGACCAGCAGCGTCCCGATGGTCAGGGAGACGAGCGCGAGCGTGCTCGCCGTGATCATGAGGGCGGTCCGCCGGTCGAAGCGATCGACGAATCGACCCGTCACGCCGATGAGCAGCACGGACGGGAGGAAGTTCAGCGCCGTGTTCACGCCCATCGCGCCGGCGTCGCCTGCGGTGAGCTCGGTGAGCACCGTCCAGCCGAGGGCCGTGGCCTGCATCCACGCCCCGAGGTTCGAGACGAGCATGCCGAGGAAGTAGATCCGGAAGTTCCGCAGGCGGAGCGAGCGGAAGGTGCCGCCGCCGGGGCGGGTCCTGCCGGCTTCGACCTCGCCGCGGTCCGCGGCGCCCCCGTCGCTCATCGCAGCAGGTCCTTCATGAGCTCCGCGGATCGCTCCAGCACGGCGCGGTCCGCTGGCGCGAGCGCGGCGAGCTCGGCCTCCATCCGGGCATTGCGGAGACGCCGCGTGTCCGCGACGAGCGCATGGCCCGCCGACGTCAGCTCGACGATCACGCGGCGCCCATCCGTCGGATCGGCGGTGCGCCGGGCGTATCCGGCCTTCTCCAGCGCGTTGACGGTGCGGTTCATCGCGGGTGGACTGACCTCCTCGATCTCGGCGAGGCGACCGGGCGTCTCCGGGCCGACGTCGTGCAGCCGGGAGACGACGTCCAGCTGGGCATCGCTCACCGTCTCGGCGACCTTCTCGCGGCGGATCCGGCGCCCGAGTCGGAGCACTTCCAGACGGAATCGCTCCGCCGCCTCATCGTGCCCCACATTCATTAACATAGTTCATTAACCGCGGTAATCGAAGCCTCGGCGGCGAGCCGCCTTCGCCCTCGGGAGAGGAGCGATCGCCGGTCGTCAAGGGGGTGGTCCCCTGGCGCCAGTTGGGCTGTGATCGGGCTATGTCCACCCTGAACCACACCTCACCCGCCCCCGACGTCAAGCGGAACAGTCGACTGGGGAAGCCGGGATTCTTCAAGGCCTACGGCTTCGCGATCGTCACCGGCGTCCTGTTCCTCGCATCCTGGGCGGCGCAGTTCGTCAACCAGGCGATGGTCGTCGCGGACGAGGCGACGGAGCACGGCCAGGCATTCAGCTGGTCGGACTTCTGGCCGCAGTTCCTCGCGTCCACATTCGAGAACTGGCAGTCGGAGTTCCTGCAGCTCGTGTGGCAGTCGGTGGGCCTCGCCGCGCTGCTCCTCTGGGGCTCCTCGCAGTCGAAGGAGTCGGACGAGCGGGTCGAGGCGAAGGTCGACGCGCTCCTGCAGGCCGCGGGCGTCGATCCGGCCGAGATCTCGCGGAAGGTCAACGCCTCGATGTGACCGGCGGCCGCCGCCGGGGAGACGACGGAAGCCCCGGCGGACCGGGGCTTCGCGCGGTGGCAGGTGAGGGATTCGAACCCCCGTAGCTTTCGCGGCTGATTTACAGTCAGCTCCCTTTGGCCGCTTGGGAAACCTGCCATTCGCGCCACCGGCCGCCTGTGATCAGCCGTCCGGGTGCGCGAGGAACGATTCTACAGGGTGCGCGAGCAGCCCCGATTCCCGAGCCCGGCTCAGCCCTCCGACGCGGAGAGCTTCACCTCGACGTTCCCGCGGGTGGCCTTCGAGTACGGGCACATCTGATGCGCGGCCTCGGCGAGCGCCTGCGCCTGATCGTGCGGCACGCCGGGGATGACGACCTCGAGGTCGACGGAGAGATGGAATCCGTCGTCGCCCTTGTGGAAGTGCACGCGGCTGCCGACGGCCTCGTCCCGCAGCTCGACGCTCTGCTGCTTCGCCACGGCGAGGAGCGCCGAGTGGAAGCAGGCGGCGTAGCCGGCGGCGAAGAGGAGCTCCGGATTCGCGCCGTTCCCCGAGCCGCCCATCTCGGTCGGCGCCGTCATGTCGAGGTCGATGCGACCGTCGCTCGTGCGCACATGCCCCTCGCGTCCCGCACCCGTCGAGAGCGCCTCCGCCGTGTAGATGATCTGATCCGCCATTCCCTGCTCCTTCGCATTGATGATCGACGACGCCACGAATGAACGCCCGACCCGGTGCGAGCGTTCCCGCACGCCCTGAAAGTAGGCTGACGACATGGCAGGAGACGCGACATTCGACATCGTCAGCAAGGTCGATCCGCTGGAGGCGAAGAACGCCGTCGACCAGGCGCAGAAGGAGATCGCGCAGCGATACGACTTCAAGGGCGTCGGCGCCGAGGTCGACTGGTCGGGCACGGAGAAGCTGCTGATCAAGGCCAACACCGAGGAGCGGGCGAAGGCGGTGCTCGACGTCGTCGAGTCGAAGTTCGTCAAGCGGGGGATCTCGCTCAAGTCGCTCGACGCGGGGAAGCCGTACGCGAGCGGCAAGGAGTTCCGGATCGAGGTCGGCCTCAAGGACGGCATCCCGTCCGACAAGGCGAAGGAGATCTCGAAGATCATCCGCGACGAGGGCCCCAAGTCGGTCAAGGCGCAGATCCAGGGCGACGAGCTGCGCGTGAGCTCGAAGTCGCGGGACGACCTTCAGGCGACGATGGCGCTGCTCAAGGGCAAGGACCTCGACACGGCCCTCCAGTTCATCAACCTCCGCTGAGCGCGGCCGAGCCGCCGCGCCCCGCATTCATCCCCTCCCGCGCCCGAACCCGAAGGCGGACATGCCGAGCCCCACCCCTACGCCCCACAGCTCGGCGATCGTCATCAGCATCGACTGGAGCGCGATCTGGACCTGGCTGTTCCTCGTCGTCGACATCGGGCTGCGCGTCCTCGCGCTCATCTGGATCCCGCGGAACCGCCGGCCGCAGACGAGCGCGGCGTGGCTGCTCGCGATCCTCTTCATCCCGGAGCTCGGCTGGCTCGCATTCCTCCTCTTCGGCTCGCGGCGGGTCGGGCGCCGTCGCCGCGTGCGGCAGCGGGAGGTGAACGACTTCATCGCCGCGACGACGGCCGGCCAGGACGACGTGAGCCATGTCCGCGAATGGCCCGGCTGGCTGCCCTCGATCGTGCAGCTCAACCGGACGCTCGGCGCGATGCCGCTCTCCGGCGGGAACCGCTTCGAGTACCTCCCCGACTATGACGCGGCGATCGAGGCGATGACCGCCGCGGTGCGGGACGCGAAGCGGATCGTCCACGTCGAGTTCTACATCATGAGCCTCGACGGGACGACGCGGCCGTTCTTCGACGCGATGGCCGACGCCGTCCGGCGCGGCGTCGTCGTCCGCGTGCTCTTCGACCACGTCGCGAACCTCCGCATCGCCGGCTACCGGCGCACCCTGCGCTTCCTCACCGCCGCGGGCATCGACTGGCGGCGGATGCTCCCCCTCTCGCTCTGGCCGTGGGCCTGGCTCCGCCCTGACCTCCGGAACCACCGCAAGCTCCTCATCGTGGACGGCGACATCGCATTCACCGGCTCGCAGAACATGATCGACTCCGCCTACCACCGGGGACGGATGGCGCGGCGCGGGCTGCGGTGGAAGGACCTCATGGTCCGATTCGAGGGGCCGATCGCGGCGGGCATCGACGCGCTCTTCATCACGGACTGGTACTCGGAGACGGGCGATGTGCTCATGGACGAGGTCGCGGCGCCGCGGGCGCTCGCCGGACCGGGGACCGTCGATGCGCAGGTCGTCCCGTCCGGGCCGGGCTTCTCCGGCGAGAACAACCTACGGCTCTTCAACTCGCTCCTCTACGCCGCCCGGCATCGGGTCATCATCACGTCGCCCTACTTCGTCCCGGACGACTCGATGCTGTACGCCATCACGACAGCGGCGCAGTCCGGGCTCGACGTGCAGCTCTTCGTGTCGGAGATCAGCGACCAGTTCATGGTCTTCCACGCCCAGCGCTCGTACTACGAGTACCTGCTGAAGGCGGGGGTCCGGATCTGGCTCTACCAGGCGCCGACGATCCTCCACGCGAAGGCGCTCACCATCGACGACGACGTCGCGGTCGTCGGCTCGTCGAACATGGACATGCGCTCCTTCTCCCTCAACTACGAGATCTCGGTCATGGTGCGGTCGCGCGAGTTCGTGGAGCGAATGCGCGAGATCGAGCAGGCGTACCGCGATGCGTCGCGCGAGTTGACGCTCGACGAGTGGCTCGCCCGCCCGGCGCTGTCGGCCACGTTCGACAACGTGATGCGGCTGACGGCGGCGCTCCAGTAGGGGGGCCGCCCTCCCCACTCCCGCTCCCCTTCCGGCTCACCCTCCCAGGTCACCCTCCTGGCTCACCTCCCCGCTCCCCCTCCGGCTTCTGCACACCTCCTCGTGCAGAAGCTGCGATTCAGCACTCGTCTATGCACAGAAGATGCTCGGACAGCGTTCTCCACGGAAACGATTCGCAGGATTCGGCACAAGCCGCGCCACCCGCCACCATGCCGTGATGGACGACCTTGACCTCGACGCGATCCGCTGGCTGCCGCTCCGCGACGGCGAGCGATTCAGTCACTCCACGGCAGCCCGCCTTTACGGCATCCCGCTTCCGGCCTCCATCGGCTCCGAGCTCCACGTCGCGAGCCTTGCCGTACGAGGCCAGGCCCGGCGTAAGGATGTCGTCGGTCACCGAGACGGCGCGGCGATGACGCACCTCGGGACGACGCCGCTGTCGAGCCCGGAACGGACATTCATCGAGCTCGGCACGATGCTCGGCGTCGACGATCTCCTCGCGGCGGGAGACCATCTCATCCATTCACCCCGGCGACCGGTGCGCGGGCGCCCGTGGACCACTATCGAGCGTCTCGAGGCGGCCTGTCAGGCCTCGAGCTGGGGAGTGACCACAGCCCGTAAGGCCCTCCCGTGGATCCGCACCGGAGTGGAGTCCGCGAAGGAGACCGAACTGCGACTCCTGCTGGTGCGTGCGGGCCTCCCGGAACCGATGTGCGGCTATGAGGTGAGGGATTCGAGCAATCGGTGGATCGGGTGGTTCGATCTGGCGTGGCCGGAGCATCGCGTACTCGGCGAGTACGACGGCGACCAGCATCGGACCTCGACGACGCAGTACGACAAGGACATCCGCCGATTCGACCTCGCGACGGAAGCCGGATGGCGCGTCATCCGCGTACGGGCCTCGGGTCTCGCCAGAAGCGGGCGAACGGAGACGCTACGGCGCTTCCGGCTCGCGCTCCGTACCCGCGCGTGGTGATTTCTGAGCAATCCCTCGCTCGGAAAGGCGTCTTCTGCACATGGCCGCGTGCAGAAAGTCGGCGCGGGAAGGGAAGGGCCCGCGCCTGCCTACTCCGCGCGGGAGATCTGGACCATGTCGTCGCGCGGGACGACCTTGACGCGCGTGCGCGGCGGGGCCGCGGCGTCGCCACGGGCCAGCTCGTGCGCGTCGAGGCGGTGCCAGCCGTCCAGATCGGTCCAGCGCACCCGGCGGGACTCGAGCAGCGCATTCACCGACGACTCCTCGGGCTCAGCGGGGCTCCACCAGTTCGCCTGGTCGCGGACGAGATGCTGGATCGTCTCCATCGCGTCCGACTTCGTGTGGCCGATGAGCCCGACCGGGCCGCGCTTGATCCAGCCCGTCGCATAGATGCCGGGGATGACCTCGCCGCGCGCATCGAGGGCGCGGCCCTCGTGGTTCGGGATGACGCCGTGCTGCTCGTCGAACGGGACGCCCGGGAGCGGCGAGCCGAAGTACCCGACGGCCCGGTAGACGGCCTGGACCGGGACCTCGCGGATCTCGCCGGTGCCCCGAGCGCCGCCCGCGCCGTCGGACACGGTCCGCTCGACGCGGATCGCGGCGACCCGACCGTCCGACCCGGCGACGATCTCGACGGGCTTCGCCCAGAAGTGGAGGTGCAGCCGGCGCGAGGAGCCGGTCTGCGGGTGCTCGCGCCAGGCGCGCATGATGCGGTCGATGACGAGGATCTGCTTGTTCGACTCGATCGCGGCGCGCGCCGCCTCGTCGTACTCGAAGTCCTCCTCGGCGACGACGAGGTCGACGTCGCGGAGCTCGCCCAGCTCGCGGAGCTCGAGCGGCGTGAACTTCACCTGCATCGGCCCGCGGCGGCCGAAGACGTGGACGTCGGTGACCGGGGAGGCGCGGAGCCCGGCCTCCACATTCGCGGGGACCTCGGTCGGCATGAGGTCCTCGACGTGCTTCGCGAGCATGCGGGCGACGTCGAGCGCGACGTTGCCGTTGCCGATGACCGCCACCGACTCGGCCTCGAGAGGCCAGTCGCGAGGGACGTCGGGGTGCCCGTCGTACCAGCTCACGAAGTCGGCGGCGCCGTAGGAGCCGGGAATGTGGATGCCGGGAATGTCGAGGCTCGCGTCGCGGACGGCGCCCGTCGCGAAGATGACGGCATGGTAGTGCTGCTTCAGGTCGTCGAGCGTGAGGTCCTCGCCGAAGCGGACGTTCCCGAAGATCCGGATGTCGCCCCGGTCGAGCACCTCCCGAAGCGCCGTGATGATGCCCTTGATGCGCGGGTGGTCGGGGGCGACGCCGTAGCGGACGAGCCCGTACGGAGCCGGCAGGTGGTCGAAGAGGTCGATGGAGACGTCGAACGTCCGCTCGTGCTTGAGCAGGATGTCGGCGGCGTAGATGCCGGCCGGTCCCGCGCCGACGATCGCCAGTCGCATCTTCCGCACGTTCAAGACTCCCTCTCCACGACCCGCTCCGCGAACTCCGCGAGCGCCCGCTTCACCGGCCCATCCGGCACGGGCACGAGCGCCGCGACCGCCTGGGTCGCCCAGCGATGCGCGATGTCGCGCGTCTCGCGGGTGACCTCGTGCTCGCGGAGCTCGGCGATCGCCGCCGCGAAGGCCTCGTCATCGGCGCCCGTGAGCCGCTCGAGCAGCCCGGTCGCAGTCCCGTCGCCCTCGGCCGACCTCGACCGGAGCAGGAGGACCGGCATCGTCGGGACGCCGGCGCGGAGGTCGGTGCCGGCGGCCTTCCCCGTGACGGCGGGGTCGGCCGACAGGTCGAGCACGTCGTCGGCGAGCTGGAAGGCGATGCCGACCTTCTCCCCGAACTCCCGGAGGGGGCCGATGAATGCGTGGTCGGCGCCCGAGAAGCGGACGCCCGCCTCGGCGGCTGTCGCGATGAGCGAGCCGGTCTTGTCGGCGAGGACGTCGAGGTAGTGGGCGATCGGGTCCTCGCCGTCGTCGGGGCCGGTCGTCTCGTTCAGCTGCCCGAGGACGAGCCGCTCGAAGGTCGCGCCCTGCAGCCGGAGCGCCTCGACGCCGAGGTCGGCGATGATGAGGCTCGCGCGGGCGAAGAGCAGGTCGCCGGTGAGGATCGCGCTCGAGTTGCCGTAGACGACCTGTGCGCTCGGGACGCCGCGCCGGAGCACGGCCTCGTCCATCACGTCGTCGTGGTACAGCGAGGCGAGGTGCGTGATCTCGACGGCGGCCGCGATCCGGACGACCTCCTCGGTGACGCCGCGGCCGAGGTGCGCCGTGAGGAGCGCGAGGACCGGCCGGACGCGCTTCCCGCCGGCCTCGAGGAGGTAGCGGCTCGCCGCATCGGCGATGCGATGCGCGTAGTGGAGCTCTGTGTCGAGCGCGGCCTCGACGCGGTCGAGGCCGGCATCGACCGCCTTCGCCAGGCGACGGTCCGCCGGCGTGCCGTCGAAGCGCCTCGGGTCGAGACCGAGGGAGGAGGCGAGCGTGATCGACCGGCTCACTCGGGCGCCTTCTCGGGAGCGGGCTGGTCGGAAGCCGACTGGTCGGGAGCCGGTCGGTCCGGGACGGGCTGGTCGGAAGCCGGCCGGTCGGGAGCCGGCGGCTGGCTGGGGATCGCCGGGGCGAGCGTCTGACCCGGCGCCGCGGGCTCGACCGCCGTCTTCGGCGCCGTCTTGCGGACCCGCTTCGCCTGGAGCGCGAGGACCTTGGCGTCGGCGGGCTTGTGGCCGCGGTGCATGGCGACGATGCCGGCGGTGAGATTCCGGTACGCCACGCGGGTGAAGCCGGCACCGCGGAGCCAGGTCGCGAGCGCGGCCTGATCCGGCCATTCCTCGATCGACTCGCCGAGGTAGCGGTACGCCTCCGGGTTCGAGGACGCGAGGTCGGCGAGGCGCGGGAGGACGTGCTTGAGATACGCGGAGTAGCCGGCACGGAGCAGCGCCGCGGGCGGGGTCGAGAACTCGGTGATGACGACCCGGCCGCCAGGCTTCAGCACGCGGAACATCTCGGTGAGCGCGAGGTGCGCATCCTTGACGTTGCGCAGCCCGAAGCTGATCGTCACCCCATCGAACTCGCCGTCGCCGAACGGCAGCGCCGCCGCGTCCCCCTGCACGAACTCGGTGCCCGGATGCCGGCGCCGCGCCTCCATGATCATGCCAGTCGAGAAGTCGACGCCGACGACGGTCGCCCCCCTCTTCGCGAGCGCGACCGTGCTCGTGCCCGTGCCGCACGCGATGTCGAGGATGCGCTCGCCCGGCCGGGGGTCCACGGCCTTGACGGTCGCGATCCGCCAGAGCGCGGCATTGCCGGCCGAGAGGACCTGATTCGTCAGGTCGTAGCGCTTCGCGACGCCATCGAACATCTCGGCGACCTCGTCGGGGTCCTTTTCGAGGTCGGCGCGTGACACGGTCCCAGCGTACCGGCGCGGCCTCCGGGAGAAGGCTGGAGCTTCCCTCCGAGGAGGCTCCCGCGGAGCGCGCGAAATCCGTAGGATGCGGGCCCGGGGCGTCCCCACGGATTCGCCCGAATATGCCGGAGTAGCGTGGAGCGGTGCTCGATCCGCTCGTCTTCATCCGGGACGGGCACGGATGGATCGGCGAGGGCCGGATCGAGCGCGGGGATTTCGCCGCTCGCCGCGCCTACCCCCGCGCGCGCCAGTGGTGGGAACGCCTGCAGGCCCGTGCCGTCGCAGAGGAGCGCGGCGGCGAGATGGTCGCCTTCGGCACCTTCCCATTCGATTCCGCATCCTCGTCCGGGGCCACCCTGCTGGTGCCCGAGCGGGCCGTCCGCATCGACGGCGCGGCGCCCCGTCTCGGCACCGACCCGCTTCCCGAGGCGGCGATGCGCGAGGGCATCATGTCGCCGGGGGCATATGAGCTCGGCGTCGCATTCGTCTCCGCCGCGATCCGGCGCGGGGAGCTCGACAAGGCCGTGCTCGCCCGCGACGTCCTGATCCGTCCGGAGGGCCCCGTCGATCGGGGAACGCTCGTCGACCGGCTCCTCGCGGCGCATCCGGGCGCGTCGGTCTTCGCGATCGACGGTCTCGTCGGCGCCTCGCCCGAGACGCTCGTCACGGTCCACGAGGGTCTCGTGACGGCTCGCGTGCTCGCGGGGACGATCGCCCCCGGACTCGGCGACCGCCTGGCCGCGAGCGCGAAGGACCAGCACGAGCACGAGCTCGCCGCGCGCTCCGTGCTCGACGCGCTCGCGCCCCACGTCGAAGCGCTCGAGGCGAGCGGGCCGTTCCTTCTCGAGCTGCCGCACCTCACCCACCTCGCGACGGATGTGAAGGGCCGAATCGCCGACGGCTCGGACGTCCTCGCGCTCGTCGAGGCGCTCCACCCGACGGCCGCGGTCGCCGGGACGCCGACGGACGCCGCGATGCGCTGGATCCACGAGGTGGAGCCGCTCGACCGCGGCCGGTACGCGGGGCCCGTCGGCTGGATGGATGCGGCGGGGAATGGGGAATGGGCGATCGCGCTCCGCTCGGCTCAGGCGCGGCCGGACGGCTCGTTCCACGCATTCGCCGGGGCCGGGATCATGGCCGACAGCGATCCGGGGGGCGAGCTGGCCGAGACCGATCTCAAGCTCCGCCCGATCCTCGAGGCCCTGAACGTCACGCGCTGACGCGGCGCGCGGGATGCGGAGCCGGCTAGCCCGAGGCCGCGAGGCGCGCCCGCTGCTCCTCGACGTCGAACGTCGCGGGCGGCCACTGCGGGCTCAGCGCCCAGAGGGTCTCGAGCAGGATCGCGTGGACGGCGCAGCGCGCGTACCACTTCTTGTCGGCGGGTACCACGTACCAGGGCGCCTCAGCGGTCGCCGTCCGCTCGATCGCGAGCTGATACGCCTCCTGATACTCGTCCCAGTGCTCGCGTTCGTCGATGTCGCCGGGATTGAACTTCCAGTACTTGTCCGGGCGGTCGAGCCGCTCCTCGAGCCGCTCGCGCTGCTCGCGGCGCGAGATGTGGAGCATGACCTTCCGGACGGTCGTGCCGGACGCCGCGAGCTCGGCCTCGAATTCGCGGATGAGGCCGTACCGCTCCTCGATCGCCTCGGCCGGCGAGAGGCGCCGGACGCGGTGGATGAGGACGTCCTCGTAGTGCGAGCGGTCGAAGACCCCGATCATGCCGGCCTCCGGGAGCTGCCGCCGGATCCGCCAGAGGAAGTCGTGCGCCGCCTCCTCCGCGGTCGGCGCCTTGAATGCGTGGAGCTGCACTCCCTGCGGATCGACCCGGCCGACGACGTGCCGGATGATGCCGCCCTTCCCGGCGGTGTCGAGCGCCTGGAGGATGAGGAGGACCGAGCGCCTGCCACCCGTCTTCGACTCGGCGTAGAGCCGCTCCTGGAGGTCGGAGAGCTCCTCCGACGTGCCCTCGATGAAGGCGGCCGCCTTGCCCTTGTCGAGCCCGGGCGTCGACGCCGGATCGACGTCGGCCAGGCGGAAGCCGGAGGCGACGGGCGCGGGTGCGCGGAACATGTGCCGACCCTAGAACAGGAATCCGCGGGGTCGGGCGTGCACTATCCGCACGACCCGGCCCGGATTCCTGTTTCAGCGGGCGAGCGGGACCCCGACCACGTTCAGCGGGCGAGCGGGACCTCGACCACCGTCGGGCCCGTGCACGCGGAGATCGCGCTGTCGAGATCGCCCCGCTGCTCGACGCGACGGTACTCCCAGCCATACGCCCCGGCCAGGCTCTCGATCGAGGCGGTCTGCGGGGTGAGCATGACCCGGTCGTAGGCGGTGAGGGAGTCCCCGTCGGCGCCGCTCGACGCCTCCGCCTCGCCGGCCGAGGCGCCACTCGGCGCGCGACCGTCCGCGACCTCGAGGTCGTCGAAGATCGTGCCGCCGCCGTCGTTCCCGACGATGACGAGGACGCGCGGACGCTCCTCACCCTTGCCGAAGGCGAGCCCGCCGACGTCGTGCAGGAACGCGAGGTCGCCCGTCAGCAGCCGGGTGACCGCCCCGCTCCCGAGCGCGACGCCGACAGCAGTCGAGATCGTGCCGTCGATGCCCGCGAGCCCCCGGTTCGCATGGACGGCGACGCGCTTGCCCGGCGCGAAGCGATCGAGCTCCCGGATGAGCCGCGACGCCGCCACGACGAGCCGGTCATGGGGCCAGGTGGCGCGCCACACCGCGTCCACGAGCGCGCGTCGCGTCACCTCCGCGCGCACGGCGGCGAGCTCGTTGCGCGCCTTCTCGCGGGCGGCCGCGTGGACGTCCGTCGGCACGTCCTCGGTCCGCTCGAGGAATGCTCGGGATGCGGCCACCCACGGGCCGTACCAGGACCGGGCCGACACCGCATTCACGGATCCCTGCACCTCGACGGCATCGGCGAATTCCGTCACCGAATGGCCCGGGTTGTAGGCCTCGACGCCCGGTGTGCGGACGACGAGGACGTCGACGCCCGAGGATGCCGCCCGCTCGACGAGCCACGGCGCCTCGCGCGAGAGCGTCGGATGGCCGAACACGACGAGCCGCTCGAGCCCGTCGAGGAACGCCTCGTCGCGGATCACGGCCCGGTACGGCACGACGAGCTGAGGGCCGAAGTGGGCGCCGGATGCGACCTCGGCGAAGAGAACGGCCCCGAGCTCGCGGGCCACCTGCTCGGCGCTCTCGCCCGCGCCGGCGCCGGCGAGGACGGCCGTCCGGCGGCCGGGGCGGAGGGTGCGTCGATCCTCGGTCCCCGAGCGGGCCGCCGGCGAGACGAAGGGGCCGGGCGAGCTGCGGGAGGTCTCGTCGTCTCGCTCCGCTCGCTCAGCGACCGGCGACGCCGTCCACGGCGACGAGAGCGGCTCCGTGAAGGCGACGTTGACATGCACCGGCCCGTGCGCGGCCGCGGCAGTCGCATCGCGCGCGAGCGATCGGGCCGACTCGTCCTCACCCGGCTCCCCCGTCGGCGCTCCCACGTCGAAGGTGCGGGCGACCGTGCCCGCGAGGATGCCGACATGATCCGTCGTCTGGTTCGAGCCGATGCCCCGGAGCTCCTCGGGCCGATCCGCGGTGAGGACGATCATCGGGACGCCGGAGTGGCGCGCCTCGAGCACGGCGGGGTGGAGATTCGCGACCGCGGTGCCGGACGTCGTGATGACGACGGCCGGTCGGCCGGACTCCTTGCCGAGGCCGAGGGCGAGGAACGCGGCGTCGCGCTCGTCGACCCGCACCCGCAGGCGGGCCCGCCCTGCGCGATCGAGCTCCGCCGCGACGAGGGCGAGCGCCTGCGACCGCGACCCGGGCGCGACGACGAGCTCGCGGACGCCCGCATCGAGGAATGCGGTGAGGAGCGCCGCGGCGAAGGCCGTCGACGGCGCCGGGGCGTCATTCATCGCTGGTCGAGGCTGCGGAGGAAGTCCGGGTCGTCATCCGGGCCCTTCGCCGGGGGCCGTCCGGCGCGGGGTGGTGCGGCGGGCGGATCGTTCGCGTAGCGGCCGAGCTGCTGCCGCTCGACCGGCCCCCGGCCGATGCCCCACCAGAGGATCGAGCCGACGAGCGAGAGCAGGATCACGATGACGATCCACAGCCCCTTCGGGAGGTGCCGCACGCGGGAGGTGTCGATCGTCGCGATGTCGATGATCGAGAACACCATGATTCCCGTGAGGATCAGCGGCAGCAGCACGCGGAGCACGTCCCGAGTCTAGGACGCGGCGGCCCGGCGGTCTCCGGGCGGGACAGGGGATGCCGCCCAGCCGCCGCCCGGTTTGCGCACAGGAGGGCGGATTAGCCTCGGGGATCGTGAAGGCGTGGGTCATCTACTCGATCGCGAGGATCGGCGTCTTCGCCCTCGCCTGCTTCGTCCTCTGGATGCTGCTCGGCGATCTCTGGGGTCAGTTCTGGTGGCTCGGGGTCATCTGCGCCGCGATCATCGCGTTCTGCATCTCGTACATCTTCTTCGGCAGGATGAAGGCGCGGGTCGTCGAGGACCTCGCCGCGCGGTCCTCGGGACGCGTCAAGGCCGGGCGCATCGACATCGACGCGCAGGCCGAGGACGTCGACTGACGCGCTGATCAGAACGCGATCGCCCAGCCGAGCAG
>Ga0164242_10004156_pt1 | contig 16302 bp, 14 predicted proteins | sample OricomgcompostMG_FD_108783 | JGI IMG/M metagenome (GOLD analysis project Ga0164242, IMG submission 108783) | Miracle-Growth compost microbial communities from Emeryville, California, USA - Original compost - Miracle growth compost (MG) ... | reverse complement strand
CGCCTTGCCCAGCTCGCCTTCCGATTCGGAGAGGGGCGTGTCGGAGCCCGCGTAGGCGACCCCGCCGGAGATGAATTTTTCGCGGCCGCCGCCGGAGCCGACGCCGTCGTAGGAGATCGTGGCACCGCCGTTGGCGTTCTCGAATTCGGCGATCCACGCTTTCTGCGCGGCTTCCTGGGCGGTCGAGCCGGCCCCGGCGATTTCGCCCGAAGCTTCAGTCGATGGTGCGCCTCCGCCTTCCGCTTCGCTTTCACCGGTTTCGTTACCCGAGCCACTGGTACTGCTGCCGCCCCCGCAGGCGGCGAGGCCGAGAACGAGCACGCAGGCGGCCGCGAACACCGCAAGCCATCTAGAGCTGGACATCAGTCTCCTTCAGATTGTTGACGAGAGTTGAGGGCCGCAAGGGAATGCGACCTCGGTGCGAGCGTCTCAGCGTCGCCAACGGAGCTTGTTATCTAGCTGCGAAGCCGGTGTGAAAAAGATGTAAAAGAGATGTTGCAAGTGACGGATCGAGAAAATCGACCGGTCGGACGGCGGTGACCTCAGCCGTCGGGAGAGAAGCGGTAGCCGATCCCGTTATGGGTGTAGATCAGCTTCTGGCCCGGGAGAGCAGCGCCGAGCTTCGCCCGCAGGCGGCTGACGTAGACGTCTACCGAGCGGTCGTCGCGGCGCGGCGCGGTGCCCCAGACGGAGGCGTGGAGCTCCTCGCGGGTGAGGATGCGCTGCGGGTTCGACCAGAGGGTGACGAGCAGCTGCAGCTCACGCACCGTGAGGCTCAGCGGACGGCCGTCGACGAGCGCCGCGTGCTCCTCCGGCCGCACCTCCAACCTCCCCGCCTTCTCATGCGCGCTGCCTACCGCCATCCTCGCTGAGGATGTCGGTGAGGGTTATCGAACCGGTTACGCCGCGGTGAAGCTTTTGTGAACGACCTGTGAACTTTGGTCGTGCGAGTCAGCCTTCGAAGGGGCCATCGGCGCGTCCGGGACGGCGTCCGCGGAGCGCTCCGGATCGAAGCGGTAACCGACCCCGAAATGGGTGTGGATGTACTCCCAGTCGGGCGAGCGCTTCTCCAGCTTCTGGCGCAGCTTGCGGATGAAGACGTCGACCGAGCGATCGCCGTGGGCCATCGCGTAGCCCCAGACCCGCTGGTAGATGGTCTCGCGCTCGAGCACCTGTCCCTGGGTGCCGGCGAGCAGGTGCAGCAGCTCGAACTCGCGCCGGGTCAGGTCGAGGCTTTCGCCGGAGACGAAGGCCTGGAAGCGGTCCGGGCGGATCTCCAGCTCCCCGGCGAGGACCGGCGCCGACTCGGTCTCGTGGCGGCCGCGACGGTGACGCCGGGTGACCGCTTCGATCCGCGCGATCGCCTCCTCCGGGTGGGAAGGCTTGGTGATCCAGTCGTCGACGCCGAGCCGCAGGCCGCGGACCCGCTGGGCCACGGTCGAGCGCCCGGTGCAGACGACGACGCCGAGGTCCGGCAGCAGGCTGCAGACCCGGTCGAGGTAGCGCCACGCTTCGTCGCCGAGCACCGCCGGGTCGACCAGCAGCGCGTTCAGCTTCATCGCGACCAGCTGGTCGGGCGGCACCGCGCCACCGGAAGTGCGCAGCAGCCAGCCCGCCGCCTCGGCGCGCTTGGCAAGGACGGTGACGAAACCGGAATCGGTGTCGATCACAGCCAGACGAGTGGTCGGATCAGGGGCCAACTCGCTTCGGATCATATGCAGGTCGAATCCGTTTTTACGCGTGTTTACAGGTTTTTCACAAGTCCGCCCACCGCAAATTGCGGGCAGCTGGCGGCGTGGATGGCTTGTTCAAGCCGATTGAAACCAAGCCCCCGCGGATGCCCCGTCCGGCGGGTGTGACGAGGTCACCAAGACGCGTCCGCGGGCGGAGCTCAGAACGTCGCCGGACGGAGGCCGAGGGCGATCACCAGGAGCACCGCGATCCCGGCCGCGTAGCGGTAGATGACGAAGGGGCGGTAGGAGGTCGTGCGGACGAGTTTCAGCAGGAAGACGATCGCCGCGTAGCCGGAGACCGCGGAGGCGATGACGCCGACGACAATCGGCCCGGCGACCCCGTCGGGGAGGCCTTCGCTGACCGCGCCCACCCCTTTGAAGAGCGTCGCGCCGGCGACGATCGGGATCAGCAGCAGGAAGGAGAAGCGGGCGGCGGCGTCGCGGTCGAGGCCGAGCCAGCGGGCGGCGGTGATCGTGATCCCCGAGCGCGAGGTGCCGGGGGCGAGCGCCAGCACCTGGGCGACGCCGATCCAGAGGCCGTCCCTCAGCTCCGTCCCCTGCAGCGCCCGCCGTTGCGGCCGGCGGTCGGCCAGGTCGAGCAGCGCGCCGAAGAAGATCAGCTGCACGGCGATCATCCAGGGCTCCCCCAGGTGTTCGTCGATGAAGTCGGAGGCGAGGCCACCGGCGATCACCGCCGGGACGGTGCCGATCGCGATCGCGACGGCGAGGCGCTCCTCGCTGGTGGCGATCGTGCGGCGGCGCAGGACGCCGAGGAAGGAGACCAGCAGGCGCCACACCTCGAGCCGGAAGAAGGCGATCGCGGCGATCAGCGTGCCCGCGTGGAGGGCGACGTCGAAGGTCTTGTTGAACGATTCGTCTTCGGTCAGGAACGTGTAGTCCTGGAGCCAGGGGACCAGGATCAGATGGCCCGAGGACGAGATGGGCAGAAACTCGGTCAGGCCCTGGACCACTCCCAGGAGCAGGGCCTCTAGATTTGACATCGCGCGATCCTACGCTGCCGGGTGCGATAGGTTTCCGACTGTGAAGCGCGCGACCGCGATCTTCCTGATGGCAGTGACGACGATGCTCGTCGCCGCGCCGATGGCTTTGGCCGAGAACGGCGAGGGCCTGGCGGGCAAAGCCTCGGACAAGACCGTCACCTTCTTCTGCTTCGGCGTGATGGCCTTCTTCGTGATCCTGGTGATCGGCCTTTCGCTGATCCAGGGCGCCCTGGATCGCCGTAAAGAGCGTCGCCGCTACGACTTGGAGCGGTTGAGCTAACCGCGCCCCCGGCGCTCAGCTCAGCCGGAAGCCGCTCAGTAGTCGTTTCTCGGTTTCGCCCTCGATCTCGGCGATCACTTCGACCTTGCCCTCCAGAGGGGTGCCGCGGATCTTCGTCGCCAGCAGGTCGTCGACCTGGAAGATGCCCGCGGAGTTGTTGAGCTGGATCTCGATCCGCACCGGGTGGTCGTCACCGGCGCTGATCCGGACCTCGTCGATGGCCGCGGCGGAGATCGAGTGGATGCCCTCGTGACCGGACTCGATCGGGATCCGGGTGCGCCCCTGGGCCATGTCGAGCGCGTCGGCGACGCGGACGACGCCCCCCTCGACCGTGTAGGGCTCGCCGCGGCGGCGGTGACCGATGATCGCGTGCAGGATCTCCGCTTCGACCACCGTGCGCTCGGGTTGTTTGTAGGCCCCGGCGAGGAGTCGGTCGAGGGCGCTCTGGGCGAGGAAGAGCGAGTATTCCTCGTGGTCGGCGCGGTGGATCGACATGCCGATGTCGTGCAGGAGGGCGCCGCCGGCGACGACCACCTCGGCATCGCGGTCGCGCATCCCGTGGTCGGCGACCATCGCCGGCTCGACTCCCGCTTTGACCAGCAGGCGCAGCAGCCGCAGGGAGATGTTGAGGACGATCTGCATGTGGACCCAGCTGTGGTCCGACATGCCGAGCCGCTCGGCATTGACCTGGGCCATGTACCACCAGCCGCGCACCTGGTCGTCGGCGTTGACGGTGTCGATGAAGCTCTCCAGCCGGCGGTTGCCGCGGGTCGGGGCGCGCACGTGCGCCTCGGCGATCGCCTCGCGCGGCGGCTTGCGGGTGGGCCCCTGCGGGTCGGGTGCCGGAACCCCGTCCCCCGGCGAGGACTCCGCCGCGACGGCCTCCGCCTCGATCTCGCTCAGCGCTTCGACTTCTTCTGGCGTCATGCCCGGGATCGTAGTCCCGGGCGTGGCCGTCCTTGTTACTGGCCGCAGACCGGCCAAGGGCTGGAGCCCGACTCCGAGTAGAGGAGCGCCGCGCGGTAGGTCTGTTCGGCGGCCGACGCTTCGGTCGGGCTGCCGCTGCCGCCAACCGATTCCCAGGTCCCCTGGTCGAACTGGTACAGACCCATGTAGGCGCCTTCGGGTGAGACCGCTTCCGGGTCGCCGCCGGACTCGCAGGCGGCGATCGCTTCCATCGTCCCCATCGAGACGCCGCCCGGCAGCTGTTCGAATCCTTCCTGTTCTTCGCGCGCTTCCTTCGCTTCGTGGCGCTTGCGCGCCTTCACCTTGTGGCGGTGCGCGGTGCGCTGGGTGGTCGTGACGATCAGGGCGCTGAAGCGCTGGACCGGATCGAGCAGCGGCCCGGCGACGGCCTTGGCGTCGCCGATGGCGATCGCGCCGGGGTGCGGCGCGCCGCCCTGGTTGGCGGCCGTGTCGGGAGCGTCGGCGCGGAGGCGGACTCGGGGCGGAAGATGATGGTGCCCGGCAGCGGAGGCGGCGGCAGGGAAGGCAAGGGCCGCCACGACCCCGAGCAAGGCAATATGTTTGCGTTCTGTGAGCAAGCGGTGAACCGTTACGGCGAACTCCGCCCATGTGTGTGAGCGCAATCACACAAAAAACTCGTTCATTGCGGTCTTTCGCCTTGCAGAGCGAAAACCGGCATCATGCTGACGAATGTCTGACGGGGGAAATTCGACGGTCGGCGCCGAAACGACGCGGCTCTTGCTCGCCTGCCCGGACCGTCCGGGGCTGATCGCGACGGTCTCCGGCTTCCTCGCCGAAGCGGGCCTGAACATCGTCGACGTCGACCAGCACTCGACCGCGGCGGGACGGTTCTTCATGCGGATGGTCTTCGACTCCCCGCCCGGCGCCGAGCGCGCGGCGCTGGAGGAGCGCTTCGTCCGCGAGGTCGCGACGCCGTTCGAGATGGAGCACGACTTCAGCGAGTCGGGGGTCGCGAAGCGGGTCGCGGTGATGGTCTCACGCGAGGACCACTGCCTCTCGGACCTGCTCTGGCGCTGGCGCAACGGCCACCTCGGCGGGGAGATCGTCATCGTGATCTCCAACCACGAAGACCTGCGCGGCGAGGTCGAGGCGGTCGGGCTGCCCTTCCACCACGTGCCGATCTCGAAGGAGACCAAGGCGGAGGCGGAGCGGGCGGCGCTGGAGCTGATCGACGACGTCGACCTACTCGTCCTCGCCCGCTACATGCAGATCCTCTCCCCCGGCTTCCTCGCCGCGCTCGGCACGCCGGCGATCAACATCCACCACAGCTTCCTGCCCGCCTTCGTCGGCGCCGACCCCTACGCGCGCGCCCACGAGCGCGGCGTCAAGCTGATCGGCGCGACCGCCCACTACGTGACGGCGGAGCTCGACGCCGGGCCGATCATCGATCAGGACGTGGTCCGGGTCGGCCACGCCGACGAGGTGCCGGACCTGGTGCGGATCGGCCGCGACGTCGAGCGGATCGTCCTCGCCCGCGCGGTCACCGCCCACCTCGAGGACCGCGTGCTGATCGACGGCGAGCGCACGGTGGTGTTCTGAGGCGCCTGGACCGGCGCATTTCGGCGTCCTCGGTCGCTCGGTTCGGGTCACGCACTGGAGTGCGCTCCCCTCGCCTCGCTTCCCTGCGTCCTTGAACTGCTTGGTCCAGCCGCCTCAGGAAGCCGCGGTGGGTTCGGCAGTGGCCTGCGCCGCCTCCCACTGGGCGACCAGTTCTTCGACCGCCGCTTTCGCGGCGTTGTGCTTCTCGGTCGCCGCCTCGACCCGGGCGGGGTTGGCCCAGGCGGCCGGGTCGGCGAGCTCCTCCTCGACCGCCTTCAGGTCGGCTTCGGCCTTCTCGATCCGCTGCTCCAGCCGCGCCGTCTTGCGGGCCGCCTTTTCGGCCGCCTTGTCGTCGCGGCGTTTCGCCTGGGCACCATTGCCGTTCGCGGCCTTCTCCTTCTTCGCCGCGCCCTTCGCGGCCGCCTCCGACTCTTCCTCGCGTTCGTCGTGGCGCCGCTGGTACTCGGCCCAGCCACTGTCGTAGCTGTTCAGCCTGTTGTCCTCGACCACGACCGTGCGGCTGCCGACCGCCTCGAGCAGCGCCCGGTCGTGGGAGATCAGGACGACCGAGCCCTCGAACTCGGTCAGCGCGTCCTCGAGCGCCTCGCGGCTCTCGATGTCGAGATGGTTGGTGGGCTCGTCGAGGACGAGGACGTTGGCGCCCGAGGAGACGAGGATCGCCAGCGAGAGCCGCCGCTGCTCGCCGCCGGAGATGTCGGAGAGCTTCTTTTCGACGTCGCCGCCGGAGAAGAGGAAGCCGCCAAGGAGAGCGCGCGCCTTCGGGCCGGTGAGGCCGGTCTCCCGCTGGGCCGCGTCGAGCACGGTGCCTTCGCCGCTGGCGGTGTCGGCGTGCTGGGAGAGGTAGCCGAGGTTGACGTTGTGGCCGGTGCGGATGGTCCCGGCGGCGGGCTGCTTCTGCCCCGCCAAGGTCTCGATCAGGGTCGTCTTGCCGCTGCCGTTGGCGCCGACGAGGACGACGTGTTCGCCGCGTTCGACTTCGAGGTTGGCGTCGTCGATCAGGACGCGGCCCGGAACCTCGATCCGCGCGTCGGCCATCTTCAGGACGATGCGGCCGGGACGCTCCGGCGGCTTGAAGGAGAAGCGCAGGTGGCGGTTGTCGCGCCGTTCCGACCGCGGTCCTTCCTTCTTCTTCTTGTCGATCTGTTTGACCCGCGACTGGGCCTGTTTGGCCTTCGACGCCTTGTAGCGGAAGCGCTCGACGAAGCGCTCCATCCGGGCGAGCTCCCGTTCCTGCTTGTCGATCGCTTTGCCGAGGGCGATCTGGCGGGCGGCCTGCTCCTGGCGCCAGGCGTGCCAGGGGCCGGCGAAGAAGCGGGCCCGCTGGGCCTCCAGCTCGAGCACCGAGGTGCCGACCGCCTCGAGGAACCAGCGGTCGTGGGCGACGAGGACGACGGCGGCGTCGATGCCGACCAGGTAGCGCTCGAGCCACTCGAGCGAGGGGATGTCGAGATGGTTCGTAGGCTCGTCCAGCATCAGCAGGTCGGGGCGCGAGGCGAGAGCGCGGGCGAGCGAGGCGCGGGTCAGCTCGCCGCCGGAGAAGGTCGAGAGCGGGCGGTCGCTGTGCTCGGGGCCGAAACCGAGGCCACGCAGGACTTCGAGCACTTCGTCGCGCCAGCGGTAGCCGCCGCCGGCTTCGAGCCGCGCCTGGGCGGCGGCGTAGGCGTTCATCGTCTCCTCGGAGGCGCCGCCCGCCATGTCGGCCTCGAGCCTCGCCAGCTCGGCCTCGGTTTCGAGCATGTCGTTGCGGCCGGAAAAGACGTAGTCGCCGAGCTTGGCGTCGGAGTCGCGCGGCGGGCGCTGGTCGTGGAGGGCGACGCGGGCGCCGCGCTGGATCGAGACCGAGCCCTCCTCCGGTTTCAGCTCACCGGAGAGGACGCGGAGCAGGGTCGACTTGCCCGCGCCGTTGCGCCCGGAGAGCGTCATCCGGTCGCCGGCCTCGAGCTTGAAGGAGACGTCGCCGAACAGCAGCTTGCCGCCGACGTAGACGTCGAGTGAGGTCGCGGTCGCGATCGCCATTTATCCAAGGTAATTGACGGGCCACGTCGGCGGCTCCCCGCCCCCGACCGCGGGTGCGTTCGCAGTTATCCGGACTATTTACGGCAAAGTGCGAACGCACCTGCCGGGGCGGCGGTTAGGCGCAGTATTTGGCGGCGATCGCGGCGATCGTGCCGGCGGTGCGGGTGGTGCCCTTGCCGAGCGCGGCGTCGAGGGCCTTCACGTCGATGTCCGTCTCGGAGAGGCCGACGCTCGGCAGCCAGTGCAGCTCGCGCCCCTCGACCACCATGAAGTCCCCCTCCGGGGCGATCTCCTCCAGCGCCTTCTTGGCTTTGGCGCTGGGTTTGCCACCGAGGAGGACGACCTGAGGTTTGCCCTTCGAGGCTTCAATCGCGGCGGCGTCATGTGGCTCGCGGGCGGCGATCGCGGCGACCTCCTTGGCGCTCCGCAGGAAGGTCGCGACGTCGTAGCCGAGCGCTTCCTCGAGCCCCGCTTCGACCCGCGCCTGCACCTTCTCCTCGGTGTCGCCCGCGGGGTCGACGAAGACGACGTTGCCGCTGGCGCGAAAGGTGGCGACGTCCTCGAACCCCATCGCCTCGAAGTGGCCGATCAGCTCCGGGCTCTTCACCCGCCGATTGCCGAGGTTGATCCCGCGCAGGAAGGCGACGTAGCGTTCCACGGCGATGAGCCTACCCCCGCCGGTCCTGCCCGACGTCCTCGTGCCCGGTCTCCGCGTCGTCTTTTGCGGCTACGCGCCGGGCACCGCCTCGGCCCGGGCGGGCGCCTACTACGCCGGTCCCGGCAACCGCTTCTGGCCGACCCTGCATGAGGTGGGCCTGGCCCCGCTCCTCCTCCGCCCCGCCGAATTCGCCCGCCTGCCGGAGTTCGGCGTCGGCCTGACCGACGTCTCGAAGACCGCCTCCGGGTCGGACCAGGAGGTCGGCCGCCGCGGCGTCGACCCCGAGCGCCTCGTCGCCGCCATCGAGGCCGCCTCCCCCACCCACCTCGCCTTCAACGGCAAGAACGCGGCGCGAGCGGCGCTCGGCCGCCCCGTCACCTACGGCCGCCGGCCCGAACGCCTCGGCGGCGCGACCGTCTGGGTCCTCCCCTCGACCTCCGGCGCCGCCCGCGGCTTCTGGAACATCGAGCCGTGGCGGGAACTCGCCCGGGCGATCGAGGGCCAGTAGCTGGCGCCCGGAGCCGAAAGGGACGTGGCCATCTCGACCACGACCCTGGCAGGCTGTGGTCGTGGTCGAGATGGCCGGGGGTGCGGGGAGAGTGTTGGGACTTCGTCACGGGCGCCGGGAGAAAACCCGTCGCCCACGGTGAGTTCGCAGTTCTCCGGACTATCTACGGCAAAGTGCGAACGCACCCGGGGGACCTGTGACGGAAGGGTGGAGATCCTCCCGTCCCTGTGACGTTCCCTGAAACTCCCTCACGTCCCGGGCGTCTCGTGGCATGCGGGCAGCCTGCCACGGGTCGCCACGAGACGCCCGGGACCGATCTCGGACGGGCGCCACGGCCGCGAAGCACGCCCGCCCGGCCACCGGGGCCGGACGGGACTGATTGATGGAGGCGCCGAGATTCGAACTCGGATCCGCGGACGCTGGGCGAGGGTCTCTACAGGTTTAGCCGGCGCTTTGTTCTCGTCTCCCGGGGTCCGCGCCGACTGGCACTACGGAAGACAAAGCCCCTTGATTTTCCCCGGCCGGACAGGGCGAGCCGTCCAGGTAAGCCCGCTTTCTGAAGCCGGTGCCCCTTCCCGCGGGCGGGGAAGGACCGACTCTCACATCACTTAGTTTCTAGCTAAGCGGCGAGGGCGAACTCATGGTCCGCACGTATTGGTTTGTGTCGGGGTTTAACGAGGCCTCCGACAACCTCGACCTGCAACCGTTCGCACGAATCGACCACGTCGAAGCCTGTCGCCCCCGTGCTTGGTGCTCTGTAATTGTACCGTCGCATATTGCTCGGGCAAGCCGCCGGGTACGGGCGGCGGGAAAGATGGCAGCGGGCGCATGAGCGAGAAGACCTACGACGCGATAGTCCTCGGCGCCGGCCCGGCGGGAGAGGTGGCGGCCGGAAGGCTGGCCGAAGCGGGCTGGCGGGTCGCGATCGTCGAGAAAGACCTGGTCGGCGGCGAATGCTCCTTCTACGCCTGCATGCCCTCGAAGGCGCTGCTGCGACCCGCCGACGTGTTGGCCGAGGCGAAGCGAGTCCCTGGCGTACAGGTCGACGCCGACGCGGAGCTCGACCCGGCGCCGGTGCTGGCGCGGCGCGACGCCGTCATCCACGACCAGGACGACTCGGCGCAGCTCCCCTGGCTCGAAGAACGCGGGATCGACCTCCTCCGTGGCGAGGGGCGCTTCGTCGCCGCGGGCCGGATCGCGGTCGGCGACGAGGAGTTGATCGCGAGGCGGGCGGTCGTGATCGCCACCGGCTCGGGGGCGAAGATGCCGCCGATCGACGGCCTCGACTCGGTCCGGACCTGGAACAACCGCGACGCGACCACGGCGAAGGCGGTGCCGACGAGCATGATCGTGCTGGGCGGCGGGCCGGTCGGCTCGGAGCTGTCCCAGGCCTGGGCCTCGCTCGGCACCAAGGTGACGCTGGTCGACCCCGCCGACCACCTGCTCGGCCGCGAGGAGCCCTTCGCCGGCGAAGAAGTGGCGGCGGCGCTGCGCGGGCGCTTCGGGGTCGACGTGCGGGTCGGAGCCGGAGTCGGGTCGGTGCGGGCGGGCGGCGTCGGGGTGATCGCCGAGCTCGAAGGCGGCGGCGCGGTCGAGGCGGAGGAGATCCTCGTCGCGGTCGGCCGCCGGCCCCACACCGACGGGATCGGCCTGGAGGCGATCGGGGTCGAGCCCGACGAGCACGGCTTCCTCGCGGTCGACGACCGGATGCGGGTCGGCGGCGACGCGCGCCTCTACGCGATCGGCGACGTCAACGGCCGCGCCCTCTTCACCCACGTCGGCAAGTACCAGGCCTGGATCGCCTGCGAGAACCTGCTCGGGCGGCCGGTCGAGGCGGCGGCCGAAGCGATCGGCTCGCCACGGGTCACCTTCACCGATCCGCAGGTGGCGGCGGTCGGCAAGACGCTTGCCGAGGCCGAAGAAGCGGGCATCGACGCCCGTGCGGTCGACGTGCCGACCGACGGCTCGCCCGGCGCCAGCTTCCAGGGGAAGGGCACCGGCGGCACCTCCCGCCTCGTCGTCGACCGGGCGAGGGAGACGATCGTCGGCGCGACCTTCACCGGCTTCGAGACCGCCGACTTCCTCCAGGCCGCGACGATCGCGATCGTCGCCAGGGTGCCGCGGCCGCGCCTGCGCCACGCGATCGCGCCGTATCCGACCCGGAGCGAGCTGTGGCTGAAGCTGCTCGAGAAGTGGGAGCGCGGCGACTAGAGGGTCGCGCGGGACTTGACGCCGGCGAGCAGGTCGGGCGGGAAGCCCGCGACCTGGTCGAGGTCGTCGATCGAGCTGAACCCGCCGAGCCGCTCGCGATGGGCGAGGAGGCGGGTCGACTGGGTGACGCTGAGGCCCTGCGCGCGCAGCTCCTCGAAGGTGACCGAGTTGAGGTTCAGCGGCGCCGATGACTCGGAGTCGAGGCCTGGCGTCGGTGGCGGCACCGGGCTGAGGGCGGGCGGCGTGACCTCGGTGGGCGGCTCCGGCGCGGGCGGCAGGGGCGGCTCGGTCGGCCGCGGCGAGGCGAAGGGTGCAGGCGGGATCGGCGGCTCCTCGGCAGGGGCGACCGGGGCCTGATCCGGAGCGGCGGGCGCGGGCGGCTCGACCGACGCCTGATCCGGGACGACAGGCGCGGCGGGCGTGGTCAGGCCCGGCGTCGCGGGCAAGGTCTGTGCCGGCGGCTCGACCGGTGCGGCGACGGGGCTCGGCGGGGTGCCGATCGAGCGGAGGACGGCTTCCTCGGCTTCGCGGGCGCGCTGCTCGGCCTCGCGGGCGCGCTGCTCGGCTTCCTCGACGCTCCGCTGCATCTCTTCGAGCCGGCGCTGCTGGTCTTCTTCTTCGGCCCGCGCGGCTTCCAGCCGTTTCGCGGCGGCGGCCCGGGCTTCGGCGGCTTTGGTGCGCTCGTCGATTTCGGCCAGCTTCCGCTCGGCCTCCTGCATCGAGCGCTCGCGCGCTTCGCGGCCCTCCTGGATGCGCTGCTCGGCGAGGCTCAGGTCGGCGGCGGGAGCGGGCGGCTCGACCGGCGTGCCGGCCGGCTCGGCCGAGGCACCGCTCGGCTCCGCCGCGGCCGCATCGGCCGGCGCGGGCCCAGGGGCCGGCGGCTCGCCGAGGGAGTTCGGGGCCGGAGGCGGCACGCTTTGCTGCAGGCGCTCAGCCTCCTCCATGCGACGGTCGGCCTCGGCCCGGATTCGCTGCTCCTCGAAGCGCACGGCGGCAACTTTCTCACGTACGCGCCGTTCGGCGGCGGCCGCGTCGGCGTCGGTCGCCGGCGCGGGCGGGACTGCGGCGGGCGCCGGTGGCGCGGGAGCGGCCGGCGGCGGGATCGAGGGCGGCTCGATCAGGTTGCCGGGCTCTCCCGCGCCGAACGCCGAACGCTCAGCCCGCGCCGGCGAGGGCTCGGGGACCGGTGGCGACGGGGAGTCGGTCGCCTCGTCGACGATCGGCAAACCGAACGCGTCCTCGGTCTCGACCGGCGACGCGGCCTCGTTCGATCCGACCGGCGCCGCCTCGGCGCTCGGCGACGGTGGCGGCGTCGAAGCCGCGTCAGGACCGGTGGCCTGGCCGGCGCGGGCTTTCTCGATCGCGCGTTCGTTGGCGGCGCGGGCGGCGGCGAGGCGCTGCTCGGCGGCGGCCTTTTCGCGGGCGCGCTTGCCGCCCCCGTACTTGATCCCGAAGAACGACTTCTGCTTCGGCTCGTCCGAGGACGACGAAGAGGCAGCGGCCGCGGCGGCTCCGGCGGTGGCAAGCCCACCGGCGACGACCGCCGCGTCGGCGAGCGGCGGGCCGCCGGGCGCGGGCGGCGGGGTCGTGTCCAAGGGCACCGTCCGGGCGGCCAGGGAGGTCGGTGGCGGAGGCGGCGCCTTGCCCTGCCTTTCGGCCTTTTTCACCGCCCGCTCGTACTTGCGGCGCTCGACCGCGGTGCGGCGCTCCTGGCGCATCTGGTCGCGGGCTTCGCGCTGCTCGCGGCGCAGGCGGGCGCGGCGCTCGCCGCGCGACTCGTCGGCCGGCGGGGTCGGGGCACCCGCCCCCGCGGCGACCGTGCGTTCCTCGTTGTGGCGCTGCGTCACCAAGACCACCAGCAGGAGCAGCAGGATCGCGGCGGCGAGGGCGGCGACGAACCAGCCGGTGTGGTCGGAGATGTAGTTGCTGACATCTGCCGCGAGCATAGGCGCATACTCTCAAAGGAACCAGCGGAGTCCACCGATCCGGACCGGTATTGGTCAGCGCCTTTCAAGCTCATCGCATGCGGGCTTTGAAATCCCGTTCGACCTCGCGCCGGACGTCCCGGTCGGCGATCTCGCGGCGCCGGTCGCGCCCCTCCTTGCCCCTTGCCAGAGCCAGCTCGACCTTCGCCCGCGGCCCTTTGAAGTAGATCCGCACCGGCACCAGGGTGAGCCCTTTCTCGGCCGTTTTGCCGACCAGGCGCTCGATCTCGTCGCGGTGCAGCAGCAGCTTGCGCGGCCGGTCGGGCGTGTGCGCGTCGACGGCCGAGTACTCGTAGGGCGGGATGTGCAGTTTGCGCAGCCAGACCTCGCCGTCGTCGACCACCGCGTAGGAATCGGTCATCTGCGCCTGCCCGCCGCGCAGCGCCTTCACCTCGGAGCCGGTGAGGACGATCCCCGCCTCCATCGTTTCGACGAATTCGAATTTGTGGCGGGCGCGCCGGTTGGTGACGACGTCCCCGGACGCCGGGGCGCGTTTCTTCCCTTTCTTGGCCATCAGCCATTCTCCCGCGAGCGGGGACCGGGCCGCTTTTTGCCGTCGCGAGGCCCTTTCCCGCCGCCGCCGGTCAGCTCGAGGTCGACCCGGCCGCGCTCGGCGTCGACACCCGTGACCCGCACGCGCACCGGGTCGCCGAGCCGCAGCGCCGTCGCCCCGTCCCCCGAGCCGATCAGCGAAACCTCCTGGCGATCGAGCTCGTAGCGCCCGCCGGGCAGGGTGCGCGCCGGCAGCATCCCTTCGTAGACGTCGCCGAGCTCCCCGGCGAAGGCGACGAAGGCGCCGGCCCGGATCACCCCCGACACCTCGCCCTGGAATTCGGCGTCGAGCCCGCGCTCGCCCAGCTCCCGTTCGAGCAGGTAGGCGGCGCAGACGTCGTCGGCGTCACGCTCGATCTTCGCCGACTCGCGCTCCCGCGCCGAGCTGTGGGCGGCGACCTCGCGCGCCTCCGACAGCGTCGGCGCCTCCTCCCCCTCGCCCAGCGCCGCCAGCAGCGCGCGGTGCACCAGCAGGTCGGGATAGCGCCGGATCGGCGAGGTGAAGTGGGTGTAGGCGTCCGACCCGAGCCCGGCGTGGCCGCTGTTGGTCTCGCTGTAGGCAGCCTGTTTCAGCGAGCGCAGGACGAGCGAGGTGTAGGCGTCGCGCCCGTGGCCGCGGCGCGCCGCCTCGGCCCGCGCCAGCCGGCTCGCGTCGGCCGCCATCTGCCCCGCCGAGCGCGGCGAGAGCCCCTGGCCGAGCGGCGGCGTCGGCACCCCGAGCGCCGCCAGCTGCTCCAGCAGCCGTTCGATCCGCGGCGGGTCGGGCTGGGCGTGGACGCGGTAGACGGCGGGGACGCGGCGGTCGACGAGGAACTCGGCGACGCGCTCGTTGGTGAGGATCATCAGCCGCTCGATCAGCCGGTGCGCCTCGGTCTGCGGCACCCGGTGGGCGCGGACGACGTTGCCCTCGGCGTCGAACTCGAACTCCGGCTCGGCCGACTCGACGTCGAGGCCGGCCGCGCCGCGAAGCTCGCCCAGCGCGGCGGCGACGTCGCGGGCGGCGGCGAGCGGTTCGGCGACCCCGGCGGGCGCCTCCTCGCGGCCGTCGAAGACGCGGTCGAGCTGGTCGTAGTCGAGCCGCGCGTCGGAGCGGATGCGGCTGCGGTAGAAGGTCGTGCGGGTCGGCCGCGCGTCGGCGCCGATCTCGATCTCGGCCGTGACCGCGAGCCGCTCGACCCCCGGCGAGAGCGAGCATGCGCCGCTGGAGAGCGAGTGGGGCAGCATCGGCTCGACCGCCCCCGGCACGTAGGTCGAGTTGGCGCGACGCAGCGCCTCCAGGTCGAGCGGCGAGCCTGCCCGCACGTGGGCGGCGACGTCGGCGATGTGGATCCAGACGCGCCAGCCATCGCCCTCGTGCTGGGCGGAGACGGCGTCGTCGAAGTCGCGGGCGGTGGCCGGGTCGACGGTGAAGGTCGCCAGCGCGGTCAGGTCGCGGCGGGCGAGGCCGCGCTCCTCCGCCGCCTCGGCGGCGCTCGCCGCTTCCTCCTCGACCAGGCCGCTGAAGCCGCGGAAGCCGAGCCGTTCGGCGAGCAGGTCGGCGACCGCGTCGCGGGCGCTCGCGACTTCGGGCCGGCGCCGCAGGGTCCCGCCGCGTGCGCCGGCGCCGCGCTGAGCGGCGTCCCGCCTGCCCGCTCGCTCCGAGCGGCTCGGCCGCCGCGACCCGCCGCCCTCCGAGCCGCCGCCCGATTTCGGCGCCGCGTTCTGACGCCGCCCGCGCCCCGCGCCGCGCTCCCGGCGCGGGCTCAACCTTTGACCTGCGCGGCGACCGTTTCGAGCGCCTTCTGCCGGGCCTCGTCGACGGTCGTGCGCGGTTTGTCGACCACTTTCACTTCCGGGTGGATGCCGCCGGTGCGGGCCAGGTTTTCCCCGTTCGGGGTGAAGAATTCGCCCACCGTGAGCTTCAGCGCGCCGCCGTTGGCGAGGTCGTGCTCTTCCTGGAAGACGCCCTTGCCGTAGGTCCGCGTGCCGACCACGGTCGCGCCGCCGTCCTCGTTCAGCGCCGCGGTGAGGATCTCGGCTGAGCTCGCCGTGTTGCGGTCGACCAGCACGTCGAAGGGCACGTCGACGATCTTGCCGGCGCTGGTCTTGTGGGTCGAGTCGCCCTTGGTGCGGGACTTCGTCGTCACCACGGTTTCGCCCTCGGGGAGGAAGAGCGAGGCCGTGTCGACCGCCTCGTCGAGCAGCCCGCCCGGGTTCTCGCGCAGGTCGAGCACCAGCCCTTCTGCCCCTTCCTTCTTCACCTTTTCGATCCCGTGGGCGAGCTGCTTGGAGGCGTTGGCACTGAAGGAGAAGAGCCGCACGTAGCCGATCGTCTTGCCGTCGGTCTTGAAGGTGCGGCTGGAGACGTTGGGCAGCTCCACCTCCGCCCGGACCAACGTCTTCTCGCTCACCTTGTGGGTTTTCGCGTCCCTAACCCCGACCGTGACTTCGCTGCCTTCCGGCCCCTTGATCTTGTTCGTCGCTTCGGTCGAGTCGAGCCCGGCGATCGATTCGCCTTCGACCGAGACGATCGTGTCGCCGGCTTCGATCCCGCCCTCGTCGGCGGGCGAGCCTTTGAAGACCTTGACCACGTGCAGGCCTTTCTTGGCCGAGACGACGCTCAGCCCGATCCCCGAGAAGCGCCCTTCGATCTGCTGGTTGAACCCTTCCAGCGATTCCGGCGAGAAGTAGTCGCTGAAGCGGTCTTTATGGCGTTTGCGCAGCTCGCGGACCATCCCCTGCAGGGAGGCGTTGCCGAGCTCGGTGTTGCCGACCTTGCGGAAGTAGTTGTCCTTGATGATTTCCGCGCCTTCGGCGACCAGGCTGGTCGGT
>Ga0164242_10004155_pt1 | contig 16302 bp, 13 predicted proteins | sample OricomgcompostMG_FD_108783 | JGI IMG/M metagenome (GOLD analysis project Ga0164242, IMG submission 108783) | Miracle-Growth compost microbial communities from Emeryville, California, USA - Original compost - Miracle growth compost (MG) ... | reverse complement strand
GGTGGCGCTACAACCACCACAGTCTGCTTCGGCCACGGTTCTGCCCGTTGGGCCACTGGTTCGTGAACGGGGAGGGGAAGAGCAGGCAAGCGGGGAGGCACGGGATCATGATTATGATAGCTCTGAGTATGAGGAGGTGGAGGTCCCGGACGACGAGGCCGAGGACGTGGACGGCAATGCGCCAAAACGTCAACGGCCGGACGAGCCCCGCGAGGAGGAGCAACCTGTCGAGTTTACCGAGGCGGACATCGCGGCCCAGCTGCAGGCAATGGGCGAGGAATTCGGGCAGGCCGATCTGGAAGATTGGGCCGAGGGCGAGCAGGGACTCCCCCTGTCGGATGAGGATGCCCGGGAGCTGTTCAAGGATCTTCTGCACGACTTCAACATCAACCCCTACAGTCCCTGGGAGAAGCTGATCGAAGAGGGCAAGGTCTTTGACGACGCTCGGTATACGGTCCTCACCTCGATGAAGGCGCGCAAGGAAGTCTGGGAGGAATGGTCACGAAACAGGATCAGGCAGCTTAAAGAAGAGCGTGCTAGACAGGAGAAGAAAGACCCGCGCCTAGCCTACATGGCTTTCCTACAAGAGCGAGCAACACCGAAGCTCTATTGGCCCGAGTTCAGGAGGAAGTACAAGAAGGAGGCCGCAATGAGGGATACCTCGCTTTCCGACAAGGATAAGGAAAAGTGGTACAGAGAGCATATCAACCGCCTCAAGCTGCCGCAGTCTACCCTGAAAGCCGACCTCAGAACCCTGCTCGAGTCGGTCCCCCTTGCGCAGCTCAACAACCGCACCAACCCATCGCATCTGCCAACCGGCCTCCTCGTCGACATCCGATACATCTCCCTCGACCCCAAGACAAGAGACCCCATCGTCGAAGCATACCTGCAGACCCTCGGCCCGCCTCCGGAAGAGGGCGGCGAGGAGGAGCGAGAAGACGAGGCGGCGACCGCCAAGGCCCGGGAGGAGCGTAGGAAGAGGGAGGCAGCTCTCCGCGAGCGGGAGCGCGCCGTTGCCGAGGAGAAGAGGCAGGCGGAAAGGAAGTTGCTGCAGGGGAAGGCGAGCCTGCGCGACGAGGAACGCGAGCTCGAGAGGGCTATGCAGATTGGGAGAAGGGGCTTGCAGAGTCAGCTATCTGGGGCTCCGAGCGGTTGAATTGGTTTGTCAGCGTAGGGTGACGTACTGCGGATGGTGTCAACCCCGTGGTTTGAGTGCATTCCTATCCCGCTGTTCCTTGGCAAGGAGAATGTCAATACTTGTAGTGATACAGCAAAGTTGGTGCAAACCATGTGCAACATAGCGGTAATACGGTCGGGCGTAAAACGGGTGTCTGAGTGTAAATCTCAGATCTCTTTCACGTGTTCAGCCCTAGATTCGTAAGTCGAGCCTCGTATGCCATGCTGGTCGGTTGACGTCGCAAGACGGGGAGCATTCTCCGCGACGCTACAAGAAACAGCCTTAATTTGGTTGATTGATTGAAGAATGAAGCAACTCTACCTGTGAGCCCCGTGAACCATAAAACACCGCGCAAATGCCTGACTTGATGCTGGGTCGCGAAGAGAACAAGGACGGAGAAATGGTGCGAATCCATCGCTCATGGCAACACCGCCATCATCACCAAATCCGCTTTGCAACCATCTCATACCTCATAACCCCCCCGATATCCTTCCCTCCGTCCCCACCGCCGCGGCCCATCCCGGCGTTCCTCTTTTCCCTCTCCCTCGCCTTCCCAAGCCCCTCCGGGTCGTCGGCATATATCCACCTCCGCCTCTCCTCCCCCATCTCGACTTGGCCTCTCCCGCCGACCCGCTTGCTGCCCTTCGCGTCGTGAGACTCTCGTTCGGCCACCCCTGAGGCGACGGCGTGTTCGCGTGTCTTCATGCGCGCGTACCGGTCGCGGGAGTACCGCAGCAGCACCATGCCGAGAAGAAGCTTGACGATCAGGAGAGCGAGGAATACGAGGAGGAATACTACGGCCATCGTGGCGGCCGCGACGGCGTCGTCGCTGCTCCAACGCAGTCCCCACCATGCGCCGGCGCCGGTTGTGGTCGCCGAGGCGGTGCTGCCGTCGCCAATATGGGGGTCGCCGTGCACGGAGCGGCCTAGGGCGGAGCGGATGATGGTGTCGAGGCGGTCAAGGGCGGATACAACGGCGGGTGAAGATGAAGATGGCGGAGTTGGTGACTCGACGGAGAGGGAGGTCTGGGTGGAGGGCGGTAGCGGGGCCGGAAGATGGGTGGCTAGGAACATGTGGTACGTCTGGACTGAAGCGCGGATGAAGAGGCAGGACAGTGGGATGAGGGGGAGCCCGAGGCGGCGGGTAAGAGATGGAGTAGCGAAAGCCTGTTCGGGGCGGGTTAGTAAAGACGGGATTATGGTTCATCGTACGGGAAAACTGACGCTGGTGTAGTAATCCTTGCAAAGGATGTCAAGGATTCGGCTGTATAGGGTGGGCTTGATGTTGTTAAATTTGTTGATGTAGGCGTGTTTGATCCAATCCACAATCATCTCGCTGCCGATGACGATTAAAAAGGGGGACAAAACCTCGCCGGAAAGGAGCCAAGATGGGACAAGAGTAAAGCTAGCCGGAAGGATAGAGGCCGAGTGTAGGGGGACTCTGCTCGTTGGGTCATCGCCACCGGACTCGGTACCTGCACCCGGGATCGAGAGGCCACCGACCTCAACGACGTTGCGCATGCCGATGATGAGGAGCATGACCCACATCTGAAAGCGTTCGACAATGTCGGCACACGTAAGCTGAAAGGTGTTTTCCTTCTCAAAGCGCTTGAAAACGCTGCTCTTGATCTCGACGAACTGGTTTGATATTAAGAGGGTGAGAAGGGCGTTAGAGTAAGAGTTTACGGCAACGTTGAGGGTCGTGACCTGGTAAAAAAGGGTGACAGAGTGGAAGGTATTGTATGCAAGCGCAAGGAGGAACATGCCAAAGGGGAGAAGGAGCTTGGACCGGCCAAAACTGTTCCGCGATAGGGTTTCGGAGCTGAATAGGCATTCAAAGATGTCCTGCCCAAGGGCGGCGAGGAGCCGATCGCTGACTTCCAGAACGTTGTAGATAACGTACAGCTTCATGGCGGACTGCGCGCGGATGAAGTGGTACATGCGACTGGCATCGAGATTCATGAGGAAAATGGAGCTGCAGATGATGACCGCCCCTTGCAGCAGATCTGCCTTGTGGACCGAAGTGAGGCTCGAGGGCATCGATTTAGTCCTTCGGTGCCGGAAGGCCGAGTGGTTCGACTTGTTGGGTTGCTTCTGGAACCCATTGGTTCCGCCATTAGCGTTGGAGTTCGGCCGCGCATTATCCATTCCACGCGGGATGCGTGCATCGTGGCCGGTGCTAGTAGTGATAGGCGAGCCGGCACCGTTAGCAAAAGCTCCGTGGGATCGGCTTCGGCTTCTGGAATCCTCAGTGCCGCTACTCCTAGCTGACTGGGGGTCGTCTGCTCTGGCGGTGGGCCGGCCGCGCCGACGCCTAGTCCACAACCTACCGAGTCCGTACCACACGAAGCCAACCAGCCACTGGACCTCCTTCTGGAGTAGGTAGCCCCACCACCGGACGAGGACGCCGATCGCTCCAACGAAGCGCATCGGCAGGATCGTGAAGGTCCAGAGCCATGCGTCCAGGCAGGCTAGGGCACCGAAGTTCATCGTTCTCTCGAAGTAGGACGGGAGGAGGAGGAAGTTGGTCAGCCTCTCAAATTTCACCGCGTTTGACTCAAAGGGTAGATCACTCGCGTAGGAGTGATGGATATAGAGGGGGCTTGGCCGCTGCGCAGCCAGTTCCAGTTGGAGCACGGTCGGTATGGACATGGGAGGCAGGGGGATGGTTGGGGGTATAGGAGACGGCAGAGGCGGATCGCTGGTGTTGTTGGCCTTACTACCGGAAGCCATCTTGGGGGCGGTGGGGGCAGGGTTGCTACGGCCTTCGAGGTCGGGAGGCCTAGAGTGGAGGGCAGGGTTGGACGAGTTTCGACGCCTGGCGAAGGGGTCACTCAGCGGCTGACTATTCGACTTCCGTCGCCCGGTCGGAGGCGTGGAAAGGGTCCGTGGCGGGATGCTCGTGCGCCCAAGATGTGTAGTTCTTGTATTTGTCCCATCTGAACGGAGGGCATCAATCTGATCGCGCCCATTCGGTGGAGTAGGATGTCGAAGGCTCGTTTCAGCAAAGCCAGCGGACAAAGGGTATTCGGAAGGTGCGACGCCAGCAATAGAAGCAATTGGAAGCGAGCCCGGTGCCGCGGCCAGCTCACGCATTTCGGAGGCCGATAATCGCCGTACCCCTTCGTTTGCGTTTGCCCTAGTCCCAGACCGACTCGGCACTCTGTTCTCGCTACCATCTCGAGATGATGACTGCAGGGCTTCGAGGCCGTGGCTCGGTGTTTCGCTATTCTGGGCGATGCTGGTTTGTGTGTCGGAGCCCTGCGTGTCGGTTTGACCGTTTGCAGGGAACGATTGGGAGTCCGGCGACGGAGAGTGATTCGGTGTCTGTTCGGTCGGGGTTGGTAACGGCGATGGCAGATGGGTCGCGAGTCGGCCCTCAATGCCATTCGAAGTGGCTACCTTTCGCAACTGTACTACACCTCCTCGCATTCCATCGGACGACGCCGGCATCGACACGGGGGAACGGCCGGCGTCCGGGGAATTTAGGTCCGCTTTTTCCTCCATCTCGCTCCGTCGTGGCACTCGACAAGACAAGGCGGCGACAGGGTGGAAATCAAGTCATTGCGCGGCTTGGACTTCAGGCCTTGTTTGCCAAGAACGTCGGCGATGTGCGGATACGGAGTTGGGGAGGAATTGAATGGGGCGGGTAACGTATGCGCGCGAGGCGATCTGTGTACTGTGTAAAGGACAAGTTTGACTTCGGGATCAGCATCAGCCTCGCAGGAGACGGGTTGTCAGTTTCCATGTATTCCCTCGAGGAGGGAGAAGGCCGGTGCGCATTAGCTCCGTGTCTCCGGCCCCACTAAAAAAGGTTGCCCTGAAAGGCTACTATGCTTAGGTACCTCCTCCTAGGCCAGCTGTCACCAGTGCACCATAAACACATACCTTCGCCCTAACCACGCTTACAAACAGGAGGTTATTCTCTTCCTTTCCCTTCATACAAATTCTCAATGGAGGCTGCAAAGGCTCTATTGACTAACCTGCATGCAGCAAGGAAGGAATCATACGCCGCCGGAATTATCCACCCCGCCCCTGTAGTGGCTTGCGCCGGCCTATGACTGTCATCACCATCAAAACGGCCGGGGCTATCGTATTACCTCGCTGTAACCTTGAGCAGCTCACCGCGGCATGATACATCCCACTGGGGATAACTTGGCTTATTACAAACCCGGCCCGTCTCTGCGAACGTATCCGTCCGGGAATGATGGCCCGGGATCTCGCGGCTGGCGACAGCCCAGACCAGGAGGCCCGATGCAAGGTTGAGCAGTCAATCGTATCGGGCGCTGAAGGGACGACGACAAAGGCCAACATCGCCTACGCGCCAGCATCGGCCGTGGAGAACGAGGCAATCGTCACCCATGTGACCGAATTGGTCAATACCATATACGCCGCAGAGGAGGCCGGGTTCTGGAAGGACGGCTTCATCCGCACCTCGACCGACGAGATCCGCCAATGCATCCGGGACGGCGAGCTGGCTCTCGCCTGGCGGCCGGGTGCCTCGCCGGATCACTCCTCCCCGACCAATATTATGGGCTGCATCCGCTCGCAGCTCCTCGACGCGCGCACGGGCGAGTTCGGACTGCTCGTATGCGACCCGGCGGCTCGCGGCTCCGGTATCGGCCGGGACCTGCTCCAATTTGTAGAGGAGAGCATCAAGAGGCGCGGTGGTCAGGTTATGCGACTGGAGCTGTTGGTCGGCGATGGCTGGGTGCACCCCCTCAAGGAGAGGCTGGGGAAATGGTATGAGCGGGCTGGCTACAAACTGATCCGCACAGGGTCGATCGAGGAGGCCTTTCCGCGCCTGGTGCCCATGATTGCCGGCCCGTCACTGTTCAGAATCTACGAGAAGACCCTTTGAATTTGTCACATCCCAGCTCCTCTCGTGGTGTTTGTCACCAAACGGGTGTGGGGTGGTGGGGGAAAAGGAAGCACTGCCTGCTGATTAATCGCTGGATGGGTTCCCACCAACGCGGGGTTTCGGGTGCGATCACCGAGGCATACTAATGATTTGTTATCGAGCTACAGTATGGAGTACCTGCCGTACAGATCCGTACACTTTCTTTCAAAATTCGAAACTTATTAAACACTAGAGCTAACCCCCCTCGGCCTCCTCCTCCTCAACCCCCTCCCCCTTCCTCACCAACGACGACACAAGTAAAGCATCCCAACCCAGTTCCACATCTTTGTCGATTGTTTTCAAATACCTACTACTCAATGGCGTCTAATCCCCCGGGAAGTTGCTGCACCGTTGGCGTCCGGCATGAGTGAGTGTCTGTCCCCATTACCGATCACTATGGAGGGCCAAGAAGAGAGACATTCCAGAAAATAACACGCTTTCCCCTGGAAGTGGCCTGCGAACCATAGTTGCTAACCCTCAACGCTGCTCAGGGGTACGCCAACCGGGAAGTCGATCAAGATCGCCGGAAAGTGGGACGGCTACCTGGCTGTCCCGCCCGCCGGCAAGGAGCATAAGGATGTCGCCGTGCTCTATGTCCCGGACGTCTTCGGTATCTGGCAGAACGCCAAGCTCATCGCCGACCAGCTTGCTGCAAATGGATATCGCACCCTAATCGCCGACGTCCTCAATGGTGACGCTCTGGAGAGTATGCCCAAGGGTTTCGACATTATGAAATGGGTCACTGAAGGCTCCGATGGGAAGAACCCCCATACTAAGGAAGCCATCGACCCCATTATTGAGGCGTCGATTAAGGAGCTGCAGAGTCAGGGCGCAAAGAAGATCGGAGCCGTCGGGTATTGCTTCGGTGCCAAGGTAAGATTTGCCCTCACTAACTCCCAACCCAACGCCTAAGAAGGGCCGCTAGCCAGGGAAAGAATTAACTGTTATTCCTTCCTTTTTTTTTGTAACCAGTATCTCGTCCGCCATTACAAGTCCGGCATCGACGTGGGATTTATCGCGCACCCGTCCTTCGTCGAGGAGGCAGAGCTCGAGGCGATCACTGGGCCGTTGTCTATCGCGGCCGCAGAGACGGACAGTATCTTCCCGGCCAATCTGCGCCATAAGTCGGAGGAGATCCTCCAGAAGGTCGGCAAACCCTATCAGATCAACCTCTATTCCGGCGTCGCGCATGGCTTCAGCGTCCGCTGCGACATGAGTGTCAGAGCCCAGCGCTGGGCCAAGGAGCAGGCGTTTGTCCAGGCCGTCCAATGGTTTGATGAGTACCTGGTCGGTGGAGACGCAGAGTCGAGGCTTTGAGGGAAGAGTTGTGCGTCAGTTCTGGCACGCTTGCCGAGTCGAGGACAGAGGGAGGTCAAGGCCAAGTGTTGGGTGGATCGCGCGTTGAGTGCGAACAAGGTCCCGTTATTTACATGGATGTTTCCCCGTCCGTTTGGAATATGCGTCGCATGCGGGTGCCTTGGTCAGGGCTGCTGTTTTCTGATGGCTCCATTCTCGTCGATTAACCCTAACTGGTTGTAAGAGCCACCTGTGGCCCACCCATAGTTATATCGCTAGCTGTGACAATGTAGAGTTAACAGTCTGTTTGATTTGAGTAATGTGCTTGTGCAACTCTAACAATGCCTCGAGCAGACACCCAAGCCCCGACTCTTTAGCTCTTTCAGTATTAGCTTCTCAAGCACTTGGCTCCTCTGCCTCGCCCACCACGACCCCGGTGAGGTGAGTAAGATGCGCCCCGAGTGGTAAAAGTGGAATAACACGACGAGCGCCCGCGTGTCGCCCGCACGCGAGAGGCTAAATAGCGGTCCGCCGAGTACGGTGGGGAATGAGAACAAGTAGCCGAGTACGATGGGGAATGAGAAGTAGTAGCGCTCGAGGTCGTGCTGCATTGCCGCGGCTCTACCGGCGGCGGAGAGTTGAGAGACACTGAGGATGATGGCGAGACTGCGTGTCGCGCGCTCGAATGCCTCACGGGGTGTCCTAGGAAATACACGGGTATACGAAGCGGAGGCGGCACTGTGGGAAGCGGAAGCTGCTGTACTGAGGTGGTGGGAAGTCGTGGCTGACGAGACAATGCCCCTTAGGACCTCTCTGGCCCTCAGCATGTCGGCAGCTTCGGGATGGGATCCAGATAGAGCTACCGTTTCCTGGCAGCAGTATGCGCTCTCCTCAGTGACGCCTGAGGAGTTAGCAGCTCCGCCGTTAGGCGTGTCTTTGTCCTGGTAACGTGGGTCATCCCACAGGCGCATGAAGAGCGACACAAGTTCTTCAGGGCTTTTTCCATGTTGTCGAACCACATCCTCTATCGACACTATGGGCCGATAGACGGCAACGGACATAAATACGCTCCGCGAGCGGAGGAAAAAGGGCAGGGCCTCGAAGAAGATGTGCTGGACGCCGGAGCTGAGCACAAAGAGCTGGTCTTGGGAGAGGTCTAGTCCGGACACGCTCGAATGCTGATCTTCAAGGAAGCCGAGATTGCACCAAGAAAGATACTGCATCAAAATCGAGGTACCCATCAGTGCGTCACAGTTCTCCGGCGTCATTGGGCGCGAGAGCTGCTCGCGGAAAAGCTGGGCCGATTTGGTTAGAAGGCTGAGAGCCGCACGCGAATAGCGGGGTGTTCCAGGCCGCAAAATAGACAAATGTGTTGCGGCAAGGCTAAGGATTGTGCACATAATATATGGTTCCTGTAAATGTTTGTTAGTCACCACTCTATGGATGAGACTCTGAAGAACGGGGTGGTGACGACCTGGAATGATTGTCGAAGTAGCAGCGGCCAAACCTGGGGGAAAGAGAGTGTATCTTTAAGTTCGGTTTCAAAGTGATGGAACAGCTCCATATGGAGAAGGTTAATTTGCGTGTCGTCCTGGGATGCGGAATCTAGGCGGGGACTAGAGGGGTTACGGCGAGGTCTCAGGGCTATGCCACCAGAGTGGTCCGTTTTTAGGTGTACGCATTTCTCCTTTCTCCTTGCACAATTAGAACATGGTAAGTTCTCGTCGCACTGTTAGTTATGCCCCGTCAGTCACTGTCGTAAACTGAGGCCCGGAGGGGGTTTCTCGCCTTAACTCTTCGTTGCTTGCAAGCAATACAGCCCAGCCGACTTTTCTGGTGCCGGCGCTTCTTGCGCTCCTTGCTAGCTTGATTGATGTCGCCTAAATTGGGTATCTCGCTGGCCACAAAGACCACGGCCGCCTCCGGACTTGAGTCGTGTTCCATCTCTTCCGTATTTCAATCTGCGATACCTCGCATAGTCAAGATGGGAACGAGATGGAGATAAAAGTGGTGAGTTTGGGACAACGATGACGCGGCAAATTCGGAGCCTGTGCGTCCAATCACATGCTCCAAATCTCCAGCTCGTTCCCAATCGGGAACGAGACAGGCGGCCACCCCAAGCCAGCCAACCAGATCATCGGGATGGTTTCAAGGATGGGTTCAAGTATGGCATTCCATCAACATCAAGATGTGTCCGATGCCATCTTTGTCGTCAGCCTTGGCGCCTTTCCTCCCCGAGCTTATTAGCATGGGTCCTTGATCTTCCATCTTAGCAGGTATATAACCTCGACGTACATGCGCAGTCCCTCCCTCGCTTTTCCTCTCGAACTCCAAGCAGACTCCGTCATCACAGCTAATTTGAAAATAGTTACTTATCGCCTTCCCTCAACTTAGCCACTATTTGTTTGGGCTGTACCATCCTCCAGGCCATGGCGCTAGATGACGAGAAGGATGCCGGAGGTAAACAGAATTCAAACCCACTTGGACTTGACGAAGCAGAGATCAAGCTCCTTGATAGTCAGGTAGAAACTCCTCCGAGCAAGGCAGGGTATATAGCTATTTACCGCTATGCAAACCGCCTTGACCTGTTTGTAATGGCAATATGCGCCTTACTGGCCAGCGTCGCGGGTGCTGCCATGCCCCTTATGACGGTATACACAGCCCACCATGGGTCCCCCGTCGTCACATTGCGTTGGGCTAACGTTGTTTAGGTGGTCTTCGGCTCCCTAACAGGAAAATTTGCCGATTTTACGACCAAGCCTGCAGGAGCGGAGGCGTTTGTAGACCAAGTTCATAAACTGGTGCTTTATTTTGTCTACATCGGTCCGGCTCCCCTGTCAATCGACCTCTTATCACTCAGCCTTCCCCCGTCGCTAACTTCTGCCTAGGGATCGCTGCCTTCTCCGCCATTACCCTACACATCTTGGGTTTCACTTGGACTGCGAAGCGGATCTCAAAGCGGATGCGAGCCGCCTATCTCGAGGCTGTCTTGAGGCAGGACGTCGCCTTTTTCGACAATCTCGGCGCCGGCGAGATTGCCACCCGGATCACGGCAAATATGAACATTGTACAGGATGGCATTTCCGAAAAGGTTGGCCTAACAATTTCAGGGCTGGGATCTCTCATCTCTGCCGAAATCATCGCCTTCATCACCTCCTGGCGCCTGGCCCTGGTCATGCTATGTTTACCCGTGCTGATGACTTCATGGATGGCCATCATTGGGGGTCGAATGAAGCAGGCCCAGACGGGCTCTGTTAATGCGTACGCTTCGAGCTCAATCCTCGTTGACGAGGTCATATCGTCGATGCGAAGCGTGATAGCGAACGGTTCCCGACACCGCTTGGCAAAAAGGTACGACGCGTCCCTCGTCAAACCAATGAAGTTGGACTTTACCGCGAAGAGCCTCATGGGCACACTCATCGGCGGAATGTTGTCGTTCATGCTTAGTGCGTTTGCTCTCGCCGGCTGGGCTGGGTCACGTTTTATGGCAAACGGCGACGTGACCGTGTCTCAGGTCGTCACGGTGCTCCTCGCAGCCGGGATTGCCGGGGTGGGTTTCGGAATGGTTGCGCCGCACTTGCAGGCCTTTGGCTCAGCGGGAGCGGCAGCCAACCAGATCTTTGCCGTCATCGACAGAAAACCGATGACTCCCCTGGCGTCCGGAAAGCGTTTGGATGCCGTGGATGGCCATGTGGTGTTCGACAAGGTTAAGCTTGTCTACCCATCCCGGCGGCACCAACTCGTGTTCGATGAATTCTCCTTGGATATACCGGCTGGGAAGACCACTGCTATTGTTGGGCCGTCAGGCTCCGGAAAGTCAACTCTGTTCTCATTACTTGAACGATTCTACTCCCCACTTCGGGGACAGATACTGCTTGACGGACACAATATTCAAGACCTAAATCTTCAGTGGCTCAGGTCACAGATCAAGGTCGTTTCCCAGGAGACTTTTCTGTTCAACACCACCGTGTTCCAAAACATCGCTTATGGCCTAGTCGAATCTGACCATAGAACGGTCGGTTAAATTGGTCACTATCCCCCAATATCCTCCCACGCTAATCTAGCGACAGATCGATGACAGCACAAAGTCAAAACTTGTAGAAGAAGCGGCGAGGATCGCAAACGCACATACCTTTATATCGGACCTTCCAAAGGGATATCATACAATTGTTGGAGAGGGAGGCAGCCTCCTGAGTGGCGGCCAGCGTCAAAGAATCGCAATTGCTCGTGCGGTTGTGTCAAACCCCAAGATTCTCCTCCTCGACGAACCCACAGCGTCCTTGGACATTAAATCGGAAAATGCAATTCAAGCGGGGCTAGAAGCCGCTGCGGCGGGAAGAACCACCATCGTGATCGCACATCGTCTTTCCACCGTTAGAGATGCTGATAAGATTGTGGTTATTGATGAAGGGAGAATCAAGGAGCAGGGTACCCACGATGACCTCCTTGCCAGAGGCGGCACCTTTGCATCGCTCGTCGCTGATCAGACTCTTCGGTCCGATTCTGACGAAAGGGGCGCTGAAAAAATGTACGACTCGGAGCCAGGAAGCGAGACAGTAGATGTCACAACTCCAAGTGTAGTTGACGCTAAGGAATCTATCACGAAGCTATCACCAAAGCTCACCCAACCAGCGCGCTACGAACTCATCAAGTTTATCTGGAAGCTCAACAAGTCTGAGAGAGGCTACATGATAACCGGCTTCATCGGCAGCATGTTCACCGGCCTCGCCTACCCCATCACTGCCATCCTCTTCGGCAACCTGGTGCTTGGTTTAATGGACCCATCCCTAACTCTCGGCGGCCACACAGTCTCCTTCTGGGCCGGCATGCAGTTCCTCCACGCCTGCGCCATGTTCGCCGCCTGCATTGCCCAGAACATCCCCTTCGCTCACGCCTCCTCCCGTCTCGTCTCCCGCGCCCGCTCCACAGCATTCACATCCCTCCTCCGCCAGGACGCCGCCTTCTTCACCTCCAACGACTCCGGCTCACTGACAGCCCTCCTTTCCCTGCACGCCGACCGCCTCAACGGCCTAAGCGGCGTCGTCCTGGGCGCCGCCCTAAACGGCGTCTCTGCCGTCGTGGCGGGCCTCGCGGTGGCCGTCTCGTTCGGCTGGAAACTCGGCCTGGTGTCCGCTTCGACGATGCCTATAACCGTCCTCACGGGGTACGCGCGCACGACTGTGCTGGCGGACCTCGAGAGGCGCAACCTGCGCGGCGACTCGGGCGCCGCAGCCATCGTGTCCGAGGCCGTGCGCGGGATCCGCTCTGTCGCGGCGTTGGGCATCGCCGATACTGTTAGAGGAAGGTATGCGGCGCGGCTGCGCGACGAGGCCCGGTCTGGGTTGCCGGTTGCGGCTGCATTGGCCGCGATGTACGGGCTCAGCCAGTCCGTCGGGATGTTCACCTCAGCGCTCGTGTTCTGGTATGGTGGAGCGAAGTTGATGCCTAGCGGGGAATACACGGTCGGAGACTTCCTCGTGTGTCTTATTGCTACTATGTACAGTGCTCAGGCCGCCGGGGTTATCTTCTCGTACGCACCTGATATTGCTGGCGCGCAGGAGGCGGCTACCCGGCTCAAAGAGTTGGTTGAGACTGTACCTGAGATTGATGTCGACTCGGAGGTGGGCGAGGGAGCGGATGGGATTGTCGGGAACGTCGAGCTACGGGATGTGGACTTTGCGTATCCTTCGGGTTCGTCTCGAGGCGGAAATTTGGCGCTCAAGCAGGCGACTCTCAGGGCTGACGTGGGAAGGTTCGTAGCCGTAGTCGGCGCGAGTGGAAGCGGCAAGAGTACCGTCTTGGGGATGCTGGAGAGATTCTACGATCCCCTGTCAGGGCAAGTCTTGGCTGATGGCTTGGACATTCGCCGCTATCAACTGCAACAGTACCGCAAGCAGATTGCCTTAGTCGAACAGGATGCCGTCCTCCATGGTGGCACAATCCAGGACAATATCATCACCGATGAGGACGCAGATTCGTCGGCCGTTGAGCAGGCATGTCGCGCAGCTAATATATGGGAGTTTGTGGTACGTCTCCTGTGAAATAATCTCTGGAAATGGGAGCAGTTCGGCTGACGAAATCATAAGCAATCCTTACCCGACGGGCTTAACACCCTCGTGGGATCTCGAGGTAACCAGGTTTCCGGAGGCCAGAGACAGCGGCTTGCAATTGCACGAGCGCTACTGCGCAATCCGAAGATCCTGTAAGCAAACAGACACCTCCCCGTCTGACAGAGAAAACGTCGGAAAATAAATTACTAACTGGAAATCGCAGCTTGCTTGACGAAGCAACCTCTTCGCTAGATTCAAAGTCGGAGGCTTTGGTCCAACAGGCACTGAACGCAGCGTCCGTGGGACGAACCACGATAGCCATCGCCCACCGGCTGAGTACGGTCGCCGACGCGGACTGCATCTTTGTCCTTGAGAATGGCGCAGTTGTCGAAAAAGGCAATCACCAGGAGCTGATGGCCATGAAAGGTAAGTACTGGGAATACGTGGGAATGCAGAGTATTGCGAGATAGAGTAGCGCCGGGTGGTCTTCTATTCCCCTATGATGTGTAGTCTGTGTTTTAACCTAGTGGAGCACTTAAAGTACGGAGTGGGAGTAATTTCCTTTGTCTTCAGTCATTTAGATTCAGTTTAGATGTTGATAGTTACCAACTCTACTCACTGCAAGAAGAGAGCACTATCACCCCACTAGGAGGTTAAGCAAGGAATAGTAGATGGTCTGGCCGTGAGTCGTAAAAGTGACATCATGCGTCCAACACCTCTGACAGCGCCTCCCCATAAAGTCTTCACTAACAAGCGCGCCGCGGACGGCGTCCCGGTCGTGGCGACTTCGTACCGAATGACTCGAGGGTCGGCAAAGCTCAACCTATCAGCTGAGGGACGCGTTGGTTAAAATGTTTCACGCTCACCCAGGACCCATACTGATGGAAGCAACCTACACGCAGCACTCGCTTTTCACGGCGGGGAGACTGTCGTCGGCTCTCAATTTATGATTCCTCTTCAACAAAATAGCAGCCTTGTAGGTGCGGGGTTGTTATCGTCCCGGCCGACTCCTTCTACCGGCTGCCCCCAAGGTATCGCTGTACGGCGGCCCAGAGCAAGATGCTAAACTTATTTAGTACTGGTCCTGAGGCTGGTCTTGCTGCCACGATACTGGATTTCTACGGTCCTAAGTCCCTGGGTCTCCTGTCTGCCACGTTTAGCACAGATTCCCATCTCGACGACGCCGCGAGCCCACTAAATTATGTTAGCTAGAAGCCAAGGAAAAGGAGAGTACGCAGCTTTAGACCCGCTAATATACTTGACTTGGCGTATTTCTTAGTGATTCTTTGACAAACTATCTTCGTAGATGCACAAGCAAACTTAGTTCGCCTTGAAATGCTCACCGCAATCCATAAACAGGGAAGCTAGAGGGAGGGCTTTGTTTGGCTTAGGTATGATGATTGTATGTACTTAGATTGTATTAGCCCTTATGTTGACCGATAACTAAGAGGGATGTTGGTTGCCTGATATTAGGCATTCAACAAAGCATCCTTCATTCACTGGACTTAGACTCCTCCTATTTGTTGTTGGTTGAGCTTTGGCAAATATAACTCTCTACACAGCTGATAATGAAATAGATATAGAATTAAAGCCAATGACTCCAGAACAGCCAATTATAACATGTTAATCTAGACTCTAGCAATTGCCTTCTTCATAAGTATGCCGGTACAGATACAGCTTCAGCCTGTGCCAGAGGTATACGTCCAGTGCTAAAAGTGTGCGTAGTGTGTTGACTAAGGCGCAGTTGAGAAGTCCCATTCTGCCACCCCGGATATAATTGCCATGTGTAGGTTAGTTGGTATAGTAAAGATTGCGTGCGTTGGAAATATAGTTAGGGTTGTAGCATTCGAAAGGGTCAGCGATAGCATGTAAAAGTCGTGCAATACTAGTAATAGGAGTTTTCTCCCGAGAAAGATACTTTTATAAGTTATAGAAGGAGGTTAATATATTGTAAAAACAGCATTCAAGATTATATATTAAAAGAGTTAATGATAATATCTCTTTTAAATAGAAATGTTGTAAAGTAGTTTTTAATACTATAAGCATAGCAATTAATAACGTAATCCATAAGTGAGTCAGTCATATAAGCGAGTTAGCCACTTTCCAACACCCTTACAACCACCAACCTCAATTACACAACCATAACAAAAGGAATCAATTGAAACTACTCAAAACTATATACATCAAACATCCCTTCATCCTCCTAACACATTCGCACATTGTATCCAGTCTTTCCGCAATTGCCACAACGCTATCAGCCTATCTCAACACACTTCTTCCAACTACTATAATCATACATTTCCTACTCTAGCTATATATCTACATTCTTCTAGTCAATTACTACTAGTCTATCCTATATAGAAAGTAGCTTTCTATTCTACAGATATATCTTTTTAACTCTATAGCACTAACTTAATTGCTTATTCACCTCTTAAAAGATCTTGACTTTAATTAATAAAGGGAATTGCTAGACGGGCATCGACTATTGCTACACGGGCATCGAGCTTACACGGGCATCGGGTCTAAGCCCTGTAATTGGTCCAAATTTTTATTGTTAGTGCACTGAAATTCTGCCAACCCCTCTGCCCGTACCTAGCCTAGTTAGCCAATCAAGAGCCTATACGTCCATACAGTCAGTCAATTCAGGCCCGGCGCGGTCAGTCAATTCAGGCCCGGCGCGGTCAGTCAATTCCTGGCGCAGTCAGTCAATTCAAGCCGGGCGCGGTCAATCAATTCAGGCCCGGTGCGGTCAATCAATTCAAGCCCGGCGCGGTCAGTCAATTCAAGCCCGGCGCAGTCAGTCAATTCAAGTCTGGCGTAGTCAGTCAATTAAGGGCCTGCGTGTCAAGGGTTACACCAGAAGTCAGGCAAGATGGCCC
>Ga0164242_10004154_pt1 | contig 16309 bp, 13 predicted proteins | sample OricomgcompostMG_FD_108783 | JGI IMG/M metagenome (GOLD analysis project Ga0164242, IMG submission 108783) | Miracle-Growth compost microbial communities from Emeryville, California, USA - Original compost - Miracle growth compost (MG) ... | reverse complement strand
GCGATCAAGTGAGCGCGTGCGGATGCCGCGCGCCGCAGAACCACCGGAATCAGAACTCGAAGGAGAAGTCATGACCATCACCGCCGGCACCCCGCTGCGCGTCGTCGTCTGGGGCGAGAACCGCCACGAGCAGGTCGAGCCCCACGTGGCCGAGCTGTACCCCGACGGCATGCACAACGCCATCAAGGCGGGCATCGAGGAGAACCTCGGCGCCGCCGTCGATGTGAGCGTCGCCCTGCTCGACGACCCCGAGCACGGCCTCACCGAGGAGCGCCTCGCGCAGACCGACGTGCTGACCTGGTGGGGGCACGCGGCCCACGGCGAGGTGAGCGACGAGGTCGTCGAGCGCGTGCACCGCCACGTGCTGTCCGGCATGGGCCTCGTCGTGCTGCACTCGGGCCACTGGTCCAAGATCTTCCAGAAGCTCATGGGCACCTCGTGCACCCTGCGCTGGCGCAGCGAGAACGACCGCGAGCTCGTCTGGACGGTCGACCCGACGCACCCCATCGCACAGGGGGTGCCGCACCCGATCGAGATCCCCCAGCAGGAGATGTACGGCGAGCAGTTCGACATCCCCAAGCCCGACGAGATCGTGTTCATCTCGTCGTTCTCAGGCGGCGAGGTGTTCCGCAGCGGCATCACCTACCGGCGCGGCAACGGCAAGATCTTCTACTTCAGCCCCGGCGACCAGGACTTCCCCGTCTACCACCACAAGGACGTGCGCAAGGTCATCGCCAACGGCGTCGCCTGGGTCGCGAGCGACCGCGCCGAGCGTGCGGAGCCGGTGCTGCTGCGCTACGAGACGGGCGACTTCTTCAACGGCCGCGGCTACCAGGGCGCGATGGCGAACCACGAGGCCCCGGTCACCGAGGCTGCCGAGGTCGCCGAATGAGCCGCTTCGCGACCGTCCTGGGCGAGGGGCCGCTGCGCCTCGTCCTCGTCGGCGCCGGGTCCATGGGCCGGCACTGGCTCGACGTCATCACGGCGACGCCCTCGGTCGAGCTCGTCGGCCTCGTCGACCTCGACCTGGAGCTCGCCCGGAAGGCGGTCGCCGACCGCGGGCTGGACATCGTGGTCGGCGACGCGCTGAGCGCCGTCGCCGCGGAGTCCGGCGCTCAGGCCGTCGTCGACGTGACGGTGCCGCCCGCCCACCACGCCGTCAACACCGAGGCGCTCTTCGCGGGCCTGCCCGTGCTCTGCGAGAAGCCGATCGCGCCGACCGTCGCCGAGACGCTGTCGCTCGCCGCCGCGGCCGAGGTGACGGGGCAGCTGCTCATGACGAGCCAGTCGCGCCGCTACTACCCGGCGCTCGCCGCGCTCAAGTCGCAGCTCGGCGGGCTCGGCCGGGTCGGCGTCGTGACCACGGAGTTCTTCAAGGCCCCGCACTTCGGCGGCTTCCGCGACGAGATGGACCACCCGCTGCTCGTCGACATGGCGATCCACGCCTTCGACGTCGCGCGGTACCTGCTCGACGCGAACCCCGTGCGCGTGGACTGCCGCACCTTCAACCCCGCGTGGAGCTGGTACCGCGGCGACGCGGCCGCGACCGCCGTCTTCGAGTTCGAGGGCGGCACGCGGTACACCTTCGCCGGCAGCTGGTGCAGCCCCGGGCTCGAGACCTCGTGGAACGGCCTGTGGCGGCTGAGCGCCGAAGGCGGCAGCGCGATCTGGGACGGCGACGGGGAGGCCGTCGTCGAGCGCGCGGGCGGCGCGGACATCCGCACCCCGCTCGCGGGCGATGCCGCTGCGGATGCCGCGCCGCCAGCTCCGGGCCGCGTCGAGATCGCGGGCGCCCTCGACGAGTTCGTCGAGGCGCTGCGCACCGGCCGCACCCCTTCGGGCGAGGTGCACTCCAACGTGTACAGCCTGGCGATGGTCGAGGGGGCCGTGCGCTCCGCCGACGGCCTCGCTAGCGTCGAGCTCGAAGCCGTGCTCGAGGACGCGTACGCCGCCGCCCTCGCGCACGAGAGACGCGATGACGTGAAGGCCGCGCTCGCCGCATGGGGCAGCGCCGCCGCCGGCTTGGAGGCAGGGCGATGACCGGTTCGGAGACGGCGCAGCCGATGGGCCGCGCCGCGCACGGCGCCGTCGCGCCCGTCGCGGGGGCGGTCGTGCTCGGCGACGGCGTGTTCGGGCGGTGGCAGCGGCTCGGGCGCGCGAAGACGATCCCGCACGGCATCGCCCGGCTCGAGAGCTCGGGCGTGCTCGACAACCTGCGCCGGCTCGTCGGGCGCTCGGACGCGCCGTTCCGCGGGCCGGTCTTCGCCGACAGCGACCTGCACAAGACGCTCGAGGCCGTCGCGTGGGAGCTCGGCCACGGCGAGGACGCGGCGCTGCGCGCGTTCTACGAGGAGTCGCTCGAGCTGCTCGCGGCCGTGCAGGACGAGGACGGCTACCTCGACTCGGCGTTCCAGCGCGCCGACCGCGTGCAGGAGCGCTGGTCCGACCTCACGAACGGCCACGAGCTGTACTGCGCGGGCCACCTCATCCAGGCCGCGGTCGCGTCGGTGCGCGCGCTCGGCGACGAGCGGCTGCTCGCGATCGCGACCCGGCTCGCCGACCTGATCGTGCGCCGCTTCGGCGGCGCGGGAGGCGAGGGCTACGACGGCCATCCCGAGATCGAGTACGCGCTCGTCGAGCTGTTCCGCGTCACAGGGCGGTCCGAGTACCTCGACACCGCCCGCCGCTTCATCGACCGGCGCGGCTCGGGCTGGCTCGGCCGCAGCGGCTTCGGCCCGATCTACTACCAGGACGACGCGCCCGTGCGCGAGACCGCGACCATGCGCGGCCACGCGGTGCGCGCGATCTACCTGAACAGCGGGGTGGCGGATGTCTTCCTCGAGACCGGCGACGAATCGCTGCTCGCCGCCGCGCGGACCCAGTGGGACGACATGCTGGGCCGCCGCAGCTACATCACGGGCGGCACCGGCTCGCGGCACAAGGACGAGGCCTTCGGCGACGCCTACGAGCTGCCGAGCGACCGCGCCTACGCCGAGACCTGCGCGGGCATCGCGGCGATGCACTGGGCGTGGCGCATGTACGCCGCGACGGGCGATGTGCGCTTCGGCGACTTCTTCGAGACGGCGCTCTACAACGTCGTCGCGGACGGGATCGCCGAGGACGGCGTGCACTTCTTCTACAGCAACCCGCTGCAGATGCGCGCCGACCACATCTCGGGCCAGCAGGAGGCCGCGGCCTCGCGCCTCGACTGGTACTTCTGTGCCTGCTGCCCGCCCAACCTGATGCGCACCTTCGCGAGCCTCGAGGGGTACCTCGCGGCGGTGCGCGACGACGAGCTGCAGCTCGTGCAGTACTCGACGGCGCACGTCGAGGCGCAGCTGCCGAGCGGAGCGGTCGTGCTCGACGTCGAGACCGACTACCCGGCGTCGGGCTCGGTGCGGGTCTCGGTCGCCGCAGGCGGGGGAGCGGACCTCGTGCTGCGCATCCCGGGGTGGGCGGCGGGCTTCCGCGTCACGGTGAACGGCGAGGCGATCGATGCGGATGTCTCCGACGGAGCGCTGCACCTGACCGGCGCTCTCGCCGCCGGGAGCGTCGTCGAGCTCGATCTCGACATGGCGGCAGTGGTGCTCGCGGCCGATCCGCGCGTGGATGCCGTGCGGGGCTCCGCCGCGGTGCGCCGCGGGCCGGTCGTCTACTGCCTCGAGCAGGGCGACAACGGCCCCGACGTCGAGAGCCTCGTGCTCGACCCGGCGGCGCCGATCGAGGTCGCCGCCGACGGAGGGGCTGCGACCCCGCTCGGGCCGCTGCTCGAGGCATCCGGCATCGTGCGCGCTCCGGACGGCGGGCTCTACGCACCGTGGCCGGGTGCCCGGCCCGCGCAGCAGGACGCGCGCCTGCGCCTGCGCCCCTATGCGACCTGGGGCAATGGCGAGCCCGGCGCGATGAGGGTGTGGGTTCCGGCCGCCTCGGCCTGACCTCCGCATCGCCGCGCCCCCTGCGCCTACGCTGTGACCCAGTCGCCCTCGAACGGGGGTGAACGGACTGATCCGGGGGAATCGACGATGGCGCTGTTCGGGCGCGGCAAGCGGCGAGACGACGAGCCCGAACGGGGTGCTGGACAGGCTCCTGAACAGGCTCCTGTCACGGGCGGCGAGCAGAGCGGGCCCGGCGCGGGCGTCGTCAACGTCCGCGTGCAGGACGCGCTCGCCGTCTGGGCGGCGCGCAAGGACGCGCAGACCTTCGCGGACGTGATGCGCCGCGCGGCCGACGGCGAACTGCTGCTCGACATCACCGATTCGACCATCGCCGACCTTGCTCACGGGCTGCAGCGGGGCGATGTCCTGGCGATCGCCTCGCAGCGGGACAACGCCGGCAAGCACCTTCTCGTCGCGTTCACGAGCAACGAGGAGCTGGCGCGCTACCGCGGCCGCCCGGGCCGGTCGCTCGTGCAGCCGGCCGCGGCGGCGCTCGCGCAGGCGGTGAAGGATTACGAGGGCATCGTCATCGACGGCCGCTCGGCGGGGGCCTTCATCGCCTACGCCGACGAGATCCGCCAGCAGTTCGCCGGCGACCCCGAGGCGCTGGGGCGCGTCGCGCACGCCACGCCGTCCCGGTCGCTGCCCTTCGCCGAGTACCTCGAGCTGCTCGGCACGTCTGAGCTGTTCATCCCCTTCGAGTCGAAGGCCGACGAGGCGGGGAACGAGACCGGGGTGATCGTGCCGGGCGTCCGCGGCCAGGACGGCGCGGCGTACGCCGTGGCGGGCACCGCACCCGCCGAGATCTGGGCGTGGAGCGCGCGGTCCGGTGCGCAGCGCACCGGACTCGCCGAGATCGCCCGCGCCGCCGTCGCGAACGGCCAGGCGGGCGTGGTGATCAACCCCGCGGGGCCCTCGGTGACGATCCCGATCGAGGCGCTGCGGCCGTTCGCGGCACCGGTGACCGGCTCGGGCGGGGCCCCGGCCTGAGGCATCCGCATCGCCGCCCGATTCTCACCGGCGGAGCGCTAGACCTCCGCCTCGTCCGGCTCGGGCTGCACGTACCCCCGCGTGACGAAGAACCGCTCGAGCAGGTAGCACCACCACAGCAGGATCAAGCCGGGGGCCACGAACACGGCGGGCAGGAACTTCCACACGGCGACGCCCGCGAGGATCACGGCGATCACGAGCAGGAACGTCAGGCTCGGCGTCGTCAGCCCGAGGGTGAGTCCGTTGCGCACCTGCCGCCAGGTGGGGTTGGTGAAGCGGGCCACGAGCGGAAGGCACCAGAAGAGCAGCAGCACGAGGAAGAGCCCGACGACGAGGAGCGGCACGAAGACCTGGCCGAGCCCGAGTGCAGGCAGGGCGGCGAGCGCGAAGATGCCGGCGGCCGCGACGGGGACGACGAGCAGGCCGACGAGGGTCGCCTGCCTCCAGCTCTGTCGCCAGGCCTTCACCCCGATGGCCCAGAGGCCGGCGTCCTTGCCGAGCACGTAGCGGCGGCAGAGCTCGTACGCGACCACCGTTCCCGCTCCGGCCGTCACCACGAGGCCGAGGCTCAGGAGCCAGAGGAGGCTGATGATGATGGCGGACGCGACGAAGTCCATCGCGCGCCACAGCCGTGACCCAGGGTTGAAACGAAAGATGGTCGGGCCTCTCCGGGTGGGAACGTGCGGGTCGTGCCGAGGGCGTCGGCCTCCCGCGCTCTGTGCGGGAGGCCGACGCGATCAGCCCTTCACGGAGCCGATCATGACACCGGACACGAAGTGCTTCTGCAGGAAGGGGTAGACGAACAGGATCGGGACGGCCGCCACCATGGTGATCGCCGATCGGAGGGCGATCGGCGTCGTGCCCTGGTTGCCCGCCGCTGCGGCAGCCGCGCCGCCCGACTGGCCGGCGCCGTTCATTCCCGAGGCCATCGAGCTCGACAGCAGCTTCTGCAGCTCGTACTGCAGCGTCGACAGCCACTGCTCGTTCGAGTTGTAGAGCAGGGTGTCCAGCCAGGAGTTCCAGCTGCCCACGGCGACGAAGAGGCCGATGACGGCGAGGGTGGGCTTGCACAGCGGCATGACGATCTGCCACCACGTGCGGAACTCGCCGGCACCGTCGATCCGCGCGGACTCGACGATCTCGTCGGGGAGCGACTTCATATAGGTGCGCAGGAGGATCAAGTTGAACGCGCTGATGATCGTCGGCACCCAATAAGCGTTGAAGCTGTTCAGCATGCCCAGGTCTTTGATGAGCAGGTAGTTCGGGATCAGTCCGGCGTCGAAGTACAGCGTCAGCACGAAGATCGTGGTGATCGCGCGGCGGAAGATGAACTCGTTGCGGCTGAGCGCGTACGCGAGCATCGAGGTGAAGAACAGGTTCGTCGCCACGACCACGACCGTCTTCAGGACGCTCATGAAGAACGCCTGGTAGAGCGTGCTCATGTGGAACACGACGCTGTAGTTCTGCAGCGACCAGACCCGCGGCCAGATGCCGATCCCCCCGCGGACAGCGTCCTGGCCGTTGTTGAACGAGATGGCGAGGGTGTTGAGCAGCGGGTAGATCATGAGCCCCGCAAGGAGGACCAGAAAGACGGTGTTGAGCGTCGTGAACACGATCCGTTCGGTCGTCCACTTGTTCCGGGGCGACCGGGTGCGCGCTGCACGCAGCGTCAACGGCTTAGAGGCGAATGTGTCTGCCATGAGGTCCTCCTAGACCAGCGTCTCTTGGTTGAAGCGCTTGGCCGCCAGGTTCGCCGAGCCCACCAGGATGATGGCGACGACGGTCTTGAAGATTCCCGCGACGACGGCGACGCTGTAGTTGCCCAGCTGATAGCCGTAGCGCAGCACGAACACGTCGATGGTCTGGGCCCGCTCGGACACCAGGCCGTTGCCGAGGAAGTACGGCAGCTCGAAGTTCGTGGACAGGATCCAGCCGCTGTTGATGATCAGCAGCACGATGATCGTGGGGCGGATGCCGGGCAGCGTGATGTTGAACATCTTGCGGTAACGGCCGGCGCCGTCGACCTCGGCCGCCTCATAGAGAGTCGGGTCGATGGCGGTGATCGCGGCCAGGTACAGGATCGTGTTCCAGCCCAGCTCCTTCCACAGGTTCGTGCCGGCGACGATCTGCCAGAAGTAGTTCGGCTGGGTCAGGAACAGGATCGGGTGGTCGATGAGGTGCAGGTTCAGCAGCGCCTGGTTGATGAATCCGCCGGAGCTGGGCAGCGACAGAGCCACGGAGGCCAGGCTTGCGACGATCACCCAGCTCAGGAAGTGCGGCATGTAGGTGATGTTCTGCAGCACGCGCTTGAACGGAAGGTTCTTGACCTCGTTGAGCAGCAGCGCCAGGGCGATGGCCCCGATGGTCCCGACGATCAGCGAGAGCAGCGACTGCCCCAGCGTGTTGACGATGACATTGGCGAACTGCTTGCCGTTGACGCCGGTGAACAGGTTGCGGAAGTTCTCGAGGCCGACCCACTGCTGGTTCCAGATGCTGCCGCGCCCGGGCCGGTAGTGCTGGAAGGCGATCACCCATCCGTATGCGGGGACGTACTTGAACAGGATTTGGTAGAGAAGCAGCGGAACCGCCATCGCCATCAAGGCTCGCTGCGCCCAGATCCTGTCCCAGGTGATCTTGCGCTTGGGGCCCTTCGCAGCGACCTTTCGGGCCTTTCGCTTCGATGCACGCGAAGCGGTCGCGAGCGGCAGGGACGTTTCCAGCGCGGTAGCAGGGCTCGAATACTTGTTGACCGTGTTGTCAGTCATCTGTCCAACCTCGTCGTCGGGAGCAGTGGGTGGTGATCATGAACGTGTCGTGATGGGGGGCTCGCGCCCCCCATCACGACTGCTCGCGACGAACTGTTACCAGTTCTTCAGGCGGTACTGGATGCCCTTGTTGACGGCGTCCTCGTAGCTCTTGACATCGATCTGCCCGATGGCCTTGGTGTAGGCCTTCCAGTTCTTGTCGAAGTCGGACGTCTTGCCCGCGATGATCTTCGGCAGGTGCTGCACGGCGGCGTCGGTCAGCTGCTGGTTGGCCTGGGTGGCCTTGTCATCGAGTGCGATATTCCACGCCGGGTAGTACACCGGGTTGTCCGGAGCCTTGTTGACGAAGTCCATCCAGGTCTTCTTGTTGTACTTCTGCATGAAGTCTTTGTCGTAGGCGGACAGCGTCGCGTAGAACTCGGTGGGCTGGTCGTCGGGGCTGAAGGCGTTGCCGTCGGAGAACGTGCCGTTGTGCTTGGGAACCATGTCGATGAACGCCATGAGCTTGTTCTTGGACTGCCAGGTGAGGTCCTTGGACTGGGCGCGCTGCTGGTCCGTGCGGGTGAACTTGCCGTCGGAGCCGACCTCGTAGTCCTCACCCTCGACACCCCACGAGAGCACCTTCTGCCAGGGCTCGGAGAGCATCATGTCGAGGAACTTGAGCGCCGCATCCTTCTGCTTGCTCGTGCTGGAGACGCCGAAGCCCTGGTTGGTGTTCATCACGGCGCGGTCCGCGTAGTACGGGGTGACACCGGGGTAGACGGGCATGAGCGGCACGTAGGTGTACTGGTCCTTGCCGGCGCTCTGCAGCGACGAGGTGGCGGTGCCGAACTGCCAACCCTGGTTCTGCATGCCGAGGACGGCGCCGCTGGCCAGCTTCGCCTGGAACTGGTCGTTCGTCAGGGTGAAGGTCTCCTGATCGACGAGGCCCGCGTTGTACTGGGTGTTGAGGGCCTCGAACCAGTTCTTCGCGACGTCCTTGTCGGCGAAGATCGCCGCGTGGTCGTTCTTGTCGACGATGACGCCGCCGTTGTTCGGGGAGCCGGCCAGCAGTGCCGGCGGGTTGGTCAGGATCCATTCCGATCCCGTCGGCGCGGGTGCTTCGAAGCCGACCGTCGGGGCGCCGTCGGTCGTCGGGTGCTTCGCCTTGTAGTCCGAGATGAGCTGGAAGTACTTGTCGACCGTCATGTTGCTCAGGTCCGGGTAGCCGGCGTCGGCGAGCACGCGCTTCTGGATCCAGAATGCGGCGCCGTAGTACGAGCCGCCGGTCACCTCGCCGAAGAAGCGGTTGTAGTTCGGGAGGATGTAGAGGCCCTTGTCGATCGCAGTGCCCGAGTAGCTCATCTTCTTGATGTACGGCTTGACGTAGTCCTCGATGTTCGGGTACTTGCCCGACTTGAGCGAGCTGTCGAGACGCGCGATCGCGCCGCCCTCGATAAATCGCAGCTTGAGGTCGCCGGTGCCGATGAGGTCGGGGTAGTCGCCGCCGGCGAGCATGACGCCGATCTTCTGGTCGGAGTTCTCCGGGGTGACGAGCTCGTACTTCAGCGTGACGCCGAGCTTGTCCTTGAGCAGCTTCGTCAGTTTGTTGTCGGCGGCCGGAATCTGGTGCGTCGACTCGATGTACACCGAGAGCGTGGTGGGGTTGCTGGGGGTCAGCGTGCCGGACTTGTCCGCGAGGTCGCCCGCCGGGATGACGGCTTTCTTCTTGGGGGCCGTGTTGGCCGCATCGTTGGACGAACATGCGGCGAGGCCCATCGCCAGCGCTGTGACCGGGGCGAGCGCCAGCAGCTTCCTTCGTGTGATGTGCACAGATGACTCTCTTCCTTGAGATCGGTTCCGGTCGCCAGTGACGGGAACCCATGCAGATCGGACGCGAGCCTGTGTCTCGCGCCATCATCCCGAGCGGGACTTTACCGATAAAGTAGAGACGCGGCGATGAGAAGTCAAACGTTTTCGCGTCTCAAGACGGTAACGAGCCGCCCCGGGCGGGCGGTGTCGATGCGCGAGGGCGAATGGATCCTCGTGGCAAAATCTTGAACGCCGAGCCTCGTATTTTATCGATATACTGACGCCGTCTGGCGGCGTGGCCAGACAGCTCGCGTCCGGCGAGCCCTGCACCCCTTCTTCGTCCCGGACTAGCAGGACCGGCTGAGGAGGAAGCGCATGGTGAAGATGGCCGACGTGGCCCGCGAGGCCGGCGTCTCGGTCATGACCGTGTCGAACGTGCTCAACGAGCGCATCCCTGTCGGCGAGCCGACCCGCGCCCGCGTCATGGCGGCCGTCGAGGCCCTCGGATACGAGGTCAACCTGACGGCGCGGAACCTGCGCGCCGGGCGGACCGACACGGTCGCGCTCGTCGTGCCGAGCTTCCACGACTACTTCGGCGAGCTCGCAGACCAGGTCGCCCCGCTCATCGAGGCGGAAGGACGTCACCTCATCCTCGAGCGGACGAGTGCCGATGCGGAACAGGAGATGGAGGCGCTGAGCGTCGCGCGGCTCCGGATCTACGACGGCGTCCTGCTGTCCGTCGCCGGGCTCGACCTGGAGCTGCTCGGGCGGGTTCGTACCGCAAAGCCGATCGTCCTGCTGGGCGAGCGTGACGTTCCCGACCACTTCAATCACGTGCGCCTCGCGAACGAGTCCGGCGCCCGACTTGCCACGGCGCACATGATCGAGCACGGGGCGCGCCGCATTCTCGCGCTCGGGTGCGCGTTCGAGGCCGGACATGTGATGGCCACGGACCGACGCGTCGGGTGGGAGGGCGCGCACCATGCGGCCGGCCTCGCCGTCGACCCGGCGCTCGTCGTGCCGGTCGGCGACTACACCTCGCTCAGCGCCTACGAGACGATGCGCGAGGTCATCGCCAGAGGGACGGCCTTCGACGGCGTCTTCGCCGTGACCGACATCGTCGCCCTGGGTGCGCTGTCCGCCCTCGTGGAGAGCGGTCTACGTGTGCCCGTCGACGTCCAGCTCGCCGGGTTCGACAACCTCGACATGTCGCGCTTCATCCCTCCCGGCATCACGTCGGTCGACGCCAACCACGTGGGCGTCGCAGAGGCTGCGGTCGGGCTGCTGCACCGCCAGATGGCGGGTTGGGCCGGTCCCGCCGAGCACCTCGTCGAGCCCGTTCACCTCGTCGTGCGGGGATCCACCCGTGGCGGCGTCTAGCCGCGCGACTGCGACAGGTTGTCGGTTCCGGCTCGCGTGTGCCGCCGACCGACGTCTTGCCTCGCCTCTGTGACCCCCGGACATCCCTTGACGCAAAGGAGCGCCATGACCACCACGACCGCCGTCATCGACCTGGACCTGCCGGGTGCCACGATCAGCCGGCACATCTACGGGCACTTCGCCGAGCACCTGGGCCGCTGCATCTACGGCGGCTTCTGGGTGGGCGAGGACTCGCCGCTGCCCAACGTGCGGGGCATCCGCTCCGACGTCGTGGACGCGCTGAAGGCGATCCGGGTCCCGAACCTGCGCTGGCCGGGCGGGTGCTTCGCGGACGACTACCACTGGCGCGACGGCATCGGCCCGCGCGAGCAGCGCCCCCGGATGGTGAACTCGCACTGGGGCGACGTGGTCGAGGACAACTCCTTCGGCACGCACGAGTTCATGGACCTGTGCGAGCTGCTGGGCGCCGAGCCGTACGTGTCGGGAAACGTGGGCTCGGGGTCCGTGGCGGAGATGTCGGACTGGGTCGAGTACCTGACCCGTGCGGACGACTCCCCGATGGCGGCGCTGCGGCGGGCGAACGGGCGTGACGAGCCGTGGCGGGTGCCGTTCTGGGGCCTGGGCAACGAGGCGTGGGGCTGCGGCGGCAACCTGCGCGTCGAGCAGTTCGCCTCGCTGGCCCGCCAGTACGCGACCTACTCGCGCAACCACGGCGGCAACTCGCTGTACAGGATCGCCGCCGGAGCGAACGCCGACGACCTGCACTGGACCGAGACGCTCATGCGGTCCTTCGACGACCTGACGTCGGACCCCACGGGGCAGGCCGGCCCGTTCCAGGCCGTGTCGCTGCACTATTACACGATGTCGGGTTCGTGGTCCGACAAGGGCGACGCCACCGGCTTCAGCACGGACCAGTGGTACCTCACGATGGCGCGCGCCCGGAAGATGGAGGAGCTGCTCACCCGCCACTCCACGGTCATGGACCGCTACGACCCGCACCGCAAGGTCGGCCTGGTCGTCGACGAGTGGGGCACGTGGTGGAACGTCGAGCGAGGCACCAACCCCGGTTTCCTGTACCAGCAGAACACGCTGCGCGACGCGCTGGTCGCCTCGGTCCACTTCGACGCGTTCCACCGGCACGCCGACCGCGTGGTCATGGCCAACATCGCCCAGACGGTCAACGTGCTTCAGGCCATGATCCTGACCGACCCCGACACGGGCGCGCTGGTGCTCACCCCGACGTACCACGTGTTCGAGATGAACTCCGGCCACCAGGATGCCGCCGCACTGGCGGTCCACCTGCGCGACGCCGGCACCCGCACCGTCGAGGGGAACGAGCTCTCGCTCGTCTCGGCATCCGCATCGGTCAAGGGCGACACCGCGCTGGTGTCGCTGTCCAACCTCGACGCCGAGACCGGCCGCACCGTGGTGCTCGACCTGCGGGGCCGCGACATCGTCGGGCACTCCGCGCGGATCCTGACGGCGCCCGCGCTCGACGCGCGCAACACCCCGGACCGTCTCGACGCCGTCGCGCCTGCCGCGCACGCGGGCGTGCGCACGCATGCCCGCGGGCTCGAGGTGGACCTGCCCGCGCACTCCTACGTGACCGTCTCCCTCGACCTGCGCTGATGGGCGGCCGCCACCGGGACGGCTGCTTCACGAACCCCGTCATCTTCTCCGATGTGCCCGACCCCGACGTCGTCCACGACGGCACGCACTACTACATGGTCAGCACGACCATGTACTTCGCGCCGAGCGTGCCGATCATGCGCTCGGGCGACCTCGTGCACTGGTCGATCGCCGGTTACACCGGCCCGATCCTCGATGATGCGGATGCCCTTGCGCTGCGTAACGGGCAGAACGCGTACGGGCGGGGCAGCTGGGCCGCGAGCATCAGGGTTCACGAGGGCACGTACTACGTCTCGGTCGGCAGCCTGACCACGGACAAGACGTACATCTACGCGACGCCGAGCATCGAGCACGGGCCGTGGACGCGGTCGGTGCTCGACGGTTACGCCCATGATCAGTCGCTCCTGTTCGACGGCGAGGACGCCTACCTGGTCTACGGCGGCGGGACGATCGACCTGCGCCGTCTGAGGCGGGCTGCGGACGGGACCTTCGTGTGGGACGGCCCCGCGACGCGGCTCGTCGAGGACGCGAACGTCGACCAGGTCAGCGGGCTGAACGCCGAGGGCGCGCACGCCTACAAGATCGGCGACCACTACTACGTCTTCATGATCGAGTGGCCGGCCGGCGGGCTCCGCCAGGAGGTCGTGTGGCGCTCGACGGCGCTGACGCCGCAGTCCCAAGGCGGGATCTGGGAGGGCAGGGTCGTGCTCAGCCAGGCGGTTCCGGTCGAGGGGCGCGCGGGCGGCGGTGCCGCCCAGGGCGGCGTCGTCCAGACACCTGACGGGCGCTGGTACGCCATGGTGTTCCAGGACGAGGGGCCGCTTGGCCGATCGCCTCAGCTCGCGAGCGTGACCTGGGACGAGGACGGGTGGCCGGTGTACACGCTGGACGCCACGATGGCGATGCCCCTGGGGGTATCGCCGGCGGGAGCGACGCGCCTGCTCGTCACCGACGACTTCGACAACGAGCCCGCGCCCGCCGGCTACTGGAGCACCGTCAACGCCGGAGCGCTGACGACCTCGCAGGAGAACGCCGGGAATGGATCGAACCTGGCGCTTCCGTGGCAGTGGAACCACAATCCGGACAACCGGTTCTGGTCGCTCACCGAGCGGCCCGGCCACCTGCGGCTGACCACGGGGAGTGTCGCGTCAGGCATCCTCGACGCCCGCAACACACTCACGCAGCGCACGCACGGGCCGGCCGCCTCCGCGGCGATCCTGATGGACGTCTCGGGGATGAAGGACGGCGATGTCGCCGGCCTGTCCGCCTACCAGCAGAAATACGGGTACGTGGCCGTCGAGATGCTGGGCGGCGCCCGTCGGCTCGTGATGCGCCGGGCGGACGCGCAGGGGAGCGTCGCGTTCACGAGCGCCCCCGTTCCGCTCTCCGGCGAGACCGTCCGCCTGCGAGCCGACGTGGACTTCCGGGGCGCCGCCGACCGTGCGTCGTTCGCCTACTCTCTCGACGGCATCACGTGGACGCCGATCGGCGACGAACTGGCGATGGAGTACAGCCTCGGCCACTTCACGGGGTATCGATTCGCGATCTTCTGTTACGCCACCGCCGAGACCGGCGGGCGCGTGGACGTCGACTGGTTCCGGGTCGGCGACGACATCGAAGGGACGAGGCCATGACGAGACGACTGGTGCCGGAGCTCGAGGCGCGTCGGCACCTCATCGAGGGCTACACGGAGTTCGGGCAGATCCCCGAACCCGTCGTCGAGCAGTGGAAGGCACCGTTCGGGCCGCCTGAGGACTGGGATCTGACCATCGTCGACCAGGTGGTCCCGGGCCCGCACGGCCCGGTGCCCGTGCGCGTCTACACGCCCGTGAGCGCCGCGCCCGACGGCGGTCGCCCCTGCCTGGTCTGGATGCACGGCGGCGCCTTCGTCTGGGGCGACCTCGACATGGCCGAGGCGCACGATGTCTCGTGCGGTGTCGCCGGCCGTGCCGACGCGGTGGTCGTCTCCGTCGACTACCGTCTGTGCCCCGTGATGCCCGAGCTCGGCGGCACCGTCGGCGACCGGGTCGACGAGCTCGGCCGGCCGATCCGGTTTCCCGTGCCGCAGGACGACTGCACGGCTGCGTTCGACGCCGTGCGCGCGGACCCCGCGCGGTTCGGCATCGACCAGGCCCGGGTCGCGGTCGGCGGCGCGAGCGCCGGCGCCTCGCTGGCGGCATCGGTGACCCTGCGCGCGATCCGCGACGGCCGCGCGCCGTGGCAGACCCTGCTGCTGTACCCGATGCTGCACCCCGGGCTGCCGGAGCTCGGAGCCGAGCTGGCCGAGGCGATCGCCGACGGCCCGGCCGCGCTCCAGTTCCCCGCCTGGATGATGGCGGCCACGCGCCGCACGACGCTCGGCGACGAGCCGAGGGTGACCGACGACGAGGTCTTCCCCGGCCTCGCGGCGGACCTCGGGGAGTTCCCCCCGACATACGTCGAGAACGGCGAGTTCGACGCGTTCCGCGCGAGCGGCGAGCTCTTCGCCGAGCAGCTGCGTGCCGCGGGCGTGGACGTCGTCCAGGCGACCCGGCCGGGTGTGCCGCACGGTCATCTCGATCTCGTCGGGTTCGGGCCCGCCCGGGACACGCTGGATGCGCTCGCCGAGCGGCTCGCCCGGCCCGTGGTCGTCCCGCACGCCTCGGCCTGACATCCGCATCGCCGCGCGATTCTCACCGGCGGCAACTTGTTCCTGATCCGGACACATGTGCCCGCTGCTCCGGGCGCATACGTCCGGAACGGGAACTAGTGTCCGCCGGGGAAGATCGGCCGCCGGGAAGAGCGGCCGCCGGGGGAAGCACGGAACGGCCGGGGCGCGTGGCCCCGGCCGTTCCGTTCCCCCTCCGCGGGCTTCAGCCCTTGAGGCCGCTGCCCGTGACGCCCTCGACGATCTGCCGCTGGAACGCCAGGTACAGGATGATCAGCGGCAGCGCCGCGAGGATCGCGCCGGCCTGGATGTCGGCGTAGCGCTGGCCGAAGCTGCTCTGCACGGTCGCGAGGCCCACCGGGATCGTCATCAGGTCCGGGTTGGACAGCACGAACAGCGGCAGCAGCAGGTTGTTCCACACGCCCACGAACGTCAGGATCGACACGGCGGCGATGACGGGGCGCGAGAGCGGCATGATGACCGACCAGTAGACCTGCCAGCGCGTCGCGCCGTCGAGGCGGGCGGCCTCCTCGAGGTCAGCGGGGATGCCGTCGAAGAACTGCTTGAAGATGAACACCGCGATCACCGCCGGAACCTGCGGGAAGATCACCGACCAGTAGGTGTTGAGCAGCGACATCGCGTTCAGCAGCTGGAAGATCGGCACGATCAGCACCTGCGTCGGGATCATGATGCCCAGGATCACGAGCAGGAAGGTCAGGTTGCGGCCGCGGAAGCGCAGGCGCGAGAGCGCGAAGGCCGTCATCGACGCGAAGAACACCGTGAGCACCGCCGTGATGACCGAGGTGATGCCGCTCGCGAGGTACCAGTTCCAGATGTCGCCCGCTTGGAAGAACGAGGCGTACGAGTGCAGGACCGGGTTCCAGTTCTTGAGGATCGCCGACGCCCCGAGCGCCGCGACGCCGTTGTCGGTGAGCGAGGTCTTGAGCGCGAACAGGCTCGGGATCAGCCAGACGATCGCGAACACGGCGAGCACCACGGCCGAGACGATCTGGAAGGTGCGCCCGCTCGTGCCGATGCGGGCGCCGGTCGTCGCAGGGGCGGCGGCGGAGACGTAGCTGCGGGTCTTGACCCGCTTCACGGCGGTGGTAGTCATCTCAGGCCTCCTTGCGCGCCGCGGCGCGGTCGACGAGCTGCCGCACGACGGCGACGGC
>Ga0164242_10004153_pt1 | contig 16311 bp, 14 predicted proteins | sample OricomgcompostMG_FD_108783 | JGI IMG/M metagenome (GOLD analysis project Ga0164242, IMG submission 108783) | Miracle-Growth compost microbial communities from Emeryville, California, USA - Original compost - Miracle growth compost (MG) ... | reverse complement strand
CGCCCTGCTCGGCTCGGGCAGCGCGGTGGGGATCGGGATCGGCGTGTGCCTGATCGTCATCCCGTTCCTCGCGCTCTGGTACATCGGGCGGGAGTGGTGGTTCGCCGTCCAGGTGCAGCGGCTGGCGAACGAGCTGCACGCCCAGGGCGGGCTCCCCGTCGACGACCTGCCGCGCTCGCCCGGCGGCCGGATCGACCGTGCGGCCGCCGACGCGCAGTTCGTGCTGCGGCGGGCGGAGGCCGAGGCGGCGCCGGACGACTGGCGGACCTGGTTCAACCTGGGGTTCGCCTACGACGCGTCGGGGGACCGCCGTCGGGCGCGCGAGTCCCTGCGTCGCGCGGTCAAGCTCCACGCCACCGCGGCGTCGTCCGCGACGTAGGCCCCGGCGCGGGGTACTTCGCGCCTCAGGGCATTCCCGCGGCGCGCAGCAGCGCGGCGGTGAGGGCGGCGAGCACGACGACGACGATGAACGGCGCCCGCAGCAGCAGCGCCACCGCAGCCACGCCGAGGGCGGGGAGGCGGGCGTCGACGACGAGCTCACGCCCGGACGCGACGGTCTGGACGGCGACGAGCGCCGCGAGCAGGGCGACGGTGACGAGCGCGGCGGTTCGCGCGACCCGCGGGTGCGCGGACCACGACCCGGGCACGACGTGCCCGGTGAGCTTGAGCGCGAGGCACACGGCGCTCCCGGCGAGGACGGTGATCCAGATCGTCGTCGGGCTCATCGGGACCCACCCTCGGCCGGGGCGGGGTGCGTGTGCGAGCGACCGCTCCACCACCCGACGACGACGGCGAGCACGGCTGCGACCAGCACGGGCACCCCGCTGGGAACCGCGGGCGTGAGGACCACCGCGACCACGACGGCGCCCGCCGCGACGTAGCGCGCGAGGGCCGTGCGCAGGCGCGGCCAGAGCAGGGCGAGGAACGCCGCGGAGGCGGCGGCGTCGAGCCCGTAGCGTTTCGGGTCACCGAGCGCGTTGCCGGCGAGCGCACCGGCGAGCACGAACGCGTTCCAGAGCACGAACACCCCGGCGCCGGTGAGCCAGAACCCGACGCGCGCGAGGCGCACGGTGGGCTGCGCGGTGGCGACCGCGGTGGACTCGTCGATGGTCAGGTGCGCGGCGAGCACCCGCCGCCACGACCGGACGGCGAGGAGCGGCGAGAGCTGGACGCCGTAGAACCCGTTCCGGATGCCCAGCAGCCCCGCCGTGGCGATCGCCGACGCGGCCGAGCCACCGGTGCCGACGATCCCGACGAGCGCGAACTGCGAGCCGCCCGAGAACATGAGCAGGCTGAGCACGACGGCCTGCCACACGGACAGCCCGGCCACGACCGCGAGCGCTCCCAGCGAGATCCCGTACAGCCCTGTCGCGACGGACACGGAGAGCGCCTGCCGGACGACGGCCCGCTCGTCGGGCGGCGTCGTCGGGCGGGCGGAGCGGGGCACCCGCCGAGCCTACCCAGCGTGGTGCGAGCTCCGTGCGGTCGCCCCACGGCGACCGTCAGTGCTCGGCGTCCGCCTCGTCGCCGCGCTGCGCGTTGGCGGCGCGCTGGTGGGCGGTGAGGGAGAGCCGGTCGATCCATGCGAGCGCGAGCGCCGAGAAGACGAAGGCGAGGTGGATGATCGTCTGCCACATCATCTGCTCGGTGCTGTAGGCCTTCGAGTCGATGAACGTGCGGAGCAGGTGGATCGAGGAGATGCCGATGATCGACATCGCGAGCTTGGTCTTGAGCACGTTGGCGTTGACGTGGCTCAGCCACTCGGGCTCGTCCGGGTGGCCCTGGACCTGCAGGCGGGACACGAAAGTCTCGTAGCCGCCGACGATCACCATGATCAGCAGGTTGGAGATCATCACCACGTCGACGAGGCCGAGGACGGCGAGCATGATGTCGGACTCGTCGACGCCGTGGTGACCCACGAACACGCCCTCGGCGAGGTGCCAGAGCTCCTTGAGGAACTGCCAGACGTAGATGGCCTGCGCGACGATCAGGCCGAAGTAGAGCGGCGCCTGCAGCCAGCGCGACGCGAAGATCGCGTAGCCGAGCCCGATGGTGGGCGGACGGCGGCGGGCCGGGGCGGGGGAGTCGGGGGTCGGGCGGTCGAGGACGTCGGCCACGGGGCTCTCCTGGTCTCGGGGAGGCGCGAGTGTAGCGAGGTGAGCCCGGCCTTCCCTGGGCACTCGCCTGCCGCGCCCGGCAGGCGCCTAGACCTGGACGGCCGCGTACACCGTCTCCTGGTACTCCTCGATCCCGGCCTCGCCGCCCTCGCGCCCGAGCCCGGACTGCTTGAGCCCGCCGAACGGTGCGCTCGCGTCGGACACCAGCCCGCGGTTGATCCCGATCATCCCGGCCTCGAGCTCCTCCGTGAGCCGCAGCGCGCGCCCGACGTCGCGCGTGTACGCGTAGGCGACCAGCCCGTACTCGGTGCCGTTCGCGAGGCGCAGCGCCTCCTCGTCGGAGCCGAACCGCGTGACGGGCGCGACGGGCCCGAAGATCTCCTCGCCCAGCATCGCGGCGTCGGCGGGGACGTCCCCGAGCACGGTCGGCACGTAGAAGAACCCGCGCCCCGCGGGCGCCTCGCCGCCGACCAGGACGCGTGCGCCGTCGTCGACGGCGTCCTGGACGAGGCCGCCGACCTTCTCGACGGCCTTCTCCTCGATGAGCGGCCCGACGTCCACACCGTCCTCGGTCCCACGCCCCAGCCTGCGCTTCCCGACGGCGGTGGCGAGCCGGGACGCGAACTCGTCGGCGACGGCGTCGTGCACGAGGAACCGGTTGGCCGCCACGCAGCTCTGCCCGGTGTTGCGGAGCTTGGCGACGAGCGCGCCCTCGACGGCCGCGTCGAGGTCCGCGTCCTCGAACACCAGGAAGGGCGCGTTGCCACCGAGCTCCATGGAGGTCTTGAGAACCTGCCCGGCCGCGGCCTCGAGCAGCGTCCGGCCGACGGCCGTCGACCCGGTGAACGACAGCTTGCGCAGCCGGGGGTCCGAGAGCAGGGGCCCGGTCACCGCCGACGCCGACGACGTCGGGACGACGTTCACGACGCCCACCGGAAGGTCCCGGTCGGCGAGCTCGGACCGCAGGATCTCGGCGAGCGCGAGCGTCGTCAGCGGGGTGAGCCGCGCGGGCTTGATCACCACGGGACACCCGGCCGCGAGGGCCGGCGCGAGCTTGCGGGTGAGCATCGCGATGGGGAAGTTCCAGGGGGTCACGAGCAGCGCCGGGCCCACGGGGCGCCGCGACACGAGCTGGCGCGCACCGCCCGCGGGCGCCGGCCGGTACAGGCCCTCGAACCGGACGGCCTGCTCGGCGAACCAGCGCAGGAAGTCGGCGCCGTAGTCGACCTCGGCGCGCGCCTCCGCGAGCGGCTTGCCGCACTCCGCGGTGATCAGCGCGGCGAAGTCCTCGCGATGGTTCGTGACCCGCTGGTAGACGGCGCGCAGGAGCTCGGAGCGCTCGCGTGGGGCGACCGCCCGCCAGGCCGGCCAGGCGTCCCACGCAGCTCCGAGCGCACGGTCGGCGTCCTCGGGCGTCCCGTCGGCGACGTCGAACAGGACCTCCTCGGTCGCGGGGTCCGCGACCTCGAACGTCTCCCCGGACGACGACGGCCCCCACGTCCCCCCGACGAGGAGCCCCGTCGGGACGTGCGCGGCGACGTCGGGCGGCAGCGGGGCAGAGCCGGACGCGGGCAGGAGCGGGGCAGGGACGGACATCGTGGGCGCCTCCTCGACGGGTCTCGTGATCGTCGTCACCGGGCCTCCCAGTATGGGCACGGCGCGTCGGCGTAGGCAGTCCGGGAAGGCGTCGGAGCACGGGTCTCGGGCCTCGTCGCGGTAGGTTTGGCCCATGGCCACCAGCACCGCGCTCGCCGCGCCGCGCCGACCGTTCGGCGCCGTCCTGACCGCGATGGTCACGCCCATGACGCCCGACGGCGAGATCGACCTGGACGCGGCGCAGAGCCTCGCCCGCCACCTGGTCGACGACGGCAACGACGGGCTCGTGCTCAACGGCACCACGGGCGAGGCGCCCACGACGCACGCCCAGGAGAAGGCCGACCTGATCGCCGCGGTCGTCGAGGCCGTGGGGGACCGGGCGCACGTCGTCGCGGGGGCCGGCTCGAACGACACGGATCACGCCGTCCGGATGGCCGAGCAGGCCGCCGACGCCGGAGCGTACGGGCTGCTCGTCGTCACGCCCTACTATTCGCGCCCCACGCAGGAGGGCCTCTACCAGCACATGGTGAAGGTCGCCGACGCGACCGACCTGCCGGTCATGGTCTACGACATCCCGGGCCGCGCGGGCCTCCGGATCGCGCCCGCCACCTACGAGCGGCTCGCCGAGCACGAGAGCTTCGTGGCGTCCAAGGACGCCACAGGTGATGTCGCGTCCGCGCTCAAGCTGATCGAGGCCACCGGCTGGGCCTGGTACTCCGGCGACGACGGCCTCCTCCTGCCCTTCCTGGCCGTCGGCGCGTCCGGCATCGTCGGCGTGAGCACGCACGTCGTCGCGCCCGAGTACGCGGCGGCCGTCCGCGCGTACGACCACGGTGACCACGCCGCGGCGCTCGGCCTCGCCCGACGGGTCGTGCCCGTGGTCGACGCGCTCAACGGCGGCGGTGCCCAGGCCGTCATGGCCAAGGCCGCCGTCGAGGCCCTCGGCCTCCTCGGCAACCGCCACCTGCGTCTCCCGAACGTCCAGGCCACCGACGCGGAGGCCGCCGCCGTGCGGGCCGCGCTCGAGCAGGCCGGCGTCTTCGACCGCGCCGCGCGCCCCCAGAACACTGCCCAGCACGAACCGGCCCCGGAGGTCGCCCGATGACACACCTGCACACCGAGCTCGCACCGCCGCCGCCCCTCGCGAAGGGGGCGCTGCGGATCGTGGCGCTCGGCGGCCTCGGCGAGGTCGGCCGGAACATGGCCGTCCTCGAGTACGACGGCAAGCTCCTCATCATCGACTGCGGCGTCCTCTTCCCCGAGGACAACCAGCCCGGCGTCGACCTCATCCTGCCCGACTTCGGGTACATCGAGAACCGCCTCCAGGACGTCGAGGCGATCGTCCTCACGCACGGCCACGAGGACCACATCGGTGCCGTGCCCTACCTCCTGCGCCTGCGCCGCGACATCCCCCTCGTCGGCTCGCAGCTCACCCTCGCGTTCGTCGAGGCGAAGCTCAAGGAGCACCGCATCACCCCCGTGACCCTCGCGGTCAAGGAGGGTCAGGTCGAGCAGCTCGGGGCGTTCCGCTGCGAGTTCGTCGCCGTCAACCACTCGATCCCCGACGCGCTCGCCGTCGCGGTCACCACCGGCGCGGGCACCGTCCTGCACACGGGCGACTTCAAGATGGACCAGCTCCCGCTCGACGGGCGCATCACCGACCTGCGCGCGTTCGCGCGCCTGGGGGAGCGCGGCGTCGACCTCTTCATGGTCGACTCGACCAACGCCGAGGTCCCCGGCTTCGTCACGCCCGAGCGCGAGATCGGGCCGGTCCTCGACTCGGTCTTCGCGGCCAGCGAGAAGCGGATCGTCGTCGCGTCGTTCTCCTCGCACGTGCACCGCGTGCAGCAGGTCCTCGACGCCGCGTACGCGCACGGCCGCAAGGTCGCGCTCGTCGGTCGCTCGATGGTCCGCAACATGGGCATCGCGGCCGAGCTCGGCTACCTGCGGGTGCCCGAGGGCGTGCTGGTGGAGCTCAAGCACGTCGACCAGCTCCGCGACGACGAGATCGTCCTCATGTGCACCGGCTCGCAGGGCGAGCCCATGGCCGCCCTCTCGCGGATCGCCAACCACGACCACCGCGTCAGCGTGGGCCCCGGCGACACCGTGATCCTCGCGAGCTCGCTGATCCCCGGCAACGAGAACGCCGTCTTCCGGGTCATCAACGGGCTCACGCGCCTCGGGGCGCGCGTCGTGCACAGCGGCAACGCGCGCGTGCACGTGTCCGGCCACTCGGGCGCGGGCGAGCTGCTCTACTGCTACAACATCGTCAAGCCGAAGAACGTCATGCCCGTGCACGGCGAGGTCCGCCACCTCGTCGCGAACGCGGCGCTCGCGGTCAAGACCGGGGTCCCGCCGGAGCGCGTCGTGCTCGCCGAGGACGGCGTCGTGGTCGACCTGGTCGACGGCAAGGCGTCCGTGGTCGGTGCCGTGCCGTGCGGCCTCGTCTTCGTCGACGGGTCGAGCATCGGCGAGATCACCGAGGCGGAGCTCAAGGACCGCCGCATCCTCGGCGAGGAGGGCTTCGTGTCCGTCTTCGCCGTCGTCGACTCGGGCACCGGCAAGGTCATCGCCGGCCCGCAGATCCTCGCCCGCGGCCTGGCCGAGGACGACAAGGTCTTCGACGGGATCCTCCCGCAGGTCTCCAAGGCGCTCGAGGAGTCGATCGCGTCTGGCGCGAACGACACCTACCAGCTCCAGCAGGTTATGCGGCGCGTGGTCGGTCGGTGGGCCGGCACCAAGCTGCGCCGGCGGCCCATGATCGTCCCGGTGGTCGTGGAGGCCTGAGGCACGCACCGCGCGCGAGCGGCGTCGTCGGCAGGCCCGACGGCGCCGCTCGCGGCGTCCGGGCCGTCTCCCGCGGGGCTACACCCAGGCGACGAGCTGCCAGACGATCCCGTTGGGGTCGCGGAACTGGCAGTACCGCTCGCCCCACGGCTCGGTCTCGGGCTCGGTGACCACCGTGGCCCCGGCGGCGGCGATCCGGGCGAACTCGGCGTCGACGTCGTCGACCGTGAGGGCGAGGAGCGTGCCCTGCCCGGCCGCTCCCGCGATGTCGGCGGGCTTGAACGTCTCGAGCCCGACGCGCAGGAAGACGACGTCGAGCGCGCTGTCCGGGTGGTGGAGCGAGACGAAGCCGTCGGCCTCCATGGCCGTCGTGTAGCCGAGGTGGTCGCGGGCGAAAGCGGCCGACGCCTCGACGTCCGGGACGTTGAGGGAGAGGGTGGTCGCGGTGATCTTCACGGGTGCTCCGTCCGTCGGGTGGGTGGGGCTCACGGCGATCCGAAGAACGCCGTACGAAGTACAAGGTAAAGTGGTCGACGGGTATTCCGGGAGGGGGGAGCCGTGGCGCGCGACCTGATCGACCTCCTGTGGCGCGAGCACCCCGACGCGCCCCGGGGCGGCGCGCGCGGGCCTCGCGGTCGGGCGAGCACGTCCGACGTCGTCGACGCCGCGGTGGCGCTCGCCGACGCCGAGGGGCTCCCTGCGGTCACCGTGCGGCGGGTGGCGGCGAAGGTCGGCGTGGCGCCCATGTCCGTCTACACGTACGTGGGCTCGCGCGAGGACCTCCTCGTCCTCATGGCCGACGCGGTCCTGGTCGCGACACCGCCGGCGTCGTGCGCGGAGGGGCCGTGGCGCGAGCGGGTCACGCGGGTCGCCGAGGCGAACCTCCTGCTGGGGACGCGTCACCCCTGGCTCCTCGACGTCACGGACCAGCGCGTCGCGCTCGGCCCCGGCGCGATCGCGAAGTACGACGCCGAGCTCGCGGCCTTCGAGCCCCTCGGGCTCGGCGACGTGGACCGGGACGCCGCGCTCACGTTCGTCCTGGGCTTCGCGTGGTCCGCGGCACGGGCCCGCCGCGGCGCGGACTCGGCCGAACGCATGACGGACGCGTGGGCGGCCGCTGCCCCGCGCCTCGCCGCGTACCTGGGCCGGCGGTACCCGCTCGCGCAGCGGGTCGGCGCTGCCGCGGGCGAGGCCCAGCAGGCCGCCTACAGCCCCGAGCACGCGTGGCGGTTCGGCCTCGAGCGGGTCCTGGGCGGGCTGGCCGCGCTCGCGCCCGCCGGCCGCCGCGGCTGACGCGGCGCGTCCGGCCCCGGGACCGCGGCGCGTTCGGCGCGGCGCGCCTGACGGGCGATGACGCACCCGGCGGCTAGCGTGGAGCGCATCATGGCAGCACGTACGCCCTCCTCTCGTGGTTCGCGCGCGACGCCCACCCGTGCGACGGGTGCGCCCCCGCGGACCCGGTCCACCGCGTCGTCGACGCGCGCGACGTCGTCGCGGACCAAGCCCGCGTCCTCCCGTGCCTCGGCGGCCAAGGGCACGTCCTCGGCCCAGGGGCGCGGGCGTGCCACGACCACCCGTCGACCCGCCGCCTCGCGCCAGCCCGCGTGGCCCGTGCGGGCGGTGCGCGGCCTGTGGCTCGGCCTCGCGCACGGCCTCGGCGGCATGACGCGCGGCATCTCGCACGGCGCCAAGGACCTCGACCCGGCCCACCGGCGCGACGGCGTCGCGTTCTTCCTCGTCGCGCTCGCCGTCGTGGTCGCCGCGCGCGAGTGGTGGGGCATCGCGGGCGGCTTCGGCGACGGCGTCCACGCCGTGGTCGCCGGCACGTTCGGCGTCGTGGGCGTGGCCGTGCCCGTCCTCCTCCTGTGGCTCGCCGTCCGGCTCATGCGCCACCCCGAGCGGGTGCAGGCCAACGGCCGCGTCGCGATCGGGGTGGTGTTCGTCGTCGCGTCGGTGTGCGCGCTCGTTGCGATCGCCGACGACCTGCCCGCGCCGCGCGACGGGTTCGACGGCATCCGCGACGCCGGCGGGGTGCTCGGCTACCTGCTCGCGACGCCGGTCGCGACCGCGCTGACGCCCTGGTTCGCGGTGCCGATCTTCGTCCTGCTCGGCCTGTTCGGGCTGCTCGTCGTGACCGCCACGCCCGTCCACGCGATCCCCGAGCGGTTCCGCTCGGCGTACCACCTGCTCACGGGCTCCCAGCGTGACGAGGAGCCGTGGGAGCCGGACGACGGCCTCGAGCTCGCCGACGGCGTCTCGCGCCACGACGGCACCGACGACGCGGGCACCGGCAGGAAGAAGCGCGAGTCGCGCGCGCAGCGCAAGGAGCGCGAGCGCGCCGAGGCGGAGGAGTCCGCGAGGCTCGCGGCCTACGCGGGCGACGAGGCGTTCGAGCAGGCGGCCGAGGTGGACCGCGGCGCGGAGCCCGCGAAGCGCCGCCGCGGCGCGGCCGCGAAGCCTCCGGTCGACTCCCACGACGCGCCGACGCAGGCGATCGCGACGCCGGCCGAGGCTGCCGTGGACCCCGTGCCGCCGCCCCCGCCCGCTCCGCCCGCGAACCGCGGCCCGGTCCCCAAGGGCGAGCAGCCCATGTTCGACGGCGAGACCGTCTACCTGCTGCCGAGCGAGGACGTGCTCGTCAAGGGGCCGCCGCACAAGACCCGCTCCGCCGCCAACGACCGGGTCGTCGAGTCGCTCACGGGCGTGTTCGAGCAGTTCGACGTCGACGCGCAGGTCACCGGGTTCACGCGCGGCCCGACCGTGACGCGCTACGAGGTCGAGGTGGGCCCCAAGGTCAAGGTCGAGCGCATCACGTCGCTCTCGAACAACATCGCCTACGCCGTCGCCAGCGCGGACGTGCGGATCCTGTCGCCCATCCCCGGCAAGTCCGCGATCGGCATCGAGATCCCCAACACGGACCGCGAGACGGTCTCGCTGGGCGACGTCCTGCGCTCCAGCGCGGCCCGCCGCACCGAGCACCCGATGGTCATCGGCGTCGGCAAGGACGTCGAGGGCGGCTACGTCGTCGCGAACCTCGCCAAGATGCCGCACATCCTCGTCGCGGGGGCCACGGGCGCCGGCAAGTCGGTGTTCGTGAACTCGATGATCACGTCGATCCTCATGCGCGCCACGCCCGACCAGGTCCGGATGATCCTCGTCGACCCCAAGCGCGTCGAGCTGACGATCTACGAGGGCATCCCGCACCTCATCACGCCCATCATCACGAACCCCAAGAAGGCCGCGGAGGCCCTCGACTGGGTCGTGCGGGAGATGGACGCGCGCTACGACGACCTGGCCCTGTTCGGCTACAAGCACGTCGACGACTTCAACGCCGCCGTCCGGGCGGGGAAGGTCAAGCCGCTGCCCGGGTCGGAGCGCAAGATCGCGCCCTACCCGTACCTGCTGGTCGTCGTCGACGAGCTCGCGGACCTCATGATGGTCGCGCCGCGGGACGTCGAGGCGTCGATCCAGCGCATCACGCAGCTCGCGCGCGCCGCCGGCATCCACCTGGTCCTCGCGACGCAGCGCCCGTCCGTCGACGTCGTCACGGGCCTCATCAAGGCCAACGTGCCCTCCCGGCTCGCGTTCGCGACGAGCTCGCTCGCCGACTCGCGCGTCGTGCTCGACCAGCCGGGCGCCGAGAAGCTCATCGGCCAGGGCGACGCGCTCTTCCTCCCCATGGGGTCGGCCAAGCCCATGCGCGTGCAGGGCGCCTGGGTGGGCGAGTCCGAGGTCCACGCGGTCGTCGAGCACGTCAAGGCCCAGCTCAAGCCCGTGTACCGGCAGGACGTGACGGCCGCGGCGGCGGCCAAGAAGCAGGTCGACGAGGACATCGGCGACGACCTCGAGCTCCTGCTGCAGGCCGCGGAGCTCGTCGTGACCACGCAGTTCGGGTCGACCTCGATGCTCCAGCGCAAGCTCCGGGTCGGATTCGCGAAGGCGGGCCGCCTCATGGACCTGCTCGAGTCGCGCGAGATCGTCGGCCCCTCGGAAGGGTCGAAGGCGCGGGCCGTGCTCGTCACGCCCGAGGGGCTGCCCGCGGCGCTCGCGATGCTGCGCGGCGAGCCCGCACCCGGGGGCGAGGTGTACGACCAGGCCGGCGACGACGGCCCCGCGGACGTGGTCGAGGCCTCGCGCCCGCCCGTCGCGCGGGACTACGGCGACGGTGCGAACGACCCGTCCGACGACGACACGGACGCCTGGTCGCTCACCGGGCGCGGCTGAGGGAGACCGGCCCCTCGGTGCCGATCCACGCTCGCGCCGGATCCTCGCCCGTCGGTCGGCGGTGCCGGGCGGGGCCACCGTGATCGTCGGGCGCGGAGCCCGTCCTCGCGGTGGGGCCCGGTCGGCCGGGCGGCTCAGGCCTTGGGCTTCGGGGCACCCACGTGCGCGACGACGACCGGCGCGGGGCCGCTCGCGGTGGGCGGCGTCGTGCGCTCGGGCGCCGCGGTGCCGACGGCGTCCTTGACGCGCGAGAGCCGGGCGGCGAGCTCGGCGTGCGAGAGCTTGCCGACGCCGCCCTTGCGGCCGAGCACGTCGGGGATCGCGTAGACCCGGTGCCCGCCCGTACGGTCGACCGTGACGGGGGTCCACTCGAAGCCCGTCACCCGGGCCGCGCCACCGATCGGCTTGGTCACGGTGACCGTGACGAGGAGCCCCGAGTCGGTCTGCGCGACGCAGCAGTCGGAGTCCTGGTTGGAGAGCATGTTCCCCATGCCGTAGGCGACCCACATGCCCCGCCCGCCGACGCCGCCGGAGAGCTTCACGATCGGCTGGGGCACGTGCGCGTGGGCGCCGAGGACGGCGTCGATCTGGCCCGAGCGGGCGAGAGCCGACATGACCTTCTTCTGGTCGGCCGTCGGGGTCGCGTCGTACTCGGTGCCGTCGTGGATCGAGGCGACGACGACGTCGGCGCCGGCCTTGCGGGCCGCCTTGGCCTGCGCCACGAGCTTCGTGGTGTCGATGGTCTCGACCGCCCACTTCTTGCCGCCGGGCTGCGCGAGGTTGTTGAGGCCGAACGTGGCGGACAGGTGTGCCACGGTGATCGTCTGCCCGTCCCGCGCGAGCCGGTAGAGCTGCGGGGCCGCGACCTCCTTCGTGGTGCGCCCCGTCCCGGCGTGGCCGAGGTGGTTGGCGTCGAACGCGTCGAGCGTCGCCTCGAGGCCCTCGAAGCCGCGGTCCATCGCGTGGTTCGACGCGTTCGAGCACCCGTCCCAGCCCTGCTCGGCCAGATCCTTCACGAGGGACGCCGGGGCGCCGAAGCTCGGGTAGGCGCTCACCGAGGTGCCGGGCGGCGCCACGGGGACCTCCATGTGGCACAGCGCGAGGTCCGCGCCCTGGACCCAGGCGTCGAGGCCGGACAGCTCGGTCGTGAAGTCGTACGTGCCGTCGTCGGTCGTCGCGTCCTTGACCACGTCGGCGTGGGGCAGGACGTCGCCCGCCCCGAGGATCGTGAAGACCGCGTCCTTCGGGGTCGGGGTGGGGGTCGGCGTCGGGGTCGTGATCGGCGTCGACGACGGCGTGGGCGTCATGAACCCGGCCGGGTCGTGGGTGCCACCCCCGTGCGCCGACAGGGCCAGGGTCACGAGGACCACGCTCGCCATCACGGCGACGGAACCGGCGAGGAAACGCTGTCCGGTGCGAGAGGGGGCACGTCGCACATGTCGGGGCACCCGGAGACTCTACCTGCGCGAAACGCCCCGATCCCAGCCGCCCCCGGCCGCCTGCACGGCCGGGAGCCGGCGCTCGCCTAGGCTGTCGGGGTGAGCAACTCGGTGCGTGCGCAGTGGAACGTGGCGAACGCCATCACCGTCGTGCGGATCCTGCTCGTCCCGGTCTTCATCGTGCTGCTCGTCCAGGGTGGCTCGGGGCCCGACGACCGCCCGGGCTGGCGGTGGGCGGCCTTCGTCCTGTTCGGCGTCGCCGCGCTCACGGACCGGGTCGACGGGCAGATCGCGCGCTCGCGCGGGCTGGTCATCGAGCTGGGCAAGCTTCTCGACCCGATCGCCGACAAGGCCCTCATGGGGGGCGCGCTCGTGACGCTGTCGGTCCTGGGCGACGTGCCGTGGTGGGTCACCGTCGTGATCCTCGTGCGCGAGGTCGGGATCACGGTCATGCGGCTCGTCGTGATCGACGAGGGCGTCATCCCCGCGTCGCGCGGCGGCAAGATCAAGACCTTCGTCCAGACGGTCGCGATCGGGCTCTTCGTGGCGCCGCTGGACCACCTGCCGGACGCGGTCACGGTCGTCGCGTGGTGCTTCATGGTGGTCGCGGTCGTGCTCACGGTGGTCACGGGTCTGGACTACGTCGTCGGGGTCCGGCGCGCGCACCGCGACCGGGACGCGAAGGGCACGGGCGCGCAGGGGAGCGGCGCGTGAGCGCGGGCGACGCCGCGCGCGTCCTCGAGCTCTGCCGGGCGCAGGGCTGGACGCTGGGCGTCGCGGAGTCCCTCACGGGCGGCGCGCTGACGAGCGCGCTCGTCGAAGTCCCCGGCGCCTCGCTCGTGCTGCGCGGCGGCGTCGTCGCGTACGCCACGGACCTCAAGGCCCGGCTCCTCGGCGTCGACGGCGAGCTGCTGGGGCGGCTCGGCCCGGTCGCCGGCCCGACGGCGCTCGCCATGGCCGCCGGGGTGCGGCGCGCGACCGGCGCGGACGTGGGGCTCGCGACGACCGGGGTCGCCGGACCCGACCCGCAGGACGGGCACGCGCCGGGCCTGGTCTTCGTGGCGGTCGTCGCGCCCGGCTCGACCGTGGTCCGCGAGCTCCATCTCGACGGCGACCGTGCCGCCGTGCGGGCTGCAGCGGTCGACGCGGCGCTCGCGCTCGCGCTCGACGTGCTCCGCGAGCCGGGCGGCGTCGGGCTCGGCGGCCCGGAGATTTCGCCCCGGGCGTAGCGCGGGAGCGGGGGAAAAGCGTGAGCGCCTCGTGTTCGCGGAACAAGGGGCGACCCCGGTGCGTTAGATTGGCCGTGATCAGTAAAAGGCCGATGAGCAGCAACAGGCCGAAGGGCCGCCCGGTTACCCCGGTGAGCGTCATCTCCGGGTCGCACGGGCACCAGACGAGAGGGGGTCGCCCGATGATCGTTCTCCGCCGTGAGATCGGTGACGTCCTCCGCGACGTCAGGCAGCGTCAGGGCCGCACCCTGCGTGAGGTCTCCTCCGACGCCCGGGTCTCGCTGGGCTACCTCAGCGAGGTCGAGCGCGGCCAGAAGGAGGCCTCGTCCGAGCTCCTCGCGTCGATCTGCGACGCGCTCGACGTGCCTCTGTGGCTCGTGCTGCGCGAGGTCAGCGACCGCGTGGCCGTCGCCGAGGGCTTCTCGATCCCCGACACCGTCCCCGCGGACCTCACGATGTCCGCGCTCACGACGCCCGCCGGTCGGGCCGAGGAGCGCGACGACCTGGTCCGCGAGCTCCTGTCCGACGCCTCCCGCGCCTGCTACGGCGCCCCGGAGGACCTCGCCCCGGTCGGCTGACCGGGCGCCTGGCAGACCGGGCACCAGAACACCGGCCGCTCGTAGGGCGGCCGGTTCGCGACTCCCACCTGGACGGTCGTGCCGCACACGCGGCACGGCCGTCCTTCGCGTCCGTGGACGTAACGCTCCTGCGTCTGGGGGCCCTTCGCGACCGCCGCGAGCTCGAGCCGCCGCGCCGTCAGCAGGAGCTCGCGGACGCCGTCCGGCCCGACGGCGCGCGCCGGGGTCCAGGGCCACCGCCGGTGCGCGAACAGGGTCTCGGCCAGGTAGATGGTGCCGATCCCGGCCACCCCGCGCTGGCTCAGCAGCAGCTCCGCGAGCGGCGCGCCGTGGTCCGGGTCGTGCTCCCTCCGGAAGCCGCCGGCCGCGTCGGCGGCGAGGATGCGCTCGGTCGCGACGTCGACGCCGGCCCGGGCCGGAGCGCCGTCAGGGCTGGGGAGGGCGTCCTCGAAGCCGTCGGCGAGGAGGTCGGGGCCCAGGTCGCCGAGCAGGGTCCGCTCGTCGCGGGTCCGGACCACGTCGAGCATCCCGAGGTCGGTCCCGACGCACGTCCACGTCGCGTTGCCCAGCACGGCCCGCACCCGGGGGTCGCGCGCTCGCGCCTGCGGCGTCCCGGTCCGCGCGATGCGCCACGTGCCGTCCATGCGCAGGTGCGTGCGCAGGGTGCGCCCGTCGTCGAACCGGGTCAGCAGGTGCTTGCCGTAGGCCGCGACCTCCCGCACGGTCCGGCCGACGAGGTCGACCTCGAACGCCGTGGGCCACCGCAGGTCCGCGCGGTCGAGCGGGCGCCCCCGCAGGGCGGCGTCGAGCCGACGGGCCGTGAGCAGGACGACGTCACCCTCGGGCACCGGGCCCCCGTCCCGCCGCGCGGCGCAGCCCGCTCGGCGTGGGCGCGAACCCCGCCGCGAGGAGCGCGCGGGCCGCGGGCGTGGTCCCGCTGCCCGACGCCACGGCGTCGAGAGCCGGAGCGCCGTCGAGCCGCACGACGGTCAGCCGCCCGAGCCGCCCGTCGCCCACGGCGGCACCGAGCTCCCGGGCGGCGAGCGCGAGGGCGGTCTCGTCGGCCGTGAAGGTCAGGGCGGAGCGCCCGCCCCGCTCGACGTAGGCCACGAGCGCGCCCCCGACGAGCACCACGACGGCCCCCGCCTTGCGCCCCGGCCGTGCGCCGGCCGCGCGCCGGCCGCCCTCGTCGACGGGCGCCGACGCGGCGGCCTGCGTCTCGGGCCAGGGGAGCGCCGCGCCGTACGGGTTGGCCGGGTCCGTGGCCGCGAGCAGCAGCGGGCGTGCGCGCTCGGGGTGCTCGGCGATGCCCTCCAGGTCCGCGGCGTGCGAGCGCAGCGCGTCGACGGCGCCGGGGACCGCGAACTGCGAGCCGCCGAGGTGCTCGACGAAGTAGCCGCGACGTACGCGCCCCAGCGACTCCTGCTCGGCGAGTACGCGGTAGACCCCGCGGAAGTAGTCGACGACCCCTTCGGCGCTCGCGACCCCGCGCGTGAGGACGCCGTACCGGTCGAGCAGGACCGAGGCGAGCGCCGTCGTCCGGCGGGTGGGGTCGGGCTCGCGGCCGGGCAGCGCGGCCCAGCGGCCACCGCCACCGCGCAGCTCCGCGGCCGTGCGGGCGCCGGGAGGGCGGCCCAGGCCGAGCGCGCCGAGCCCCGCGCGCCGCACCGGCCGGGCGCGGCCCGCGGTGCGCGGGGCGCGGTGAGCGCCGCCCGCCGGGCCGAGGCGCGAGCGGAGCGCCCCGAGCCCGTCGTTGGTCACGCGCCCCGCCCAGACGAGGTCCCAGAGGGCTTCCAGGACCTCCGTCTGCGGGGCCTCGACCCGCTCCGCGACACGGCCGAGGAACAGGCCGCCGGCGTGCTCGAGGACCTCGAGGACCGCGAGGTGCAGGGCCGTGCCCGCGCCGGTGTCGTCGAGCGCGGCGACGGCCGGCAGCGTCAGGTGCGCCGTCTCGGCGAGGTGCAGGCTCACGAGCCCGTCGCCGCCGCCCGAGCCGGGGAGCGCCGCGTGGCCGCACCACAGGACCTCGCCCGACGTGGTGAGCTCGTCGAGGAGCGCGGGCGTGTAGTCGCGCACGCGCGCCGGCAGCACGAGCGTCTCGAGCGCGCTGGCGGGGACGGCGGCGCCCGAGAGCTGCTCCACGACGCGCAGCAGGCCGTCCGCCCCGCGCAGCGCGCCCGTCGACGGGCCGCCGGCAGCGCCGGAGCCGCCGGTCACGCCCTGCCACGCCGGGAGGAACAGCCCGAGCGCTCCGCCCGGGACCGGCTCGACCTCGGCCCGCAGCGCCGCGAGGGAGCGGCGCCGGAGGGTGCGCAGCACGTCGGCGTCGCAGAACTCGTCG
>Ga0164242_10004152_pt1 | contig 16314 bp, 23 predicted proteins | sample OricomgcompostMG_FD_108783 | JGI IMG/M metagenome (GOLD analysis project Ga0164242, IMG submission 108783) | Miracle-Growth compost microbial communities from Emeryville, California, USA - Original compost - Miracle growth compost (MG) ... | reverse complement strand
TTTACGATCGTCGGCTGTGGTCGCGTTTAGGTTGGGGGCGAGGTCGAAAGGTGAGAGATTGGCCCGCCTAGCGCTTATCCAAGGCGGGACATCTGCACGAATCACGGCTCCGCCTCGTTGAACGTCGATGAAGTAAGATCGCAAAGGCCCCATTTGGTGGCGCGCTTCGCTCTGGATATTGCAGATTGCAAACCAATTTGTTGATGGCCGACTCGCGAACCCAGAAACAGCGAGCGGGGGAATGGGACCGAAAAGCCTCAGACCGACTCACTCCCTGAGTATATATGTAACGCAGGCATCGGTCATCTAAATCAGAATCTATAGGCTCTCTCGTCCCTCAGTTACTCCCGGCGTGGTTAAATTCGTTCTTATATTCTCATTCTGCTCCCAATTATTGGCTTATACATCCAACCAACTCAAGTTGTATGTACTGGCCACCATGATCTCCAAGCATTCCTCCGTGACTTCTATGGTCCCTAGACGCTGATATCTATTTAGTACCTGCCAACAAGATGGTTTCGCCCTCATTCACACGGCTTGCCGTCTCCGTCTCCATCCTCCTGGCAGCTATTGGTACACAAGCACTAGGAATAAACTGCCGCGGGAGTGCGTTCTGTGACAAGGCTCTCAACGGAGCCGTCAACGGCTACGAGGCAGACACCCTCACGCAATTCATCAACGGCATCGACGAAAACCGCTGGTACAACAATGGCGAGCAAATTGCCTGCTTCGAACCATCGCACATCTGCGCCTTCTTGCAGAACACGGGCGGCTCGTGGGGGAAGAACATCAAGGGCCTCGCTCACTACATCAAGGATCATGGTTGTAAGACGTGTGGAAGTGTGCCATACTTCTACCCGGGGAATAATAACGTCGACGACGGAATGTTGACTTACAATTATGTGAGGTCGGCCTGTGGGCATGGTCTTTGCTAAGAGGAGGCGATGCAACGCTGCGTTGAGCCTGTAACTACCGACTTAACTTGAGCTAGGGTTAAGAGTTTGCCTCAGGATAATTAGAATCAGGATTCAGTACAGACTTTATATAACTATCTCTCTCATCTTCTAGACGCTGTTCGGTGGAGCGGCGAATGCCAATCTCTGCTGCCGCTTTCGGCAATGGTTCAAGGTTCTGTTGAGACAGGACCGAAGACGAGGGCAGACTTTTCATTTCCCAGACAAAATAGAGGCTTGCCCTCCTGAAACCTCACAACTTTCTCACTAAGCTTTATATCGCGCTTAGAGATATGATGATATTGTGACATTTGAGTAGAATACCGCGCCGTTGCTCAACTCTAGCCCTGCCATACGGGGCCCTCATGTTATTAGAAGCGGAAGACTGATTCAGATATCAAGACAAGCAACAACCTAGGCTCTGTAAGAGCAGTCTAGGTCCTGTCGGTCAGACCGACGAGTTTCCATTAAGGAACTCACTGATTCAAGACCCCGAGGCTAAGGGATGATATTCAACAGGGATTTACTGGTTAAAACGGGCTATCCAGCATTCGAGTCAGGCCTACGGAGGAAAGAGTCTGATTTATGATGAAAAGCCGAAGATAAATAGCTCGAAGGTTGGCCCTTCCTCAAAGTTGAGAGGGCACGCTTCACTGGTTAATGAAATAACTATATACCTGACCTTGACGTCCTATAGGGGTAAGTCATCGTACCGAAGCATCGCCGCAGTTCCCATGATGTAATATATTAAACGGCTAGTAGGTAGTGGCATCTAAAAGTTGAGTGACGAGTAGAAAGGCAAGCACAATCCGTTTTGTCCAGCCAACCCTGCAACGCCGTCCAGCTATAAAACCAATCGCTCGGAGAAATATACTATCAAACTCTTCTGAGGAATACACAGCTCGGATATAGTAGAAAAGAGGTCCGGTCACACGATCAAAGGTGACGAAGCGGGGCAGTTACTAAATACCACCTGTGATTCTGCATCTCAACATTTCTTACTTAACATAGCCGGGCTGTCGAGGCCAGGACAGAACTGTTTTGAGCAATGGCCGATTCTACAGAAAGCCTAGCACGCTTTGCTTGCTCTACTTGCCGCAGGCAAAAGCGCAAATGCACGCGGGAGTTGCCTTCGTGTCAGCTGTGTCGAAAGAATCGGCGAGAATGCCAGTATCCCTTCGGCTGCGGTGATAGCGACCTGATGGCAGTAAGGCACCAACAGTGCTTAGTTGTTTCCAAGACATTGCGGGCATTGATAACTAGAACCCCTGCAGGAGATGATACCTTCGAGTTCATTTCCGCCACTGTTCTTCCTAGACTCCTACACGTTTGGGCATCGCCGTTCGACAGTTAAGCTACCAAAGGTAACTCTACCCCGAGAGTTTGCCGAGCTCATAGATGTAGAGGGCAATTTATCAGTAATCAAGTAGTCGGTTGAGCTCTACTTCGACACTACCCACAAGTGTTTTCCCATAGGTAGGCGAAGACATTCTGCCTTTCTGCGGCTCTCCCCGTCCCTCTACGGCCGCCGGCATGATGACATTTGGACACACAGTTTCGAAGAGGCGCCTTCATCAACTACTTTCCAGAAGTGGCACCCCAGACTCGGACACGTTACTGCTACTGATCTGTATGAAGCTACTCACCCTTCAAGAAGAGAGTGATGATTGCCTCCTCAGCGCCTCACTTTACGACAAATCCAAGCGATGTTTCCAGTTCCTCGAGGGTCAAGGTTTAATATCCATCAGGCTTCTCCAAATAGCGTTGCTCCTGTCGTTTTACGAGACTGCAAATGCGATATATCCTGCCGCCTTTCTCAGTATTGGTCATTGTGCAAGAATGGGCCATGCAATGGGGATCCATGATCGGAGGAATACGCCGCAGATGTTTCCCGTGCCGAGTGTGTGATCATGATTGACCCTTTTGCGCTATCTGGCTTATTATTGATGAACCACAGTGTCTTGGACCGAGACGGAAGAGCTTCGGCGTGTGTGGTGGGGAGTTATTGTTCTGGACCGGTGAGCATCATGAAATCCCCTTCTGCAAAATGAGTGTGCAAGCTAATGGTCCGGGAATCAAGGTTTGTAAGTCTTGGTATTGGGAACAGGCCCTTTTGTTGTGAAGATGCCCGACCAGAAGATCTTCTTCCCATGGAGGAAGCCCCTTGGGAATTAGGGGTATGCGTCTAATCTCATTGAATTACAAGAGGAAAATGACTCACTGTTAGTCATGAAACAGGAGCAAACTGTCATCCCATCTTTGGCGGTATCTGGCGATATAACTTACCCTGCACCACCGTTTGCTCGGACCTGCCAGGCGACTCACCTCCTCTCCCGCGTTGTCGCCCACCTTGATTCCAGCCATGGCACCTGCGACATTGCCAAGGACTACTACTCCCGATCTCTACAACTGCATCAGATCCTTTCATCCTTTCATTCCGCCTTGAACCAGGATCTCAAAACCGAGGAACCTTTCGTCTTCATGGCTCTCTCGTCCGCAATGGGCATCTGCTTCAGCGCCATCATTGCCCTGTATGACGCCCACACCTGCGCCGATCTAGATGATCCGTCAGGCGTGGGGATCCCCGAGCAGCTTAAAATGCAGGAGGTCGCCCTGGGTGGTCTTCACGATATTGGTGCCTCGGTATGCGAATTTGCCTCTAGGCTCCAGGTCATGTCTTTGTCGAGTCACAGCAGCAAAGCAATGTTGAGCCCCTTTGCGACCGAAGGGCTATTCGCAGCCGCAAAGCAGTATCTGTGGTATATTCGTGAGACGGGCAAGTTGGAGATATTAGCTTCGGTGGAGATGCTGACAGGTGCACTGAGGTTACTCGGTCAGAGGTGGCAAGTTGCAAGTAAGTCGCTCCAAGGACGGAATATGCCCGACATAGTTGCTCGGCTAGCCTCTAACGATCCATCCATATAGATGAGTATCTCACAATTCTCGAGGGAGATGAATTCCAGCCGCCAAGTTGATATTCGGATAACAACCACTATTGAAACAGCACCTCTTTCTGGCCGTCCTACTCTAGCAGCCCCTTCTTCCCCAGCTCCTGTGCCGTCCAGTCCCATAACTTCTCTGACAATACCCTGTTTCTAGCATGCGAGCTTGGCTTACCAAATTTCGCATACTGGACGATGTAAGCGCCCGAATCCGAAGCCTTGAACTTATCGCTTGCTACAGCGAACAGAGAAGACCAAGCTCCTCTTGCCTGCTCGTCCAGAATACCGAGGCAGCGCATGATGGGTGTCATGGCGCGGAGCACGGAGCTGGGTGCGGTGCCCGTTGCTTGCTTGTTAAGGTCCCTACAATAAGTCAGTACATGTTCGACCCCGCTGGTCAGGTTATTACATTGAGGCAGTGCTCGGTGCAACTCACGTGTCGATGTGCCCTGGATGCACAGCTGCAACTCGAATACTGCGGTTCTGAGATTCTCCGTCCTCAGGCTTAGGACCATACCTGCGATGCAACTCGTTTGAATGTAAGATGTTTGCCAGTTTACTTTGCCCGTAGCGAACCATGGCGTTTTCCTTCTCGAGAGCCATGTCGCCAAAACGTATCCCGTCCTTTGGGGCAAATTTCGAGTGTCCGTCGGATGTTACGCTGACGATGCGTACCATGCCATCCGAAGAGGCGGTAGCGGTGGCGGTAATGAGAGGGAGGAGGTGGTATGTTAAGAGCCAGTGAGAGAGGTAATTGGTCTGCGAAGCGTCGCCGTGGGAATCAGCCTCAGCCACAAATGCACACACCACACCTGCCGGGGCCACAGCGATAGGGGGGGGCTGACCTGAAACTGAACTTCATATTCGTCTGCTGTTAAAGAGAATGGAACTCCCATGATGCCAGCGTTGTTAACGAGTCCGTGGAGAGCCGGCTCCATACTGCGAACCTTCCTCGCAGCGGACACAACATCGCGAAGGTTAGACAAATCAAGGGACAGGAAGTGAACCTGTGCGTTAGGCACCTGGGCCTGGATATCCCGAATGGACTCGAGGGCTTTGAGTTCGTTTCGGGCTCCCATATAGACTTTGGCCCCCTGTGTGGCAAGACCCACAACTGTCGCTTTGCCTCTAAGTACGGGGTTAATAACATCAGTATTTATCCCACATCCACGCAGTTGTACAGGGACGACGGATTGGCTAACTTACATGCCGTTATTACCCCCGGTTACAAGGTATACCTTGCCGGTAAGATCAGGAAGAACGGGCGGCAAAGCTGAGGAGGGCATTGTGATGGTAGAGTAGGTACAATGTATAATCGGGACAACTGGGTACTGAAGTACAATCTAAGGGTTGAATGCAAGGTCGTCGAGATTTAGACTGTACCATCTGGAATCCACTGGGAAGATTTTTAAAAATATCGAGGCAATATTTATATGAAGAATGGACGCTGGACCACGCGGGCTAGGCGCTCCGCCGGATACGGGAGGGCTCCACTTTCGAGTCCGACCACGTCCGCCCCCGCGTCCGCCCAAGTCCGCATGGATCCGCATGTATTTGCTTCACCATTCACGGCAACTGCTGTGGCATCATGGGGCAGGAAGGATGCCTGCTTTATATCGCAGTTGATAACGTTGGTTATATTAACTAGAGCTAGGTTCGTAAGTTTAATGAGGCACCCTCACGACAATCCGCATGTTGGGAGTCGGCTCCATGTTGTTATGTGGGCACGGCCCTCCCGTCTCAATCGCATATCGACAAGCCATTAATTAGCACACCTATCCGTACTCGTGAGATGAATAGGAGTCACACAACAGAATCATAGTACCGTCCTTCTGGTTCATTATGGCTCTACACAACAGTATCCCTCCTATTTCTCTCCTTCCTGTTCATCTTCGACACGACGGCACCTACTATCTGCAAACCCTCAACATTCACCTTTCCTCTAGACCGTCGTTTGAGTCTATCGAGGCGCAGCCCGTCTACAACCACACCTCAAATCCTTACTGGACCCGCGAGAGATGCGTCTCGGGCCTTCGCTCTGCAATGTCACCATCACCTACACTTTGCCCCAAAACTGACGTCAAAATCCACTTGCAGGCCTGGTTCCCTTGCTCTATCTTAGATTGGAACGGCCGTTTTATAGGCGTCGGCGGCGGCTTCGCAGCGCAGGTGAGCTCGACGGAGATGCATCACCACCCTCCCACACCGTAGCTGCTCGCCGCCGCCACCGACCGAGGCTGCGATCACCGCGAGTTCCCCGGAGCCCCTTGGGACTTAAATGGCCCAGAGAATAGCAACTGCGTCGAGGTAGACGTCGGCGTCATTAAGATTTAACATTTATTGAGGGGGAAGAGCAGTGAGTAGCTGCAACCTCTCTGAGGAGAATATCGATGGCGAGTGCCGTGTTGAATCTACCCTGTACCTTTCGCCGCGCGCATTGCCCAAATGAAAATTCCCTAGATCCCTTCTATCCGTCCATCTAGCTTAGCGCTTCCCGCTCGCCTTCCTGACAAGCTGATCCACCAACAACCCCCCTAGCGCTCCTCCTATGTTTTCAACCCCACTCTTTCTCCTTCCACCCCCTCCACCCCTCGACTTATCCTCACCGCCTGTTTTCTTCTTCCCCGCTAGCGCATCCATCGCCGCCGCCCCCAACGCGGCGGTAGCGACCTTAGCACCCTTCTGGCCGGTCCACGCCCCGGGCTGTGACCGCGAGTTCATGGCCGCCGCGGCGCCCGCCTGAAACGCCGCCGTCGCAGCGGCCTGCCAGCGGGGTCCGAGAGTCGGGAACTTGCTCTTGCTCTTGCTGCCTCCCGTAGGAGTCGTCGTCGTCGTTCCTGCCGTCGTCTTGGAGCGCGACACGGGCGGGCGGCGCTTGTCTGAAGGAGATGTGGCGCGGGGCCTGCGGTCGCGGGAGCGGTCGCGGGAGCGGGCCCGGGTGCGTTGGCGCGGGGGTGGGGACGGAGAGTAAGTCCTGCGCCGGGGAGGGGGACTTTCTCCTCTTCGCGTGCGCGGTAGTGGTGCTGTGTCGTGTCTCATCGGAGGTCCTGGTCTGCGTGCGGCCGATGGGGGGTAGCGTGCATCACGATCTCGCCTGTCATCTCGCCTGCGGGGCGGGGTTGGAGATCGCGTCGGCCCGTGGGAGGGAGGACTGCGGTCTCGGCGACTCCTCCGCGGGCGGACATAGGGATCTGAGTAGGGTGGAGGAGGTGAAGGAGGTCGGGAGCGTCTATATGAGTCTGAGTCGCGACCTAGTGGCGGCCTTGGAAGGCGGTCTGGCTCATATCCAGCTGTCCTCGACTGTTTTGATGTCGGGAGAGGAGGTGAAGCATATGGGGTTGACGGGTAGCTGCCCGAGCCATTTGAAGCTGGATGGAGGTAGTCGTATCCATCATCCCAAGCATGGACGTTGCGAAATGGGTCGCCACCGCGGGGGGTTCTGCCGGGCATCTTGAGAAACTTTGCTGGACCTGCAGCAAGGAGAGTTGGGGATGGATGTGCGACGGGTTGGCTTTAAAAGTGCATCGATTCCTGCGATGAAGCTAAGAAGTCGTTTGTCTTTCTATTGACTGAGAGGGAGCCGACGGGAAAAGCTATTACATATTTAAGAAAACCCGCCAAGACGAAAAAAAAGCCCTCAGGTTGTGACGTCTTGATGCAGAAAATCGACACAGGGCACAGTCACCGCAAACAGGGGTATGATCGCCGTTGGCCTCCTGTTGCAATCATGCATTGCGACGCACCACCACTTTGATGACCGCGTGGATCCAGCACCTGCAGTTTGGTTGGTGGCGATCATTCCGCCCAGCCGGATCCCCGTGGGCCATTCGGATGTGTTTTGCTTGTGATTGGGGAAACAACCTGACAACCTGCAACTCGACCTCTTTTCTTGGTTGAAATCGACCCATTGGCGGCACCTGTCGTGCGAGGCGAGGGGGGGTTCCCGGCTGCACAAGCCAGCGGCCCAATGGTGGATCGACAGCGTACAGAGGTCTCCCATCAGCTGATGGGACTTTGCCACTCTGAAAAAGTCGGGTGGAACCCGGGAACACCCGCCGATGACCCCTGGACCCCTAGATTCTCCGATTCTGACTGGCCGCACGAAATCCTCCTCCCTTCACGACCTAGCACCGAGGCAATTCGTTGCTGTCAATTTGTGAGATACCCATTATTACCCCAAGACAGCGGACGTGCCAGCGTCACACAGTATTCCAACCCTCGGCGTTGGCCGCAAGGTAAGCCCTGCCTCGGATGTTTGGGCTGGCCAGGGGGACTGTGTTTGACATCGTACTTGGCGTTCTGGTAAAGACACCTTGGCAGTCCGCGAAGTTGAATATGCGACACAGGACAGCCATAGCTATGTCCAGAGGTAGTACGATCCGTAAGCCCATGTCGATCACAAACGCCTGCGATAAATTGCTCGCAAAGAGCCCTCTCTTGAACTCCACGTATACCGAAACCAGATCATACTGTGTACGTCGTACCCCCACCCAATACAGCCTCAGGAGCTATTCGAGAAGAACTTTGTAATCTTCTGAGACCCCTCTGCCTTATTCCCTTTATTCTTAGCCTTTCTGGGGCTCTGGCCCACATTGCGCGTCGCGCTGAACTTGGGACGGTTCGTTGACGCGGATTTCGAGGCGGTGGCCGACGTGGGAGCTGCCGGTCCTTTCTTGACCGGTGGTAGCTCTCCCTTTGGAGGCGGCGACGAGGCCTCCCTCTTTAACCCCGTCGGCTCGTCAACCGTTGTGCGTGCAGTCCCCTCCTCTGCAAATCCCGTCCTTGGCTCCTCCGTCTCCTCCTCCTTTTTGACATCATCCTCGTCCTTCACTTTCTTCTTCGGCGACGACCCCGCATTGGCGAAGAAATTCGCAATATTCCGCTTGTTCTCCTTACTGGCGACGGGAATAATAAAATTAGGCGAGTTGTTGCCCACCTTCCCAACCTCACGTGTCACTGGGTACACCTCCAGCTTGCCTGTATAAGGCTTTAGCAGGGACTGTAGTTCTTTCGACCACCCGTACCGCCCCGGGTCCAGCCACGTGCGCAGCGCGTCGGAGCCCTGGTCCATGATGACGGGCATACGGTCGTGGAGGAAGCGCAGCTGCTCGTTGCTATCGGTCGTAATGACCGTATACGTGTAGAGCCCCCGGTTTTCCTCCCCTTCACCGGCGTCATCGTCATACCTCACGCAATCCCACAGTCCCGCAAAGCACATCAGTTTCCCGTCTGCGCGCTTGACAAAGTGCGGCACCTTGTCGCCTCCAGCCTTGGGTTTGAGCCACTCGTAGAACCCCTGCGCGACGACGATGCAACGCTTGCGCGCCTTCATCGTCGCCCACATGCCTCCCGCCTGCGCGAGACTGTCATCGCGGCAGTTGATGGTCTTGAGCATCGACCGGTAATCTGGGTTGCGCTTCGTCCAGAATGGAACCAGCCCCCACTTCATCGACTGCAGGATGTAATGTGTTTCTGCCCCTTGCTTGCCCAGGGCAACACTAGGCCTTTGGTCTTCGACTGCTTCGCCGGCCGTGGTTGTCCTGGGATCCGTCTCCTGCGGGTTCGATTCCACCCCCTCGGCCGTCTCATCTCCATGTGTGTCATCCGCATGCGCTACAACATCCGTCTGTGCTGCCTCGCGCGAGTTCTTGCCCTTGCCCTTGCTTTTGACGCCGCTGCCATGTTCCCTGGCAGGACCGGCACCCCAATCGGGGACGTCAGCGCGGTATACGATACCGTGATAACCCGGAGCGAAGTTGTAGCTCTGTCGGGGTGACCCAGCGGCATCGTCGTCCGGCGCATCGTAAACGGGCATGTCGTCATCCTCGAGCATCCGGCGCACCTGTGAAGGCCGCTGCGTGTGGAAAGAAAGGGCCTTCGTTAGCATATCGTGATTGTCTTGCAAGGAGTTCTTTTGGGGACACGGCAATCTAGGCTTACCAGAGCCAGGGAATAGCGGCCACACATAACCGTATGAGAGACTCTTTTTGATCTATGAAGGACTCTACGTATCAATGACGCCTATAAGGGGCCATAGCTGGTGAATGAATGGCAACGATGAAGCTCTCCATTGCGATGACGGCATGGAACGCATCTGAGCGGGGCAAGCCGACCGCGAAGCAACCGCGACATCACGTGAGCGCTTCTGACGAGTTGTATCACATGACCGCATCATGTTGTCCCCCGTCAATTACCCCTTTTCATTTGGCATATCTTGTCGGCAATCCCACCGAGTAGCCGGGACGAACGATGGCGACCACAAACTAGATGCACCCAATGCGAGGGGATGCTAAGACCGACGGTTTCTTCCAGTGAACCGATATCCCGTTATATCACCCGCCACGATTAACAGAAGAGATTGGAGATTGGCGCCCCTCTGGTTAAATATCATTTTACCATCCAAACAATTTCCTGTTGGCTAAAAGTCAGCACTCAAACTGTTATCCACTCCCGTTAACGGTATGAACCGAACTGGGTTGCGGAGGAGTTAAGTCACAAACTCCAGGCGAGGAGAGTAGTCGGTACAATCTCAAAGTTGTTGCCAGGTCTAGCAGTATGGGAGTGGCAGAAGTCAATAAGGTTGGATTTTGTCGTATGTACGACTTCTCAACAATATATACAATTAGGATATAAAAACACTGCTCTTTTGGTATGTAACATATCCACAAGATTCCAGCCACTGCAGGTTCAAGGCGATCTTAAAACAAGCATCGCTCCGTTCCCCGGTGGGACCCAGAGTTTACCTCTAGCGGGTGGTGCCAGGTGCCTTGGCGCACTAGACAGAGACATGAAGTTAGTAAAGAGACACACAGTTTAAGCAACGGAGAGAGTTCTCCTCAGGGTGGAAGGAAGCTTACGATTGAGTAAGTGGGGTCCAAAGCCCTGCAAGCGTACGGCGCCGCGCACGTGAAGCTACCAGACCACCTGTTGCCACCGCACTGAGCGCCGAGGGCACCCGCCGCGGGTGGCCTGAGAGCGAGGATGCGGGCCGCGGCCTGCTCGGCAGCGACGACGATCATGGCAGACGGGTTACCAGTGGGCTGGCCGGGGAAGATGGAGGCGTCGACGACGAACAGGTTGTCGGTACCGTACACCTTGGTGTTGACGTCTACGACGGAGTCGCCGCCAAGACGACCGTCCTTGTAGCCGAGCTGTGCTGTGCCCATCCAGTGGTTGGCACGGCGAGTCGCGGGAGAGCGGTCCATCTGTGATGATGCGGGTCAGTATATCTGTGGCAGGGTATATAAGGGAAGGAGGGCGGGAGGGTGAGGTCATACGTTGTTGACAAAGTCCTCGACAGTGACGTTCGGGGATGGCACAATCCACTTCAGATCCTTGATGCCGCTCAGTGCCGCCTGCAAGTTCTTGATACCCTGAATGACGGCCTCCCTGTCGAAGTCGTCGTGGAGGTACGGCGGGACCGAGACAACTGTGTCGAGGCTGGGGGTGATGGTCATGCGGCCACGCGAGGTGGATCCTCTGCCAAGGTACTGGCTCATGGTCATCGCGTCTACAGGATTTGGTTAGTTTTATTAACAATCGGGTGTATCTCACAAGGTGAGATTGAACGCCACTTACGCTTCGAGGCCGTGATGGCGTCGTTGCCCTCAACACGGGCTGTCCACTGAAGCTGACGAACGATACCGTCGGAACCCTTAATCTCGTCCCAGAACTATATCACAAATTAGCGAACCCGGTCCACTACCACAAGTTGCGTTACACCCTCAACTTACCATAGGGCCGATATTGGGAGCAGCCTGAGCGAGGATGCCTGTGCGGTCCAGGAGGTAGTTAACCTTATCGTCGGGGATCGGTGTATCCCAGGCCTCGTAGAAGTCGTAGAACACGACGTCGGGGTGGGTGATAATAGTATCAGTGTTGACGTGGTCTACAAGGTTGTAACCGACAGGCAGGTCAACCCACTCGGAGTCGGACACGAAAGTGGCACCGTCGGTTGGCGAGTTCTTGACAACCTCAAGCTGATCGGAAGGACCAAATCCGCCTACACACAGGATGTCAGTTACCTGGCTACTGTTTAAAATTGGCTGAGGATCGGATCACTTACTTCGCATCAGGAGCTTGGCGGTTCCGAAAGTACCAGCAGAGAGGACGACCCTTCCGAGCTGAGGAGTAACATTTACGATACCCGAACGTCCACCTCCCTGGTTACACTCCAGCTCGACACCGGTGATGTGGCCGCCAGTTCGGACGACACGCCTCACCGAAGTATCGGTCCAGAGAGTGAAAGTCTTCCGGGTGCTAGCCGTCTTGAGGTAGGTAGCCAGGGGGCCGCCTCTCTCACCGCCAGAGAACATGTAAGTGGTATGGCCGAAGGTGTGGTTCTTCTGGGTGGGAGCGTCGTTGGGGGTGACATAGGCCCAGCCAGACTCGTTGAAGCCCTTGGCGAGGACATCGAAACCTTCCTGTCGGTACAGCTTCCCGTCCATGGACGGCGTCGTGGTGCCGGGGATACGCTCGAAGACGCGATCTGTGGCGTTCTTGAGATCGCCGCTCCTCCAGCCCCATGGGAAGTTAACGTCCCAATCCTTGGGGTTTGGCTGCAATAATTGTTAACTCAGAACGTACACCTTGACGTGAAGAGGGGAAAACTCACCTTCCACCATAGACCAGCGTTGACGGCTGTGCCACCTCCGAGGACACACCCTGCCATCTGGTCGGTATCCTGGCAAGCGATACCGGTAGAATCGTGCCAGATCTGGTTGCACAGGCCAGGCACGTCGAAGCGAGTGAGGTTGTAGTCGTCGAGCCAGCCGCTCTCGGGCTTCATTGTCCCTCCCCACAGGCTTGTCGATGGTGGACCTTTCTCGATCAGGAGCACTGTGTGGCCCGCGGCGCTGAGCTTATCGGCCATGGTAAGACCGCCGGCACCGCCACCAACGATAATATACTCATATGTGGTAGCGTCCGTGCCGGTTGGGACAGCGGCACAGCTAACCTGGGAGGTTGCGCTTGGCGTCGTGGAGGTGGTCGTAGGGACCTCAGAAGTGGTCGTAGGGGCCTCGGAAGTGGTCGTAGGGGCCTCGGAGCTGGTCGTAGGCTCGGCCGAGGTAGGGCCCTCGTCGGAAGCACTGGAAGCGCTAGTAGCGGTGCCGTTTGTGCTGGCAGTAGGCTTAGTACCTCCGCAGGAAGGCTTGGCAGTAGTCCCGCTCGCGGAACTGGTGGCGCTGCCGGTGGCGCCGCCGGAAGCGGAGGCGGAAGCGGAAGTGGTGGTTGTGCCCTCCGCGGGTGCATCACCATCACAGGTGGTTTGAACGGTCTGAGTCGCAAGCATAGTCCAGTCGCTGTACGAGGGTTGGACAACCTTGTCGAGGAGGGCGCCGTACTGTGCGTAGCCATTGTCATGGAAACCGTACGAGATCTTGTCGGGGCATCCGGGGTTGGTGGGAGCCTTGAGAGCCTGAGCCCGCCCCAGAACGATGGACTTTCCTGTAGTCGAGACCTTCGCGGTGGTGCCACCATTGTCCCATTCGAAGCAGTTCTGGCATCGGTAGATGACCTGGTACGTGGTGTCGTTGACGGAGGACGAGATCTGAGTCAGCTTCGCATCGCCCTTGTACACAGCCGGGAGGTTGTATCCAGCGGTCCAGCGGAAGGAAGTCATGACCTGGTCCTTGTATGGCCATGCCATGAGTAGCAGCGACTGCGTCATGGCTCCGGACACGCCGTGCGAGACGGCACACCAGCCCGACTCAGTAGCAGTGGTGGAACATTCCTGCGCCTAAGGTTAGTGATGCGGACGAGGCATAAGAGGGAGGATTATGATTGGCACTTACCAGAATGCCGATGTACTCGGTGGCATCCTTCGTCATGGCGTCCGCGGGCAGAGCCATGCCAAACTTGTAGGCGCCAAATCCGGGGTCATCGTCGTCGCTGGCGTCCGGGGTGTAGTCCCAGGTTCCAAACTCAATGCCCGTCTTCTCATCCTTGTACATCTTGGGGTCTTGGGCAGCACATGGTTGAGCCCCTTGAAGGTTTACTACTGTCAGTACCTAGTCTCTAATTGGCGCTGCCCCTCCCATTGGGAGAGGCCACTGGCCGAGGGAGGCCTTGCTTGAGTAGGTTACTCACATATCGAAGCCGCCACGAGGGCTACACCGACGCGCCTGAGAGCCGACATTGTTGCAGGTTCAGTAGCCAACCTTTGCGGGGATGACCAGGAACAGGGAAGGCGGATGGTGTCTTCGAGAACAAGGAGGCCAGGCGGCGAAGGTATAATACTAAATAAGCTCTCACAGGTCTCCAGGAAACGAGGTCCCCATCGCTGTGGCTCGCCTCCAACGGGGCGATGGTGCGCCCCAATGGCAGTCTCCGCATTTCCGATGGTATGGAGCGGAAGCGACGCCCGGATATGGCAGGCCACCGATAGGGCGGATCAGACGAGGTAGATTGAAGACGGGATCGAAGCTTTTTTCCCCTTGGATTTACACAGATTGGGGTACATTGAAGTCAGGCACAGGCTATGGAGATCGAACCCATTGGAAGGACAGGCTGCATTGTAGCCTGCGAGATCTCCCATATTGGAGTGGAGCGAGGGGGGGAGTGGATTGGGCAAATTGGACGGAGTCTCTCCACCGGGTCCGGCTGCTCAGGGTCTCTCTCCCTCTCCCTTTCCGAGAAGTTCGCATATATATCTTTCGGGGCCTGTCCCTTGCCAGGCCACTCTTGCAGTCGGCACTTGCCGAACCGGAAGCTTTTGTTGCGCTGTGAATTGAATGAGAGTACTGCGTGACCAAAGACACTTTTCTTTTTCGGCAGGGTCCGATTCCTGCGGTGGGATTGACGTATCCTAGGGTTCCATGCGACGATCTCTGGCACGGGAGGGCGAGCGATAGGGTGGATGTTCCCTAATGTTGGTGTGTGCTTGGGTAAGGTACCTAGGTAGGTAGAGGTCGGTATGCGGGGGATCCAGGCGCATCGGCCGTGACAGCCCGCTTTCTGCGCTGTTGGGGTTGACATGTTGGAGGTTGATTGAAGGAGCAATGTGCTGCCGTGCCAACGTTGAAAGGCCAAGGGGGAAATGGGGGAGAGGAAGCGAAGACAGAGCGGCAACCTCCAGGCGGACGCAGCTGACAGGGGTTCGACGCCGAGACTTGCAATTTTGGGGCATTAAAGTGGCTGAAGGTCCCGATGCCATGTACCCCTGTTAGCGCACTATGGGCGGTTCTTTAGCGGCGGCTAACTGACAGGGACGTAAACGAAATAATTATCACCGGCACTTTGGCTAAACACGCGGCTCGCTTCCAACTCAATCTCCGCTCCCACAACAGAGCAGCAGCCTCTCTGCCCACGGCCAACATCCTGCTCGCCAGGGACGGCAGAATCAGGCTATATCTGAGGCGAGCTACGTAAATGGCTATTGCCCGTCGCTGAGCGATGCGGTCCGCCGGCCCAGGTGACGCCAGCAATACGAATCCCCCGACGATCGACCGATTTCTAGCAATATCGAATGTCAAATACTTACCGTATGCCTTTGTCATCCATGACATCGCTCTGCGGCCCCAACGCCGCGATTTCCAGCTGACTCGGTGCTAGACGACTAGGCGATGTAGTGACAGCACCGGCAGTGCCCCTACGCCACTCTTCAAGCCGTCGGGCTGCCCCCAGTCGTGGCGTAATGCGATGATGGTTGATCGACTCTAGGTGCCCTTGGCACGCCCACATTTTGGTTGTGCGTGTTGCATTCTCCCCAACTGGACTGCACTCTTGCGGCCACGGTCGGCCCGCCCCCACAAAATTATCCCTCCCTCCCACGCTTCATGCCCTACCGCTCGCCGCACCTTACGGTCCACCTGCACTTGATCACCCTAGCTGCCCACACTGCGGCTCTCGAAACTGGGGAACCACCCTTGACCCAAGATTTCCCGTTTGGGTGCCGGGCTGCCCCCCTCCGCCCCAATGACCGTCCTTTTCGATCTCAATGGTCAGAAAACACCAAGGACTCTATAGATGATGATGTTCAGGAGGATACGTGAATGCCGATGTTCCTAGAGACCACGGGGCTCATGGCTTATGGAGTGGCTATATCAGCATGGCCTTGAGCGTCTTGCCCGTTTATGGTCTTTCTTGTTCTCAGAAGTCGGCTGCGCTGAGGATTCGATCTTGACCCTTTCTTGTTCCTGATATCTTTAAGTGATAGATAATTTGACGACGACTTCCATCATGAAGCTCTCCGTGCCTCTTATTGCCCTCACATCCGTGGCGTCCACGTCAGCCCATACGATTTTCTCGCAGCTCACTTCAGGCGGCAAAACCTATGGTAAGGCAATGCTTATCCGAAGTCGATACAGTAGGCTAACAACCTATCAAAGCGGTTTCCTATGCCATCCGGACTCCATCATACGACGGTGTACGTTCCCAAGCCCGACGCCCTTAGCTCGTTCGACTCTGCTCTAACACTA
>Ga0164242_10004151_pt1 | contig 16314 bp, 11 predicted proteins | sample OricomgcompostMG_FD_108783 | JGI IMG/M metagenome (GOLD analysis project Ga0164242, IMG submission 108783) | Miracle-Growth compost microbial communities from Emeryville, California, USA - Original compost - Miracle growth compost (MG) ... | reverse complement strand
GCCGGCCTGGATCCGCAGCAGCTGCTTGCGGTAGTTCCACTCGTACATCGCCTTCGCCTCGTCGAGCCCCTCGTAGCACTGCAGGCGCACCAGCGGCCGCCCGGTCGAGCGCGACAGGGCCTTCGCCAGCTCGGTCTTGCCGACCCCCGCCGGACCCTCGACCAGGATCGGCTTGCCCAGCTTCTGGGCGAGGAAGGAGACGAGCGCGGCGGGCTCGTCGGCCAGGTAGCCGACCTCCGCCAGGGAGCTCTTGACCCCCGCTACCGAGTCATCAGCCATGCGCGCAAGGATAATCACGCGGCCGTGCATGACCTTCTCCTGCCCTCGGCGGCCCTGCCGCACAGCCCGGGCGCCTACATCGCGATCGTCCTCGTCGGCTTCGCGATCGGCATCCTCGGGCACCTCTTCAAGGTCCGCTGGCTGGTCGCCGTGGGCATCGGCCTGATCGTCGTCGGCGCCCTCCTCCTGCCCTTCGCCGCGGGCATCCCGTCGAGCGAAAAGAGCCCGCCGGGGGCCGAAAGCCTGGAAGGCGGATTCGGCGAATAGTGCTCATTAGCACCTCCTTAACCACCACCCCCTACAGTTAGGGACGCCCCGTTTCCGACCCGAAGGAGTGGGTTCCTTGAGCCGCAAACGAATCTTCGCCCTGCTTACGACCCTCGTCGCGCTCGTCGCGCTGAGCGCGCTCCTCAGCGCCTGCGGTGGCGGCTCGAGCGAAGACAGCCCGGAAAAGGTGATCGAACAGGCGACCTTCGAAGGGGTTAAGAGCGGCGAACTCGACGTCTCCCTCAACGTCAAGTCAGAAGGCAAGGAAGGTGGCGAAGTAAAGGTCGCGCTCGCCGGCCCGTTCCAGTCGACCGGGATGAAGAGCCTCCCCGAACTGGCGATGACGGCGACCGCCGAAGGCGAAGCGAACGGCGAAAAGCTCGACTTCGAAGGCGGCCTGACGGTGCTCGGCGACCGCGCCTACATCGGCTACGACGGCAACTCCTACGAAGTCGACCCGACCACCTTCGGCTTCGTCAAGTCCGGCTTCGAAAAATCCGAGCAGGAAGGCGCCGGCGAAAGCAAGGGCGCCGAAGCGACCGCCTGCCAGAAAGCCGCCACCTCGCTCGACCTGAGCGAATTCGTCGACAACCTCGAAAACGAAGGCGGCGAAGAAGTCGACGGCGTCAAGACGACGAAGCTGAGCAGCGACCTCAACCCGCAGAAGGCGATCGACGCGGCGATCAAGCTGGCCGAAACGCCCGCCTGCTCCTCCGAGCTCCAGTCCGCCGGGCCGCTGCCGCTCGGCCAGCTGAAGGCGCAGGAGGGCGAACTCACCGACGCGATCAAGAAGGCGCACGCCGAGATCTACGTCGGCAACGACGACCACATCGTCCGCAGGGTCGTCGCCAACCTGGCGGTCGAACCGAAGGGGAGCGGCGAAAAGGTCGAAATCTCGCTCGACGTCACGCTAAGCAAGGTGAACGAAAAGGTGTCGATCAAGGCCCCGGCGGGCGCCAAGCCGCTGACCGACCTCTTCGGCGAACTGGGGATCAGCCTCGACCAGATCTCCGGCCTGCTCGAAGGGGGCGGCGGCGAAGGGCTGGGCGACCTGCTCGAAGGGGTCCTCGGCGGCGCCGGCCTCGGCGGCGTGGGCGCCACCCACAGCACCGAATCGACCGGCGGCGGCGAAGAAGAAGAACTGCCGCTCTCGCCGGAATTCACCGAATGCCTGAAGGAAGCCAAGGGCGCCGCGGAACTCCAGAAGTGCGCATCGTTGATGGAATAGCGGCCTGACCGCGAACCAGATCGAGCCGGAGTCACCCGCGGGGCCGCCCGCGGACCCCACGCCGTCCGCGGGCCCGCCGCGCCTGGACGCGTCGTTCCTGCGCACCCCGCAGGGCTACCCGTACCTGCTCGCGCCGCTGATCCCGATCGCCGTGCTCCTCGACGTCCTCGGCGTCTCGGCGGTCGTCGTCTTCGCCGCCTCGGCGCTCGGGATCATCCCCACCGCGGCGCTGATGGGGCGGGCGACGGAGGAGCTGGCGGCGCGTTCGGGCCCCGGCATCGGCGGCCTCCTCAACGTCACCTTCGGCAACGCGCCGGAGCTGATCATCGCCCTCTTCGCCCTCGGCAAGGGGCTGCAGGAGGTGGTCAAGGCCTCGATCGTCGGCTCGATCGTCGGCAACATCCTCCTCGTCCTCGGCGCCGCGATGCTGGCGGGCGGGCTCGGCCGCGACAAACAGCTCTTCAACCGCACCGGGGCGGCGATCCAGACCTCGATGCTGATGCTCGCCGCCGCCGCCCTGGTCATGCCGGCGATCTTCGAGCTGGTCGAGGGCCAAGGCCTGCCGCTCCCCGGCTCCGAGGCAACCCACTTCGGCACCACCGTCGAGCACCTCTCGCTCGCCGTCGCGGTCGTCCTCATCATCACCTACGTCCTCGGCCTCGTCTTCTCGCTGAAGACCCACCGCGACCTCTTCAACCCCGACTACGAGGAGGAGGGCAGCTGGGGCTGGTCGGTGAAAACGTCGGTGATCGCGCTGGCGATCGCGGGCGTCCTCGTCGGGATCATGTCGGAGGTGCTGGTCGGCTCGATCACCGAAGCCTCCGAATCGGTCGGCCTGTCGGAGTTCTTCATCGGCATCGTCGTCGTCGCGATCGTCGGCAACGCGGCCGAGCACTGGGTCGCCGTCCTCGTCGCCCGCAAAGACAAGATGGACCTGGCGGTCAACATCGCGATCGGCTCGAGCGGCCAGGTCGCCCTCTTCGTCGCCCCGATCCTGGTCATCGCCTCCTACTTCGTCGGTCCCTATCCGCTGGCGCTGGTCTTCAACGGCTTCGAGCTGGGAGCGATCGTGATCGCGATCATGGTCGCCAACTACGTGATCCAGGACGGCGAGTCGACCTGGTTCGAGGGCGTCCAGCTACTTGCCGTCTACCTCGTCTTCGGACTGGCCTTCTACTTCGCCTGAGCGTTCCTGGCGGCGTCCTCCGTGGCGGCGGATAGCCTGCGCGGATCGAATACTTCCTCCTCCTTGTCAGCTTCGCGATCGTGCTCTCCGGGGCGCTGCTTTTCACCAACGCGGTCGAGTGGTTCGGCCACGTGCTGGGACTGGGGGAAGGGGCGGTCGGCAGCGTCCTCGCCGCGGTCGGCACGGCGACGCCGGAGACGCTGATCGCGATCATCGCCCTGATCAGCTCCGAATCGGGCTCCGAAGACGTCGCGATCGGCGCCATCGTCGGCGCCCCCTTCCTGCTCGGCACGCTGGCGATGGGGCTGATCGGCCTCTTCGCCTTCCTCTACCGGGAGCGCCGCTCGCAGGGGGTCGGGCTGGTGACGCACGGGCCGACCCTAGAGCGCGACCTGATCTTCTTCCTCTGCTTCTTCGCCCTCGCCGGAGCGCTCGCCTGGGGGCCGCCATTCGGCGTCCGCCTGCCGCTCGGGATCGTCTTCATCCTCGCCTACGTCTTCTACGTGCGCCGCACGCTCGCCTCGTCCGGCGAGGTGCAGGGGGAGGAGACCCTCGACCCGCTCTACTTCGACCGCCGCGCCGACCGCACCGAGGGCAAGCCGCCCGCGATCCTCTGTCTGCTGCAGCTGCTGGTCGGGCTCGGCGCGATGGTCGGCGGCGCCCACCTCTTCGTCGAGGAGCTGCTGAAGATCGCCGACAGCCTCGGCGTCGAGGCCCTCGTCCTCGCGCTGGTGCTGGCGCCGCTGGCGACCGAGCTGCCGGAGAAGGTCAACAGCTTCTTCTGGGTCCGCGAGGGCAAGGACGCCCTCGCCCTCGGCAACGTCAGCGGCGCGATGGTCTTCCAGTCGACGATCCCGATCGGCATCGGCCTGATCTTCACCCACTGGGACCTCGACACCAACGCCGTGATCTCGATCGTCCTCGGCCTCGCCGGCGGCATCCTCGCCTACGAGTCCCTCCACCGCGACAAACGCTTCAAGCTCCCCGCGGTAGTGGCGTGGTTTTTCCTCTACGCGGCTTTCATAGTCGTCGTCGCCGTCTAGGTGGTTGAGTCCGCGGGGCCGTGCTCCCGGTCGTCGCGGCCGTCCGAGTGGCGGTCCCGGGCGTCTCGTGGCGGCCCGTGGCAGGCTGTGGCCGCCACGAGACGCCCGGGACGCGAGGGGGATGAAGGGAAGAGGACAAGGGTCGGGCAGGAAGAGGACACAGGGTCGGCACGAAGTCGGACACGGACCCGGCACGAAGTCACAGTTCCGCCACGAACTCCACACTTCCGTCGGAGATTCCTCCGGAAGAGGCCCCGACAAGCCCCATCCCGTGACGAAGACGCCGGGAACGTGACGAAGCACGGGGAGAGACGCCCGGAACGTCACCGCTCCTCATGAGTCTTCTGCCCTGGTCAAGGGGTCGGAGACGCGCTGCGTGGATTTGGGGTCCTATAGGCCCCCAAAACCATGGTCACGTGATTGCAACGTCTGAAGAAGACATGAGGACCTGTGACCTTCCATGGGTCTTCGTGCCCGACCTGTGACGCCCCGGGCGATCCGGGGCGTCTTCGTGCCGAACCTGTGACGCCCCGGGCCCTGTGACCCGCTCCCCGCACCCCCGGCCATCTCGACCACGACCACAGCCTGCCAGGGTCGTGGTCGAGATGGCCGCGTCCCTTGCCCGTCCCTCGCACCCCCGGGCGCCTCCTCCTCCGGGCGCCAGCTTCAGCCGGCGAGGGCCCTGTCCGCCCGACCGCCCCGGGCTCAGCCATCTGGGCGACGCGACGCTCAGGCGTCGGCGAGTTCGGCCAGCGCCTTCAGCACGAGTTTGTCGTGTTTTTTCGGCTGGACTTTGGGGAAGATCCGGGCGACCTTGCCCTTCGGGTCGATGATGAAGGTCGAGCGGAGCATGCCCATGTACTTCTTCCCGTACATCGACTTCTCGCCCCAGGCGCCGTATTTCTCCGCCACCTTGTGATCGACGTCGCCGAGCAGGGTGAAGCCGAGCCCGTACTTGTCGTCGAACTTCTTGATCTTCTCCGGCTCGTCGGGCGACACCCCGATCACCTTTGCCCCGAGCGCCGCGTACTCGTCGCCCCGGTCCCGGATCCCACAAGCCTGGGTGGTGCACCCTGGCGTGTCAGCCCGCGGGTAAAAGTAGAGGACGACGGTCTCGCCTTTGAAGTCCGACAGCTTGATCTTCTTCCCGTCCTGATCCGGCAGCGTAAACGCGGGCGCTTTGTCCCCTGGCTCGAGCATCGAATGGTTCCTCCTTCGGGTGGCGACGATCGCGGTGATCTTAGGCCGCGGGCGAGGTCGCGGACTCAGACCAGATACCCAGCTATTTTTGACTAGTAAAGAAAATATTGATACGACAAGAGGGCCGTGAACTGGGGAGAGGAAGTGGTTGCTCGACGGTCGCCGCGCCGCGCCGGGGGACGCGCCATCGCGCTGCTCGCCGACGGCCTCGACATGCGGGTCCTGAGCGGTCTGGTCGACGGGCCGATCGCCCTCTCCCCGCTTCGGCGGGCGGTCGGAGCGCCGCCGCCGACCACGCTGCGCAACCACCTGCGCAGGCTCGAGGACGCCGGGTTGTTGGCGCGGTGTCGCGCCGATGACTTCCCCCGGCAGACCAAGATCGGCCTGCTCGAACCGGGACGGCGCCTGCTGTCGGTTGCGGACCGCCTCACCGGGTGGCTTGCCCTTCGCCCGAATGGATCGGTCCTCCTCGGCACGCCGACGTCGCACGCCGTGCTCACCGCGCTGGTCGACGGCTGGTCCTCGTCGGTGATCCGGGCGCTCGCGGACGCGCCGCTTTCCCTGGTGCAGCTTGATCGCCGGATCCCAGGTCTCGACTATCCGACGGTGGTGAGGCGCATCGATGCCCTGAAGGTGGCGGGCTTGGTCCAGGCCCGTCGACCGATCGAGCGCGTGATCCCGTATGCGCCGACGGACTGGCTTGGGCGCGCGATCCTTCCGCTGGTGGAGGCGGCCCGCTGGGAGCGCGAGGCGAGCCTCTCACCTCCCGTCCCGGTCAGGGCCGCGGACGTCGAGGCCGCGCTGCTGCTCGCTGCCCCTCGAATCCGTGTCGCGGCGGAGATCTCGGGCAACTGCCGACTCGTGGTCGCGTTTGGCGACCGGGCCGCGGCCGGCGTCGTCCTGCGGATCGACCGCGGTCGCGTGGTGACGATGCGGACCGATCTGAGCCACTTCGCGACCGCCTCGATCAGCGGCGGAGTCGCCGCCTGGACTTCGGCCGTGTTGGACTCCGAGCCCGACGGTCTCATCGTCAGGGGCAACCATCGCCTTGCCCGTCCGGTGCTCGACAGCCTTTCCCGGCGCGGCCGCGTCTAGGCGCAAAGGCGGATCGGTCGCACGCGACGTGCAGGGACAAATGATGTCGCGAACCGTGGCGACCGCAAATGGATTCCACTTCCTTGACCGGTCGCGCGGCCATTGCGGATGATCGCGCCGTAATGGGGTGGGTCACTCGGACGCCCCCGCTCGACAAGGAGAGAGAGATGAAATTCAGGCTGACCACGCTCTGGCTGGCGGCGATCGCGATCGCGGTTGCGGCCGCGATGTCGGCTTCCGCCGCGAGCGCCGCCCCGCTCTTTCACGCGGAAAGCGAACCGGTCACGTTCAAAGGCACCAGTTCGAATAACACCTTCATCACGAACGCGGGAGAAGTCGCTTGTTCGACCTCGAGCTTCTCGGGCACGAACTCGACCAAAACAAGCACGACAGCGACACTGACCCCCGCCTACAGTGGCTGTAAAGCGTTCGGGTTGATCGGTGCGACCGTCTCGACCAACGAATGCTCCTACGTTTTCCATCTGGTGGAAGGCAGTAGCCCACCGACAGCGATAGTTGATATCGAGTGCCCCGCCGGGAACGAAATCACAATCGAAGCCATCGGCTGTGTCGTGCATGTCCCGGCACAGTCAGGGCTCGGTCACGTCGTGTTCGCAAATAAAGGAACCAAAGCGACGCGAGGCCTGGAAGCAACCGTGACAGTAAGTGGAATCACCTATACCGCGACAGGCGGATGTCCATCCGCCGGCACCGCGTCCAACGGTGTGTATTCCGGCACGGTCACAATTCAAGGGTTCAACAGCTCGAGTATCCAGCAGGGAGTCTGGGTCGAATAGGCGAATTGGATTGATCCCGGATGTGAGTCCGGACAGGAAATATCTCCGTGAGGCCGCGTCTGACGCGGCCTCACACTTTTCTGGAAAACCCTCGCATTTTCCTCTTGACAGGTATTGTCTGCGCTACTTACTGTCTGCGCCGAATCGTGGTGAGACACGGTTCGTAACCGACGGGAGGCGGCGACGCGGGAGGTCGCAGCCGGTGAGGGGAGCGACGGATGCGGCAGGGAAGGTCATCGAATAGGCGTGGCGTGATCGCGGCCGGGAGCGTGCTGTTGGTCGCGCTCAGTGCCCTCGCCTTGCTCGCCCCCGTCGCGTCCGCCGCGGAAAGCAGGTCGTACACAGGCGCGTCGTTCGGTCCCGACGGGCCCGGGGCCGCGACCGATTTCAGCCTCCCCGGCCCGGTCGCCGTCGATCCGGACCTGGGTGCTGTCTACGTCGCCGATACCGAAGCGGGCATCGTCTACAAGTTCGACGAATCGGGGGAGCCGGTGGATTTCGTCTCCACGGGTTCTCCGGATCTCGAAGGATTCACCTTCTACGCAGGCCTCGGCGAGTCGCAGTTGGCGGTCGATCCGTCGACGCACGCGATCTACGTCCTCGGCAACGGGAACGGTGGGCTCGGCGCCGTCGAGGCGTTCGATGCCTCCGGCGCTCCGCGGGAATTCCCGGCGCTCGGGGCTTCTGAGATCCTCGGTTCGGAAGGAGACGAATTTTGCGGCGTCGCGGTCGATGCCGCGGGTGACATCTACGTCGGCGACTACTACCACGGCGTATCGATCTACGCGCCGAGCGGGGAATTGATCAAGACCGTCCCGGCGGGTCATCCCTGCAACGTCGCGGTCGACGCGGGCTCGAATCTCTATGCGGGTCAGTGGGAAGGGGCGGTGGAACGACTCGTCCCGTCATCGGTGCCGCCGACCGCGGGTACCACCTATGAAACGACCGGGACCGTCGGCGGGGCCGTTGCCCGCACGGTTTACGCAGACCCGCGGGCGGGCCCGGTGTTCGTCGACGAAGGCGGTGCGATCACCGAAGTCGGCATCGGCGGCGGATCGATACACCGTTTCGGAGAAGGCGGGGAGATCGTTGGTTCCGAAGGCGCCGCTTACAGCAGCGCGAGCGGCCTGGCCTTCGTGTCCGACGCGTCATCGGGGCGGGTGAAGATCTTCAGCGCGGCGGAACCGCCGAGGCCTGACTTCGCCCAGCTGTCCGCGTCACGCGTGGATAGTCAAGGGGCGACGTTGGAAGCCTCGGTGAACCCGGGCGGCCCCGCCGCGACCGCCTACTTCGAATACGGGGTCGCGCCGTGTGTCGACGGCGGCTGCGCGAGAACCGCCGGCCAGGCGGTGGGGGCGGGCGAAGCTGCCGTCGAGGTCAAGTCCGTCCTGGCCGACCTCACTCCCGGCACTCGATATCACTTCCGCGTCGCCGCCGACAACGCGATCGGCTCGTGGAGCTCGGGTGAACGCACCTTCTTCACGTCGCGGGAAGCGGCGGCACCGGAGTCGGGCTGTCCCAACGAAGGCGTCCGCGACGCGCCGGACAGGTTGTTGCCGGACTGTCGCGCGTTCGAGTTGGTGTCACCGGTCGACAAAGAAGGCTTCGACATCCAGGCACTGCCGGAAGTCTCGGGCGCTGCGACGGCGATCGACCAGTCGTCGCCAGGGGGCGCGCAGTTCACCTTCTCGACCTTCGGTGCCTTTGCCGCGCCGGCCGGGAATCCCTGGATCTCTCAATACCTGGCGACGCGAGGCGGAAGCGGTTGGTCGACGGTGAACCTCACGCCTCCCCGCGAAGGCCCCGATGTCTTGCTGGCGAACGAGTTCAAGTTCTTCACTCCCGATCTCTCGAGATCGTGGCTGGTCCACGCCGCCGGTCCCTCGCTTTCCCCGGGAGCGCCCTCGCCAGAGCCGACGCTGTACGAACGCGACACCGCGTCCGGCCTCTACAGGGCCTTCTACACACCCGCCGAATCGGACGAATTCGACCTTGCGAATCCCAGCTCGACCCTCGAATTTCAGGGCGAGGGTGGCGGCCATACGGTTTTCCGCGCGATGGTCAAGCCGTCCGGTCCCTACCGGGTCTTCGATGCCGACGGCGGGGCGCCCAGGGAAGTCAGCCTGCTCCCCGACGGCTCCTCCTATCCGGCCGATGCGACGGTCGGCGGGTTCGCCCAAGGCGGCGTGAGCAAGCAGGTCGCGCCGAAGTCCCACGCGGTATCGGTCGACGGCCGCGAGGTCTATTGGACCGGGGCAAACGGGACGGGCCTTGCGGGCGGGACGATCTACGTGCGGGTCGACGATCGCGAAACGAGGCCGGTCTCCGAAACCGCGGCGAGCGGTGACGCGCAGTTCTGGCTGGCTGCCGCGGACGGTTCGCACGCCCTCTTCTCCTTTGGGGACGGGCCCGCGGAAGGCTCGCTCTTCGAGTATTCGCTCGCCGAAGGAACGTCGAGGCGAGTCTGCGGCGAACTGGTCGGCGTCGTCGGCGGCGGGGAAGACCTGGGGGTCTTCTACTTCGTCTCCCTCGAAGCGATCGGCGGCGAAGGAGTGGCGGGATCACCCAACCTCTACCGCGATGACGAAGGCCGGGTGGGACTGGTCGCGACGCTGTCGCCGGAAGACCTCGCCGCGAGCAATCCGAGGAGCCCGTCATTGGTGAATCCGGCGCCGATCCTTCACTCCGCCTCGGTCTCGGCCGACGGCGACGTGTTGGTCTTCGACTCCCTCGCTGAACTGACCGGATACGACAACCGGGACCTGGGAAGCGGCGAAAGGGACGACGAGGTCTTCCGGTTCGACGCCACCGGCCACGCCCTCGCCTGCATCTCCTGCGACCCGACCGGTGGTCGTCCGGAAGGCAAGGAAATTGTGCCTGACGACGGTGCTGCCCGAGGTCTGTGGTCCGCCGCACAAGTGCCTCCCTGGCAGACGCCGTTGATGGACCCACACGTTCTCGCGGACGGTGGAGCGCGTGTCTTCTTCGACGCCTATGCATCCCTCTTGCCGCGGGACACCAACGGCCGCGAGGACGTCTACGAGTGGGAGGGACCGGGGTCCGGAACCTGCACGGAAGGGTCGGCCGACTACTTCCCACAAAACGCCGGTTGCCTCGCCTTGCTGTCGACCGGAGTGGATCCCTTGGATTCCGAATTCCTCGATGCCGATGGCGACGGCGGCGATGTCTTCTTCACCACCGCGCAGTCACTGGTAGGCGCGGATCCTGGCTCGATCGATGTCTACGACGCGCGCGAATTCGGTGGCTTCGCGGAATCGGACGCCGCTTTGCCCTCCTGCGAAGGTGACGGCTGCCAGGCGACCTCGGAGGCCACGTCCGCGACCCCGTCCGCCGGATCCAGTCGCTTCAGCGGACCGTCCAATCGGCATCACAGGAAGAAGAAGCGACGACATCGGAAGAAGAAGCACACTCGCACCCGCCATCGGCATCGGCACCACATCGCACGGGAAGGGAAGAGGAAATGAGACGGATCAGCCCGATCTTCGTCGTGATCGCGATTCTCGGCTGGGCGTGTGCGGGAGCGAAGGCCGACTTCGGGCTCGGCGAATTCAGCGTCTCCTTCCGCAATGCGGATGGCTCTCCCGTCACGCAGGCCGGCTCCCATCCTTATGAGATGGACACGACATTCAGGCTGGCCACCCACGGCGAAGGCGAAAAGACGGTGCCCGACCAGGAACTGAGGTCGATGCGGATCGCTCTTCCCGTCGGATTCGTCGGCAACGTGACCGCGACGCCGCGCTGCAGCATGGTGCAGTTCAAGACGCGCGACGAAGAGCCTGGACACGAAGCGGCCACCATGTGCCCCGATTCGGCGGCGGTCGGCGTGGTCTCCGCCGCGCTCTTCGACTCCGCCCCCGACTCCGGCGGAGTCGGTGTCGTCTACAACCTCGAACCGGCGGCCGGCTACGTCGCCGCCCTCGGTTTCAGCGTCGCGGTCGTCCCGGTGACGATCGAGCTGCGCATCGATCCCGAAGCTCCGAACGAGGTGATCGCCGAAGTGACAAACCTCTCGCAGGCGGGGCTGACGGCATCCTCGCTCGAGTTGTGGGGAGAACCGAGTGACCCGTCCCACGATCCCTATCGAGGACGCTGCCTGAAGCTGAACGGCAATTTCGCTCCGGGGGAATTCAGCTCCCTGGGCAACTGCCCGACCTCGGCGACCGCTCCCTTCCTGACCATGCCGCGCTCATGTGCCGGGGCGGGGATCTCCACCTATGCGGCGGTCTCCTGGAACGGCGCGACCGCGTCGGGGTCCACCGTGACTCCGACGCCGACCGGTTGCAACCGCCTGGGCCTCACCACCTCGGTGTCGGCGACGCCGAGCACTCGCGCGGCCGGTTCGTCCTCTGGCCTGGCGTTCGGTCTCGGCGTCGAAGACGCGGGCCTCAGCTCCGCGGGCGCGTTGGCCGGTTCCGATATCAAGGACGTCTCGGTCACTCTCCCGGAAGGGTTCGTCGTCAATCCGTCCTTGGCGACGGGTCTCGCCGCATGCAGCGAAACAGAGTTGGCGGAGGAGACGCCGACCGGCGCGCCCGGGTCCGGTTGCCCCCAGGCCGCGAAGATCGGAACGGTCGAAGTGGAGACACCCCTCCTCGGGGAAATGCTCGAAGGATCGATCTACGCGGCCACGCCGTATCGAAATCTCGCCGGAAACTCGCTGTTCGCCGCGTACATCGTGATCAAGGATCCGAAGCTCGGCGTCTTGGTCAGACAGCCGGTCAGGATCGACCTCGACCCGGCCACGGGACGCTTGGTCGCGAGTTCCGAGTCGCTGCCGCAGTTGCCGTTCTCGCGCTTCCAGCTCAATTTCCGCGGTGGCGAACGCGGCCCACTGACCACGCCGGCCGGCTGTGGCGCCTATGCCACGGTGGCCGAAATGACGCCGTGGTCCGGCGGCCCCGCCGTCGTCGACCGGTCGACCTTCTCGCTCACCACCGGTGCAGGCTCCACCCAGTGTCCGTCCGGCCCGCCGCCGCTCGTTACGCACTTCGAAGCGGGGACGGTCAGCCCGCTCGCCGGCGCCTATTCCCCTTTCGTGCTGAACCTCGATCGCCCTATCGGCACCGCCCAGCTTCGGTCGATCGAAACGACGCTTCCCGAGGGTGTCCTGGCCAGGCTGAAAGGCGTGACCGAATGCGGCGAGGACGAAATCGCGACGGCCGCGGCGCGCGAACGGCCGGAAGCCGGGCACCTCGAGCTCGCCGCGCCGAGCTGCCCGCCGTCGTCGGAAGTTGGCTCGGTGACGGTGGGCGCCGGTTCCGGCACGCCCACCGTCGTGGGTGGCCGCGCCTACCTCGCCGGCCCCTACAAAGGTGCGCCGCTTTCCCTGGTGATGGTCGTGCCCGCTATCGCCGGACCGTTCGACCTCGGTAGCGTCATGGTCCGCAACGCGCTCGAGGTAGATCCGTTCACCGCCAGGGTCACGGCGGTCTCGGATCCGCTGCCGTCAATCCTCCAGGGGGTCCCGCTCGACCTGCGCAGCATCGCAATCGACCTCGACCGCCCCGACTTCACGCTCAATCCGACGTCATGCGATCCGAGCGCGGTGAGCGGCTTCGCCACCTCGTCGCTCGGACAGGTCGCACCGCTCAGCGATCGCTTTCAGGTTGGCGGCTGCGGCGGTCTGAGCTTCGCGCCGGGGTTGTCGCTGTCGCTCGCGGGGGCGACCAAGCGCGCCGGCCACCCCGCGCTGAAGGCCGTGGTGTCGTTCCCGAAAGGGGGCAGTGTCGCCAACATCGGCCGCGCCCAGGTGTCGCTGCCGCACTCCGAGTTCCTCGATCAGGGCAACCTGAACAAGGTCTGCGGGCAGGCCGACCTACATGCGGGCACGTGTCCGAAGCGCTCGATCTATGGCCGCGCGGTCGCCTGGTCGCCGCTCCTCGAAAAGCCCTTGCGCGGCCCCGTATACCTCGCCGTCGGCTTCGGCTACAAGTTGCCCGCGCTGGTGGCCGAACTGAAGGGACAGATCCGCGTGCTGCTCAAAGGCAGGATCAGTACCGACAAGGCCGGGGGAATCCGCACCACCTTTGCTTCCGTGCCGGACGCGCCGATCTCCCGCTTCATCCTGGAGATGCGAGGGGGACGCAAGTATGGGCTGCTGGAAAACTCTGCCGACATCTGCGCGGGCCCCCAGCGACTCACGGTCCGGTTCGATGCGCAAAATGGCAAGGAGGCGATCCTCCATCCGCGGATCGCCAGGTCATGCCACGCGGGCCGACCCCGCGTCAGACGAAGCGCTGGATGAACTCCAACGCCGTGTCGCAGGACTTGCGCCAGGTGTGGTCGATCGTCAGGCCGTGGCTGGCGCCCTCGATCTCGACCAGCTCGGTCACGCCCTTGTTTTTCTTCTGTTTGTCGTAGATCGCCTTGTTGATCGACTTCGGCGAGACGTGATCCTCGCTCCCGTAGACGATCAGCATCGGGCCGCGGTCGGGGTTTTTGTGGTCGACCTTGGCCTCGGTCCAGGGGTTGAGGTTGGCGCTGGCGGCCTGGAACAGCGGCACCCCCGAGCCGGGCACCGAGTATTCGTTATAGAGCCGCTTGGCCTCGTCCTCGTCGACCGTGTTGGCGAACGAGTAGCGGAACTGGTCGTAGGTGAGCGGCACCGCGCGGCTGCGGTTGGCCGGGTTCTGCAACACCGGTTTGCCCGATTTCAGCGAGGAGTAGGGGAGGGGCAGGACGCCGCGGAAGGGGGCCGAGTCGAAGGCGACCGAGGCCGACCCGAGGCCGCGCCCGGCGAGGATCTGGGTAAGGAGGCCGCCGAAGGAGTGGCCGACGATCGCAGGCTTCTTGTCGAGCCCCTGGATCACCTCGTCGAAGTGGTCGGCGATCTGGCCGATCGACTTTTTCGCCATCGCCTCGGGATGCTCTTTCGCCTCGGCGACGGTCTCCGGATCGTCGGGCCAGCCCGGGGTCAGCGGCACGTAGCCGGCTTTTTTGAAGACCGGGAGCCAGCGGTCCCAGCTGCTCGGCAGGAGCCACAGCCCGTGGACGAAGACGACGGGCTGTTTGCCGGTCGCGTTCGCTTTCTTGACCTGCTCCGCCTCGTGCTCGGTGATCGTCGTCGCCATCCCAGTGGTCCCTTCGTAAATTGCCCAGATCGGATTGTCGATCCAACCTAGCGTCCCACCGCGCCACCGTGGGACCGGGATGTGAAGGCGAGCGTCAGTCCTCGTCGACGACGCCGTCGGCGTCCTCGCGGCCCGGGTCCTGGCCTTCCTCGTCCTCGTCGAGCTCGTCGTCGCCCTGTTCGAGCGCGGTCTCCGAGACGGAGCCGGTCGAACCGGGGTGGTAGCTCGTCTGGAACGCCTCGAGCACGCGGTCGCGGCCGTCCTCGTCGATCGGCACCTCGTCGGAGAGGCGGACCCACTCGGCCCCCTCGTAGGCCTCCATGTTGAAGACCTCCTGGTCGATCGAGGCGGAGTCGTCAACGACCACGACCACCTCGGTCTGCGGGTTGAAGTAGGTCCCGGGCTGGTTCAGCAGCTCCTCGACCTCGTACAGGTTCTCCTCGGGATCGGCGGCCATCGGCGCCGATCTTAGCCGCCCAGCTCGGCCAACTGGCGCGCCGTCTCGGCCTCGACGTCGAGCGGCTCGAGCCCCTGTCGCCGGCGCCGTTCGTTGCGGGCGACGACGAACTGGCGGACCTCGGCCCGCAGCGCCTCGTCGCGGGCCGCGGGCGGCGCCTCCTGCGCCGTCGCCAGGAGCCGCGCCGCCTCCGCCTCGACGTCGATCTCCGGCCCGCCGCGCTGGCGCCGCCGCGCCGCCTTCGCCTCCAGCATCTGGCGCACCTCGGCGGCCTGGATCGCCGGGTCGACCGTGGCGGGCACTGCCCGCCCCCGCGCGGGCTCCTCCTTGAGGATCGCGAAGGTTCCGCCGCCGTAGGAGTCCCAGCCGCCGGTCAGCCGCTTCAGCCCGAGGCCGATCGCGGGCGCGACGACGAAGGCGAACCCCAGCACTGCCGCCGCCTTCACCCCCACGGAGATCGCCAACACGACTCCCACCCGTCAAGCGTATCCGGTACGCTGATGTTGGTTGACTGACCAGTCAATCGGGAACGCCACCGGCGCTCCTCACCAACTTGGAAGCGACGACAAAGGAGCCACAGCGGTGGTTGACTTCACCCTGACCGACGAACAGAAAGACCTGAAAGAGCTTGCGCACTCCTTCGCCGAGAAAGAGATGCGCCCGGTCGCCTGGGAGTACGACAAGGACGGCACCTGGCCCGACGAGGTCCTCCGCAAGGCCTGGGACGTCGGCCTGATGAACACCCACGTCCCCGAGGCCTACGGCGGGCCGGGCCTCGACTACCTCTCCGGCTGCGTGATCGAGGAGGAGATCGGCTGGGGCTGCTCCGGCATCGGCACCTCGCTGATGGCGAACGGCCTGGCCTCCGCGCCGGTCGGCCTCGGCGGCTCCGAGGCGACGAAAAAGAAGTACCTCGGCGGCCTCGTCGAAGACTTCAAGCTCGCCTCCTTCTGCCTCACCGAGCCGGACGCCGGCTCCGACGTCGCCGGGATGAAGACCCGCGCCGTCAAGCAGGGCGACAAGTACATCCTCAACGGCTCCAAGTGCTTCATCACCAACGGCACCTACGCCGACTGGTTCACGGTCTACGCCAAGACCGACCCGGACGCCGGCCACCGCGGCATGTCCGCCTTCGTCGTCGACGCCGACACCCCCGGTGTCACCGTCGACAAGAAGGAGGACAAGATGGGCCAGCGGGCGTCGAACACCGCGACGATCTCCTTCAACGAAGTCGAGGTGCCCGCCGAGAACCTGCTCGCCGAAGAAAACAAGGGCTTCAAACTGGCGATGATGACCCTCGACCGCACCCGCCCGGGCGTCGCCGCGATGGCCACCGGGATCGCCCGCGCCGCCTTCGAGTTCGCCTGCGACTACTCGAAGGAACGGATTCAGTTCGGCGTGCCGATCGCGATGCACCAGGCGATCCAGTTCATGATCGCCGACATGGCGACCAAGGTCGACGCGGCTCGCCTCCTGACCTGGAACTCGGCCGTCCTGCTCGACCAGGGCCGGCGCAACACGCTGCGCTCCTCGGAGGCCAAGCGGTTTGCCTCGGACTCGGCGATGGAGGTCACCACCGACGCCGTCCAGGTCTACGGCGGCTACGGCTTCATCAAGGAGTACCCGGTCGAGAAACTGATGCGCGACGCGAAGATCATGCAGCTCTACGAG
>Ga0164242_10004150_pt1 | contig 16315 bp, 17 predicted proteins | sample OricomgcompostMG_FD_108783 | JGI IMG/M metagenome (GOLD analysis project Ga0164242, IMG submission 108783) | Miracle-Growth compost microbial communities from Emeryville, California, USA - Original compost - Miracle growth compost (MG) ... | reverse complement strand
GGGCGTGTCTCATTGACTGTGTAAGTGGTTGGGCCTGAATGGTGGTCAGGCATGCTGGCCACCGGACAGGAGTGAATCGCTTTGTCTCGATCGGATTCATCGCGCGATGAGGCTGCCAATCAGTTGGCGCAGGTGCTGCCCCCGGCGGCTCTTGATGCCTTGCTTGCCGATGCCGAGGCTTCCGGCACGCCTATCGACGGCCCTGAGGGACTGTTGGCCCAGATCACCAAGAGCGTTCTCGAACGTGCCCTCGATGTGGAGATCGCCGATCACCTTGGCTATGAGCACGGCGATCCGGCCGGCAATGGCTCGGGCAATTCGCGCAACGGCCACGGACGCAAGACCGTGCTGACCACGGCCGGCCCGGTTGATCTCGAGGTTCCTCGCGACCGCAATGGCTCCTTCGATCCGGTCATCGTGCCCAAGCGCAAACGCCGCCTGGGCCAGGTCGAGGACATGATCTTGTCGCTATACGCCCGCGGCATGAGCACCCGTGACATCACCGAGCACCTGGCCGAGGTCTATGGCGCCAGCGTGTCAGCGGCCACGGTCTCGCGGGTCACTGAAGTGGTGGCCGACGAGATCGCTGCCTGGCAGTCCCGGCCGGTCGATCCGGTCTATCCGATCCTCTACATCGACGCGATCCGGCTCAAGATCCGCGACAGCGGCGTGGTGGCCAACAAGGCCGCCCACGTGGTGATCGGGGTCGATGTCGAGGGAATCAAGCAGGTCCTGGGGGTATGGATTCAGCAGACCGAAGGGGCGAAGTTCTGGCATGGCGTGCTCACCGAACTGCGCAACCGGGGATGCCGCGATGCGTTGTTCGTCTGCTGTGACGGGCTGACTGGCCTGCCGGAGTCGATCGCGGCCGTTTGGCCCCAGGCGGTCATCCAGACCTGTGTCGTGCACTTGCTGCGGGCGTCCATGCGCTACGCCTCCTACACCGACCGCAAGAAAATGGCCGCCGCGCTGCGCCCGATCTACACCGCAGCCACCGAAGCCGCCGCAGCGGTCGCCCTTGAGCAGTTTCGGGCCGACTGGAAGACCAAATCCCCGGGGGCGGTCGCGGTCTGGGACCGGGCCTGGGCAGAGTTCGTGCCGTTTTTGGCCTTCCCCATCGAGATCCGCAAGATCATTTACACCACCAACGCCATCGAGTCGCTGAACTACCAGCTGCGCAAGGTCACCAAGGCCCGCGGTTCATTCCCCTCTGACGCCGCGGCAATGAAACTGCTCTACCTGGCCATCCGCAACATCAACCAGAAACGAGGATCAGCCCAAGGACAAGGAACCTACCGCTGGACCGAAGCGCTCAATGCTTTCGCAATCCAATTCCCCGACCGACTCCCACTATGACAACTCACTAAACATCAACGGCCACAACTACTTACACAGTTATCTTGACAAGCCCGGCCACGCCGCTGCGATCACCTTGAGCCCACGGAATGGCCACCAGACCCGACACCGATACTGCCTGTGTCACCGACACTTTCGGATCTCCTGCCACCGTCACGTTGAGCACTTCGCCGCCGGTGTCGTCCAACGCCAGCAGCTGCGCTGCGTACAACGGCACCCCGGTCGCGGTGTCGACTTTCGGGCTGCCGGTCTCGAAGTTCAACCGCGGCTCGGCAGCCCTGGTGACGATGAATCGCGTCCCCGATGTATCAATTCTCAATCGCATTGTCCTGCTATTCCTTTCGTGATCTGAATGCGCCCGATGAGGCGCTCGAATCAGTTCACGCGGACACCGCGGACGTTGCGAGGGACGTTTGCAGGCGTTGCCGACACGGCCCCAGACATTTCGGGCACGACAGGGACATAGCTGCCGACACCAGGCAGACATCACCGCAGCAGGGAGGCGCCAGCCCCATGGCAAACTAGGAACCACGCTAGTGATGGACAGGATCAACACCGAAAGACATGTGCTGAGACGATGGACGATCAGGACGGTTGCATCGACACCGCAGTGATCCCCAACGATCGCCTCACGCAACGGCTGCACGCCAAGGGGATGTCCCATGGGCGGTTCGCCACTGCGGTGGGCGTAGACGTCAAAACCGTGCGCCGGTGGCTAGCCAACACCAACTACAACGTCCGCCCCGATAATGCACGCCGCGCCGCCGACGTGCTCGGCTGCAGCCCGCACGACCTGTGGCCCAACCAGTTCCAACCCTTTACCGGACGCGCGCTGGCGACAAACTCGGGCGGGCCGTTCACCGCGACGCTATATCCCAGCCGCACGCAGTTACCGATCACCGCGTGGCAGCAGCATTTCGCCGGCGCAACCATCTGTATCGACATACTCGTCTTGGCTGCCACGTTCCTGTTCGACACGCTCGACGGATTTCTCGACACCCTGCTCGACGCCGCCGCCCGTGGCGTTCAGGTGCGATTTCTCATCGGCGACCCCGACACCGCCACCACGATCCTGCGCGGTGAGGAAGAAGGCATCGGTGAAGCCGTCATCGCACGGTGCCGCACCTCCGCCGAACTGCTCACTCCACACGCCAACTCACCGGGGCTGCACATCCGCACCCACGACACCACCCTATACACATCAACCTTCCGGGTCGACGACACTATGATCATCAACTTCCACATCTATGGCTCACCAGGACGCAACAATCCCGTCCTCGTGCTGTCCCGCCACCAAGAACCCCGACTCTGGGCCACCTTCGAACAAGCATTTGCCCGCGTTTGGGACAACGCCACCCCACTGCCAACGAAAGGCTGATCCTCAATGCGCACCGACTACTACAACGACCCCGAAGCTCCCCAGCCCAACAGCGTGGTCCCGTCCGCCTCGGCCATCGTCACCGACGAACAAGGCCGCATTCTGTTGATCAAACGCCGCGACAACACCCTGTGGGCGCTCCCCGGCGGTGGACACAACATCGGCGAAACGATCGCAGGCACCGCCGTGCGCGAAGTGAAAGAAGAAACCGGTCTCGACGTCGAAGTCACCGCCCTGGTCGGCGTCTACACCAACCCACACCACGTCGTGGCGTTCACCGACGGCGAAGTCCGCCAACAATTCTCCCTGTGCTTCACCACCACCCTGCTCGGCGGTGATCTGGCCATAGACCACGAAAGCACCGATATCGCCTGGGTCCACCCTGACGACATCCCCACCCTGGATATGCACCCCTCGATGCGACTGCGCATCGATCACTACTCACAGCACCGCGACAGTCCCTATCTCGGCTGACCCACGGGCGGTTAGAGCCAGTCCCGCATTCGCCGGACAGCGGCTAACAGCTCCTCGCGGCCCGCATCGACCGCGCGATGCACCGGATCCTCAGGCCCATAGCGAGCCAACACGTCGCTCAATCGATCATCGGCTGAAACGGGTGCCCCGTCCGACCCGGTCGTCAAATCACAAAACGTCAACGCATCCAGGACGTCGCTGGGCGGATCACTGAACTCTGACAACCCCTCTAGACCGCGCTCGGATGCCTCCACACGCGCTCCGGTATGAAACGCCACCAACGACGCAACCAGCTCCCCAAAGCCGGCCGATCGAACAAACTCCGCTCCATCGAGCGGATGAAAACCCGTCCGGCGCACCGACGGCGCATAGCCGATATCGTGCAGCCACGCCGCCGCCACCAAACAATCGGCAGTCTCTGCATCGAAATGGCGACCAAACTGCTGCGCTGCCGTCACCACGCCGCGCACATGCGCCAACCGCCCAGACTGCCCTGCCAACCGCGACTCAGCCTCGCGCCGTCCACGCTGCGCCAGAACCCCGCTCACACCCGCAAGCCTACGAGTCCCTCCGCCACGGCGCAGCTCACAGCCGACGCCGCGACACCGAGCGCAACGTCTGGCGAGCACGCCATGCGACGATTACCTGCGGGCTTCGCTCCGCTCCCTGGGCTCCCGTCCGCTGGCGCTCCCGTCCGCGCCGGTCGCTACGCTTCGCCCTCCGTCCGCCGCCACACCAGCCCGTCTACGACCAGTCAGAGCCCACACCTCAAGGGACCTCACGACCCCGGGGTCCCACGACAACCCAGAGCTCTCCTCGCTCCTCGCCGCCACAGCGAGCTCCCGTGGGCAGCAGGCGCGCAAACGCTCATACACCGGCCCCCGACCAGCGGTGTGAGAACTTTCTCTACTGGTATCAAGCGCCGCGACGCCGTGCGCGCCCGAATTGAGAAGGCGCTGCGCGAGCTGCGTAAGCACAACGCCACGATCACCGTCAGCAGCGTGGCCCGCCGCGCCGGGGTAACACGCAAGAGCATCTACCGCCGCGAGGACCTGCTGGCTCTCATCTACGCCCACCGCCCGGTCGTGGCCGTTCCCACGACCCACCACCGCCGGGGACCGAAACCAGCATCGTGGCTGCGCTGCGGCCCGGCTGACTGCCAAGGACACCCAGATCGCCGAGCTCAGGGCCGCACTGCGTGAACGCGACCAGACTATCGCTGCCCTGCACGGTGAACTCGATAGATTACACCGCGACGGGCGCGGCTAAAGCTAAACCCCAGCACGCCTGCGGCGCAAGCGAATCCCGCGCTCAACGGTGGCCTGTGCCATGTTCGGTCAAGAACATGTCGTAGGCGTGGGCAATGTGTTCGGGGGTGGCTTCGGGATGCTCACAGGCCACCACGGCCACCGCGTCCATCGTGCGGGGACCAAGACCAGATCGACCGGGGGGAGCGATACCCTTGGTGAGCGCGGCGTTCAACAAGCCCTGGAACCGTTGGCCCAGCTCAGTCAGCAGCGGCTCAGCGCACATCACCGACGATCCGGTGGCGACGTGTCGAGGTGGATGGCTGCCCAGAGCGGGTTGGTCGGAGGTCACACGGCGCTGCGTCGCGTTCTGCAGGGTGATAGCGCTCGTTGCCGTCGAGCAGTGCGCCCCACGTCGCCCGGGCGATGTGCACCGCGCGCTTTTCGCAGTCAGCCGTGGATTGGCCTTGGGCCAGGGCGACCAGCGCATCAGCCAAGCTGGTTAGGGGGATCGCGTGGCGTCTGGATGTTCGCGCTAACTCGATGAAGGCCTGGTTGAGGTGGTATCGGCGCAGCGTGATCAGTACGCCCTCGGCGGTGTCGAGGATCCGGTCGGCACTGCGGCGCGGATCTGGCGTGCTGTGATCGGTGCTCACGTTCCTCCAATCTGTGTTTCGCGGGTCAGGCGACGAAGCCCTGCTGGGTGTCGCACGTAACGCTTGCGGGTAGCAGCCCGTACAGCCACACCGGCTGCCGGTGCGCTTTGGCTGCTGCAATCGCATGTACTAGCCATCGAATCGTGGTGCCTCTCAGGGTGTTCGGCAGGCCGGGGCTGTGTTGCCCTGCGGAGTGGCTTGGACGCTGTGACGCTCGTCGCAGGCCGGCCGACGTGCAAGCCCGCCGATGCCTGCGCCGCGCCCGATGATTCGGAGTGTGATCACCTGGCGCGGCTGAGCAACGCCGGCACCGGGCCGGCAGGTGATCGCGACGAGTCATTGCTGCGGTTGGGGCACCACCTCAATAGTCAGTTCAAGTGCGGGCAGCAGATTGATCAGCTCGTCGAGGCTGAAAGTGTCGACATACCCGTTGAACAGAGCGGTCACTCGGGGCCCGGTGAGCCCCAAGATGAGGGCGGCTTGTGCTGCACTCAAGCGTTTTTCGCTGATGCGGCTGGTGATCGCGCTGATCACTGCGCACCGGGCGGCGTCAACACCCCCGCTGGCCGGGTCAGCCCCGCGGCCCCCATCGACACCACGATTGACGCGATGGGGTTGTGTGCCCGGCGTCTCGCTCAGGTCGTCGGGTGAGTCCACCGCCGCCCCCGAGCCCGAGGTGTTGCCCGCAGCGCCGGCGTCGGCACGCAAGGTGTGGGCTGGCGGGTCACCCACAAGATCCGTGGTCATCGGGTGCTGCGCTTGCCCGAGCGTGTCAGCGCGCCTGCGGGCAGGCGGTGCCCGATGGCCGCGCGCACCGTGTGCGCCGTGCTGCTCACCGGTTCTCCAAGGCCTGCGGAGGTGGTGCCTGCGGAGGTGGTGCCTGCGGAGGTGGTGCTCGATGGCACAGCATCGATAGCAGCCGGCGCGGGCCAGCCCGCCCAGGCAGCGAGGAGCATCAACCCTGCGAATCCGCGCCGGGGCGCTCCGCAGATAACCCCGCCGTGCTGCGGATCAGCATTGCCGGGTGCCCGCCCCGACACCTGCCCGACGGTGAATGCGGTGGCTCCCGGGCCATGACGGCAACCGGGAGCCGCCGCGGGTGAATGGCCTAAATTACGCGCTGCGACGCGTTGTGCAGCGATAGGACGCGCGTCCCAGCGTGCACCGATGGCGACGTGAAGCGATGCCCGACCGCCCCCGACCCCTGACTGCCCCACCATTACCGCCAGCTCAGCTGTAGCGCTACGCAGGCCGGGAGGGTGAACCGCGGCCCCATCGTTCCCGATCATTACCGTGGGTGATCTATGCGAGCCAACATAGCTTTCATATAGCATTGGTGTTAGGTTGAGGCAAGAGCGGAGTATCGACCGAAAGGGAGCGCCCATTGCCCAACGACCAGCGGCCACGTCCAGGGCGCGGGGTGTACGCGATCTCGGTCGCCGCCGAGCTCACCGGTCTGGATCCGCAGACCCTGCGTCTCTACGAGCGGCGCGGGTTGCTCACCCCGGCACGGACCGGCGGGGGCACCCGCCGCTACAGCGATGACGACGTGGTGCGCCTGCAGCGCATCAGTGCCCTGGTCGCCGGTGGCGTCAACATCGCCGGAATCGCCCAGATCCTGGCGTTGCAAGACCTCAACGGTGAACTCGAGTCCGACCTCAGCCACCTCAGGTCCGAAAACGCCCGCCTGCGCCACACCGGCCCGGGCAATGAACACCTGGTGGCGACTCGAGGAAGGGGAGCCCGTCAGCGATGAGGATCAACGTCGAAAACTGTCAACTGCCCGACGATGTGCCCATCGGCGACGCCGTCGAACAGCAGCAGCCCGTCGACGCCGATACCGAGGACGGCCTCGATCGTGACCACCTCGCCGACCCCCTGTAGCGTGATGCCAACCCCATCGACGTCAGCGATCAAGCCATCATCGTTGCCTGGCCCGACGACGACCGCGACGCCGGCACCACTGGCTAGCCTGCGGCTAGCCCCGTGTCGGGGGGAACTGGATGAAATCTCTGTCTCCGCTAGTCGGGGCGCCGATGGGATGGGCGACGTTGCCGAGCAGGTTAGCGTGGACGCTGGCGAGCTTGCGGATTACCGCTGGACAGGCAGGACTTCCACCGGCAAAGCCTGGTGGATAAGCCGCCGGCGATGCTGTGGCTCTGGGCCCCCTGGTGCCCGATGTGCCAAAAGCGAAGCGCCCGTGGTCGGTCAAGTTACCGTTTCCCACCCGGCCGTGAACCGGTGCGATCGCATTGCGAAGATCCGACTCGATGCCTGAGTATTCAGGGGATGGCCAGCCAAGCCACGTCGATGCTCACGGTGCCGATCCGGGATCGCGCCGCGCTGCAGGCGGTCAATTTTTTCATGGCGGACATGGAAGCCGGCATGGGCCCGTTCCTGGGTGTCTTGCTCGCGAGCCGCGGCTGGACCACCGGGGCGATTGGCACCGTTATCACCTTGGGTGCGATTGTCGGCATGTGCACGGTGGCGCCCGCGGGGGCGCTGGTTGATGCCACCACCCGCAAACGCGCCTGTGTGATCGTAGTCGGTCTAGCGGCCGTGGCGGCTTCGGCGGTGATTTTGACGTCGCGGCAGTTTTGGGTGGTCGCCGCCGCGCAGTCTGTTATGTGCGTTTCCGGGGCGATGATCGCCCCGGCGGTGATTGGCATCACACTGGGCCTGGTGGGCCAGGCCGGGTTTATCAGCCAAAACGGTCGCAATCAGGCGTACAACCACGCCGGCAACATGGCCGGCGCCGCGATTGGAGGTCTGCTGGGCTGGGTGTTCGGATACGCCGGAGTGTTCTGGCTTGCCGCAGCCTTTGCGGTGGTCACCGTCCTCGCGGTGTTGAGAATCCCCGCCGGTCGCATCAACCATCATGTCGCGCGCGGCGAGATCTTGGCCGGCGAGCAGCCCCCGGTCAAACGACTACGGGTGTTGGTAAAGTCCCGGCCGCTGTTGGCGCTGGCCGCCGCCGTGATGCTGTTTTGGCTGGGTAATGCGGCGATGCTGCCGCTCTACGGGCTAGCCGTTGTCGCCACCCACGCCAACGCGTTCACCACCGTGGCCAGCACCGTCGTGGTGGCACAGGCCGTGATGATCCCCGCATCCCTGGCGGCCATGAGGATTGTGCAAACTCATGGCTACTGGCTAGCCATTCTGATCGCGTTCAGCGCCTTACCCATCCGCGCGCTCGTCGCCGCCGGAGTCATCACGACCTGGGGAGTGATACCGGTGCAAATCCTCGACGGCGTCGGGGCGGGCATGTTGTCCGTAGCGGTGCCCGGGCTGGTGGCCCGCATCCTCGACGGCACCGGCCACATCAACGTCGGCCAAGGCGCGATCATGGCCGCCCAAGGACTTGGGGGAGCTCTCAGCCCGGTGCTCGGCGGGTTCACCGCCCAAATATTTGGTTTTTCAGCGGCTTTCGTGATGCTTGGCGGATTGTCGATGGGATCGCTGGCCATCTGGCTCGGGTTCGCGCCCATGCTGCGTCGCACCGGCAACCACATCTCACTGGCCTCTGCCCCCGTCGAGGCGACGTGAGCGAGGGATCCAACCCGTCACGGGGAAGGTACGTGCCCGGCGATATGGTCCGGGGGCCCCATGGGGCTCGCGGGCACTGCCATGGAGGTGACACCCAGTGTGCGGTGGAGGGGAAGCCGAGAAAGCCTTCCGGGACAACACCGTTTCCCGCCGCGTCACATCCCTAATCCCGACCAGTTCTCATCCACCATCCCATCCGGTCCCGTGTCGGGGCGGTGAAAGCTGGGCTGCGGGGCGCTGCGATGGAGTTCCGCTCTGGCACACCGGTCGTTGCCCGTATCCGGTGCAGGGCCGCGCGCCGGCGGGCCTGGCGGCGTCTGGCAGCGGGCCGGTGAGAGCGCTAAAGTTGTTGGCGCACAGTAATTTTGCTGCCCGCCAGGGTGGCGGGCACCGAGTGTGACAGGAGGTGGATTGCTGTGTTGCGTTTCGATCCGTTCACTGATTTCGACGCTCTGGTGCGTGACGTGCTGGCCGGGCCGGTCGGGTCGAGCCGCGGTCCTCGGTTCATGCCGATGGACTTGTGCAAGATCGACGACCACTATGTGCTGACCGCCGATTTGCCCGGGGTCGATCCGGGGTCGATCGACGTCAGCGTGGACAACGGCACCCTGACGGTGTCGGCGCGGCGCACCGCCCGCTCCGAGGAATCGGTGCAGTGGCTGACCGCCGAACGGTTCTTCGGCGAATACCGTCGGCATCTGTGGCTGGGAGAGGGCATCGACGCCTCAGTGATCAGCGCGACGTACGAAAACGGGGTGCTCACCGTCAGCATCCCGCTGGCCGAAGGGGCCAAGCCGCGCCGCATCGAGGTCGCCCACGGCGCGGCACCACACGTCATCGAAGGCCAAGTCGTGCAATCACCCACAGAAACCGCCTAGGACGCTGGTTGCGGCACCCGCGGCGGGCAATACCCGCTGCGGGTCTGTGTGCGCATGTCGGGGGCGGCGTTGTGGCAGCAGCGAATCCACACCATCAGATGATTACGGATCAGGCGGTGCCGCGCACGGAGCGAGCGCGGCGATACCTGGGTCATGCTGAGGAGCTGAGCAGCTGCCAGTCCTCGGGCATCCGATGTATTTTGACCGTGTCACCCTCGGCTTCCAGATCGATGCTGGCGTCTCCCAGGCGCAGGTCGGTCAGCACGACGCGGCCCCACGCCTCGGGCAGATGCGGTGTGACCGCTATCTGGCGCGCCGGCACGTGCGGTTCGAGTCCCAGCAACGATCTGAGCAGCAGGACCGGCGCGGCGCTGGACCAGGCTTGCGGTGAGCACGAGGTGGGGTACGGGATCGGTGAACCGAACTGCGACCGGGGAAATCCGCAGTACAGCTCAGGCAGCCGGGTGCCGAACGCGTCGGCGGCATCCAGCAGGCCGTTAGCCAACCGGTGGGCTAGGACGTGGGCTTCGCGCACATGCGGGTAGCGCAGCAGCCCGGCCACCGCGATCGCGGTGTCGTGCGGCCAGATGGCGCCGTTGTGGTAGCTCATCGGGTTGTAAGCGCCCATCGTGGTGGCCAGGGTGCGCAGCCCGAACCCGCTATCCATCTCACCGGATGCCAGGTGTTTGACCAGCGTTGCGGCGTGCTCATCGGTGGCGATACCGGTCCATAGGCAGTGCGCGACGTTGCTGGTCAACGCATCGACGGGCTGTTTGCGCCGGTCCAGGGCCACCGCGTACCAGCCGCGCTGCGGCAACCAGAACGCCTCGAGGAACCGCGTGCGCAACGCCTGGGCGCGCTCGCGCAGCTGCCCGGCTCCCGTGGGGTCGTCGAATGCCTCGGCCAGCTCGGCGCGCGCCAGCAGGGCCGCGTAGTGATAGCCCTGCACCTCGCACAGCGCGATCGGCGGCTCGGCGGTGCGGCCGGTGGCGTCGTTGATGCCATCGAAGCTGTCTTTCCAGCCCTGGTTGATCAGGCCACGGTCGGTGGCGCGCTGGTACTCGATAAACCCGTCACCATCACGATCGCCGTAACGCTGGGCCCACGACAGCGCCGCATCAGCGGCCGGCAGCAGCGAGCGTACCACTGACGGGTCGGCGCCCCACCGCCACGCTTCGGCCAACAGCATCACAAACAGCACGGTGGCGTCGACCGACCCGTAGTAGACGGCGCCACCCAGCACGTCGGTGCTGGCCGGGCCGCGGCGGATCTCATGCATGATCCGCCCCGGCTCTTCCTCGGTGATCAGGTCCACCCGCCGGCCCTGCACCGCGGCAAGCTGCTGCAAGGTGCCCACCGACAATCCGACGTCCAGCGGCAACGCCATCCACGCGGTCAGCAGGCTGTCGCGGCCGAACAACGTCATGAACCAGGGCGCTCCGGCGGCCACGAACGAACGACCCTGACCGCTCTCGTCATGCATCAGCAGCGCGCCCAGGTCGCTTTCGGTTTGCCGCAGCACCTCGGTGAGCACGCGATGACCCGCCTCCACGGTGGTCGCGGTGTGCCGCCAGGCCTCCAGTTTGCGCGCCGGGGCACTGGACTGCAGGTTCTCGCCGCGACGGAATCGGGTTCGCACGGTGTTGTTGGCCCACGTCGGCTCGGCGAGGATCTCGGTGTGCCAGCGCTGGCCGGCAGCCACCACCACCCGCCAGGTCAGCCACCCCGGTGCCACCACCGGCTCCCCCGAGGCGGTCACCCGCAGGCCGCGGACCCGATCGCCCCACTCCAACAGCACCAGTTCACCGTCGATGGCGGCCACCTCGGCGCCACCGCGCGCCGCGCGGCCCTCCTTGACGGCGAATAGGTCCGCGAAATCGGCGTCGACGTGCAACTGCAACACCACCACGGTGGGTTCGTGGTCGAGGTTTTCCACCGAGATGGTCTCGCGCAACCCGTCGGCCACCAGCCGCTCCCGAACCAGCAGAAGTGTGCTGTCGGCCTGGCCGCCGCGCGGGGCGCGGCGCAACACGAATTGCGCGGCAAACCCCGCCGACGGCTGCACCGACAGCGGTTCGGGCGGCTGGCCGTCGACCCGAAGCTCCCACCGAGACAACACCCGCGCGTCGCGGAAGAACAACCCATGCGCGCGGCCCGCGACCACGTCGCCGAGACAATCGGACAGGCAAAACGTCGACCCCTCCACCAGGGTGACGGTGTCAGCGCCGGCCCCCAGACGCGCCGGCGCACTGGTGTTGAACGCCGCGGGCGCGTCACTCATGCGGTGACCATCTCATCCGTCGACTCACGCCGCCGGGATATCGGGTTGCTCGCCGCCCGAGTAATCTCTTCGCCGTACAGCAGCCGGCGATAGATCCGCTCGTAGCCCGAACCCAACTGCGCCACATCGAAGTTCGCCGCGACATGCCGACGACACGCGTGCGGGTCAAGACTGCCCGCCCGCTCGATCGCGGCCGGCAGCTCAGCCGGCTGCTCACAAATCACACCGGTGACTCCATCGATGAGAACCTCAGCCACCGCTCCGCCGCGCAACGCCACCACTGGCGTGCCACAGGCCATCGCCTCGATCATCACGATCCCAAACGGTTCCTCCCACTGAACCGGAAACAGTAAACACCGCGCACCGGCGAGCAGCTTGCGCTTGCTGACCGCGTCAGCCTCACCGAACACGTGATCGCTGCCGGTCAGCAGCGGACGCACCCGCTGATCGAAGTAGGCCTTCTCCGACGCTTCCGAGCACTTGCCCGCCAACACCAGCGGCACGCCCGCCTCGTGGGCGGCCTGCACGGCCAGGTGCGCACCCTTATACGGGGCGAAACGGCCCAAGAACAACGCATAGTCGCCCTTGTCGGTTTCAAACGGCCACTGCTCGACCTCCAGCGCGTTATGCACGCGCCCAACCCAATTCAGGTCCGGGGCCAATTCGCGCTGGCGATCGCTGATCGCCACCAACGCCACGTCTGCACCCAATCCGCGATAGTACGGGTACAGATCGGCATCAATGGGGCCGTGCACCGTCACCACCGTCGTCAAGCCCAGCCCCCGGTAGACGGGCACGTTGAGCACACCGGCAAAGGTGTGATCGTGCACGATATCGACGCCCTGATCCGCCGCGAGGTCCGCGACGGCGTTACGAACCTTCAATGCATGCATGACCTCCGGATAGGGCTCACCAAGCCGATCCGGAATCGTGCGATCCCACAACGACACAAACCGCGCCGCCGTGCCCGACTCACCAGCCCCCAACACCGTCACCTCATGCCCACGAGCAACCAAAGCATCCACAAGATCAGCAAGCACCGCCTCCACACCCCCATAGCCCTTCGGCGGAACGTCGAAATACGGCGGCGCCACCTGCACAATCCGCAACCGCCGGGCCCGACCATCGGGCCGAGAATGCGTCGACACACCCTGCACGAAATCGATGCTGCGCACTCGGATTTCCTCCTTTCCCAACATCCACAAGCGTTAGCACTTCGATTCCTTGAGTGCTAATTATGGCCCGCTGTGCACGCGCCCGCCACACACCCCAACCGTCACCGACACCCCGCCCGCCACACACACGACGACGGCCGCAACGAGGCCCGTTGCTGAGTGCCTAAAAGCCGAGCGCGATCACCACCGATCGCGAGACGAATCAGCGTTAGCCAGCACCACTCACGAGCTGGCGCCGCGGCCAAACCGGCTCTTCGTGATCGAGCGTGCACCGGTGGTTAGCGGAACGCTGGGGAAGGGTGTCGTGTCGGTGAGCTGAGGCGGGCCCTCGGTGGGTGACGATGCGGGTTCCTACACCAAGCTCCACCAACACCACCGAGGGGACCCGTTGCGCGAGGCCAATGCCTGCCCGCGCTCTGTTGTTGCCGACACGATCATGCGCACGATCGAGTTGGGGGTGACGATCACCGACGCCGCCGTCGACGACACCCAGACCACGATCTTCTGCACCCCCGTGGTGAGGAATCCGCGTTGTCCGGACTGTGGGCGCGACGGCAGGTATCGCGACACCGTGACGCGGCCATTGACCGACCTGCCTGTGGCCGGCCGCCGCCAACCAAAACACCGCGGGGTACCCGAACTGCCAGCCCAGCAGCCCCGACAGCGCAGCACCGGCCATATTGCCAGCGTGATTCCAGGCCTGGTCGCGACCGTTCTGGCCGGTGAACCCGGCCTGGCCCACCACACCAAGGGTGATGCCAATCACTGTCGGGGCGAGGTCGCGTCCGAAAGCCGGTGTAAAAGGGGGCCGGGCGTAGGTTCTGCTTCGAGACCGCCAAGTCATCGAAGTGAAAGGACCTACGCCCGTGCCTGCACGAGTATCACCGACCGATCGTGTTCGCGCCAAGATCGACGAGCTGTTCGCCTCCGATCGTGAGCTGCCCGACATCTTGGAGGAGGTGGCCCGCCTCGGCGCGCAGTTGCTGATGCAGGCCGCGCTGGAGGCCGAGGTGACCGAGTTCCTGGGCCGGGAGCGCTGCCAGCGCGCCGCCGCGGCACCGGATGCCCAGCCCGGGTCACGCAACGGCTATCAGCCGGTGACGGTCAAGACCACCGCCGGCCCGGTCACTTTGGAGCGGCCTAAGCTGCGTGACACGACCACCGCGTTCGCTTCGCGATTGTTCGGCAAGCACGTCACCAAGACCAACGCACTGGAGTCGCTGGTGATCGCCTCATTCGTGCGGGGGTTGTCGGTGCGCGATGTGGAGGCCACCCTGGCCGACGCGCTCGGTGATCAGGCCGCGATCTCGAAATCAACGGTGTCGAGGTATGCCAGGCGATCAAGACCGAGTACGACAGCTGGGCGGCGCGGAGGCTCGACGAGGTGGTGCTGGACTACCTGTTCTTGGATGCGTCGTTCTTCCGGATACATCCTGGCTCGCCGGCCGAGCCGGTCTTGGCCGGCTGGGGCATCACCACCGACGGCAAACCCGTCTTCGTCGGCCTGGCCCCTGGTGCCGGCGAGTCGACCGACGCCTGGGCCGATTTCTTGACCGACCTGCGCGACAGGGGCTTGGGGTGCCCGCTGCTGGTCATCTCCGACGGCGCGGCCGGCCTGATTGCCGCGATCGAGCAGGTCTTGCCGGCCGCGCTGCGGCAACGCTGCCTCATCCACCGGCTACGCAATATTCTGGTCAAGATCCCCGCCGGGATGCAGGCCGAGATCCGCGACGGCTACTGGGCCTGCTTTGACACCGCCGAGGTCAACACCGGGCCCGGTCCGCGCCTGGTCGAGCTCGTCGACGCCCGGCTGACCGCGTTCGCCGAGCGTTACGGCACCACGTATCCGGCGGCGATGAAGATCGTGCTGACCGATCGCGAAGGCCTGACCGCCTATCTGAGGTTCCCGGCCGAACACCATCACCGCATCCGCCACTCGAACTTCATCGAACGCACCTTCGGTGAAACACGGCGCCGCGCAAAGGTAATCGGCCGCTTCCCCGGAGAAACCAGCTGCATCAGCATCGCCTGGGCTGTCCTCGACCGCGCCTCCCGCGGCTGGCGCGGCCTCGCCATGACCCCCGCGGGGCTGCGTCAACTGCAAGACCTACGCCGCAGCCTGCTGCAACCACCCCGCCAACTGCGACCCCAGCACAACCAGGACTGCCCAAACAACACCACCGAAACCGCCAGCGCCACGGCGTCACATCAACCACCGAAGCCAGAACCTTCATCGGCCTCATTTACACCGGATTCCGGACGCCACCATCGTCACCCCAGCAATACACATGGCGGCCTGCGCAGCACCGATGACCCAAAACTGTCGCGCCGAGAGGATCAGCGCAGAGGCCGTCACCGTGCACGCGCCGACGGCGACGACACAGGCCCGCTTGCGCGTGGTCGCATCAACCAGCGCTCCCGCCGGTGCGACCGCGACCATGCCAACAATGGCACCCAGGGTGACCACCATACCGGTAGCGGCGGTGCCCCAACCACGACTCTGCAACACCACACCAAAAACGGGCCCATGCCGGCCGACATGTCGGCCATAAAGAAGTTGACGGCAAGTAAGGCTGTCCGATCACATCTCGACCCAATCGGCCTGGTCATTGGCCCCACTGCACCCCACCCGATAATTTACTCGACCGCCAAGGGCCCGCGGCGTTCGATTAGTGTCACTGCTGCATCAATCAGATACTTCGCGATAACATGAACAGCGGAGCGGGCAGGCAGCACCTTGCACACGAAGGCAGGGTTGCTTGCTGTCGCGCGGCGGATCACTTCTCGGCAGCCGGGGGCGAATTCAGCCCGCTGCTCAATAAACCCGAAGGCATACGGGCTTATTGAGAAGGACGTTCGCTCATACCGGATGCAGTGCCCATCGGAGCTAATGGCGTAACCGCAGACCTGATCGGCGTCGGCGGTCAAGGGCCAAAATGGTGCCGCCACGTCGAAATGGCACACGATCTCAAAGTGAGAGCGCCCTGCGGGCGGCGCGTCGCGATCCGCGAATCGTGAACTACAAGTCGTGGCGATGTCATAGGGGCGCACCCGGTATTGGCGCATCAAATAAACAAAAGCCTCTGTTGCCGCGCGAGCCGCCGCGGGCAGATCTTCGGCCCAGGCCGTCGCTGCCGACGCCAGTTCACCGTTACTGCGGTGTTGGGACTCCACCTCCCGATCAGGGATAACGATCGATGGCTTGTCCATGGCCATGGGAAAGTCCCCATCTGTGGCCATTAGAAAGTCCCCACTGGTGGCCAGGTAGAAGTCCCCACTCCTTTGCGGGCTCGTCGTGTCATTTCCGGGAGCTGAGGGCCTGGG